>Ga0265331_10002435_pt1 | contig 12607 bp, 12 predicted proteins | sample 41923metaG_FD_202088 | JGI IMG/M metagenome (GOLD analysis project Ga0265331, IMG submission 202088) | Rhizosphere microbial communities from Carex aquatilis grown in University of Washington, Seatle, WA, United States - 4-19-23 metaG | ecosystem: Host-associated > Plants > Roots > Rhizosphere...
TGTTCAATGCAGATCAAGCCGTCGCCACCCTCGGATTGGTCATGGTCGTGCGGCGGGTCAGCTACAATCACGCGCTGGGCAAAGCGGTGGAAATCGCCCTCACGACCAAGACCTTTTCGGTCGTGGTCGGTGCCTTCCTTTTCACGTTGGCCCTGAACTATCTTTTCTAAGGCGGAACTGGAGTTCCGTGGCCGGCGTTCCTAGCGTGCTCGCGTCAGCCCGTCCGCCTAGGTAGTGCTGGCTTCCAGCCTGCTTCTTGGACCAGCAGGCAAGGATGCCTGCGCTACGCCAGGATCTGCGGGCGAGCTGATGCGCTTGCACCGGAGAAACCGGCCGCGGAGCTCCGGCTCCGCCTTATCTCAGTCGCCTCAGTCCCGATCAGCTGACCGTTGGCGCGAACGCGTCCAGTGCCGACAGGTAGATCGGCTCAGGCGCCAAAGGTGATGCGCGGATTGGTTTCGAGGAATTCCGCGATGGACCGCGCGAAAATTTCACCGAACTCGGCGCGCTTTTTTTCTCCGACGCCGGTGATACCGGCCATCGCCTCGGTGCGCAGAGGGTAATCGCGGGCCATCTGGCGCAGCGTGATGTCGCCGAAGACCACATAGGCGGGCACCTGGCGTTCGTCGGCGAGCTGTTTGCGAAGGGCGCGCAGGCGTTCAAAGAGGATTTCGTCGCAGGCGATGTCGCCTTCGCGCCGCGCCACGCGCCGGGTTTTGGGGAGATCCATCGGCTTGGTGAGCGAGACCGGCGCGCGGGTGCGGAGCAGGTTGCGGCCGGTTTCGGTGAGTTCGAGCGTGGCGTACTCACCCTCGGCGACCGCGAGGCAGCCGAGGCGCATGAGCTCGCGCCCGATGGCGGCCCACTGCGGCCGGCCCACGTCGCGGCCGATGCCGTACGTGGTGAGCCGGTCGTGGCCCCAGCGGCGGATCTTGTCCGTGTCGGCGCCGGTAAGCACCTCGATCACGTGGTTCAGACCCACGCTGAAACCGCCATTTTGCTGGATGCGGTAGACGCAGGAGAGGAATTTTTGCGCGACCAGCGTGCCATCGTAAGTCTCGCGGGGTTCGAGGCAGTTGTCGCAGGCGCCGCAGTTATCGAGGGAGAACTTCTCGCCGAAGTAGGCGAGGAGCTCGGCCCGGCGACAGCCGCCGCTTTCGGCGTAGTGCACGATCTGGCGCAACTGGCCGCGCGCGACCGCCTGCTCGTGCGCGTTGGTGATCTCGTCGAGGAAATGAGTCTGCTTGGCGATGTCGCCGGCACTGAAGAGCAGGAGGCAGTCGCCCGGCAGGCCGTCGCGTCCGGCGCGGCCGGTTTCCTGATAGTAGCCCTCGATGTTCTTGGGCAGGTCGTGATGGATGATCCAGCGCACATTGGGCTTGTTGATGCCCATGCCAAAGGCAATGGTCGCGCAGATGATGCGGGTCTCGTCGCGCAGAAAAAGCTCCTGGTTGCGCGAGCGTTCCGCGGCGTCGAGGCCGGCGTGATAGGGACGCGCGGCGAAACCGCGGCCGGCCAGCGATTCGGCCACCCGTTCGGTGGTGGCGCGGCTCGCGCAGTAGATGATGCCGCTCTCCGTCCCGCGCTGGCGGACAAAGTCGATGATCTGTTTTGCGGGCTGGTCCTTCGGGACGACCCGGTAGGAAAGATTGGGGCGGTTGAAGCTGGCGACAAAAGTGGCGGGATCGCGCAGCTGCAGCTGTTTGATGATATCGGTGCGGACGCGCTCGGTCGCGGTGGCGGTGAGCGCCATCACGGGCACGCCCGGAAGGAGGTCGCGGAGTTTCGCCAGCTGGCGGTATTCGGGACGAAAATCATGGCCCCATTCGGAAACACAATGGGCCTCGTCGATGGCGAGCGACCGGACGTTCCACGCCTTCAGGTTCTCCGCCCAGTTGTCGAGCATGAGGCGTTCGGGAGCGACATAGAGCAGACGCCATTCGCCGCGGTGGAGTCCGCGCAGGCGCGAGCGCGATTCATCGGCGTCGAGGGAGGAATTCAGATACGTGGCGGCGACCCCGGCGGCTTGCAGTTGATCCACCTGATCCTTCATCAAGGCAATCAGCGGTGAAACCACCACGGTGAGACCGGGCTGAAGCAGGGCGGGAAGCTGGAAACACAGCGACTTGCCGCCGCCGGTGGGCAGCAGGGCGAACACGTCGCGGCCGGCAAGGGTGGCTTCGATGATCTCGCGCTGCAGCGGCCGGAAGGCGCCATAGCCGAAGGTGGTCTTGAGCGTGAGGAGAAGGTCGGACACGAAAAGGGAGTGTGCGCGGCGGGCTTCATCCCGGGCAAGCCCGCACCGCATAAAAAAAAGGCCTGAAAAAAGGCGGTGCCAAACCGGGCCGGCAATGCGAGCTGCCCCGGTTCCCTTCGAGGATTTTCCCTTGTGGGCGGGGTGCCCTCACCCCGCGGGTTTCAGCCTTCGCGGCGTTCGCTTCGCGGGGTGAGGGCACCCCGCTCACAGGTACAGACGCCGAGCCAAGAGAGGCTGGGTTTGAATCCGGGGAAAAAGGCGCGACGGGCGCCCGAGCGGCAAAAAAAGGCCGCGCGATGGGCGCGGCCTGGGAAAGGGTGATCCGGCAGGGGCTTACTTTTTCGGCGATTGCGCCTGCAGCGCGTCGAGTCGCTTCTGGATTGAGTTCATTTCGCTGACCAGCTGTTCCTCGACCTTCTTGCGGTCGGAGCTGTTGACGATGCTCATGGTAGAGGCGTCGCGCACGATGTTGGCGGGGAGCGAAAGGATGCGCGTCAGGATGCCCTGGTCCTTGAAGCTGCTGAGATAAAGCGCCGTGATCTCGTGGGAGAGTTTCATCGAGTCCTCGGCCACCGCCTGGGCGGCGAGCACATTGTTGTTCAGCTGCTGGTTGCGGGCCATCTCGGCGGTCAGCGCGCCGCTGATCTTTTCGGAGATGCGCTCGCTATACATCGCGATGGACTCGCGGGTGATACTCTGGTCCTTCGACATTTCGGTCAGGATCGGGGAGATTTTTTCGGCGAGCCGGCTGCCCACCTTGTCCACCTGCTCGTTCTGGATCTTCTCGGCCTCTTCGGGCGTCTTCGCCACCTGGCCATACGGGCTGACTTTCTTGGCGATGGCATCGGCGAGCTGGTCCACCTTCTGCTCGTTGAGCTTCGCGACCTCGTCGTCGGTCATGAACACGTCGGCCTGGCGCTTGGCAATGGCGTCCTTGAGGAGCTGGTTGACCGCTTCGATGTGCCGCCGGGTTTCCTCGGCGTTGGCCTGGAGCTCGGCTTTGCTCTGGTCGCGCTGAGAAGTGAGCTCGGCCTGCCATTTGGCGGTGAGGTCGTCGACCGCCTTTTGGTAAAACAAGAATCCGGCGCCGAGGAGAATCAGGGCCGTGAGTACAACTGCAGGAATTTGTTCTTTAAACTTTTGCCACATGGGGTGTGTCTGGTTGGAGTGTCTTCTGACAGGAATAGCGGCTGGATGTTCAAATGCAATGCGACGTTTTGTCAGAAAATCTACTGCGAATGAGTTTAAATAGATATGAACAAACCCTGTTCGACTATCTCGGTCGGGAGCCCGATGAGCGCCGGCATTGGCAGGGCAAAGTCACGGAACTGACCCGGACGCCCGCCGATCCGGCGGGTATGGCGCGTTCGCTGGAACGCGAACTCTGGGACTACCTCGTCGAACGCTGCCAGCAGGTGCCGGCGTTGCGCGATTTGCAGACCGGCGGAGTGCGACGGATTAGTCTGTTGAATCTGGCCGAGCACCTGCTGCGAATCTGGGGGCCGCCGCCGCGGCAGAAAAATAGTAAATAATTCTGGCGCAATACTATACGATGCAATAAAACCGCGGTCCCCGGGTTTTGAGCGGATCGCGGCTGCGCCGGCACGCGGCGGCAGAGGAAAGGCCTGACGGCCGACGCCGCGATCGTTGCTCAGGTGTTGAAAAGCTTGAGCACGGCAAAGACCAGCACGCCGGTCACGGAAACATACAACCAGATGGGGAAGGTGAACCGCGAGACCCGCCGGTGGGTGTCCAATTTGCCGGCGGCGGCCAGGAAAAGGCTGGTCAGGATCAGCGGGAGCGCGACGGCGGACAGCACGATATGGCTGATGAGAATGGAAAAATAAACCGGGCGGATCCAGCCGTGGGCGAGGAAGCGGGTGTCACCATGGGCGTTGTGATATGCGATGTAGCAGATCAGGAAGAGGGTTGAGCTGGCGAAGGCGGACAGCATCAGCCGCATGTGGGCGGCGTAATTCTTCCGCCGGATCTGGACGAATCCCGCCAGGAGAAGGACCGTGCTGAGGCCATTGAGGCTCGCGTTGACCGCCGGGAGCGCGCTGATCAAAGCCGACTCGTGTCCGGCGGCCGGCTTCAGATAGATGAGCCAGACGAGAAAGGCGAAGGCGCTGGCGCTGACCAGCAGGATCGCCACGAGCGCGCGCCGGAGGCTCACGTTCTGCAGGATGGGATTCTGAAAACCGGCGGGCGTCGGCAAAGGAGACGGCATGTTCCGACCACTAGAGTGCAGTTCCCGGGAAACGGAAATCACAAACTGACTTCATCGGGCGCACGCTTTCGGTTCAGCTGAGCAGCAGCTTGGCCGCGGCGAGGCCGGTCAAGAGAAGCGTGGCGCGTTCAAACCAGCGCTGACTCATCCGTCCGGCGAGCCAGCGCCCCGACAGCGCGCCGGCGGCGACGGCCGGCGCGAGCCGGAGATTCAGGGCGAGGCTGTCGTGGTTGATCAAGCCGAGGTTGACCATGAACGGAACCTTCAGCCAGTTGAGCAGAAGAAAAAAGATTGCGGCGGTGCCCATGAACTCGAGCTTGGGCAGCTGCATCGCCAGCAGGTAGAGGCTCATGACCGGACCGGCGGCGTTGGCGATGAGCGTGCAAAAACCGGCGAGTACGCCCGTGAACGCGGCCACCCACCACGGCGCGGTTGCGAGCAGAGCTTCGGGTGCGGCGGTGCCGGAGTTTCGCTTTCGCCAGAGGTGGGCGGCCAGCATCAGCAGTAAAATCCCGCCGATCAGACGCGTCGACCAGGCATCGTTGAGCCGGCCGAGAGCCAGCCAGCCGGCCACCACGCCGAGGACCGTCCACGGGAAAAGCCGGAGCAGATGCGACCACACGAGATGGCGCCGGTAACTCGCCGCTGCGAAAAGATCGCCGGTGATGAGCAACGGCAGCACCACGCCGGAGGCGGCGCGGGCATGCAGGATGTTGGCGAACACCGCCACAAACAGCACCGACAATCCGGGCACACCCGTCTTCGACAGGCCGATGCTGAGCGCGCCCAAAAAGAGCAGGCTCCATTCCCAGATTTCGTAATGCGGAGTGGTCATCGCGGCCAGGCGAGCGCGAACCTGAGAAGGGTATAAGCCCGATGTCAACCCGGTCGGACTTGTGTCAGCGGTGTTAATTATTCACGAAACGACGATTCTTCTATTTACAAAACGGACAAGTGGATGCATTCGTTCTTCACAAGTTATCCACGTAATGGAAAAAACCATCGGGGCGGTTTCCTTCACAAAGCAGTCGCAGACGCGAACCAGGGTGAAAACCTACGTTCTAGACACTAACGTCCTGCTGCACGACCCCCAGTCGATCTTCAAGTTCGAGGAGAACAATCTCGCGATTCCGGTCGAGGTTCTGGAGGAACTCGACGCCATCAAGGGCGAGCAGTCCACCGAGCGCGGGCGCAATGCGCGGCGCGTGCACCGGCTCCTCCAGGAGCTGCTGCCCGACTCGCGCTCGATGCACGAGGGCGTGAAACTGGAGGGCGGCGGCACGCTCTCCGTCATCATCAACCGCTACCTGGTCGAGAACAACTGGTCCTCGCCGGCCATGCAGCGCCTCCGCGCGGTGGTGTCCGACTTCACCAAGAAGGACAACCGCATCATCGCCAGCGCGCTCTTCGTCCAGGAAACCTTCCCGCCGCCGACGATCCTCGTCACGAAGGATGTCAACGTGCAGCTCAAGGCGCGCGCGGTCGGTCTCGAGGCCGAGGACTACCTCAACGACAAGGTGCCCGAGGCGCCGGACAACGACTCCTACCCGACGCTTTCGCTCGACGTCTACGGCATGCAGCGCTTCTGCTCCGAGGGGCAGCTCGAGCTGGACGACGAGATGGCGAAGGCGCTTTTTCTGAACGAGTACGTGCTGTTGATGACGCCCGAGGGCAAAACGATGCCGGGGCGGTATACCGGCAAGAACATCGTGCGCCGCCTGCGCTTCCCCGAATTCGTGAAGGCTCCCGGCGGCATTCCCATCCGCCCGCGCAATCTCGAACAGCAGTTTTTCCTCGATGCGCTGATGGACGACAGCATCACGCTCATCACCTGCTTCGGCAAGGCCGGCACGGGCAAGACCCTGCTTTCCACCGCCGCCGCGCTGCACCAGACGGCCGAGGAGGCCTCGCGCTACGACGGCGTTTCGATTTCGCGGCCGGTCATCGCCCTCGGCAAGGATATCGGTTTTCTACCGGGTTCGCTCGAGGAAAAGATGCGCCCGTGGCTCCAGCCCTACCATGATGCGCTCGAGGTGCTCATGCCGTCGAAACCACCGAAAGAGCCGCAGTTCGCGGCCAAGAAGGTCGGCAAGAAAAAGAAGAAGCACGACGACGTGCTCTCGATGCTTTCGTCGCCGCAGCCTTCACACGATGGCAACGGTAGCGGCGGCCTGCCGCCAATGAAGCCCTACAAACAACTAATCCAGAACAGCATAATCGAGATCAAGACGCTAACCTTCATCCGCGGCCGCTCGATCGCCCGGCGTTTCTTCATTCTCGATGAGGCACAGCAGTTGACGCCGCACGAGGTGAAGACCGTCATCACCCGCATTTCCGAAGGCTCAAAGATCGTGCTGATCGGCGACCCCGCGCAGATCGACAATCCGTACGTCGACGCCCGGAGCAACGGCCTGGTTTACTGTCACAATCGGATGAAGGGCCAGTCGCTCCACGCGCACGTGAAGCTCTCGAAGGGCGAGCGCTCGAAGCTCGCCGAGCTCGCGGCGGATTTGCTCTGACGGACAAAGGGGTGTTGGTCGGATTTGCCTGCAAATGTATTGTCAGCGATGGTCCCGGACTGAACCGCAGGGCGCTTTAGGCAAAAAGGCCCGCACCGGGCGGTGCGGGCCTCGATCAATCAGACTGGCCGCTTACTTGTGGCAGCCACACGCGCTGCAGTGACTGCAGCAACCGTCTGCTACCTTGGCCGGAGCGTTGGAGCCGGAGGCCGAATAGCCGATGGCTGCCAGCGCCGCCAGGGCGAGCAGAGCGAGGATGAGACGTGATTTTTCCATGGTATGATTTGGTTGAGGATTGAGATTTGTTTTTGCGCTGAATCACCCCCAACGCGGTGGAGGCGACGGGGGTGGTTCGGTGCGCGCCTCACCCTTCCGAGGTACCGGTGCCCAGCGAAATTCCGCGTGACGCGGAGCCTCCACCGCGATCGCGACTGGCAGGACAAAAACGCAACAGCAAAGGCTGCATTGAACACATTCCATTGGGAGCGCGCCTGCCTTGTGCGGCCCGGTTCTATTTGCATGCGAACTGCAGGCCGATTCTGCCACCGCCCGACAGGCGGCAGCATGAGGGAAAAGAACGCCGCTGGTCACCTCGGCCGAGACGACGACGAAGGCCAACAAGAACACGACGGCCAACCTTTGCCGCCCCGCTCTTGCGCCGTTACGGCCGGAACTGATTTCAGGGTTGCGCCCGCGACCCTCGTTTCGAATCGCGTAACGGCTGGTGGTGCCGATCTGGTTGGGATCGCAGCCGGGTCTGTCGGTGGTCAGCATGAGAGATTCCAAGTTTCCCGATCCACGGATAAAATGGATCCGAGTCTGGCGTATATGAACCGCTTGCGGCCCGGCTTATTCCCGGGTTTTCGTCATTGCGAGCCGGAATAATTCTCAAAACCAGCCGGATCGGACTGCTCCGGATTCTTACTTCTCCGCCTCGGCTTCGACCGGCTGCTCTTCGCCTTCCGCCTCTTCCTCCTCGCCGCCATCGAGCAGGCTCGGTTCGCCCTTTTTCTGGGCGAGCCATTCCATCATCCCTGCAAAAAACCCGGTGAACATCACGTCGCCGAACAGGGTGTTGCGGAAAAACAGGATGGTGGGAGGATATTCCGGGTGGCCGACGGTCATGGCCTGCCACCAGCCCGCGAGGGTCTTGGCGTAGAAAACGTCCGAGAACCAGGACTGGGTGTTCGTGACGAAATAAAACAGCAGGGCGCCGATCAGGCTGCCGTTGAGGAGCCACAGCCAGGATTTGCGCCGGGCGACCCAGGCGCCGAGCAGGAGCGCCAACGCGAAGCAGGCCGTGCGGGCGACGAAGCCGCTCAACGGCCAGGAGAAACCGTACTGGCGGGCGTAGAAAGTATTGATATAGACGTCCGACAGGCTCAGCGCCAGGAACGGGATGAGCCACATCCAGCGCTTCTGGAAATAAACCGCGCTGCAGAAAGTGATCGCCATCAGCGGCGAAAAATTCGCCAGCCCCAAGTCCACGGTCGCCAGCAACCGGTAGACCACGGCGAGCAAAATCAGGATGACGGCAGTGCGCATGACGCAAAGAACCGTAGCGAAAATTGGCGCGATGCCCAGAATTATTCCCGCCTATTCAAGATCGTTCGGCCGGTATTACGCAAATTGCTATGAGCCTTCGGATTCGATCAAAGGGTAGGGCGTGACCGCCGGCCGACAGAGCCGGGCGCGCCGGACCTGGCGTCTTCTTTCTTCTGTAGGAGCCTGCTTGCAGGCGACTCTTTGTGGCACGGGTCTCCCGACCCGTGTTCCGATCATCACGGGTCGGGAGACCCGTGCCACAAGGAGCGATCATGGACGCGCGGACCGTTTTCAGCTCTTCGCTTCCGCCTCGCGGGCGAGCAGCCAGAGCAGGTCGGACAGCCGGTTGAGATAACGCAGCGATACCGGGCGGACCTCGCGGCCCTGGCTGCGCAGTCCGATCAGGCGTCGCTCGGCGCGCCGGGCCGTCGTGCGTGCGACGTCGAGCACGGCGGCGGGCATATTGGCTCCCGGCGTGGCCCAGCCGGCGAAATTGGGGCGGCGCTTTTCGACCGCGGCGACCGCCGCGTCGAGGCGAGCCAGCGCGGCCTCGTCAACCTTCGCGAACTTCGACTTGGCGTAGCGCGGGGCGTCCTTTTCCGCACACGCGACCTCGCCCATGAGCGCGATCAGATCGATCTGGATTTTCTCCAGGGCGGCCCGCTGGCGTTTCGGGCCGGCGGCCTTGGCCTGGCCGATCGCGGCGTTCAACTCATCGAGCGCACCGACCGCCTCGATCTGGGGATGGTCCTTTGGCACCCGTTGCCCGTAGAGCAGGGAAGTGCTGCCGTCGTCCCCGGTGCGGGTGGCGATGGAGCGGAGGGTCTTTTGCGCCGGTTTGCTCATGATTTTGGAAGGCGGAGTTGAAACGCGGAGTTCGCGAATGGAGGGCCCATCTCCCGATAGGCCGAGGACGATCAGGAGATCGTTCTTCCGCGGAACGGCGGGCTTCGGAGCCCCCGCCCGACATTGTCGACGTCCTTGGCCGGTCTCAGAATGACCCGCTTTTGCGTTTTTAAGCTTTTTGTGGCCATTGCCATTGTTCTCCCGGAATTCAGGGCGCTTTTTTCTTGGCGGCTTCTCGCGTGCGCTTCTTCAGGGCCTTGAGCTCGGCGTCGATGGTTTTGAGCGTGGCTTCGTCCATCCGGTCGATGAAAAGGATGCCGTTCAGGTGATCGGCCTCGTGCTGCAGGCAGCGCGCAAAAAGCCCGTTGCAGCGCAGGACGTGCGACGTGCCATGGCCGTCCTTGTATTCGACCGTCACCTCGTCCGGCCGCACCACATCGCCCCGGATTTCCGGAAACGAGAGGCAGCCCTCCTCGTAAACGGTCGTTGGCTCGCGAACGACGCTGATCTCCGGGTTCACGACCGTCATCGGCATGAAAAGTTCGAGCGGGGGTTTGGCGCCGTCCAGCTCCCAGTCGAATCCGCCGTCCGTATCGCGGAGGTCCGCGACGCACAGCTGGATCGCCTGGCCAACCTGTTGGGCCGCCAGACCGATGCCGCGGGCCTCGTGCATGGCGTCGATCATGTCCTGGGCCAGGCGGCGAAGGGCATCGTCAAAGACGGTGATTTTCGCGCCTTTTTTTCGAAGGACGGGATCGTTGAAGTGAACAATTGGCGGCGGCATGGGTCGTAAACAAGACAGGGTATTTGCCGCTCAATCTCCCGGCAAATAAATTTGTTTCTTCAGGAAATGTCCACTATCACTACATCCATGAATCCCCCCACCGGCTCTTTCGGACCACGTTCCGTGGCCTGGATTGGCTGGCTGATCATCGGTTTGGGGCTGTTGGCGGTGGGCTGGTTGCTGCCGGTCAACATGAAATCCCTCAATCCGGCGCTCCTGCGCGAAGCCGGGCGCGACACGCCGTCGGTGGCGGTTTTCAGCCGGCAGTTGCTCGAGCTGGACGAGCTGGGGCCCGCGGTGCTGGTGCAACAGGCCGCGAAGGATGCCGGCGATCCGGGAGCGGATGCGCTTGGCGCGATCATCGAAGATTTCACCCAACGCCACCGCGACATGGTGCCGTGGGGCGGCTGGGATGTGGCGCTCGAGCCGCTGCTGGCCAACCGCAACGCGGCGTCGCCCGCCGAATCGACTCCCGTGTTGCGCTTCATGGTCACCGAGCAGGCGCGGGAGAATCTGCGCCAGTACCTGAGCGTTTCCCGCCTGCCGGGTGTGCAGACCCTGTTGAAAACCGCCGATGTCGGCACGCAGCGCTTCGTGTCCGCGCGCCGCGCCGGCGGTCAACCGCTCGATGCGGTCATTCTGCTCACCGCCTATCTCTGGCAGACCGAACATCTGGCTCCGACGTTGCAACGGGAAGTGCGCGAGCTGGCCGAGACCGCGGTTGCGGTCGGACGACTGGGGTCGCTGGAGGATTTCTATCTGGACATCCTCACGCTGGGCAAACGCCTGAACTGGGTGCAGCTCTCCGAATTGCTGCGCACGGCCACGAACACGTCCACCGTGGCGCAGTTTGCGCACCTGACTCGGGTCGCGCCGGAGCATCTGCCCGTCATCTATACCGCCACGCTCATGACCAAATCGGCCGATGCCGTGGCGCGGTATCTGATCGCCTTTGGCAAGCCGGGCGCGGAGGACCTGCGGCAGGCGCTTGCCTTCAAGCAGGGGGCGGTCGAACAGCTGGTGCAGCGCCAGGTGCCGATCACCAATCGCGGCGGCCTGGAGTTCGAAATGGGTGCGGCTTTCGCCCTCCGGCACCCCGAGCTGGCCTTGTTATCCAAATATGCGGCCTTCTTGGGCGGTATTTTTCTTTTGCTGCGCGCGCTCGACTTGAAGATGTTCGCGGCCATCGAATCCGCCCTGCCGGGCGCCTTCCCGCGCATGGGCAGCGGCCTCCTTGCGGCCATCCTCACTTTCATCTTCTTCGTCTTCTCCGAGCCGTTCTTGCTCAAGGCCGCGGCGTCCACCGATTACCAGGTCAAACTCCTCATTCCCATCCTCGGCCAGACCGCCTCGCCCGCCGTTCACTCTTCAACTGCCACCACTACCATGGAAACCTCCACCCTTGTTTCGATCATCGTGTTCGCCTCGCTGCAACTGTGCATGTACTTCGTCTGCCTGATGCGCATCACCGATGTGGATCGGCTGAAGTTCCCCGCGCCGGTCAAGCTCGAGCTCATGGCCAACGAGGAGAATCTCTTCGACGGCGGCCTCTACATCGGCATCGCCGGCACGGCTACCGCCCTCGTGCTCCAGGTGCTCGGCGTCATCGAGGCCAACCTTCTGGCCGCCTACTCGTCCAATCTCTTCGGCATCGTCTGCGTCGCGCTCGTCAAAATCCGCCACGTCCGGCCGTACAAGCGCAAGCTCATCCTCGAAGCCCAGCAGGGTACCGCCCTCAAGGCCTGATCCCCGGCCATGAACAAGACACTGCTACTCGTCATCTGCGACTTCCTGTTGCTGAACCTCCTCGCGCTCACCCGCTGGGAGAAGGCGGAGCCGCCCCGCGCGCAGGCCGCCGCCGTCGCGCAGAAAGTCGCGGCCAGTACGCCCGCGATCAACGCCGACATGGTGGAGCTCATGCGCGTCTCCCTCGAGGATGAAAAGAACACCCGCGAACAGCTCGCATCGAAGCTCAATTCCACCGAGGGCTCCCTGACCGAACGCGAGAAGGCCCTGGCCCAGCTCGCCCAGCAAAAAACCCAGCTCGAGGGCGCCCTCGCCACCACCACCTCCAACGCGAAGGAGTTGGAAAGGAAATATTCCGACGCCACCAACGACGCCTTCCTCACCAAGGAACAGCTGGCCAAGCTGCAGCATGACCTGGAGGAGCGCAAGGCCGAGGCCGAACGCCAGGCCCAGGCGCTCGCCGAAATGGAGCGCCAGAACATCGACGCCAAGCAGCGCATCGAAAAACTCAACGTCGCCGTCGGCGTCGCCGAACAGGAGAAGCAGCTCCTGGCCCAGAACCTCACCGAGGCCAAGCAGCAGGTCGAGACGGAGCGGACCGAGCGCATCAAGGTCCAGGAGCAGACCGCGCAGCTGACCCAGGGCGTCGGCCAGTTGGCGGTCAAATCAGGCGAGCTGAC
>Ga0265331_10002436_pt1 | contig 12604 bp, 9 predicted proteins | sample 41923metaG_FD_202088 | JGI IMG/M metagenome (GOLD analysis project Ga0265331, IMG submission 202088) | Rhizosphere microbial communities from Carex aquatilis grown in University of Washington, Seatle, WA, United States - 4-19-23 metaG | ecosystem: Host-associated > Plants > Roots > Rhizosphere >...
CGCGACGGCAGCGGCATAGGCGTTGGTGCACCGCAATTCGGTTCGCGGCGCGGCTTTTTTGTAGGCCTGTCGCAGGAGTTTTAGAACCGCGCCACCGCACGCAATCCAAAAATCGTTGCGTCTTTGATCGGCGTTACGCCGTCGCCGATATTCGGATTAGTGATGTTGCCCCCTGGATGCAGGATATATTGAAAGTCGGGTTGTAACGAAAACCATGGCGTGATCGGGGTTTGGTACGTCACTTCCACAACGCCTTCGTAATCGCGCACGGGGGCGGAGGTGGCGTTGAAGAAATTGGTGTCGCGGTCCAGACCGCTCGCGCTGTTGCTGATACCGAGATAGCTGAAGCCGATACCCAGCACATCATCATGACGCGCAGGGATCAAGCCATGCACGTTAATGCCGCCATCGATCTGAAAATTGATCTGGTTGCGATCTTCGGGATTCCAGAACAAGCGGGTAAAGCCGACGATGCTTTTTTCGTCAGCTTCGTCGCTTTTCCACAGTGTTTGGTCGACGACGGCATAGACGCCGTAGTTGCCATGATGATTTTTCGCGACACCGGAGCTGCCGGTACTGGCCAGCGACAGGCCGGTATTGTCTTTGCGCAGATCGGCGAAATTTTCGGTGTGATACCACAGGCCGAGCTTCAGCACCGTGGGTAAACCCGCATCGTCCTTCGTCGTATCGCTGCTATAGGCCAGTTCATTCATAATCAAGGCACCGCGATCAAGGTTGAAGCTGGTGCCGCTGATGTTGCGCTGTTGCGGGTTGGCTTCGGTGCCATGGCCACCCGGATCACCATCGAAGATGGCGGTCAGGTTGGTCCATCGTCCGCCGTCGCTGATTTTAAGCCGTGCGCCAGGCGCGGCCAGCGGAAAGGCGGGGCCGCCGCTGGTCAAATTGGTAGCCAGCGAGGTGGGCCAGCCGAAAACAGAATTGATGAAGGTGGCAGCAGGGGTGCTGGTGGTAAATTCATCATCGGCGGCCAATTGCCCGACGCGGATGGAGATGTTGCTTTCCTCAAAATTCTTTTCCAGCCATAGATCGAACAGGCGGGTGGTTTTGGTGGCTTCGATATTGCTGGTCGTCATCAAATTGCCGATTTGCGTCGCCGAATTTCCGCGTCCGTGCAATTGATACATGTTGGCAAAGGCGCTGACGCCCTTCCAGTCAAAGATTTGTTCAAGGTTGAAGGATGCCGCAACTTCCAACCGCCCTTCCATCGCGACGCCACGGTTGGTGCCGCCGGAAACATTGCCTAACGCCTCGCCGATATAGGTTGCGCCCAGATCGACGCCTTTCTTATGCAACGTCTCCCGCGCCCCGCCCCAATCACCGGTCAGCATAGCGGAGGTGTCGAAGTCAGGTGGCGGGGCATCATCGGCAAAAACAGGTATTGCGCTGAGCGAAGACAAAAATGCCAGAGAAATAAGGGAGGTTTTGATGGTGTTATGCATGGTGTGATGCCCCAAAAAATTTCGTTTGTGATTATGTCTTGGAAAAATTAAATCTCCAGCACTCTTACATGCGGGCATTTGTTTGTTTAACGCTGTTGCTAAATTAACACGCAAGATGCTTGTGTCGCCCATCGCATTCAAGTGGGGCAAGTGTTTACGTTTTGTATACAAGTTTTTAAAGAATCACCGTTATGCCTATCGGGTAACCTAAAGTTTTCCACGCAAAAGGGATGAATCATGAAGTTAAAACAAAAAATTGCGTTCGGGGTTGTTGCCCTTTTGCTTGTCTTTTTGATTAGTGCCGTCATCACGGGTGGTGTGATTGAACGGCAAAAACAGGAGATTGATAATATCGGTGATCAGAATGAAAAAATTATCTCGTTCTATCAAAAACTCGACCACGATGTGCAAGTGATGCAATACAACATCGTTCAGGTGCAGCAGTTTTTTACGGATCTCGGTGCAACCCGCGCTATGATTGATCAGAAAAGCGCGGATGATGATTATGTGGGGGCGGAAGAAAACGCCGCGTCATTCAAGAAACTTTCTTCGGAAGTGCGCGCTCTTGCCGCAAAAGAAGGCGAGACGGAGTTGGTAAAGCTTGTCGACGAGGCGACCGAAGGGTTTCCGGCTTATTATGACAGCGGCAAAAAGATGGCTCAGGTTTATATTGCATCGGGTGCCGAAGCCGGAAATAAATTAATGCCGCAATTTGATGCGGCATCGGATCGTTTGCAGGACCCGATGACAAAAATGGCGGCGCGAGTAAGCGAGCTTTATAGCGATGCTAATAAAAAGAATATTGAATCAATTACCACTGTCCGAACCGGCATTAAACACCTTATTGGGTTAGCGTCGGGGGCTGTTGGCATCGTTCTGCTTTTTTTGCTGGCGGCAGCGGCATTGCTGATTAAAAATGTTATCAATCCCATTAAAATTTTCACCCAAATGCTCAGCGAAATAGCGCAGGGTAATTTGAAGGTGGATATTGTTGGCCTGCATCGAAAAGATGAAATCGGGCAGATGGCTGTGGCCATGGACCATATGCGCCATGACTTGAAGGAAACGTTCAAGCTGAAAGAAATGCTTGATATGATGCCTTGCAACATCATGTTTGCCGATCCTCAGGAGGATTTCAAAATTACGTATTGCAATCGGCAATCTTTGACGACTTTACAGACGTTGGAGGCTTACCTGCCGAGAAAAGCTTCCCAAGTTATTGGCCAGTCGTTCGATGTTTTTCATAAGAACCCCGAACATCAAAGGAAGATGTTGGAGGATCCTAAGAACTTGCCGCATCGCGCTCAATTTAAAGTCGGGCCCGAAACCATCGCGCTTACGGTTTCTGCCATTTACGGTCAAGACGCTTCGTATATAGGTCCTATGGCGGTTTGGGAAATTGTTTCCAAAAAAGTTCAGATGGCTGAAACTTTTGAACAGAGTGTTAAGTCTGTTGTCGATGTTGTTAAGTCGACAGCGGGCAGCGTCAATGTGTCAGCGCAGACCATGGCATCTTCCGCAGAGCAAACAGCGCAGCAGGCTGGGGTTTGTGCAACGGCTGCCGAAGAAGCGTCCAGCAACGTTCATACCGTCGCGGCGGCTTCAGAAGAATTATCGGCCTCCATCAGCGAAATTACGCAACAGGTCAATGAGGCGACGCGCATTGCGCAGGCGGCGGCTAATGAAGCCGGACAAACAAATGCCCATGTGAAAAGCCTTGCAGAGGCGACGCAGAAGATTGGCGATGTGGTTAATCTGATCAGCCAGATTGCGGGTCAGACGAACCTGCTGGCCTTGAACGCGACGATCGAAGCGGCGCGGGCAGGGGAGGCGGGTAAGGGCTTTGCCGTCGTCGCTTCCGAAGTCAAAGGTTTGGCGACGCAGACGGCCAAGGCAACCGAAGAAATATCACAGCAAATCAATCATTTGCAAAACGTAACGCAAACGGCGGTAGGTGGGATTACCCACATTACTGAAACCATCGAGCGGATCAATCAGATCCAAAGTTCGATTAGTGCCGCCGTTGAACAGCAAAATGCCGCCACTATTGAAATTTCGCGGAATGTGCAGGAAGCCTCCGCCGGTACCTCGCAAGTTTCAACGACGATCACCAGCGTCAGGCAATTGTCCCAAGAAACCGGAACGGCGGCATCAAGCTTGCAGGGCGTTTCGGCTGAGTTGCAGAAAAAGGCCATCGTTCTGGATGATGAGGTCAACAAGTTCCTGCAGTCTTTACGCACGACGTAACGGTTGATCGATTTAATGCGGGACTTCAATTTCCCGTCGGGGGTGGTAGAAGTGAGGGATGAGTCTCCCCCCCGCTGACCTTATCATCATTGGTTCCGGTTTTTACGGAATGACCGTTGCCCATCAGGCTGCGACCAAGCTTGGCCTCAGGGTTCTGGTGTTGGAGCGGCGCGGGCATAGCGGCGGCAACGCGCACAGCGCGATGGATCCCGACACGGGCATCGAAACGCATACCTACGGTTCCCACCTGTTTCATTGCAACAGCGAGGAGGTATGGAACTATCTGAACAGTTTCACCCCCTTCACCAGCTATCGCCATCATGTGCAGTCGGTGCATCGGGGCAAGGTGTATCCGATGCCGATCAACCTCGGCACGATATGCAGTTTTTTTGGCAAGGCGATGACGCCAGACGAAGCGCGGGCGATGATCGCGGCGCAGCGCGGGGAAATCAGCATCGACGCGGCGCGGAATTTGGAAGAAAAAGCCATCGCCCTGATCGGGCGGCCTTTGTACGAAGCCTTCATTCGCGGCTATACCGCCAAGCAATGGCAGACCGATCCCAAATTATTGCCGCCGGATATCATCACGCGGCTGCCGGTGCGTTACACCTTCAACGCGCGTTATTTCGATGATCGTTTCGAAGGCTTGCCGTCCGAAGGTTATTTCACCATTTTCAAACGCATGGCGGATCATCCGCATATCGACCTGCGCCTAAACACCGATTTCTTCGCGGTGCGCGATCAATTGCCGAAAAACGTGCCCATTCTTTATACGGGGGCGATTGATCGTTATTTCGACGACAGGCTGGGCGCTTTGTCATGGCGCACGCTGGATTTCCAGCGCGAGGTGATGCCGACCGGCGATTACCAAGGCGCGGCGGTGATCAATTATGCCGATGAAGATGTACCCTATACCCGCATTCATGAATTCCGCCATCTGCATCCCGAACGCACTTATCAGAATGACAAAACCGTCATCTTCCGCGAATTCTCGCGCCACGCGCAAAAAGGCGATGAGCCTTATTATCCCGTCAACACGGGGCAGGATAAAAAAACCTATGACGCTTATCGCTGCTTGGCGCGGCAGGAAAAAAATGTGATCTTTGGCGGGCGGCTGGGTTCCTACCGCTATCTGGATATGCATCAGGCCATCGGCGCGGCGTTGAAGCTGTTTGCCAATGTTGTGCAGCCGCATTTTGCCCAGCAAAAACCATTTCAGGATATGGATGAATGACCAACTCCGACCGCTATGTCGTCCTCATTCTCGATGGGCGGGCTGCCTATAACAGCATTGGCATGTTTAACCGCGAATTGGCGCGGGTGATCCGGACGACGGGGCTGGATGTTGTTTTCCTGAACCTCGATAACGCCGATGATTTCAATAATACGTTGCGCCAAACCATGGCCGATTACCCCGAACGTATCGCGTTGGCTTTGAGCTTCAGCGGCTTTGGCGTGGAGATTGGCGACAGTACGGAAAGTGGCAATCTGTGGCAACGGCTGAAGATACCGATGCTCAGTTACATGCTCGACCATCCGGCTTATTATCTGGCGCGGCATAAATCGCCATCACCGGCAGTGATGCGGATTTATTGCAACCGCGATTTTCTGGAATTCCACCGCGATCATGTGCGGTCGCCGTTCCGCACCGCCTATGTGCCGTTCGGGGCGATGACGCATGGCAGGCTGCCGCAAAAACGTGAGATCAAGGCAGGCGAACAGCCGCTGATCATCTTCCCAAAATCCGGCAGCGATCCGCAGAAATTGCGCGAGCCTTGGACCTTATTACCCCGCCTGATGCAGCGCATCCTGAATGACTCTATCGATCATTACTGGGGCCAGACGGCGCGCAGCGGCGCGGTGTCGCCTTCGGTTTTGGCGGCGGCGGATGCGGCAGGGGTGGAGCTGCGCAACGATCTGACGCTGTTCACCTTCTTCGTCACCTTCGTCGATGATTATATCCGCAAGAGCAAAGTGGATATTCTGGTGCGGAAATTGCTGACCTGTCCCGTCAAGATTTACGGCGACGGGCTGGATTATATCGACAGCGTCCATGCGCGGGCGGAGATTTTGCCGCCCGTCGGTTATGACCGCCTGATCGATATGTATGGCGAGTCATTCGCGATCATTTCGATGAACCAAAATATCGATGATGAATGCCATGACAGGCCCTATGCCGCGCTCGGTTGCGGCGCAATGCCGATTACGGACACCAACCCGTGGTGGGCGAAAAACTATCCGGCGTTATTGCCCTACAGCTATGACTTCTGTGAACGCAGCATTGTAGGTGCGATTGAAAAGCTGCTGGATGATCCCGCCACTGCCGCCGACATCGCGTGGCAGGAATCGCAACGCCAGATCCAGAAACGCACCTTCGACGATATGGTGATGGAAACGCTGGAGCTTGCCCTGATGCAACGCTACTTCACCTTCAACTTCCAACCGCCACAGCTTTATTATAACAAGTGCGGGGGCTAATCATGAAAATCGCCACTTGGAATGTCAATTCGGTGCGGGCGCGGCTGGATAATGTGCTGGAATGGCTGCGCGCGATGGAGCCGGATGTTGTCCTGCTACAGGAAATCAAGTGCGAGACGACGGCGTTTCCAGCCTTGGAATTCCAGTCGCTGGGGTATGAGGTGAGGGCGTTCGGGCAAAAAAGTTACAACGGCGTGGCGATCCTCAGCCGTCATAAAATCGAGAATGTGACCGAAGGGCTGGCGGGCGATCCCGCCGATACGCAGGCACGGTATATCGAGGCCGACATCGCCGGCATTCGTGTCGCCAGCCTGTATCTGCCGAACGGTAATCCGGTCGATAGCGAAAAATTTCCGTACAAGCTGGCATGGATGGAACGTTTGCGGCTGCGGGCTTTGGAACTTTTGGCGTTGGAAAAGCCGGTGGTGCTTGGCGGCGATTATAACATTATTCCTGAAGCGGTCGATGTGTATGACCCCAAAGCGTGGGAAGGCGACGCTTTGTTCCACGCCGACAGCCGCGCCGCCTATCGCCGGTTGGTGCAAAGCGGTTACACCGAAGCTTTCCGCGCCCTCCATCCCGACAAAACCCATGCTTATTCATTCTGGGATTATCAGGCAGGCGCGTGGCAGCGGGACAATGGCCTGCGCATCGATCATTTCCTGTTGTCGCCGGAGGCAGCGGACCGCCTGACCCAATGCTTCATCGACCGCACCCCGCGTGGGAAAGAGAAAGCCTCCGACCACACGCCGGTGATGATGGAGTTGGGGTGAAGTGTAGGGAAGTGCTGGTGGGAGTAGGGCGTTGGTACTCCCCTCCCGCTTGCGGGAGGGGCTGGGGGTGGGCGAGGAGTTTGCCACCCTTCGCGAATTCTAAAAATGAGAGCTTGGTGTCACCAGCCCACCCCTTACCCTCCCGCAAGCGGGAGGGGTATATGTGTCACCCGAGCTTTTCCGCCTCCACCCACACGCCCTTCAGAGATAATGCCTCATCCACCGCGATGATATCGGCGGTGTAGGTCGGCAGTAGTTTGCCCAAACGATGGCCAAGCCCCAAAAATGCGGCGGGATAGGTCGATGCCATGCGCAGGGCTTCGTCGAGATCGATACCGACATTCCGTACACAATGCCGAACGCAATCCAACAGCGTGACGGCTGATCCGGCGAGGGTACCGGTGGCGGTGGCGCAGCGTGTGCCTTGGGTATGAATGGTGTCACCATACAACAAAAAATCTTTTGGCGTTGTCGTTGCTGCCGGAGCCATCGCATCGCTGACCAAAAAGACTTTGCCGACCGGTTTGGCACGAAGGGCGAGGCGGATCATTTCCGGTGCGACATGGTGCCCATCGGCAATCAACCCGCACCAGCTATTCCGGTCATCCAAGGCGGTGCCGACGACATTCGGGGATCGGGCATCCATCCCCCCCATGCCGTTATAGAGATGGGTGAAGCCGGAGGCTCCTGCCGCCAGCGCAGCGCGGATTTGTTCGGGCAGGGCGTTGGTGTGGCCGATGGAGACAATCGCCTGTTTCGCCAGATTTTCGATATCCTTCACCCCGACGGTTTCGGGGGCGAGGGTGATCAGCATGACCTCATCCCCCGCCCGCCGGTACAGGGTCAGATCATCGGCGTTGAGGGAACGAAGACTCGTCGTGTGGTGAATGCCGCGCCGGTCTTTCGCCAGATGCGGCCCTTCCAGATGGATGCCGAGGATGGATGGGTCGGTTTTCCCCGCTTCACGCACAGCGGCAACCGCGCGGCGGGTGATGTCCGGCGTATCGGTGATGCAGGTCGGCAGCAGGCGTGTGGTGCCATAGGCGCGATGGGCTTTGGCGATGGTAAGACAAGTGGCGGCGGAGGGATCGTTGTTGAACTGCGCATTCCCGCCCCCATTAACCTGCGCATCGATCAGGCCGGGGGCCAGAATCTGGCCGCCGCAGGCGATTTTTTGGGCTTCAGCAGGAACATGGCGGTTTGGAACAATATCGACTATGCTGCCACCACCAACCAGCAACGCGTGGTTTTCGACCACGGCCTCGCCCGTCAGAATCGTGGCGTCGCAAAAGGCGGCTAAAGGTGAATGGGACAAGGCGGATCCTATCGAAGCTTGCGCGGAATGCGGCGGTTCGATAGGAGTATAGCTTCGGTCCAAGGTTAATGGAAACAGTCTCATGACGAACGAAAATCTCTTTCAAGAAGCCCAAGATGATCTGGAACGCCAGAAGCTGGAAAATTTGTGGAAGAGCTATGGCGGGCTGTTGCTGGCTTTGGCGTTAACCATCGTTGTGGCGACGGCTGGCTATAACTTCTGGGACGCGCAAAACGCCAAGCAGAACCAGAAGGCGACAGGGGATCTGGTGGCCCTGCTGAATCAGGCCAATACCGATCAGGCGAAGCAGGTCGATGCGCTGGAACAATTCGCCAAAGCGAATGATGGCAAGGCGCAGGCGGCTTTCGCCGCGCTGCATGCCGGTGCGATGGCTGCGAAGGATGGCAAGACCGACAAGGCCGTGCAGATTTACGACGCCCTCGCCGCCGATGCCAAAGCCGACACCGCTTTCCGGCAATTGGCCGATTTGCTGACGGTTGAAATGCAAGCGGATACAGGCGATGCGGCCAAGCTTCTGCAACGTTTACAACCTTTGATGGCGGAAAACGCCCCATGGCGTTTCAGCGCGATGGAGCAGGGCGGTTATCTGGCCTTGCGTTCCGGCGACAAAGCCAAGGCCAAAGGCTGGTTCACGGAATTGTCGCAGGATGCCAGCGTGCCGCGCAGCATGAGCAACCGCGCGGCGGATGTGTTGCGGCTGTTGGGGGAGTAGGTCGATGAAACTTGTCCTTAATCTGAAAAAGATCGCCATTCCTTTTTTGCTGGTCGCGCTTGTGGGTTGCGGCTCCGGCCCCACCAACAAAATCGGCAGCACGACCAAAGGTACGCGCGTTTCGATTCTCGATCACAGTAAGGCTTTGGAAGCGGATCGTTCAAAGGATAACGTCGCGCCGCATGTGACCGATACGACCTCCAACGCGAATTGGGCGCAGGTGGGGTATGACCCGACCCATGTGATGCCGAATGCGGCGATTGGCGCGCATCCCGTGAAATTATGGAGCGTTTCCATCGGCAGCGGTTCATCGTCGGATTACAAGCTTCTGGTGCGCCCCGTGGTTAAAGACGGCCTTGTATTCACCATGGATTCCGAAGGCGCGGTCAGCGCGGTGGATGCGGGGAGTGGCTCCGTCAAATGGCGTTTGGAAACGATGCCAGCGGATCATGATCCGGCGATTGGCGGCGGTATTGGCGTTGATGGCGATATTCTCTATGCCACAACCGGTTTTGGTGAAGTGCTGGCGTTGCAGGCCAAGGATGGCAAGGTGAAATGGCGTCATGCGCTGCTGAACCCCATTCGTGCCGCGCCGACGATTGCGGGCGGGCGGGTTTATGTTGTCTCGATCGACAATCAATTGACAGCCTTGAAAGCCGAGACCGGCGATGTCGAATGGCAACATCGCGGCATCACGGAATCCGCGACCCTGATGGGCGCGGCGTCGCCTGCGGTTGTCGGTGACAGCGTTGTGGTGGCTTACGCCTCCGGTGAAGTTTACAATCTGCGTGCCGAAAACGGGCGCGTGTCGTGGAATTATGCCCTGACCACGCCGACGCAAATCGGCGCGTTACCGGCGATTGCCGATATTCGCGGCCTGCCGGTCGTCGATCATGATCGCGTGTTTGCGATTAGTCACAGCGGGCGCATGGCCGCCATCGATCACCGTACCGGTGACCGTGCGTGGGAAGACGATATCGGTGGCATCAACACGCCGGTGGTCGCAGGGGATTCTCTGTTCATCCTGAGCAATGACGGACAGCTGGTGGCCTTGTCGCGTGGCAATGGGCGGATTCTGTGGGTTCAGGACATGCAACGTTTGGCCGACCCTACCGACCATGATTCCGATCCGGTCTTTTGGACGGGGCCGGTGCTGGCGGGTGGGCGTTTGTGGTTGACCAATTCCATCGGGCAGCTGGTGGGTTTCTCGCCGGTGGATGGCAAACAGACGGAAGCCATAACGGTGGGCGGATCAATCTATGTCCCGCCAGTCTTCGCGAACGGCATGATCTTTGTCGTCACCGATGACGGCGATCTGGTGGCGTTACGCTGATGCCCTTCACCGTCACCATCGCCGGACGCCCGAACGTCGGCAAATCCACCTTGTTCAACCGCCTGATTGGCCGGTCGATGGCGATTGTCAGCGACGAATCCGGCGTGACCCGTGATTGGCGCGAAGGCAACGCGCAGCTGTTCGATCTGAAATTCCGCGTCCTCGACACCGCCGGTCTGGAAGGCGCGCGCACGAAGGGAAGTCTGCCTGCGCGGTTGGCGCAGCAAACCAAATACGCGCTCGATCAAACGCAAGTCATTCTGTTCGTCGTCGATGCCCGCGCCGGTTTGACGTCGGAAGACAAAGCGGTGGCCAAGGAAATCCGCAAAACCGGCAAGCCGGTGATCCTGCTGGCCAACAAATGCGAAAGCTCGCATTTGCCGGAAGGGTTTGACGAACTGACCTCGTTGGGGTTTGGCGAGGCTCTGCCGATTTCGGCCACCCATGGCGATGGCATGCGCGATATTTATGAATTGCTGCAGCCGCGTATCGAGGGTTTTGAGGAAGAAACCCCACCCGAAGACGAAGAAAAACATTTGTTGGTCGCCATTGTCGGTCGCCCGAATGCCGGTAAATCCACCTTGGTCAATCAGCTGATTGGCGAGGAACGGATGCTGACGGGGCCGGAACCCGGCCTCACCCGCGATTCCATTCCGATCGCCTGGAATTATCAGGGGCAGCCGGTGCGGTTGGTCGATACCGCCGGTCTGCGCCGCCGCGCGAAGGTGAAGGAAAAGCTGGAGAAGATGAGCGGCCATGAATCCCTCCGCGCCATCCGCCTTGCGCATGTCGTGGTTTTGGTAATCGACGGGTCGCAAAGTTTTGACAAGCAAGACCTGACCATCGGCCATCATGTGGTGGAGGAAGGACGCGCGCTGGTTATCTGCGTCAACAAATGGGACGCGGTGAAGAACAAGCGCGAAACCCTGACGGCGATCCGCGAACGCGCCGAAGATTCCCTGTCACAGGTCAAAGGCATACCGATTGTGACTATCTCCGCGCTGAAAGGTGATGGGTTGACGCGTCTGATGGACGCGGTTCTGGGGATTTATGAATTGTGGAACAAACGCGTTTCCACGGGCCAACTCAACCGCTGGCTGGAAGATATGGAAGCCAACCACCCGCCACCGATCACCTCAGGCCGCCGCATCAAACTGCGCTACATCACCCAAGTCAAAAGCCGCCCGCCAACCTTTGCCCTCTGGGTCAACAAACCGATCAACCTGCCGGATAGTTACCAGCGATTCCTTACGAATGGGCTTCGAGAAGTTTTTGGCCTGCAGGGTGTACCGCTCCGGTTGAATTTGAAGAAGAGCGAGAACCCTTACGAAAATCGGGGAAAGGAACAGAGCTGAATTCTGGGACAGCAACGACGCCCGCCCAGCCATGCACCCGATGACGTCGAACATCATCACTGTGTTGTGGTACGTGTTTATTCTCGTAGGCTTCAAGAATGTACGGGTATCTGAATTTATTTGATCTGACGGCTTCACCGTAAAGTTGTGCGGCCAATTCTGGATTAGTTTTATCTAATGCCTCTAAGTCGGGGGCTTTATTTGCAATTAAAGTCTCAATAATTCGGTTCTCGTGGGCGTTTTTTGGCGTTCCATCCGGAGCCATGCTCACGCGATCATTCGCTGGCCAGTATGTCGGGAAAAGCGCGGATGGCTCGGTACATCCCTTGATGACGCCACGATTGAGAACAGGTTGGCCCCCTTTATACATAATTCCCTCATGCCCGTAGATAATGGCTAACATAACGGCATCCTTGAACGGGATTTTTAATCGCCCTTCAGCCTGAAGTTTTTTCACCAATTCTTTGGCAATAGGGGTAACCGGTTTCGTGTTAGCGTCGTAAAGGAATTTGTTTTGTCCGACATGAAGTTTTACGAATTTGTCGATAGATTCATGGATAAGGTGTGATGGGGAAACGCCTTTTCTGTCGGTTCGTTGTCGCCGTTGGGTTTCGATTTTAACAAGGCGTAATTCAGCGGCTTCGGTCAGAATTCTTTTTGCGGCATTTTTATCCGTCGGGTTAGAAAATAAGGCGCTGCGTACCGCTTCATATTGTTCTGGCGCAACGATGCGTGCGAGGGGAGATGTCGTATAGTCGTCGCGCAGTGTATAGCGAAGATGCCGTTCGCAAATAATTTTGAATAATTCAGGATTGGCGTCACGAGGCATTTTGCTGCGGAAATATTTTACCGCTAACTGGTTGTTAAGATGGCGGTAGTGTTTGGGAATGTCAGCAACAGCCTCTTGGAT
>Ga0265331_10002444_pt1 | contig 12585 bp, 15 predicted proteins | sample 41923metaG_FD_202088 | JGI IMG/M metagenome (GOLD analysis project Ga0265331, IMG submission 202088) | Rhizosphere microbial communities from Carex aquatilis grown in University of Washington, Seatle, WA, United States - 4-19-23 metaG | ecosystem: Host-associated > Plants > Roots > Rhizosphere...
CCAGAGTACGAGCGGTGTCGATGATTTCTCAAATATCGTGTTCTTCAGTGGAGATATCTCGATATGGCATCTGCCGCAGCGGAAGACTTTCCGGCCTTTCCGGAGCGATATCACTCCACCGCAACCGTATCTGCGAGAATGATGCAGATTGAAGATGAATTCGAGACAGCGTCTGGCATTTGGAAAATTCCTCGTGAGTTCCCTCACCCCATATTTGGAAGACAGGGACATGGCCATATTCTAACAGTACCTGGGGACGTGCGGGGATACGTCCGTAATTTCTGGGTCGGGAGGACACTCTGTTGCACAGAGAAAGTTCAAAGAAAAGACCCGACGCGCGGTGCGTCGGGTCGAAAGTAATAGTCACGCTTTGGAAAGAACGATCTTCAAGCCGAGAGCGACGAGCACCGCTCCCGTTACGCGGTCGAGCCACAGAGAGCAACGCTTGAATAGCCTCTTCACCCGTCCGATGGTCAGGAATGTCGCGACGAGAGAGAACCAGACGATAGTGATTGCCATGACCTCGAAGCCACAGATGGCACGGTCGAGGACGGACGTGCCGGGCGAGATCACCATCGTGAAGAGGCTCATGAAGAAGAGCGCGCACTTGGGGTTGAGCAGATTCGTCAGGACCCCCACCCTGTATGCTTTCGCAGTGGCGATGTCCTGGCATTGCCTGGTACCCAGCCCGTCGCCGGCAGCGGTGGCCCCCTTCGAGCGCAAGCCGTTCACGCCGAGGTAGATCAGGTAGGCTGCGCCAGCCCATTTCATGGCGGTGAATGCGGACGTCGCCTGCGAGAGGATGTACGAGACCCCGGCGATCGAGCAGACGATCCCCCAGACGAGCCCGGTCGCGATCCCGAGGGCGGCTGCGATGCCGGCCCGACGCGAATAGAGCAGGCTCATGCGGCTGACGATGATGAAGTCGGGTCCCGGGCTTACGACAGCCAAGGTACCCACGATTGATACTGTGAGGAACGTAGGATTCATAGGAATATGTGTTTGTCCGAAGGCATACTAGCGGAAAACGCATAAAAATGTAAGTATTTCAGTATATATGATAGAACCCAAATTTGGAGACCTGAACGTCGTTCCAGCGATGAGCCGGCCTGACTTCTTGGCTGTGCCTACGCTCAAGGCTGTCGAAGCCTTGTCAGAAAGCGCAGACATCGGCGTGACGGAGATCGACCCGTCATTCTCGGATACGGCTGCATTCTGCGAACGATACAAGCTTGGCATGGAGACTGCCGCGAATTGCGTCATCATCAAGGCGACGAGAGGGGAGACGACCCGCTATGCTGCCTGTCTCGTGCTCGCTACGACCAGGGCTGATGTGAATGGCCTCGTCCGCCGACATCTCGATGCGCGCAAGGCCTCATTCGCGCCTATGGAAGAAGCGGTCGCTCTCACGCAGATGGAATACGGCGGCATCACGCCCATCGGCCTGCCACCAGAATGGCCTATTCTTATAGACAAAGCGGTCGCAGATTCAGCTCGTCTCATCGTCGGTAGCGGTGTCCGCAAGTCCAAGATCGTCATATCCGGAATGATACTAGCTCGACTGCCGAATACGACCGTTATCGAAGGCCTCGGGGTGATGAAATCCAACTGATTTGCATACGTGTCAAGTTAGGTGGTGGGGAAGCTCGCATTCTTGGCTACGAGCCCGCTCTATGCCATAATAGCCTCTCATGAATACCTCCGACCGCAAGCTCATCTACCTGCTCATCGGCTTGCCGGCCGTGGTGATCGCATTCCTGATAGGCCTCTATGTCGGCGGCCAGAATCCAGCCTCTTCCGGAGCCTCCAACCCCCAGGCGACCAACGGCAGCTATGTCACAGCCGACCAATTCTCGCCATACTGGAAGGCCTGGCAGATCCTCGATGACAAGTTCGTCCACGCCGCTTCGACCACTGCCGACCAGAAGGTCTGGGGCTCCATCCAGGGCCTGGCTTCATCGTATGGCGACCCATATACCGTCTTCTTCCCGCCGACCGAATCCAAGATGTTCCAGGAGAATATCACCGGCGATTTCGGCGGTGTCGGCATGGAAGTCGGCATGAAGGGCAGCACCATCGTCGTCATCTCCCCGATCAAGGCTAGCCCGGCAGCTACCGCTGGAGTCAAGACCGGCGACATCATCCTGGCCATAGACGGCACGTCGACCGCTTCGATGAGCGTCGATGAAGCAGTCACCCTCATCCGCGGTCCCGTCGGCACAAAGGTCAAGATCACATTCCTGCCCCAGGGTTCGACCAAGTCAGTCGACAGGACCATCACTCGCGCCATCATCAATGTCCCGACCATCGACTCTGGTGCCAAGCAGGGCGGCATCTATGTCATCAAGCTCTATAGCTTCACTGCCCAGTCGCCTGATCTCTTCAGGAGTGCGCTGCGCCAGTTCGTCCTCTCCGGCGACCACAAGCTCGTCCTCGACCTCCGCGGCAACCCCGGCGGCTATCTCGACGCAGCCTGGGACATGGCCTCCTGGTTCCTACCGGCGGGCAAGGTCGTGGTCACCGAGGACTTCGGCAAGCCCGGCATGCAGCAGCCGTTCAGGAGCAAGGGCTACAACGCCTTCTCGAGCGCCCTGCGCATGGTCGTCCTCGTGGATAGCGGCTCCGCATCGGCGGCCGAGATCCTGGCTGGAGCCTTGAAGGAGCAGGGAATAGCTACTCTCGTCGGCGACAAGACTTTCGGCAAGGGTTCCGTCCAGGAGCTCGTGCCGGTCACCTCTGATACCTCGCTCAAGGTCACCGTAGCCGCCTGGCTCACGCCCTCCGGCCACAATCTCTCCCACGACGGCCTCGATCCCGATTACAAGGTCGTCCCGACCGACGCCGATCAGAAGGCAGGCACTGATCCAGTCATGGACAAGGCCGTCCAGCTCCTAACAGCACAACCATAATCATCAACCACCATGAAGATCATCCTTTTAAAAGACGTCGCCAAGCTCGGTCGCAAATATGAGGTCAAGGAAGTCGCCAGCGGACACGCCCTGAACCTCCTCATCCCGCGCGGCGAGGCTGTGAACGCCACGCCTTCCGCCATGAAGCAGATGGAGGTCGCCAGAGCCAAGGCCGAAGGCGAGCGCAAGGTCCGCGAAGACCTCCTCGCCAAGAATATCGCCGATCTCGACGGCATCACCCTCGAAGTCTCCGGCAAGGCCAATGACAAGGGCCACCTCTTCGCCGGCCTCCACCGCGAGGCTCTGGCCGCAGAGATCCAGAAGGCGACTGAGCTCCAGGTAGATCCCGCCTTCATCGATATCGATCATCCCATCAAGGAAGTCGGCGAGCACAAGATCCAGGTCAAAGCAGGAGGCAAGTCAGCCACATTCAAGCTCGTCATCACGGCGGCGTAGCTTTAGAGGCTCGTTTCGTACAATCTTATATCCATGAATGAAAAAGCCCCTTTCGGGGCTTTTTGCATATAAAAGCGCGCCTTAGACCACGTGCACTACCTTCTTGCGCATGATGGCATTGTCGTAGCTCACCTTGCGCTTGGTCGAGAATGAGACTGTGCCGCCCTTGAGGGCAAAGAGGGTATAGTCCTTGCCCACGCCCACATTGCGGCCAGGGAGGACGTCTGTGCCGCGCTGGCGGACGATGATCTGACCCACCGTGATAGCCTGGCCGTGGTTGATCTTCACGCCGAGATACTTCGGATTTGAGTCGCGACCGTTCTTTGTTGAGCCTTCTGCTTTGCGATGGGCCATATCTGTTGATTAGGTTGGGACACTATAGCATAGGCCATATTTCTGCGCTAGTCCCCATCGAAAATGGGCCGGAATAGGTCTCCAGCCGGTAAATGGCTCAAAATAAGGGTATTTTAGCCATAAAATATGGCTCTGTTAAGCCACATAAATAGGGTAGGGGCCTTGACTTCGAAGCTCGTAGATGCTAGACTGTACGGACAAAAATGAGCTAAGTAAGCATCATGCTTACAGGCTCGTTTTTTAATTAAACACATGATAGAAGTAGCCACTGGTGTCGCGTTCCTCATGTCATCGCTCTATGGAGCGGGCCAGGCCAACGCGCAGACCGCTGATACGGCCGCTGTACCGACTACTGCGCAGCCGGCCGCGATAGAGCAGACGACTCTCAAGGGTACCACCAAGGACATAGAGGCTTATATCCGCTCCCAGACGTCAGATATGCCCATCCTGGTGGATATAGCCCGCTGCGAGTCCACATTCAGGCAGTATGGATCCAATGGCGAGGTCATCCGAGGCCTCGTCAATCCGGCCGACGTCGGCGTGATGCAGATCAACGAGAAGTACCATGGCGATTCGGCCCTGAAGCTCGGCTATGATATCTATAGCGTCGAGGGCAACGTAGCCTTCGCCAAGTATCTCTATGACAAGTACGGCACGTCGCCCTGGTCGTCTTCGGAGAAGTGTTGGGCCTCCTCGCTCGCGCAGAAATAGCAAAAGGCCTTGTCCCGAGAGGGGCAGGGCTTTTTGGTATGTGGGCGATCATTCTCAGGCTAGCTCAAATAAGAGCGGAGCATGGTCGCTTTCGACATATGTCGGTGTTGGCGGCATATTCTGGTGATGAACGAGGCCCGTATTCAGTATCTTGAATGACGTAACCGATCGTTCGAGTGCTTTTGATACGAGCACATGGTCTATGAGCTTCTTGCCATGGTCGCCGATGAATGAGTACGCATCGATTGAAGGGAGGCCTTCTTCGATTCGGACGAGCGTATCGCTTCTTGCCTCAAGTTCGCCCTGAATGATGCGCAGAGGAGCCTCTCGAGATTGTGAGTTGAAGTCGCCCATGACTGCTATGAGAGCGTTCGGATCCTGGGCAAATAACGAGTCTATCTCTTTCCTCATCGCTCGGGCTTGGACACAGCGGACTATCTCTGAACGGATGAGCGCGTCTGTGGCATCCATTTGAGTCTCGATGGGAGATGGAGCTTTGCTTTTATCTTTCAGGCGCAGTGCTATATGGAAGCGTGAATTCAGGTGAAGACCGAATAAGTGAAGCGGACGATCACGATACGTCATCTTGAGATGGATGAAATCTCGTCGCGATGCGATCTGCGTGCCGATAGCGTCCTGGTCGCCTTCGACCATGACCGGAAATGATCCAGCGGCAGGAATGGAGCGTACTTCTGCATCGCCCGGACGGTACAGGACAGCATTGCCGACTCCGGATCTGTCTGGTTTCGCCAAAAAGAGGCGATAGGGGATGCCAGTCCGGGCGATGATGCGTTCGACAGTGTCCGCTGAGCCGATCTCTTGGAGGAATACGACATCCGCATCTATTTCTGAAAGCTTGCCGGCAAGGTGTTCGATGCGAGCCTCGACATACTTATTGGAATAGACCCAATCTTTACCGGAATGACGATGATCGCCTTCGTCGAAGAGGAATTCGACATTGTAGGTGGCTATCTTCATGACGCTATTCTACAGGAGTGTGGAGGGAAGCCCTAACGGTACAAAGCCTGCAGAAACACACAACGTCGTACAATATATGTTTTAGCGAGATAGCTTATGCGACGTTAGGTTATCTTTCGTGGCTCTACGGTCTCGCAGTATTCTATGAATTGCTTGAATGTGATGACTGATTGATGAGAAAGCAACTTCCTCTTGCGTCCGGAGACGACATCTCTGATGTCACCCTCATTCATATCTTCGTTCATCATGACGAACAGCACCGGCTCAGAGGTCGCTCTGGAGATGGTCAGATACTTCTTGTATTTGTTATTGAGGCAGCCGATCATGTTGCGCCTATCCTTCGGATAGAATATGTCTACGAGGAAATTCTTCTTCAGACCGTACACATAGAAATCTGCTCGGGTCCTCCTATCATCGGTGAAGAAGTACTCTCTGTGCACGAATGGGCGGCCAAAGCGCAGTACGAGTTCGTCGTAGACCTTCTTTTCCATTTCGTGGGCGCGCTTTCCGATCATCTTTGCCCGGTCAGAGCTATAGGCGCCGGTCGTGTAGTCCACTTGTCCTTCAAGGCTCAGAAGCTCTCTGAATCTCAGCATCCCTCCGAACTTGCGCTCAATCGTTTTGCGATTCGGCAGATAAGGGCACTGGTCCATCTCGTCAGATATGGGATAGTGACCGTGTTCTTTATTGAAACGCTCACAACCGGCCCTGATCTTTTCTAGAGGCCATCTCTCGCCACCCTTCTCTGGCCGTAATGATCCTATTTTTTCAGCGGCTAGGGAAGTCATTGTTCCCTATTATATCGCACACTAAAGATATCGCTAGCTCTTCGGTATCGGGATGAACGGCACGATAGGCGTAGAACTGGCGATATCGAGGGTCTGGCCATTCCTGGCCTCGATGAGATTGTGCATCGACGGGTTCCAGATGAGGTCGAGGAAGATGTTCTGCCAGAGGTATGTGGCGGGCACCTTCAGGTATGAGTCCCAGACGGTCACGGTCGTGGTGGCGACGTAGGTGATATTGTCCTGGGTGGTCGGGGCGTTGACGAGGTCGCGAAGGTTGATGCCGAAGTAGCTGATGATGAGAAGGGCTGCGATGATGATGAGGATCATCTTGATGAGACCGCGCTCCCCTGCCGCTGGTTGATTTTTCATGGTGTGATTATACCAATTTCTTGATAGCTGTGTCGATACGGGCCAGAGCCTCGTCTTTGCCGAGGAGGGCTGCCGACACGAATGGGTCTGGAGATCGTTCCTGGCCTGTCAGAGCCGTGCGGAGGGGCCAGAGCACGTCTCCCCTGCCTTTGGATTCGGCGTAGGGCCAGACAGCGGCTTTGACAGTCTCTGCGTCGAAGCTCTCGAAGCGGACCTTCTCCATGAGGGAGCGGCAGGCGTCGAGATGGGTTCGAGAGGCGGCCTTATCGGGGTTCTTCTTCCAGAGGAGGAGATCGGGGGCGTAGTCGGGCTGGGCTTTCAGGAATGCGAGCTCGCCGGAGGTGCTGAAAAGAGCCTCGATCTCACTGAAGACAGAGATCTTATCGCGCAATACTGGTATGAGCCGCTTCATCTTTGTGCCTGTCGCACTTATCCATTCAGGAAGGAATGGCTGGGTATGTTCTATGAACTGGTCGTCGCTCAGGAGCTTGATATACTCCCTATTGAACCATTTAAATTTTTCTTCATCGAAGACTGCGCCGGACTTTGAGACGCGCTCGAGGGAGAAATTCTGTATGAGGTCATTCATGCTGAAGATCTCTCGGTCATCCGAAGGATGCCAGCCGAGTAGAGCCAGATAATTGACAAATGCTTCAGGCAGATAGCCCTTCCTTTTGTATTCGGTCACTGCAACGGCTCCGTGGCGACCCGAGAGCTTGGATTTGTCTTTGCCGAGGATGAGCGGTACATGGGCGTAAATGGGGCGCTTGGCTCCGATGGCTTCCTGGATGAGTATCTGGCGGGGCGTATTGGATATCCCATCTTCGCCACGTATGACGTGGGTGACACCCATCTCGTGGTCGTCTATCACGACAGTCAGATGGTAAAGAGGCTCATCTATGGACCGAGCAATGACGAAATCGCCGAGATCGGTTGTGTCAAATTCGATATCGCCACGGATAAGATCAGTGAATTTGACCCGCTTGTTAGGATTCCTGAATCTGATGACCTCAGTTCGGAGCGTTTTTCCAGGGCCGAGTTCTGCTTTTTCTTCGTCAGTTGGGCTTTCCTTGGAGACATATGCCAAATCTGCGTCCATGAGTTTCTTGAGGTACGAGATATAGACCTCTGTGCGCTCTGACTGACGGAAGGGGCCGGCATCATAAGAGATGCCCAACCATTCCAGGCATTCGATGATGTTCTCTTCATACTCCTTCTTGGAGCGCTCCTTGTCGGTGTCTTCGATACGGAAGACCATCTTTCCCCTATGCTGACGGGCATAGAGATAATTAAAAAGCGCTGTTCGAGCACGGCCGATATGTAGATACCCGGTAGGGCTTGGCGGAAAGCGTGTTATTACGGGATTCATGGCTCATAGTATAGCCTATAAGCCGCAAAGCCGCCTGGAGGCGGCTTGTGCATGCTGTGAGACGCGGCGTGAGCCGCTTTGTTACATGAGACGAGGATTAACCCTTGACGCTATTCCCTGCTGCGGCTGAGCCGTGGAACACGCGCATGATGATGTTGCCGTTGGAGTCCTGGAGCGGGAGATCCGTGGCAGCGCTGAACTTCTGGTCGCCGTTATCGGAGTGGAGCATGGCGTAGTAGGTGCCTCCGTCGACGATCGGCTGAGAGACGGTGACCTTGACCGGATTGATGCCGGCTGCGGCCCAGGCAGTGCCGATGATGGCACCCGGCTGGCCCTTGTTGTCGGCATGGATAGCGACCCAGCCCGGAGCGGCGAGCTGTACGGACGAGATATAGACGACATTGCCCGGATACTGGTCGGAGATGACGATGGAGTTGGCGCCGACGGCAGTGGTGCCGGCTGTAGAAGTCGCCATGGTGTCGCTCGGAGCCTGGGTGCTGGAGCCCTTGCCGCTGAAGACGAAGATGCCGACCACGATGAGGATGATGACGACGATGGCTGTCACGACCCACTGCCAGGTCCGGAGACCGCTGTTGCTTTCTGGTTGCATATGATTAGATGAGGTATTAAGCCGACTGACGGCGTTTATAAGCGACGTTGGTAGGCATCTACTGTATCACTTTTCATGGGCTAGGGCAATGTCAAGGATGGCCTGCGCTATGGTCCGGGCGCTGTCGAGCTTGGCGAATGCACGGGCTCTGGCCTTCATGGTATCTCTGACGGACGGCGTGCCGCATATACGGTCTATCTCCTCGACGAGGATATGGGAGTGGAGGTTGGCTTCCTCGATAACGGTGGCGGCTCCGGTGCTCGCATAGGCGAGCGCATTGGTGGTCTGGTCATGGGAGATGGCGGGCGGCAGCGGGATGATGATGGATGGCACGCCCCAGGCCGCTATCTCGAATATCGTCGATCCGGCGCGCGAGACGACGATGTCGGCGACGCCGGCAGCCATGCGCATGGCGAGGGCGTTGAGGTAGTCGAATGGATGATAGCGATAGGCGTATGGGTGGTCCTTGAGGACGACAGCGGCGGTAGACTTTGCCTCTGCGAAATTGGCGGTGCCTGTCTGATGGATGACCTGGTAGCGGTTCAGGAGCTCGGGCAGAGCCTGGAGGATGACATCGTTCACGGCGGCTGCGCCGAGCGAGCCGCCCAGGATGACGACGGTCGGCGTGCCCTGTTCGAGCCTCAGGAATTCATGCGCGCCGTTCGTGAGCGGCCGGGCGATCTCGGGCCGGATGGGATTGCCGGTATAGGCGATCTTGGCCTGAGCTCTCGGCCCGAAGTAGGGCGCCGCCTGCGGATATGACAGAGCGATCTTTGCGGCGAACTTGCCCGACCAGAGGCTGGCACGGCCAGGATGCGAGTCGGAATCGTGGATGACGACGGGAATGCGGAGGATGCGCGCCGCGAAGAGCGCCGGTACGGCCGGATAGCCGCCCTTGCTGAAGATGACGTCCGGGAAGAGGCTGTAGACCTTCAGGAGGCCGGAGAGGCAGCCAAGGGCGGTCCTGAAGATATCGAAGAAATTGAGGAGTGAGAAATAGCGCCGCATCTTCCCTGTCGAGACGGGTATGAAGGTGATCTCGTTGTCGAAAAGGAGGCCGGGGTTGTAGGGCTTCACGGCCATGTAGTAGAGGTCAGGAGAGAGGATCTTCTTCTCGGTGACGATATCGCGCAGGGCCTCGGCGACCGCGATGAGAGGATAGAAGTGCCCGCCTGAGCCGCCGCCGGTCATGAGGATTTTCATTGCCTCACTAGTATAACAGAGATAGGCGGCATAACGCATGCGGCTGCGGACATCCATCGAGGTGCATGCGCGGTGCCTTGAGGTCCCCAGCACCATTGCGATTTTGGAACATTTCTTGTTCCAAAAGTGCAATAGTGTTGCGGATGAGGTATGTACATCAAATAAAATAAGCGACCAGCAATGGTCGCTTATGAGAAAGAGTCGCGGGGCCTATCTGTAAACAAAAAGGACCGGGTACAATGACACCGGTCCCGGAGTGGTCCATTCTGGAAGCGATCAAACCAAGGGAAAGCTAATCGACGAATGATTTTGCAAAGCCACGCCGACGAGCTCACTGAGTCGGCCATTTCCCGTTTCCGTTAGGTTATGAAACCGGCAGAATGCAAGCATCATCAGATCGGCCGCTTCTGTGGGCATGACAAGAACGGGGGGAGCGACGTCCGGTGAAGAAACAAACGCCGCGAGATTGATCAGCCGTGCTGCTGTCTGTTCGTTCATCGGGATCAAGATCTCCTTCTTGATCGGCCGACGTTTTTCCGCGAAGAGCGGCCGGAGGTTATCGGCAACGCGACGGAGGTCGTCTTCGGACTTTTCCCAGAGCAGGCGTTCGATGAGGATCGCCAGCATTTGTTCCAAGCTTACGAAACCGGTCCGGCCGCTGCTAAAGTTCGATAGGTACAGGTAGAACCTCGCCGTCTCCTCCGCCAGGCTCGTGAACCGGAAAAATTGTTCCCAATCCGGCCTGTTGAATCCCTTGCGAATTTCTTCCGGAATCTCACGGCGAGTGCCGACAGATTGGGTTACAAGCTGGGCACGAGCGATAGTGGTTGTTTTCATGCTTCTCCTTGAGGTTGAAATGTGCGGCAAACCAGAATGGAATAGCCTGAAACAAGGTACTATAAATTATTTATTCTGTCAAATTCGTAGGCCTCTGTATAGACCGTTCATGCACAAAATTGCGATTCCTACTTTTTGTATTTGGAACTTATAACTTAGAATTTTGTGTTTACTTCCTATTCTTCGACACGCTTGCCACGATGCCTGCGGCGGCCAAGGTGATGATGAGGGCTGTGCCGCCGTGGGATACGAAGAGGAGCGGGATGCCGGAGACGGGCATGAGGCCGAGCATGGCAGCTATGTTCAGGAATGATTCGGAGACGACGAGCATGGCGATGCCGACGGCGATCATGCTGCCGAAGATGTCGGTGGAGCGGGTGGCCACGCGCAGGGCGCTCGCGGCGAACGAGCAGTAGAGGCCGAGAAGGACGACGCCGCCGAGGAAGCCGAATTCCTCGGCTGCCACCGCGAATATCGAGTCGTCGGTTGGCTGCGGCAGGTAGCCGAACTTCTGGATGCTCTGGCCGAATCCCCTGCCGGTGACGCCTCCGGAGCCGATGGCGATGAGCGATTGGTCTATCTGGTAGCGCGCGTCTGGGGATGCCGCGGCGGGGTCGATGTACACCTTCATGCGCTGGAGCGCATATGGCCTGAATGCGATGACGCCACCGACCACGATGCCGAGGAGCACCAGGCCGAGCGCGAGATGGCGCCAGGGCATGCCCGCCACGACGAACATGACGATACCGGTGAGGCTCACGATGACGAGCGTATCGGTGTCGGACTGGACCAGGAGGAGCGCGCCGAGGATGCCCATGATGACCACGTATGGCAGGAGGCCGAACTTCATGGACTTGATGCGGTCCTTGGCGAAGTGGACCCATGCAGCGAAGTAGATGATGCTGGCGATCTTCAGGAACTCGGACGGCTGGAATGAGAGCGGGCCGAGGTCGATCCACCGGGTGGCGCCGTTGTAGTGGAGGGTGAGGGCCGGGATGAAGAGGAGCAGATTGACTCCGATGGCGCCGATGAGGATGAACAACGCTGAGCGACGCAGCCAGGCATATGGAAGCCGCGAGAATAGAAAGAATGCGGCCATGCCGAGGACGAGGCTGACAGCCTGCTTCAAGGCGACTGATCCGAGAGTCGCGCCTGCCTGCGTGAGGAGGCCGAGCGATGCGGAGAGGAATATGACGAACCCCGCGATGGTGAGCGCGGCAGTCGAATACAGGAAGAACCTGTCTATGCCGGTACGGCGGCCTCTGGCTGTTGTTCTGGTTCTGTCGGTGGGCATTTGAAAGCGTCTATCTCGGCGCGGATCTGCTCATATTCTGGCAGATCGGATATCTTCGACACGCCGAGATGCGAGAGGAGGTCGAGCGTCGGCCGATAGAGGAAGCTGCGGGCATCATCGGGGTTGTCCACGCGCTCGACGAGGCCGCGGATGAGGAGCGAACGGAGGATGAACTGGGAATTGACGCCGCGGATGTAGTCGATGTCGGCGCGGGAGATGGGGCCCTGATAGAGGACGATAGAGATAGTCTCGAGGCCGGCTCTTCCGAGGTCGCGTGCGAGCTCGTCCTTGGTCAGAGCCTCTATGAGCGACGAGAGCTCCTTGGCGGTGCCGAGCATGACCTCGTCATCGGTGCGCACCAGGGTCAGTCCCCTGCCCTGTAAGGCGGTCTCCAGGGTTGCCAGGCCCTCATTCACGGCTGCGGCGTCTACTTCGAGGAGCTGGGCGAGCTTCTTTACGGCCACTGGCTCGGCTTTCCAGAATAATATCGCCTCTATCTTCTGCGGCAGGTCCATAGATAGGGCTATTTTACACTATTGACATCGTGTACGAAAGGAATAGTATCAGCACGAACAACAGGAAGGCACCCATACCCCTGAACTTGTACAGCTAGCTTTCTTTCTTTGAAAACGCCGCAGGGCGCTTTTTTCGTCTCCGGTACCGCTCAACCAGCTTCATTGGAGTCAGATGATCCAGACATTCCATAA
>Ga0265331_10002445_pt1 | contig 12583 bp, 10 predicted proteins | sample 41923metaG_FD_202088 | JGI IMG/M metagenome (GOLD analysis project Ga0265331, IMG submission 202088) | Rhizosphere microbial communities from Carex aquatilis grown in University of Washington, Seatle, WA, United States - 4-19-23 metaG | ecosystem: Host-associated > Plants > Roots > Rhizosphere...
CGCGCGCGCCCGCCGCAGGGAAGCGACATGAGCCAGGACTGGCATGACAACGCCCCGATCTATCGCCAGCTGCGCGACCGCGTCGTGGCGATGATCCTCGAGGGCGGTCTCAAGGAGGGCGACGCGCTTCCCTCCGTGCGTCAGGTCGCCGCCGACTATCGGCTCAATCCGCTCACCGTTCTGAAGGCCTACCAGCTGCTCGCCGACGAAGACCTCGTCGAGAAACGGCGCGGGCTCGGCCTGTTCGTGAGGCCGGCCGCCGGCGAAAGGCTTCTTGCCGCCGAGCGGGCAAAATTTCTCGAGGAGCAATGGCCGCAAATTCTCGCGACGATCGAGAGGCTCGGCCTCTCGGCACCGGAGCTTCTCAGCGCCGCCAAACCCAAGCAGGCGACGCCGTCTCTAACGAAGGAGGGCTGAACATGGCCTGCATCGAAGCCAAGGGCCTGCGTAAATCCTTCGGCTCGACCGTCGCGCTCGACGGCGTCGATCTCACGGTCGAGCCTGGCCGCATTCTCGGGCTCATCGGCCGCAACGGCGCCGGAAAGAGCACGGCGCTCAACGCAATCCTCGGCCTCACGCCCTTTTCCGGCGAGCTCAAGGTGCTGGGTCTCGATCCTTGGCGCGAACGCGATCGTCTCATGCTCGACGTGAGCTTCATCTCCGACGTCGCGGTCTTGCCGCGCTGGATGCGCGTCTCCCAGGCGCTCGATTATGTCGAGGGCGTCCATCCCCGCTTCGATCGCGCCAAGGCCGAGCGCTTCCTCTCCAAGACTGAGGTCCAGCGCAAGAGCAAGATCGGGCACTTGTCGAAGGGCATGGTCGTCCAGCTGCATCTCGCGCTGATCATGGCGATCAACGCGCGGCTGCTAGTGCTGGACGAGCCGACGCTCGGGCTCGACGTCATCTACCGCAAGACATTCTACGACAATCTGATCAGCGACTATTTCGACGGCGAGCGCACGATCGTCGTCACCACGCATCAGGTCGAGGAGATCCAGCACATGGTGACGGATCTGGCCTTCATCGAGCGCGGACGCATCATCCTTGCCTGCGCGATGGAGGAATTCGAGCGCCGCTTCGTCGAGCTCGCCGTGCGCCCCGACCAGCTTGCTGAAGCGCGTGCGCTAAAACCCCTTTCCGAGCGTCAGATGCTCGGGCGCTCGATGTTGCTCTTCGACGACGCCGATCCGTCGAGGCTTTCCGGCCTCGGCGAGGCGCGCATTCCCTCGATCGCCGATCTCTTCGTCGCCCTCGTCGGGGCGGACGCCGCTCAGGTCCAGGGAGCCGCTGCATGAACGCCGTGATCCGTCTCTCGTCCTGCCCGCCGGAGTCGCCGGCGACGCCGCGGCGCGCGCTTTGGCTCAGACGCCTGCCCTTCTACTGGTCGCTGCGCCGGGAGCTGTGGGAGCACCCCTCGCTCTATCTTGCGCCGCTCGTCGTCGCGGGCGTCGTTCTCGCGGCGATTTCCGCGCAATGGCTGCGCGCTCCGCAAATGCTGCTGATGACGGAGGGATTACGTCCTTTGGGTTCCCTTCCCCCGCAGGGACTGACCGGCGAATGGGTGTTCGGGGAGCGGCATATCGCGATTTCCGGCCTGCCGGTCGCCGCCGCTCATTATATGACGAACCTCTCGATCGTCCTCGCGGGCGTCCTCGTCGGCTCACTCTACTGTCTCGACGCGCTCCAGGGCGAGCGGCGCAGCCGCAGCATTCTGTTCTGGAAGTCGCTCCCCGTGTCGGACAGGACCGTGGTCCTCTCCAAGGCGGCGACGGCGCTCGTCATGCTGCCGTGCGTCCTCTTCGCAACCATGATGATCGCGGATGCGGCCTTGCTCATCGTCGCGTCGGCGATCGTTTCGATGCAAGGCGAGAGCGCCGCCACGCTGTGGAGCGCGGCCGCCTTGCCGGGCGTCTGGCTCGACAGGCTCTTCATCGCTCTCGCCGCGGTGCTTTGGTACGCGCCGCTCTTGTGCTGGCTGCTGTTCGTCTCCGGCTTCGCGCCGAGCAAGCCGATGCTGTGGGCGCTCGCGCCGGCGCTGCTCTCCCTCTTCGAGAGGGTCGTCTTGGGCAAGCGCGTCCTGCTCTCCCTCTTGGGGCGTCGCCTCTTCGGCGGGCCGCTCTGGACGGATCGCGCCTTCTTGCTGCCCGGCGACGACAGGCTGCGTCCGGGAGGCCCGCTGCTCAATTTCGACCTCGGGCCGCTGGACCGGACGGGCCTCTTCGCGTCATCGGAGCTTTGGGCCGGAGCGGCGCTCGCCCTCGTCTTCCTTCTCGGCGCGATCTGGCTGCGCCGCCGCGCCGGACCGATGTGAGCGGGGCGAACGCGGCCCTGCCCGGATCGCGACGGCCTGGACGGCGGGCGGAGCCCCCCGTCCGATAGGCGCCGCCGCGGGCTCGGATCAGTCCGCCGCTTTCTTCTCCGCCGCCGCCGCCTTCAGCTTCTCGATGTCCTGAGGCGAAAGCTGCGGGCGGTCGATCGTCAGCGTGATCTTGTTGATCTTGCCGTTGAAGGGGAAAGGCGGCTCGTAATCCGTGTCGCCCACGCCGGTCAGCGTGTCGGAGCCGATGTCGAGGCTCTCGTCCCACTGCAGAATGAAGGGGATCGTGCGCTCCATCGCCTCGCGCGCGACCTCCTGCCCATCGACCTTCAGCACGCCGGTTCCGCCACGTCCGATGCCGCTGACGCTGCCGAACTCGAGCGTGCCGATTCCGAGCCCGTCATATTTGAAGTCGAACTCCAGCTCGTGCCGGCCGGGCGAGAGCCTAGGCCCTTCCCAGCGCACACGTTTCAAGCCCACGAGGTTCCACAGGAACACCGGCTTGCTCTTGAGGAGATAAAAGCCGTAGCCGCCGAAGCGTCCGCCTTGCGTGACGAGCATGCCGCCGCCGCCGCCCGGCGGAACATCGATGTCCGCTTTGAACGTATAGGAGGCGTTTAGGATCGACGGCGCGTCGCCGTTCGGCGTGCCCGTCATCGGCGTTGTCCAAACGAATTCATTACGTCCCGAGGTGATGCTCGGTTTTGGCGTGATGAGGCGAGTGATGAGCGAGTTGTCGAGCGGCAGCACCTGATATTTTCGGGCTTCCCTCATGAAGAGCTTTTGCAGCTCCCTGAGCTTTTGCGGGTTCTTCTCGGCGAGGTCCTCGGTCTGAGTCCAGTCGTTGTTGACGTCGTAGAGCTCCCAGGGCCACTGCATCGGGTCGGAGGCCGGCGCGAAATGCTCCCAGGGGTAGCGCTCGACCTTCGTGCTGGCGATCCAGCCGTCGTGATAGATCGCGCGATCGCCCATCATTTCGAAATATTGCGTCTTGTGCCGGCTCGGCGCGTCGGCGCTCTTGGCGTCGAAGGTGTAGGCGAGGCTGACGCCCTCGATCGAGCTCTGCTTGAAGCCGTCGACAGTATCGGGCGGCCGAATATGGGTCGCCTCGAGGATCGTCGGGGCGATGTCGATCATGTGATGGAACTGGTTGCGAACGCCGCCCTTGTCCTTGATGACGGCCGGCCAGGAGATCGCCATGCCCTGGCGCACGCCGCCGAAATGCGAGGCGATCTGCTTCGTCCAGGAGAAGGGCGTGTCGAAGGCCCAGGCCCAGGGAAGCGCCATATGGGGATAGGTCCGGTCCGTGCCCCAGGCGTCGTAGAAATATTTGAGCTGCTCCTCCACGCCGGGATTGGCGCCGTTGAACATGGCGACCTCGTTTGGCGTGCCGACCATTGTTCCTTCGGCGCTCGTACCGTTGTCGCCCTCGATGTAGATGATGAGCGTGTTGTCGAGCTTGCCGATGTCGTCCACCGCCTGGATGACGCGGCCGATCTCGTGATCGGTGTAGGCGGCGAAGGCCGCGAAGACTTCGACCTGTCTCAAGAACAGCTTCTTCTCGTCGTCGGTCAGCGCCTCCCAGCGCTTCAGGAGCTTGTCCGGCCAATCGGTGAGCTTGGCGTTCTTGGGAATCACGCCGAGCCGCTTCTGGTTCTCGAAGATCTGGTCACGCAGCGCGTTCCAGCCCTTGTCGAAGAGATGCATGTCGCGGATCTTATCGATCCATTCCGGCGTCGGGTGATGCGGCGCATGCGTGCCGCCGGGCACGTAGTAGACGAAGAAAGGCTGGTCGGGCGTCAGCACGTTCATCAGCTTGATGTAGTCGATGGCGTCGTCCGCCATGGCGGTGGTCAAATTCCATCCCAGTTCGCCTTGGAAGGGATAGATCTGCGTGGTGTTGCGGAAGAGGTTCGGTCGCCATTGGTTCGTGTCGCCGCCGACGAAGCCGTAAAAATATTCAAAGCCCAGGCCCGTGGGCCATTGATCGAAAGGGCCGGCTTGACTGGCCTGAAACTCAGGCGTGTTGTGGTCCTTCCCGAACCAGGCGGTGTGATAGCCGTTGTCCTTGAGAATCCGGCCGATCGTCGCCTTGTCGCGGGTGATGATGCTGTCATAGCCGGGAAAGCCCGTCGCCTGCTCGGAGATGACGCCGAAGCCGGCCGAATGATGATTGCGGCCGGTGATGAGCGCGGCGCGCGTCGGCGAGCACAAGGCCGTCGAGTTGAAATTCGTGTAGCGCAGCCCGTTTTGCGCGATGCGGTCGAGCGACGGCGTCGGGATCACGCCGCCAAAGGTGCTCGCGACGCCATAGCCGGCGTCGTCCGTCATGATCAGCAGCACATTGGGCGCGCCCTTGGGCGGCGAGACGCGCGGCGGCCAATAGGGCTTCGACTGGGCGGCGGTGTCGCCGATCTTGCCGCCGAAGGCCGGCGTGGGCGGAGGCAGATATCTGCCCTCGATCGTGATTGTCGCGTCCGGGGCGCCGGGAACGCCGTGGACGACGCCGTCGGGCGTCCGCGTTTCCTGCGCCGTGGCGAGGGAAACCCAGCCGAGCAGCGCGACGCCGCCGATGATCCTCGCGAAAATATTGGCGAACTTCATTAGATCCCTCGGAATGTTCTGAGATTCTTTTCAGGCGACGCCGCGCTCAGAGGAGCGAGGCCAAAGCGTCAACGACCGGCCGCGACATCTCATGTCACGGCCGGCCTGCGTGGATCGCGCGGTTTAGGCGGAGGCGGCTTTCCTCAGCGTCAGTCCGAGACTGAGCCAGGAAGCCCCCGCGAAGATCAGGTTCACGCCCAGCAGCAGCCCGATGATGAAGAGGCTCGATGCTGGCCAGCGGCTCAGGATCAATATGCCGACGACGACGCTCAGCACGCCCGCGAGCGCGACCATCGGCCACAGCGCCGCGTCCCGGATCTGAAACGCCAGAACGAGCCGGAACACGCCCGAAATGACGAGGGCGAGCCCCAAAGCGAGCGTGAAGCCCGCCGCGGCGAGCAAGGGATCGCGCAGGATCACGACGCCCGCGAAGGCCACGCCGACGCCCACGAGAATCCAGACCAGCGCCCGCGACCACGGGCGGACCTGAATGCCCGTGATGATCTCCACAATCCCCGCGACGATGAGCGACACGCCCGTCACGAAGACGCTGACCACCGTCGCGGCCAGCTCGTCCGTCAGGGCGACGAAGCCCGCGAGCAAAAAGAATATGCCGAGCGCGACGATCCAACCCCACTTGCGCTCGAGTCCTACGAGCGGCGCGCCCAGAAGAATTTCGGAATCTTGCACAGTCATGATCGGCCTCCTTTTTTGCAAGCAAAACTGCCGGGAGATCGTCTCCAAGCAGCTCTTCGAGCAGCGCCGGGAATCGGCAGCGTGGCACCTTACGCCGCATTTGGCTCGAGGCGAAGACGCTACGAGCGGCTGGCTGCCGTTTGACGCAGGTCTTTCATGGGCCAAGCACCTCCCGCAAGGCGCGCGCCAGCAGCAGCATGTTGGCCGCCGCATCGACCTGCTTAGGCTCGAGCGCGCCGGCGTCCTCGGAACCCGGGGCGAGGAGCAGCACGGACAGCGTCTTTCCCTGAGACAACGTGATCCGTCTGGCGTTGAAACGCGGCGCTTTGCCGATCTGTCCGGGAAAGCCGCCCTCAGTGAGTTTGGAAACCAAGTCTCCGAGCCTGGCCCACTGGCTCGAAGTCAGCCGCCCCTGCCGATGGGGAGACATCGTCGTTGATCCAATCTGTCGGGCGACCGCAAAGCTGCAGTCCGAGCGCAGGGTCCAGACGACGCCGGTCGGTCCGGCGACGCCGTCCTGAGTGTCGGTTATCGTGAGCGCGGCGGGCATGGGACGCGCCGCCTCGCAGGCTCCGCTCGGCGTCGCCAGCGCTGCGACGGTGCTGGCGAAGAGGCGCAGGGTGGGACCGAGCTTCATCGTTTCCCTTCCCGGCGCGGGTTCTGGCCGCCGCGCTAGAACATGGAAAATCGGCGACGGCGCAGGATCGGCAAGCCGGAGGGGGTCTCGCCGATGATCTCATGGGTCGCGCCCGGGGGAAGCGTTCCATCGGGACGGGGTTTGGCGGCCTGACCATTCGCCACCAAACCCTTGATGAAATTCTTGGCCTCCTCCGTGTCCGGAGTGATCACGCCTGCATCCTTCGGTGTGTCGTCGGCCATCTCGCTCTACTTTCCGGGACCTCCGCCATCAAGCGCAATGGCGGCATCCGCAGTCGAACAGACGTCGCTTCAGGTGCAACGCACCGCTCTCGCGAACGATCTTGTGCGTTTTCATCCGACGTCCCTGCGCAAAGGCGAGCTTGTCGGTCCGAAGCTCGCCGTAGTCAACGCGTCCCTGGGCGAAAAGCGCATCGACGAAGGCCGTCGCGGCGGCAACCGAGCCCGACGGCTCCCTGGATCGCGCGTTCACAGTCGCCGCGAAAGTTGCAAAGACACGCGGATGCGACGGAGTCTCGACGACGAGCGGCTCTGAAAGACCGTAATGCGCGGCGGGCAGCGCCACCTTGTCGAGCGGTCCCAACTTCGCAGGCGCCGCCAGGGCGGCGGCGGACGCGACATGCATGGCCTGTAGCGACGTCGCCGTGTCGAGCGACAAGATAGCCCGGCGCACGAAGACGCTGTTCAATATCGCCGGATAGGCGGCGTTCGCCTTGCCGCTGGCCTGAACCATCGCTGCGGCGACCTGCGCATAGAAGTTGGAGACGACCGGCGCATTGACGATGGCCTCGACGAGGATGTCGCGCATTTGCTGGCTGACGGCGAGCAGCTCGTCCGCGGTGGGGCTGTCTGCATGGGCGGCGGAGGCGCGCAGGAACCCCGCCAGCGCTTCATAGAAGGCGCCCGTGAAGACGCGCGAGAAGGAGTGGACCTCCGACGCCAGCTGGGCGGCCGGCGCCTGCATCGGGAGCGTGCTTGGGTCCTGATAGTTGAAGGAGTTGACTGCATTGCGCAGGCAATCGCGCTCGACCGCGTCGGGAGCTTGGGCTCGGATCGCGCTTCCCAGCTGTTCGGCAAGGCGAGAGAGGCGCGAGCTGCGATAAAGCTGGCCGCTGGTATCCTTCAAGATCGCCGCGCGCAGCGACGGGAGTTGCAGGGCGGAAAGAATGGCGCTCATGTCGCCCGTAGATTCATGGAACGCGCCGGCCTCCTGGCTTGCGGCGTCCCAAAGCTCCGGCTTTATCGAGTCAAGAATGGCGTGCCCCATCTCGTGGCAAACGATATCCGGGCTGTCGCCCGAGTAGACGGTTCCGTCAGGAGAGGGGCCGTGAAAGAAGTTTAGGGCCTTTCTATCGTAATATGCATTGAGATCCTCTCCTTCGTCGAGCAGCACTTTCAGCTTTGGACCGACTTGCCACTGTTTCGTGGGCAGGGCGGGCGCCCAAAAGTCAGCGCCGCGGCGCAAGGCTTCTGCGGCCACCCAGTAGCGGAACGCCGCAGAGGAATGATCCGAGCTGGGCGCCGGCGCGGCGCCCGGGAAATCATAGGCGAAAGGCGTCTTCTTGGGATCGGGCAGAGGCGCTTGCGTGACGACGCCGGAGCCTGGATCGTCCTCCCAAATCTGAATCGCGCCGGTGATCGCGGAGCCGGAGGTTTTCGGAACGTGCTTCGTCATGATTCGTTCCTTTCGTTTAAGTAATGCTGCAAATCCCCATTCTAAACGCTCGCTTGCAATACCGTATTCTTGCGGCTTCCCCGGGCGAGGGATCTGCATGGCCGGAACTCGCGCGAGGCGTCACCTGCGTTTGATGGACGCCTTACTGTCGGACCTGCAATCTTTTGAGTCAAGCGCCTCAATATTACTGTCAAGATAAAGCTTTGACCGGCCAAAAAGACTCGATACTAAAGTAGAGGCTGCGCTTTAGCGGAAGAATCAACGATTTCAGCGATCGGAGACCGCGTTATTTGTGACGCTTCAGCTTTCCGCGTCGTCTTCCGAGCTTGACGCCACCACGACGATGCGTCCGCCGGCGATGTCCACGATCGGCGCCAAAGCCTTGGTGAAGGGATAGAACTGGGTCTCGCCGCCCTCTTGCGGCAGCACTTCCAGAATGTCGCCTGCGCCAAAGTTCCTGAGCGCGATCACCCGCCCGAGCGCCAAGCCCGCTTCGCTCTCGACGCTCAGGCCGATGAGATCGGCGAGATAGAATTCGTCTTCCTCCGGCGCCGGAAGGCTTTCGCGCGGCAGATAAAGCTCGACGCCCGTGAGCTGCTGCGCGGCGTCGCGATCCGTCACGCCTTCGACGCTGACGACGAGCATGTCCCTGCCCTGCTCGCGCACGTTCTCGAGCGAAAAACGCCGCGCGCCGCTCTTGTCGAAGAGCGGCCCATAGCTCGCGATCGTCAGCGGCTCCTCGGTGAAGCTCTGCAAGCGGATCTCGCCGCGCACGCCGTGCGGCGCGCCGAAACGGCCCATGAGCACCAGAGTCGCCGTCATGGCCGGGCTTGTCCCGGCCATCCACGCCCGGCTGTGAGGGCGGCAGGAAGCAAACGACGCGAGCTGAAGCAATCGTCGAGCATCAGCGTCACGCCTTCACGCGCACATATTCGCCCGGCGCGTCGCAGATCGGCTCGAGCTTGCCGTCTCCGGGCTGGCGGGCGGGAACTTTTTGAGGCGACTGTCGCGTGTACCACTCGATCCAATGCGGCCACCAAGAGCCCTTGATCTCGCGGGCCGCCGTGCACCAATCCTCGTATTCGCCCTTCACCGGCCCGCCGAGCCAATATTGATATTTGTGCTTGCCGGGAGGGTTGATGATCCCGGCGACGTGCCCCGCGCCTCCAAGCACATAGTCGACCGGCCCGCCGAAAAGCTTGGCCCCGAGAAAGACAGAGCGCGCCGGCGCGATATGGTCCTCCTTGGCGGCGATCTCGTAGATCGGGCTCGTCACCTTCTTCAAATCGAGCGTGACGCCGTCGATGACCATCGTGCCCCGGGCGAGATTGTTCTCGAGATAGCAGTTGCGCAGATAGAAGGAATGGTTCGCGCGAGGTATGCGCGTTGAATCCGCGTTCCACGCCAGAAGGTCGAAGGCGGAAGGCGTCTCCCCCTTCACGTAATTGTTGACGATGTAGTTCCACACCAGCTCGTTGGGACGAAGCACGTTGAAGGTGTTCGCCATCTTGACGCCGTCGAGATAGCCGGTCTTCGCCATCGCCTCCTCGAGCGCCGCGAGCTTCTCCTCGTCGACGAAAATCTGCATGTCGCCGGCATGGGTGAAATCCACCTGCGTCGCAAAGAAGGTCGCGCTCTGGATGCGGTCGTCGCCCGTCGCCGCCATATAGGCGAGCGTCGAGGCGAGCAGCGTGCCGCCGACGCAATAGCCCGCCGCGGAGACCTGCCTTTCGCCGGTCGCGGCTTCAATCGCCTCGAGCGCCGCGAGCACGCCGCGACGCATGTAGTCGGAGAAGCTCAGCTCGGCCTGGCTCGAATCGGGATTGACCCAGGAGATGATGAAGACGGTCAGGCCCTGATCGCAGGCCCAGCGCACGAAGCTCTTCTCGCGGTTGAGATCGAGCACGTAGAATTTGTTGATCCACGGCGGCACGATGAGAAGCGGCCGCGCCAGAACCGTCTCTGTCGTCGGCGCATATTGGATGAGCTCCATCACGTCGGTGCGCAGGATCACCTTGCCGGGAGTCGTCGCCATGTCGACGCCGAGCTCGAACTTGCTCTGATCGGTTTGGCGGATCTTCAACGTGCCGCCGCCCGCCTTCAGATCTTCGGCGAGCATTTCCAGTCCGCGCACGAGATTGGCGCCGCGCGCATCCCAGGTCGCGCGCAGCAGCTCGGGATTGGTCGCGACGAAATTCGCGGGCGAGATCGCGCTGGAGATGAGCCGCGTGTAGAAGGCCGCCTTGGAGCGCGTCGTGGGGTCGATGCCCTCGGCGCGCTCGACCATTTCGTCCGCCCAACGCGTGGTGAGAGAATAGGACTGGCGCAGAAAGTCGAAGAAGGGGCTCTCCTTCCACTCCGGCGCGGCGAAGCGTTTATCCGATGGGTCGACCGGGATGTAGGGCTCGATCTCCTCGCCCGAGAGGCGGCGCAGCGTTTGCGTCCAAATCGCGCCCAGTCCCTGCGTCAGCTCCGCCTGAGCGCCGGCGGCGCGGTCGGGATTCTTCATCCAGGCTTCCACGACGGCGCCCAGGGTGCGCGTCGCATCGGCGGCGTTGAGCGCGAGCTCGCTGGGCGATTCCGCCGATTCGGGTGTGGTCATCGCCGCTTGCAGCACGCGCCGTCCCTGATCGACGAATTTGGCGATATTGGCCGCCGCGAGATCCAGCTCGTCTGCGAATGTCGGGCTCTTCTTCCGGGATTTGCCGGCCTTGGGCGGCTTGATCTCAGCCGGAAGGTCCTTCCCCTTCTTGGCTTTTTCCGGCTTCGCCTTCTTCGGCGATTCCGGCTCAGGCTCCATGACGATCAGCGCGGGAGCCTTATTGCGCTCCGCCTTTTCGCGCTTTTCGAACTCGCCGGTCTTATTCTTGCCAGTCTTTTTGTTCTTACTAATGATCGTCTCTCCCCTTGCCTCTTGGCGCGGGAGGCGCCCTCCCACGCTTCTTGCGTCCCGGCGGGGGAAAATCAAGACGCCTCGTCGCGATCGCTTGCGGCGGCGACCCTGCGCTGTCATCGGGACCGCGGCGCTGCGTCCTCACCGCTTCAGACTGGGATAATTTAGCATCATGCCGATGACGACGCACGGCGCCTGCGCAGGCGCGTCGCAACTTCACCCCTCGTTTGGCCGCGCCGCGACGCGCTTAGGGCGAAATGTCGCGGTCGGAGCTTCAGGCCCCGTGCTGGGGCTCGCGCTTGCGCTTCTTTGCGCCGTCGCGCCGGCCGGCGCGCAGTCGCTAGGCAGCGCGATCGGCGACGCCGCCGAGGGGTTGCATCTGCGGCCCAACGCCCCGCCCGCCGCCGACTTCGTGGAGCGCGCCCGCCCGGATCATGTCGATTATCAGCAGCTTGCGCCGACCGATAAGGCGAACCATAGGAAGAGCGCCGCGGAACTCGACGCCCTCGCCTCCTCGCTCGATTCCGCTCGGACGGCGAATCTGCGCGCCGCGCAGGGCGTCCGGGGTCCCAATCAGGCCGGCGCGAAAACGGCGAAAGCCAAGCTCGATCAAGAGAGCCGTTAGACCTTTCTCCGTCCGCTCGAAATGTTAAGAAGCGCGGGCGAAACCCCAAACGCCCCGGATCCTTCCATGTCGGACTTTTATCGAATCCAACGCCTGCCCCCTTACGTCTTCGAGCAGGTCAACCGCTTGAAGGCGAAGGCGCGCGCGGGGGGCGCCGACATCGTCGACCTCGGCATGGGAAATCCGGACCTGCCGGCGCCGCGCCACGTCGTCGAGAAGCTCGTCGAGACGGCGGGAAAGCCGCGCACCGACCGCTATTCGGCCTCGAAAGGCATTCCAGGACTGCGGCGCGCCCAGGCCAGCTACTACCGGCGCCGTTTCGGCGTCTCGCTCGATCCCGAAACGCAGATCGTCGCGACGCTCGGGTCGAAGGAGGGCTTCGCCAACATGGCCCAGGCGATCACGGCTCCGGGCGACGTCGTGCTCACGCCGAATCCGTCCTATCCGATCCACGCCTTCGGCTTCCTGATGGCCGGGGGCGTTGTGCGCTCCGTGCCGGCCGAGCCCACGCCGCAATATTTCGAGGCGCTCGAGCGCGCGGTCAAGCACTCGATCCCCAAGCCCATCGCCGTGGTCGTCTGCTATCCAGCCAATCCGACTGCCGCCACGGCCTCGCTCGATTTTTACAAGGACCTCGTGGCTTTCGCCAAGAAGCATGAAATCTTCATCCTCTCGGACATCGCCTATGCCGAGGTCTATTTCGACGGCGAGCCCCCGCCGTCGGTGCTGCAGGCGCCGGGCGCGATCGACGTCACGGTCGAGTTCACCTCAATGTCCAAGACCTTCTCGATGGCCGGCTGGCGCATCGGCTTCGCCGCCGGCAATGAGCGCCTTTGCGCGGCGCTGGCGCGCGTGAAGAGCTACCTCGACTACGGGGCCTTCACGCCGATTCAGGTTGCGGCCTCGGCGGCGCTGAACGGCCCCGAGGACTGCATTGCGGAGATGCGCGCGGTCTATCGTCGCCGCCGCGACGTCCTCGTCGAGAGCTTCTCCCAGGCCGGCTGGGCCATCCCCTCGCCGCGAGCCTCGATGTTCGCCTGGGCTCCGATCCCCGAGCGCTTCTCCGCCTTGAACAGCCTCGAGTTCTCCAGCCTCCTCATCGAAAAAGCGGATCTC
>Ga0265331_10002446_pt1 | contig 12583 bp, 9 predicted proteins | sample 41923metaG_FD_202088 | JGI IMG/M metagenome (GOLD analysis project Ga0265331, IMG submission 202088) | Rhizosphere microbial communities from Carex aquatilis grown in University of Washington, Seatle, WA, United States - 4-19-23 metaG | ecosystem: Host-associated > Plants > Roots > Rhizosphere >...
TTGGCCATTTCATAGAGCGGCGACAGTTCGCGCAAACGCTGCACGACTTCGATTACGCGATTGGCGACGTAGTCCACTTCTTCCTGAGTGTTGAAGCGGCCCAGGCCGAAACGGATGGACGTATGCGCAAGGTCTTCGCCGACTCCCAGCGCCTTTAGAACGTAACTCGGTTCGAGCGTCGCCGATGTGCAGGCCGAGCCGCTCGAAACGGCAACGTCATTGATCCCCATCAGCAGCGATTCGCCTTCAACAAACGCGAAACTGATGTTGATATTGTGCGGCAGCCGATGCGTCATCGAGCCGTTGATGTACACCTCATCGAGCTTGGCGAACAGGCTATCCTTCAGGCGGTCGCGCATGCCGCGCAGACGGACGCTTTCTTCCGCCATTTCGTTCTGGCAAATCTCAGCCGCCTTGCCGAAGCCGACGATGCCCGGGACGTTCAGCGTGCCCGAACGCATGCCGCGTTCGTGTCCGCCGCCATCGATTTGCGCGGAGAGTTGCACGCGCGGGTTGCGGCGCCGCACATACAGAGCGCCGACGCCCTTGGGGCCGTAAAGCTTATGCGCGGTCAGGGAAATCATGTCGATGTTGTCGCGCTGCACGTCCACGGAAATTTTGCCGAGGGCCTGCACGCCGTCCGTGTGGAACAGGATGCCCTTTTCCTTGGCGATCTTGCCGATTTCCTGGATGGGCTGAATGACGCCGATTTCGTTGTTGGCGTACATGATCGAAATCAGGATGGTCTTCGGCGTGATCGCGCGCTGCAGGTCGTCAAGATCGATGCGGCCATCCTTGCCGACGGGCAGGTAGGTCACTTCGTAACCGTATTTTTCCAGGCGCTTACAGGTATCGAGGACGGCTTTGTGCTCGATCACCTGCGTGATGATGTGATTGCCCTTCTCGCGGTACATTTCCGCGGCGCCCTTGATGGCCAGGTTGTTCGACTCGGTCGCGCCGCTGGTGAAGATGATCTCCTTGGGCGTCGCGTTGATCAGGCGGGCAATCTGTGCGCGCGCGTTTTCCACCGCTTCCTCGGCCGCCCAGCCGAAGGAATGGTTGCGGCTGGCGGCGTTGCCGAACTTCTCGTGGAAGTAGGGCATCATCGCTTCGACCACGCGCGGGTCCACCGGAGTGGTGGCGTGATTGTCCATGTAAATCGGCAGCTTGATAGCCATGCTTTTGTCTCCCGTTACGCTCTGCAGTCCACTGAAAAAACCAATTTGTGCTACTTAAACCCTGAAAAACTAAGTCGACAGACCTACCAGCTCGACTTCGGGCGAATCTTCGCTCATTTGCGAGATCGAAACCGAACGCAATACCTGCGCAATGCTTTCATTTACCCGGCGCAGCGGTTCGCGAACGGTACATGTGGAACTCTGATCGCAGTTTCCGTGACTCGTCACACAGGACGTAATCATAACTGGCCCGTCGACGGCGTTGATAACTTCCAGCGCGGAAATGTCCTTCGGGTGCCGGGCAAGTTGGTACCCTCCACTCGATCCGTGGCGCGCTGTGACCAAGCCATGCTTGGCTAGCCGCTGGAGAACCTTTGCCAGAAGCGTGGCGGAGATACCGTAGACTTCGGCGATGTCGGAAGCACTCTGGGAACGGGCATCACCCTGGGTCGCCAGGTGCCTGACAGCGATCAATCCGTAGTCCGCTTTCTTTGAGAGCTTCAACATGTTCCATATGCGACTGAATCAGTCGCAATTGAATATTATGCCTGCACCAAAGGTTTGTCAAGTCTGAGGCAGGAGCCAACCCTTGTTTCCCCAGCGGCTTACATTGCGACCGATTTGGTCGGGTTAAGCCAGGACGCAAATGGGTTGAGGCTCGCTCGAATGCCCGGAGATAGAAATAAAAGCTTTTCCTCGAACATTCAAAAGGAGGCCTTTACAACGGACGCTAATCGTCGTCCGTCGTACTTGCGACTTTCAGAACTGCGAGAAACGCTTCCTGAGGAATATCCACGCGGCCTACGCGCTTCATGCGCTTCTTGCCTTCTTTCTGTTTCTCGAGCAGCTTGCGTTTGCGCGAAATATCGCCGCCATAGCATTTGGCGATGACGTTCTTACGGATGGCCGCGACGGTTTCGCGCGCGATCACCCGGCTGCCGATGGCGGCCTGGATGGGGACTTCAAACATTTGTCGCGGGATAAGTTTGCGCAGGCGCGAGACCAGATCCCGTCCGCGGTCATAGGCAAATTCTCGGTGGCAGACAATCGCCAGCGCGTCCACGGGCTCGCCGCCCACCAGCACGTCCATCTTCACCAGATCGGCTTCCACATATCCCGCCAGGTGATAATCGAGCGAAGCATAACCGCGCGAGGCGCTCTTCAGCCGGTCGTAAAAATCGAGAACGATTTCGTTCAGCGGCAGCTCGTACGTCAGCATGACGCGCTGCGGCGAGAGGTACTCGAAATTTTTCTGTGTGCCGCGTTTTTCCTCGCAGAGCTGCAGGATCGGGCCCACCGAATCTTCGGCGGTAATAATCATGGCCGTGATCACCGGCTCCTCGATCTTCGCCATTTCATTGGGCGGAGGAAATTTCGTGGGGCTGTCCACTTCCATCACGACCCCGGCGGTCGTCGTGATCCGGTAGCGCACGCTCGGCGCGGTCGTAATCAAGTTGATGCCGAATTCACGCTCGAGCCGCTCCTGCGCAATTTCCATGTGCAGCAGGCCGAGAAAGCCGCAGCGGAATCCGAAGCCCAGCGCGACGGAATTTTCAGGCTCGTAAAAAAATGCCGCGTCATTGAGCTGGAGCTTGCCGAGAGCATCGCGCAAATTTTCGTAATCGCTGGCGAGCACGGGAAACAGCCCCGCAAACACCATCGGCTTGATCGCTTCAAATCCGGGCAATGCGGGAGCGGGCCGTGCGGGCTCGGTAACGGTGTCACCCATGCGAGCATCGGCGACGCGCTTGATGTTGGCGACGATGAAGCCGACATCTCCGGCCACCAGTTCTTCGAGGGCCACGGGCTTTGGCGTCAGCGCGCCCAGAGCCTCCACTTCATAGATTTCATTGCTGAAGCAGAGACGGATTTTCATGAAGCGCGTGATCCGTCCGTTCATCACGCGCACCAGAACCACCGCGCCGCGGAAAGGATCGAACCAGGAATCGAAAATGAGCGCTTGCAGCGGCGCTTCGGAGTTGCCCGTCGGCGGAGGAACGCGAGCCACCACGGCTTCCAGCACGGATTCGACGCCGATGCCGCTCTTGGCGCTGATCAGCAGCGCGTCGGAGGCGGGAATCGCCAGAACATTTTCGATTTGCTCTTTCGCATTTTCCGGTTGCGCGGCGGGTAAATCGATTTTGTTGATGACGGGAATGATCGCGAGGTTGTGCTGCGCCGCGAGAAACGTGTTGGCGACGGTCTGCGCCTCCACTCCCTGGCTCGCATCCACCACGAGCAGCGCGCCCTCGCACGCCGAAAGCGCGCGCGAGACTTCGTACGAGAAATCGACGTGGCCGGGTGTGTCAATCAGGTTGAGCTGATACTCGTTGCCGTCTTTCGCTTTGTAGTGAAGGCGAATGCTCTTGGCCTTGATCGTGATGCCGCGCTCGCGCTCGAGGTCCATCGAGTCGAGCACCTGCGCGCTCATTTCGCGCTGGGTCAGCGCGCCCGTCAGTTCCAGCAGGCGGTCGGCCAGCGTGGATTTGCCGTGATCGATGTGCGCGATGATGCAAAAATTGCGGACGAAACGTGGGTCCATCGGTTAGCCTGCCGGCGCTTCGCAAACTGCCCCGGAACAATTTCTCCTGTCGTGAGCGGTTCATTACACAGGCCGATGGCGTTCCCGCCCTGCCGCGTTTTGTGTCCGCTCCGGAACTATTTAGTGTGCCACAAATGACGGCAGGCCGGAAATGTTCCGGCTGGTGGGTAGTGACTCAATTTCCGTCAAACTCGGACGCGAGAATCGGATGGCTTTTAGTAGGTGGCCAGTTGCACTTGCCGAATTGAGCAGCACCCCACGATCGTTTTGGCACACAAACGCGCGACAGGTTATAGTGTTTTTTGGCGCGGTCACGGCCTATGGGTGTCTCCGTGGCCACGAATTCACAAGAGGAATCACCCGAAATCGCATGACCGTGGACATCGTCAAGCAGTTGGATCGCGCGAAGCGTTTCGTCGAGAAGAATCGTCTCGACGACGCGATCGAAGCCTATCAGACGGTCCTCGCCACGTTTCCAAATCATCTCGAATCCATCCAATCGCTCGGCGATCTTTACACGATGCAGAACCGGTTTGACCGGGCCGCCGTTTATTACGGCATGTTGTTCGACCGGTTTACGGCCCCTCGCGAAGAACTGAAAGCTTTGGCTCTGTACACGCGTTTCCTGAAGCCACACCAGCAGCCGCCGGAACGCGTCGCGCGCTATGCGCTGCTGCTCCAGAAACAGAACCGCGCCGAGGAAGCCATCGAGCAGTTCATGTCCGCCGCGATGGCGTATGAACTCAGCAACAAAGGCGATGAAGCCCTGGAATGTTTCGTGCGCGTGGCGCAACTCGATTCGGAAAATCGCGACCGGCATCTCGCCGTCGCCGAACTTGCCGAGCGGCTGGGAAATTCCGCCGCGGCCGCCCGCGGATACCTGCGCGCGGGACAGCTCACGCCGGAAAATGAAACCGAAGCTCTGGAATTTTTCGCGCACGCGCACAGGCTCGTGCCCCATGACCGCAGCGCCGCGCTTCTGTATGCGCAAGGCCTGCTGCGCAACGGCGACCCTGCTGGGGCCGCGACTCTGCTGACGCCGCTTGCAGAAACCGAGCGCGACGTCGCTTTCCTGGAAACCTACGCCGATGCGCTGGTGAAATCGGGTCAACTCGACACGGCCCGCTCCGTGCTCGAGCACATGACGAATCAGGGCGCCGGCTCAGCCGAAAAATTTTTCCTGCTGGCGAACGAGTACCTTCGCGCCGGTCAGGAGGAAAAAGCCGTCGATCTGCTGGGTGGCACCAAGAAGAGCATGCTCGCCGCCCGCCGTGAATCCGAATTTGCGTCGGCCGTGGACACGTTGATTCAGGAATATCCGAAATCGATTCGCCTCGCCGAATTCTGGGCCGCCCTGTACAGCGAACTGAATCGTGAAACAAAATACTTTGACGCGCTGGTGCTTCTGTTCGATCTGTATCTCGCGAACGGCCAGGTTTCCGGAGCGGTTCAATCGCTCGAAAAGCTGATCGAAATCGATCCCTACGACGCCCGCAACCAGGAACGAATGAATCTGCTGCAGGGCAGAGCGGACGCCTCGTTGCTGGGCCCGCTCACCTCGCGCATGACCAGCGCCGCGACGCATGCCGCGCCTGCCGCCCAGGATCAATCGCGCTCGCAAGGCGGCGAAATTTCTCCTGTGATCCTGGAAGACGTTCGCGGCGGTCAAACGCTGGAAGACCTTCTTGTTCAGGCGGAAATTTTTGTTCAGTACTCTCTGCAATCCAAGGCCATTGAGCGGCTGCAAAGGATCGCGGAGCTATTTCCCGGCGAAGGAGAGCACAACGAGCGTCTGCAAGGCTTGTACGAGGCCGCGCGCTGGTGGCCCCAGGAGGGAGCCGCCAAGCCCGTTCAGGAGCGCCCTCATCCCGTGAACGTCGAGGAGCCGGAGCCGCGTTCCTCGGCCTACGCGCCGGAAACTCTTCGCGATCTCGCGAAAATTTCCGAAATCAATCAAAACGTTTTCCGCCAGCCTTCGCCGCGCGCGATGCTTTCAACTGCCGTCAATGAGGTTGGCAATCATATGCGAGCGACGCGCTGCATCGCTGTCGTGGGATCGCCCGGCCAGCCGCCGCAAATGGCTTCGGAATTTTGTTCCTCGGGCATTGAAGCTTCTTCCGGCGGGCAAATTGTTCGCCTGATCGGCCAGTTGGAACGCGCGGCGCCCGACGCGATGGGAGGCTTGCCACTGGACTCCGCCGCAGGCCCCGCGCTCAGAGAAATGGGGTTGGAGACCGTACTGGGAGTCCAGCTCACCGATCCGGAAACACAGACGCCGGCCGGCATGTTGATTGTGTGTTTTGCCGGGCCGCACCCGTGGAAACCCAACGAAACCTATTTTCTGCAATCCATCGGCGATCAGATGCTGATGTGCGTGCACCACACGCGCCTTCGTTCGCTGGTCCGCACGTTGGCGGTGGCCGACGAAAAAACCGGGTTGCTTGCCCGCAGTTCCTACATCGACTGTTTGCTGCACGAATCGCAACGGGCGCGCACGCAAGGCATCCCTCTGGCTCTCGCGCTACTGCAAATCGACGGCGGGCCGGATCTGATGCGTCAGCAGGGCGAAGGGCCGTTCGATCGCTATATGGAGCAGCTCGGAAAAGCCGTAAATGGAGTTGTCCGGCAAACCGACCTCGCGGTGAAGTACACTTCCTGGGCGCTGGCTTTTGTTTTGCCGGACACTCCGCTCACCGGAGCCCACTCGCTGGCGGAAAAATTAAAGCGGGCGGCCGGAGGCATACGCCCCCCTTGGGACGGCGCGCAATTAACCACCAGCGTTGCAATTGCCGAAGCCAACGCGCGACTCGATTTTGACAATGAGGATATCGTGACGGATTTAATCAATCGCGCGGAAACCGGTCTGGAAGAGGCGCGCAGGCGCGGCGGCAATGAGATTGTCTCGCTGGAGTCCGTCAGGAATTGAGGCCACGCGATGGCGTACGAAAACCTGCTGTATGACAAGCGAGACAAAATCGGTTTCATCACGTTCAACCGTCCCAAAGTGTTGAATGCGCTGAACCGGAAAACAATGGATGAGCTGAACGAGATCCTGATTGCCGCGCGCGACGATGAGGATGTGCGCGTTCTGATTCTTACCGGCGCCGGGGAGAAATCGTTTGTCGCCGGGGCCGACATCGCCGAACTTGCGGTGCAAAATCCGGTAACCGGAAAGGAAATTGCCGCGTACGGCCAGAGCGTTTTTCGCCGCCTGGAATTTCTGGGAAAGCCTTCCATTGCGGCAATCAACGGCTTCGCGCTGGGCGGCGGATGCGAACTGGCTCTCGCGTGCACGATCCGCCTCGCCAGCGTGGTCGCGAAGCTCGGCCAGCCGGAAGTGAAGCTTGGCATCATCACCGGCTACGGCGGATCGCAACGCCTCCTGCGCCTGTGCGGCAAGGGAATGGCGCACGAACTTTGCCTGACGGGCGAAATGATTTCGGCGGAAGCGGCTTTACGCATAGGTCTGGTCAACCATGTTTACGAGCCGGCGGACCTGTTGCCCGCGGCCGAAGCCCTGGCAAAAAAAATCATCGCGAATGCTCCCCTCTCCGTGAAATACACAATGGAGGCGATCGAGCGGGGATCGGAAATGCCCCTCGAAGAAGGCCAGTACCTGGAAAGCGCTCTCTTCGGCCTGTGCGCCTCCACCGAAGACATGCGGGAAGGCACGCGCGCCTTTCTGGAAAAACGCCCGGCGCAATTTCGCGGGAAGTAACGCCCGTCGCACGCTACACTGTAATTTACAACCATGACGAAACTTCATGACACAAAGGAAATTCGGCCGTCGGCGAACGCAGCAGGCTTGCACTTCGCAGTCGTCGTCAGCCGGTTCAATAGTTTTATTACCGAACGTCTGCTGGCCGGGACGCTCGACGCGCTAGGAGCCGCAGGCGCCCTCGCGGAAAATATTGAGGTCGTCCGCGTTCCCGGTTCCTTTGAAATTCCGCTAACGGCGAAAATGCTGGCAGCCCGCGGCCGCTCCGACGCCGTAGTTGCCATCGGCTGCATCCTGCGCGGCGAGACCGCGCATTTCGACTACGTGGCCAGCGAAGTCGCGCGGGGCGTGCAGCTCGCCCAACTCGATACCGGCGTGCCCGTCATTTTTTGTGTCCTCACCTGCGATACACTGGAACAGGCCATCGACCGCGCGGGTCTCAAAAGCGGGAACAAAGGATACGACGCCGGCGGGGCCGCGATTGAAATGGCGAATCTGTCAAAACAACTCCGCTCCAAAGAACCTGCGCGCGCCCCCAAGAGCGCGCCTCGCGGGAAGCGCCGCTAGATGTCCCTGCGTAAAAAATCACGCGAATTCGCACTGCAGATGCTCTTCCAGTGGGAAATGGGAAAACAGGAAACGTCGCGCATCGAGGACGGCTTCTGGAAAAACGTGCGCGCGCAGAAATCCACGCGCGATTTCGCCAATCAATTATTTGAAAATGCCGCGGCGCGCGCCGAAGAAATCGATCCCATCATTTCCACGCACGCCAAAAACTGGCGCATCGAGCGCATGCCGGCCATCGACCGCGCCATCCTTCGCCTCGCGATCACCGAATTGCGCACCATGGGCACGCCGGTTAAGGTTGTCATCAACGAAGCCGTGAACCTCGCGAAAAAGTTTTCCTCCGAAGACGCCGCGCCTTTCATCAACGGCATTCTCGATGCCGCCGCGAAATCGTTTGAGGTTGAGTAGCACGGGCTTCAGCCTGTCTGCTTTTGAATTTTGCGGGTGTTAGGCAGATTTATTCCGACGTGCCGGAAGTCAACAGAACACAGGCTGAAGCCTGTGCCACTAAAGGCCGCGAACGATCGAGCAGGTCTCGTCCAGAATCCGCCGCGTCGCCGCCGGACTGGTCGTCTCCGAATACACGCGCAGCATCGGCTCGGTCCCCGATGCGCGTACCATCACCCAGCCGACGTCTCCCAAATACACTTTGATGCCATCAAGATCCTCGCGCCGCGCGACGGGCCAGTTCAACAGGGTCTTCATTTTGGTATCGCTGAAATGTTCGATGGCGCGTTCCTTTTGTCCCGGCTTCAGGTCAAGATCGACGCGCCCGTAATGATGCCCGCCGAATTCAGCGTGAAGCTGCGCAACCAGTTCGCCGAGGGATTTCCTGTGCCATGCCATGACTTCCGCCAGCAGCAGAGCCATGACGGTCGCATCGCGTTCGGGCAGATACAGCTTGGTGCCGATCCCGCCAGACTCTTCCCCGCCCAGCAGAATGTCGCGTTCCAGCATCAGTTCGCAGATGTATTTGAAGCCGATCGGAGTCTCAAACACTTTCCGGCCGAATTTCATCGCGATCCTGTCGAGCATCTTGGTCGATGAAAATGTTTTTGCGACGTCGCCGGGAATCTCGCGTGTTCCGGCGAGATGCCACAGCAGGATCGAAAAAATCTGGTGCGGGGTGACAAACGTCCCGTCGCGGTCCATCGCGCCGATCCGGTCGCCATCGCCATCCGCGCACAGACCCGCATGGTAGCCGCTGGAAATAACGGCGCGGCGCAAGGCTTCAACGTGCGGCTCGATGGGTTCCGGATTCACGCCGCCGAACAAAGGATCGCGCGTCCCGCGAATCTCATCGCACGCGACTCCATTGCGCGTCATCAGTTCGCGTAGCAGGCCGCGCGCCGCGCCGTGCATCGGGTCCACGACAAATCGGAAGTGGGCGGAACGAATTCGTTCCCAGTCCACGAGTTTTTCAATCGTTTCCAGATACGGCGAAAGAATGTCGAGGGAATGAATATTGCCAGGCTGGGCAGGAAGAGGCGGCACACCGTCGGCCAGCACAGTCGCCAATTCCTTTTCCACTTGCGCGACAATTGAGGGCAGCGCCGAGCTGCCATAGCTCGCCTTGAATTTCACGCCATTCCATTTGTAGGGATTGTGGCTGGCCGTAATCATGATGCCGCCCGCCGCGCCGCGTTGCCGCACCAGCAGCGAAAGCGCCGGCGAAGGACAGGCCTTCTCCGCGACCCAAACCGGCATCCCCGTCATCGACACAGCTTCCGCGGCGGCGCGTGCAAAGCGCTCCGAGCCGTAACGCGTGTCGTATCCCACCAGTACGCCGGCGTTTGGTTTTTCCGAACGAACGACATAGCGAGCGATCGCGCAAGCCACCTTGCGCACATTTGCAAACGTGTAGTCGTCGGCGATGACGCCACGCCAGCCGTCCGTGCCAAATTTGATTGTCGTCACGGTTCAGAAGTATATGCGAGGCCGATGAGATGGAAAAGCGGCTCACCCATGGGTAAGGGGCGAAAATGACATCTGAGACAAAAGCTGCGCCGGAATGTGAGAATGATAGATGCACCCGTGATTCCGAACGAAGCCAGGAGTCACTCTATCTTTTGCCGGCGTGCGGCGGGAAGGTTGGATTCCTCGCTTCGCCGGGAAAGACAGGTAGGGATGCGGTTCGGGAAATCAAAGCAGGTCCGAACGCTTTTCCGCCTCCAGCCATTTCACGACCTGTCCCACATCCTGCGCGCGCTCGCGTGGGCAAATCAACAGCGCATCGTCGGTCTCCACCACAACGAGATCGCGAATCCCGATGGCAGCCACAAATTTCTTCGGGCTCCACAAAAAATTCCCCTGCGCGTCGAGCGCGAAGGACTTTCCGGCGGCAACATTCTCGCCGGTTTTGCGGGCCAGCAATTCATACACCGCCGCCCACGAACCAATATCGCTCCAGCCTACTTCCGCGGGCAGGACAAAGACGCTGGGCGCCGCACCGGGCCGCGTGGCCGGTTCGAGAATCGCGTAATCCACGGAAATATTTTCGAGTTTCGGATAAACGCGCGCCAGAGTGCGCGCGTATCGCGGGGTTCCGATTTCCCCGGCGAGTGACATCAGCGCGTCATATGTATTCGGCAAGAATTTTTCGAGACTGCCCAGGAACGTCGATACGCGCCAGAAAAACATTCCCGCGTTCCAGAAATATCGCCCGGACGAAACATATTTCTTCGCCACCGCAAGCTTCGGTTTTTCGGTGAAGCGCTGCACGGAAAAAACGGGAACGCCATCGGCATCCAACGATTTTGAACGGGAACGTTCGACATATCCGTAACCCGTTTCGGGCCGCGAAGGAGGAATGCCCAGCACAACAAGCGATCCGGCGGAATGCGCGACGTGAAGCGCGGCGCGCACGATTTTCAAATATTGCCCGGGTTTGGCAATGTAGTGATCGGCGGGAAGCACCGCCATGATGGCGTCATTTTCCTTGCCGGAACCCTTTTGCAGATCGTGCAGCAAATGCGCCGCGGAGAGACCGATCGCGGCCGCGGTGTTTCGCCCAACGGGCTCGGCAAGAATGTGCGACACGGGCACGCGCGGCATCTGCTTGCGGACGGCGGCGGCCTGTTCGGAATTGGTGACCACCCACTGCCGCGACGGCGGAAACAGCGAGGCAAGCCGCGAAACCGTTTGCTCCAGCATCGTGTCGCTGCCGACGATGTTCAGCAATTGCTTCGGCGTACGCGTGCGGCTGCGCGGCCAGAAGCGCGTGCCGCGTCCCCCGGCGAGAATGATGGCGTGAGCGGCCAGCGATTTGGTTGTCGCCCTATTTTTCACGGATGCACCACGCGCGACCATGCCGCTTCCTCGACGCGCTCTTCGTTCAGGCGCTGGACAAATCCCTGCAAGTCGGGCACATACGTTCGCAATAAAGTTGCAGGAGATTCGGGAAGCAGTTGATACGCGCCCAGCGAAGCCGGCAGCATCCAGACCTGAGCCGGCTCGTAGGATTCTGCGCCGTCGGCGAATTCGATGCGGCCCTTGCCTTCCAGAAAAATAAGCAGATCGAAATGTTCCGGGGAGGTCACCGCGGCGATTTTCTCTCGAAATTCCCAGCGCTCCGTGGCGAAGTGGCGGCACGCGGCAAAAACAGTTTCCGTCACTGCGCCGTGCGTCACGCGCACCGGTTCGCACAGGCCGCCGCTCTGCTCGCCGAATTGCATTACGTTCAGCGCCTGGCGGACACGCAAATCGCGCGGCTTTCCGTCCACGCCCACGCGGTTGTAATCGAAGACGCGATACGTAATGTCCGAGTGCTGTTGGATCTCGCACAGCACCACTCCCGGACCAATCGTGTGCGCGGTTCCAGCGGGCACAAATACGGCGTCGCCCGCGCGCACCAGAACTCGTTGAAAGCAATTCTCGATGGTTCCATCGGCAATGGCGCGTTGAAACGCCTCGCGCGTGACATTGGGCCGCAGGCCCACGAGCAGTTCCGCTCCTTCGCGCGCCGTGACGGCGTACCACATCTCGGTTTTTCCGATTCCGCCGCTCGCGGATTCGTGCTGCTCGGCGTAAGCATCGTCCGGATGCACCTGCACGGAAAGCTTGTCTTCCGGGAAAATAAATTTCACGAGCAGTGGAATGCGCGACAAACCGCGCAGACGCGTGCCTGTCCATTCCTCCGGCAGCGTTTTCCATACTTCGCCCAGTGCACGACCCGCGAACTCGCCTGTGGCGAACACGCATTCGTTACCGGTCATCCACGCTTCGCCAATCGGTTCGGTTTCATGGGAATGTTCGGGAAAAAGCGGGGAGAGATCGCGAGCGCCCCAGATGCGGGGCATAAAAACCGGAGCGAGTCGCGCAGGCGCTCGCCCCGTACGAACCGCACGGCCCGTCTGATCCGTGCGGCCCCCATTGCTTGGTGCACGGCTCAACTGGCCGCTTCCGCCATGGCAAAGAATTTTTCCAGGCGCCGCAAGCCTTCCTCGATGCGCTCAATCGAAGTCGCATACGAGAGCCGGAGGTAGCCGGGCGTTCCGAAGGCTTCGCCGGGCACGACAACCAGATGCTGCTTTTCGAGTAGTGCTTTCGCCAGCGCCGTCGTGTCCGCAACACCTTTGC
>Ga0265331_10002449_pt1 | contig 12578 bp, 13 predicted proteins | sample 41923metaG_FD_202088 | JGI IMG/M metagenome (GOLD analysis project Ga0265331, IMG submission 202088) | Rhizosphere microbial communities from Carex aquatilis grown in University of Washington, Seatle, WA, United States - 4-19-23 metaG | ecosystem: Host-associated > Plants > Roots > Rhizosphere...
CGTCTAGATATGACTGCAAATGATGTTTCGAAACACTCTTGTGGGTCCCAGCGACGCTCCTCTTAACGTGAGACCAGAATGACTCAGTGGTGTTCACATGGACGTCTTTTCTGACATACTCTTTTTGGGAGTGGTTAACTGATTGGCGGTCATAAATCTTGCTGGCTCTCACATAGCTGCCACTTTTGTCAGTCATGAGCTTGGCACCCGTATCAATGCTACTAAAGATGAAATCAGTTGTCGGCCTAGCTCCAGTACCTTGAACCGTCCGTACCTTGATCTTCCCGGATCGTTCAATGGCTGCTAGTGCAACAGACTTCTTCAGGATGGCCTCACTACGGCCTTGATTTCGGTTCTTCCTGCCGCCAATATATGCTCCATCAATCTCTACAATACCTTGTAGCTTTTGCATGCTTTGTTCCAGCGATGTTCTGATTGAGTGCAGTATTCTCCATGCACATTTGTATGTGACAGCAAGAATTCTTTCAAGTTGTTTCGCTGATATGCCACTTTTAGCATTTGAAAAGACCATAGCCGCATGGAACCAAAGAACAAGTGGTGTGGATGATTTGTGGAGAGCGGTTCTAGCTGTTGGAGCGATCTGGAAGCGACATCCGGAACATTGAAACAGTTTACGTCCTTTCATTAGTGAATATGTACCTCCACAAAAACACTTTCTAGTGTGAAGCTTCTTAAAAATGAAATTGAGACAGGCCTTTTCTGTCGGAAAGTCTCTATGCAATTCGCGAATGCCGTATTTGGACGAACGTGCCATGAATATATTCTAACAACAAATTAGGACGTGCGGGGATACGTCGCACATTTTTTCATTGACAGAAAGTGTTGTAATGAATTGTATAATATGTCAGGCGGGCCTTATTCTAGGCCATATCATTTTGACATATCTGATGGAATGTGTACATGAAAATTTCCGCGCAAACCGAAGGTTCTGTCGCCGACACCAAGCTGCCTTGAAACATCGATTTTTACCATCCGTCTCTCTGCTATACTCTCAACATGGTCTTACCCGGTCACCTCGCAGGCGGATATCTGACGGCACTCGCAGTGCTGGAGATCGCGCACACGGCGCTGCCGACGCCGCTCACGCCGCATGAGGCGACGGCCCTTCTCATATTCGGCACGCTGGCTGCAGATCTGCCCGACCTGGACCTCTTCTGGTTCTCGTTCAAGCATCGCGTTCTCGGCTCGCAGACGGACGACAATCATCGCAACTACGTGAGCCACGCGCCGATCATCTGGCTCGCGATCGCTCTCATCGTCGTAGGCATAGGCGCGCTCGCAGGCTCGACATTCACGGAGCTCATCGGCTGGCTCATCCTCTCCGGCTCATGGACGCACTTCTTGCTGGACTCTATCGAGTTCGGGGTCATGTGGCTATGGCCATTCTCGCACAAGCGTTTCTGCCTGAGACGAGTCGAAGAGGTAGACACCGGCGTTCCTTTGGGTTCGTTCGCGCACTACTGGAGACAGATCACTCGGGTGTATCCCACACGCATAACTTTCTGGTGCGAGCTCACCGTAACGCTCGCCGCTCTCGTGGTTGCATTCCTGCGCTAGGCTGATATGATACTCACCACGATTACCCAGGAAATACACCGCTCATCCCCCATTCATGCCCAACATCACGCCTGATATCGAAGCATTCGCACGCATCAAGGTCCTCGGAGTCGGAGGCTCCGGCGGCAATGCGGTCAATCACATGATCAACTGCAAGGTGCGCGGCGTCGATTTCATCGCCGTGAACACCGATGCACAGGATCTGCACCGCTCTCTCACCAAGAAGCGCATCCATATCGGCCAGAACATCACCCGAGGCCTCGGTACCGGCATGAATCCCGAGCTCGGCAAGCGCGCCGCCGAAGAGACCCGCGACGAGATCCAGGAAGCCGTGAAGGGCGCGGACATGGTCTTCATCACCTGCGGCCTCGGCGGCGGCACCGGCACCTCGGCCTCGCCCATCGTCGCCCGCATCGCAAAGGAGCTCGGCTGCCTGACCGTAGCCGTGGTCACCAAGCCGTTCTTCTTCGAGGGACGTCAGCGATCGAGGATCGCTGACGGCGGCCTCGACGAGCTCCGCAAAGAGGTAGATGCCATCATCGTCATCCCGAACGACCGCCTCCTCGCCAACATCGATAAGGGCACCTCGGTCAAGAGCGCTTTTGCCATGTGCGACGACATCCTCCGCCACGCCGTCGAAGGCATCGCCGACCTCATCACTACCCCCGGCCTCATCAACATAGACTTTGCCGATGTCCGCACCGTCATGGAGAATTCCGGCTCCGCCCTCATGGGCATCGGCACCGCTACGGGCGAGAATCGCGCCATAGAGGCCGCCAAGGCCGCCATCAACAGCCCTCTCCTGGATGTCTCCATCACCGGAGCCAAGGGCGTGCTCTTCTCCATCGCCGGCGGCGAGGACCTCACCATGTTCGAGATCCAGGACGCGGCCAAGGTCATCACCGAGTCCATCGACCCCGATGCCAAGATCATCTTCGGCACGGTCAGGAATGACAAGCTCAAGAAGAACGAGATCAAGATCACCGTCATCGCCACAGGTTTCCCCGAGGGCCATCCGGCCAACCCCGTAGCGGCACGCGCTGCCCCCATCAGCTCCGAGCCCTCCATCGCAGCCATCATGAAGGGCTCAGACAAGGCCGAACCCGCTCCGGCTCGCGGCAAGATATTCAACAGCGTCTCATCTTCCAGAGCAGATCCCAGAGCAGACACAGCGACCACTCCTGAGCCCAAGAAGATAGAGCTCGGCAAGAAAGACACCAAGCCGGCCGATGACGACGATGATTGGGGCGCGGTACCGGCGTTCCTCAGGAGATCGCGTTTGAAGTAACACCGGAACGAAGGAAGTGAGATTCAGGGACACGGATATTTCCCTGCTGGGAAATTCCTCGTGCTCGCCTACCCGGCTCGCAAGGTCCCTTCATCCCACTTCCTTCGTTCTCTGATATAATCAACCATCATGATCTACGATCTCGCAATTTTGGGTGGTGGCCCCGCCGGCGTAGCAGCCGGCGTCTATGCTGCCCGCAAGCGCCTGAAGACCATCATCATCACCAAGGACTGGAATGGCCAATCCACAGTCTCTGAGGGCATCGAGAACTGGATCGGCGAGACCAAGATATCCGGCCTGGAGCTCTCCCAGAAGCTCGAGAAGCACGTAAAGGCATACGCGAGCGATGTCCTCACCATCAAGGAAGGCGTGTATGTGACGAAACTCAGTAAGAAGGGCGCTGACCCGAAGACAGCGACCTTCATCGTCGAGACCGGAAACATCTCATACGAAGCAAGGACCGTCCTCATCACCACGGGCTCATCGCGCCGCAAGCTCGAGGTCCCAGGCGCTGAGACATATGACAATAAGGGCGTCACGTACTGCGCGTCATGCGATGGCCCTCTCTATGCTGGCCAGGATGTGGCTGTGGTGGGAGGGGGCAATGCCGCATTCGAGAGCGCAGCCCAGCTCCTCGCCTATTGCAAGAGCGTCACTATACTCGTCAGGAGCGATTTCAAGGCAGATGAGACGACTGTGGCAAAGGTGCTTCAACACCCGAATTTCAAGGCGGTGAGGAATGCTGTGCCAAAGGAAGTGAAAGGCGATAGATTCGTGACCGGCCTCATATATACTGACTCGGCTGCGCACAGAGATGTCGCTCTCGCAGTGACTGGGATCTTCGTCGAGATCGGCTCGATCCCGAACAATGGATACGCCAAAGACATCATCGCTCTCGATGCATATGAGCGCATCCCAGTCGATCCCAAGAACCAGCGGACCGCTACGCGCGGCATCTGGGCCGCGGGCGACTGTACCGATGGGCTCTACCACCAGAATAACATCGCCGCAGGCGATGCTGTGAAGGCCCTCGAGGACATCTATCTCTTCTTGCATGCAGCGCACTAGCGGCTAATGGACGCTTTTTTTACGCAGCTGCGGCCTCACAAGCTCTCCATAGACCCCTTCCAGCAGCCTTGGCTGTTGCTTCTATCTGCCTGAACTCCACTTGCATATCATACGGCCTGCCGACGGTATATTCCCTGGCATAGCCCTTTTGGAGCAAATACTCATTCAGGAATAAGCCGTCGTCACGATAGACATAGAGCAGATAGCGGCCATATTTATCGGTCGCTTCCCTATGCGGATTCTGGACGAGCCTGACTGTACGCCCCTCAAGGAGCGATTTGACCTCGTCTGAGGCTTCCTTGCCATAGCATTCCGGCGGCTTGCGCGGATCCACCGTCTCCGGCGTATTCACGCCGAGCACGCGCACGGTGATCTCCTGTGCGCCGATCATGGCCTTGAATGTGTCGCCGTCTATGACGCGAGTCACCTTATATTCGGCATGCTCGTCCAGAGCGACAAGCTTGGGTCCGCTTACGAACAAACCACTGACGCTTCCGGCCCATACCGATCCCACTACGAGCACGCACAAGGTCGCCGCTAGCGCGGCGGCATATGTCCTCCTCTTCTTTGTATTCACGCGATGATGCGGTGCATCGCAGACCGTCTCCACACAAGGTGCTAACTATAGCATACCTGTCACATCTCTACTCCCTTCCTGCATCACCGACTATAAGGATCCTTTTCGGCAAGAATTTGACAAGCATATATTAGCACCCTTTTGCACTGGTTCTCGCAGCGACACCGCAATGAATGCTTATCCGACCACCAGCCACACCCAGACACCCGTCTAGCGGTTTCGGCGATGGAGGCGGCGGCGCGCCTGGTAGTTGGTAGTAGCTCCTTGTCTGACACTATGCCCTCTGATGGTCGAAAGATCATCGGAGGGCTTTGTCTTTGATGGCGATTGACAAAGGACGCATAATCTATAGTCTTCCTTCTAGATAACCACTCGATCCATGAAAATCCAAGACATCCGCATCCCTGACGACGTCAGGCGCTTCAGGCACAGCAAAACCGACTGGGGATACAAGGGGCCGCTCCGCATACATATGGTCGCCCCGATGAGCACTCCAGATGCGCACCGCCCCGGTAAGATCATGATATGCAACGGGATCATCCGCCTCACGGACGGAGAGCTCACGATCGACGACGTGCTTGTGCGCAACGCGAAAGAGCACGATCAGATCCGCAGGATCCCCTACTACTACATCCTCTCCATCCGCGACAACAAAGACCGGCTGATCTGGGTCAACAAGGACTTCCAGAACGAGGAGCGAGTGAGCTCGCGCCTCAAGCGCGCGAAGAAGCTCGCCGACGACCTGAGGGAAATGTTCCTGAAAGGGCTGACAGAGCTGATCGCCGAGCGTACAAGCAACAGACAAGCTGCCCTCGAGCGCCACCTGGATGCGCTCGCTGCTGGTCTGGACGCCGCCTGCCGATTCGCCCGAGCTGTCGCACGGTTGTCCCGGAAGCATGACTTCGATGTCGAAGACCTGCGCGACGTTGTGCGCGAACATGCGCTTCGCAGACATGTCCGTGATCTGCCGATCGGCCCTGATAGCGAATTCGCCAACCGTATCTTCGGCATCGTTGCACGATTGTGAGTCTCCCTGCGCCGCCTGCTCACCAGAGCTCGCGGCGCTTTTTTTCGGATGCGATTGCGGAGAGAGAGGGATTCGAACCCTCGAAGAGCTTGCGCCCTTGCCGCATTTCGAGTGCGGTGCCTTCGACCACTCAGCCATCTCTCCTTGCGTGGAACGCGAATCACTTTACCAAAAAAAGCCCCAGTTGACTAGGTTTAACAAAGAGAGTAGATTCCAACCAGATCTATGAAAATCCATCACGGCTCTACACGGCTCGGTGCCATACATTTCAAGCTCTGACGTGACTAATTCAACAAGCACAACGCGGTCAAGTGACCGCGTTTGTTTTTGCGGGGATTTCAAAAAGATGGTATCGTTCCGTGACCTGGCCCTATCGTCTAATGGTTAGGACGTAGGCTTTTCAAGCCTAGAATCGGGGTTCGATTCCCCGTAGGGCTACTCTGAAGATATGAAACGACTAGCAAGAGGCTGAAATCTTTTTTGACCCAAGAGAACAGTTGTGAGAAGAAAGATCGTTGGAAAAATCGCCTTCATTGGCTGAACCAGCTCAATCTTGAGTTATCTAGACGCGAGACTTGATACTAGTCTTTTATATATTCTGCAAATGAGTCCCCGAATCTTGAAATCCAGACGAATGGTGCCGTCTGGGGGCCCATCCGTGACGACGCATCATTATGTATGATTCCAGCATTGATCAGATTGTATATGTTGGATAGATTTTTCTCCGAATCACCATATATCTGATAGTTTTTATCACCTCTGCCAAGATCAACGTCTCGGAGGACTGCAATATCCTCTGCGCTTAACTGCGATAGAGTGTGCAGATATTTTTCCATCGGGAATAATTCCTTGTCACTAGCTTTCGTATATCCTAAAAAGACATTACGGAAATATTTACGCTTCTCCTCGCTTCGCTCAGTGAGATATTTTTCAAGAGCAAGAGCGAAACCATCCTGAAATATCGGATCACTCAAGATTTCTTTCGTAAAATATGATGGGTTATCTACTACCATTTCTACCCATTCCAACGCTCTATCCTGACGAAGCTTCATGCCTGCGCCGTAAAGCGCTTTTGAAAGATCCCACGCAAGCCCCAGCAATGGTATACGCGAGACTAGCTCGTCAGCAACGGCGAGTGCGGCATCAGTTGTAATAATCTTATCTTTGTCATTCATAGGGCATCATTTTTCATATCCTCTAAAGACCCTCTCAATTGCGACTACGAAGCGAAGTCAGCTCTCACTTCGATCTCTTTGTCTGCAACACCCTTCTTTCTCAAAGACTCGATTGTGTAGTCGTCTGCTCCTTTTTTTGACTTGAAATGTTTATCGAGACGGACTGGATTTCCTGTGAAGATTAAGTTACCAACGCCTTCTTTGGGAGGTTCTATATACTGCGCTTCCCAATCGTTCTCGGAATGTCGAAAAGATTTCACCTTATATTTCATTCTTCTAACATTAGCTCGTATTTGTCTTCTGTCAACTCAGCTTCAAATAGGCGCTAGCTGGCTTAACGCCTGTATAGCAATTATCGCCTTCCCTCTCGTTTAAGAGTTCGAAAAACCAACCTCTAATGGGCTACTGAGAGACGATCCCGTATCTGATCCTCTATCGCTCCGCTATCGGATGCGTCGGGGCTCCTTCGGCATATATCCTTCCGATATCCTGCGAGAGGAGCGCAGTGTCATATATCCGCACGTCATCCACGAGGCCTGTGTAGAGCTGGTAGTACGAGAGCGTGCCGCCGATCATGAGATTGGTCGCCGTGCGGAGGGTCGGCACGGTAGCAGTGCCGGCTTTCTTGCCGTTCACGTATTCGATGACCGAACCTGTCGTGCCGGTATATGCCACGCTCATTGCCACGTGGCACCAGACCCCGGCCTTGCATGTAGTCGTGGGCGCGACGCCATAATAGGCACCTGTCGAATCGATGAACGTGAGCGAGGCGTCCGCGCCGATGCGCACTGCCCAGGCCCCCGCAGCGATAGGCATGCCGCTGTTGGTGGCGGAGGGCTTGATCCACGCCGATATCGTGAAGTCGGTCGGGCCGTACGATACTGTGTTCGCAGTGACGACATAGCTCGCGCCATCGAACGAGGCCGAGCAGCCGGCGCCCGTCGGAGTGTCCGGGCTCCACACGGTCGAACCCGAGCTCGGGACCATGGCGTGATTGTTGCCGCTCGCATCGGCCGCGCTCGTGCCACCGCAGTCATTGAAGTCCCACTTCCCTATGGAGATAGCGGAGTGATCGAGAGTCGATTCGAATACGAGCGTCGCCGCCGTGGTACCCTTGGAGCGCGCTGAGGCGAGAAAAGTGATGATAGTGGCCGCCAGCACGCCGATGATGGCGATGACCACGAGGAGCTCTATGAGGGTAAAGCCTGGGCTGCGCCTGTGCATGTACCCTATTCTAGCATGCTCGATATGGATTTTTGAGAGCTTTTTTGGTAGAGTTGTCCGGTACCCGGCATGAATAGAATGCGCGCTTAGCTCAGTTGGTAGAGCGACCCCTTGACGTGGGGTAGGCCAGGGGTTCGAGTCCCTTAGCGCGCACAATCTGACCCGCAGGTATTCCATAGGGAATGCTCGGTTTGCCTATCTTGTCAGGGTGTCTGGATAGCTTTGTATACGCCATCCGAACTCATGCCGCGCGAATCTTTGAGGATCAACGTATCCCCTGTCCTGATCACCGTATCGAATGTATCTCGTGATTCGTCGTCGTCATAGTCGATGGTCAATGTGCCATCCTCGTAGGACCAGGTGCCTGATTCTGCAGGCCTCTGATGGAGAAAAGAGCTGTAATAATGCACACCCGACAGGGCGTCGATCGAGAAGTCGATCTCTTCCTCCAAACCACTCTCCTGAGCCAGCCAACCTCCGAGGAGCAAGCGCTCAGAAGCGATAGAGGCCGAAGAGCTCGGGATACGTCGTACGGGATGATAGAGATAGACAGCGCCGATCGCCAGGGCGGCGAGGGCTATGACAACGGCGACTCCGATCCATATTTTTTGTGCACTTTTCATGAGATTTGGTGACCCCATCGGGATTCGAACCCGAGTTCCAGGAATGAGAATCCTGTGTCCTAGACCAGACTAGACGATAGGGCCGTAGGCATGAGTGTAGCGGCTTTTTCGAGCTCTCGCAAGAGCGCTGCCGCGATATGTTCCGTACGCACGGATCCCATCGTGTCCGCCTACCTGTCCGGCGGGATGTTGTAGTAGTTTATGAGGAAAGAGGTCAAGTCGTCAAACGGCTTGGTGAGAGTCTCCGAGGCGTATTGGGCGCCCTTGGGATAGACCTGATAGAGGAAGACGATGAAACGGGGGCTGTATGCCGGGAAGAAGCCGAAGAACGAATGGAGATATTTGTCGGAATAATAGCCGCCGTTGACATGGTCTGCGATCTCAGCCGTGCCCGTCTTGGCGGCGACCGTGTAGTGGTCGCGCTTGATAGTGCCGTTGGCGAGGGCCGTATCGACGACAGTGACGAGCATATGCTTGACCTCATCGATAGTCTCCGGCTTGAGGACAGGCCCCATCCTCTGCGGGCTGATCTTCTGGACGGTGCCGTCCGTCCTGTCTATCTCCTTGACCAGATGGGGCTCCACGACATAGCCTCCATTGGCGATGACGGAGAGGGCGCGAGCCATGCCGACCGGCGAGACGGCGATGCCCTGGCCGTATGACGCCGTGGCGATATCGATATCCTTCGGGTTCTTGAGGTTGCCGAGGAGCGGCGAAGCCTCGTTCGGCAGGTCGGTGCCGGACCTCGATGCGAGGCCGAAGCTCGTGAAATACTTCGGGAAGACGGTCGCGCCGGTGCGCAGGGCGATGGTAGCGGCGCCCATGTTGAGCGACTGGCTGAGGATGGTCTGCAGAGTGGTCAGTCCGCGGGCCTTGTGGTCGTAGTTGCAGATCTTCTTCTGGTCGAGCGTCATGCAACCGGTATCCTCGTAGGTGCTCGATGCCGTCACCGCTCCGCTGTCCAGAGCAGCGGACATGGTCAGCGGCTTCATGATCGATCCCATCTCGTAGACATGCTCGACGAGCGGGTCTGACAGGACCGAGGTCGAACGCACTGACTTGAGATCATTCGGGTCGAATGTCGGATGCGAAGACATGGCGTATATCTCGCCGGTCGAGGGATCCATAATGACGCCGCCGATCTCGTCGGGATGCCATGCCGTCTCCGTCTGCGCGAGGATCTTCTCGAGATACGCCTGGACGGTCGGTTCGATGGTCGTGACGATGTCGCCGCTCCGATCATCTCCCCCGAATGCCGCATCCCAGCCGGCGAACATCTGGGCAAAGGCATTGACCGACGAGCCGACGCCGATGCGGGAGAGCACGCTGTTGTACGACCGCTCCAGGCCGTAGCGTCCTGTGACGGTCGACGACGACGTGTCCTCGCCGATCACCCCGAGCTCATGCGCAGCCAATGTGCCTCCCGGATATGATCGCCATGTCTCGGGCACGACGCCGATGCCCTTGAGGCCGAGCGCCTGGATGGAGAGCGCCGGTCCTGCATCGAGCCGGCTCTCGAGCTCTTCGTAGGGATCACCCGGTTTGAGGGCCTTGGCCATGAATGACGCCCGGTCAAGCGTCACGAAATGCGACAGCGCCTCATATGCGCCGGCTGCATCCGTGATCTGCTTCGGATTCATGTAGAGGAGGTAGCCGCTGCCGAGAGTGGCTGCGGCAGACTCCGTGCCGTCCTTGCCCGAAAAGAAGATGCTGCCCCGCGCAAAGAGAGGCGCGATCGGCCGGGCATACTGTGCCTGCGCCTTGGCCGCATAGGCTGACCCATGGATGATATCAGTCGAGTAGAGCGACGCGCAGAGGACCCCCGCCCCGAAGAGCATGACGATCCCGATGAGGCGCGCCCGAGCTCGCTGTTTCTGGTTCATGCGGCCTTAGAGCTGTCCTGCGGCCAGCGCGCGCGAGGCTGTCGGCACAGGCTCGGATATGTAGAGGCTGACCTTGCCCTGGCTGAGGCCGTGGCTCTGGAGAGCGTCCGGAGTGATCTCTGAGGCCAGCTTGAGGTACTGGGCGTCGAGCGAGCTGACGTCGTTCGCCATCGATGACGCCTGGCTCTCGGCGGAGCGGATGGCGATGGTGCGCGAGACGAGGCCGTACAGATTCACCGCGTACATCGCGGCCAGCATGAAGCAGCCGAACAGGATGACCAGGCTGATGTTCGACCTGTAATCGTGCACTGCGACCGCTGTCTGTATGGCTGCTCTCTTCATGGTAATTGGTTAGTCGTATTTTTTTGTATCTTGTATCTGGGAACTTGTTATTTTCTTCTCGATGGCTCTCAGCTTGGCGCTTCTCGATCTGGGATTCTCCGCGATCTCCTGCTCCGATGCCGTGACTGGTTTCTTGTATAGAATGGTGGCTCCTGCGCTGCCGTCCGTGGCGACAGCCTTCTCTCTCATAAAATCCTTGACGATGCGATCCTCCAGGCTGTGGAACGAGATGACCGCGAGCCTCCCTCCAGGCGCGAGCCGCTCGTATGCGCGGGCGAGGCCTTCTTCCAATGCCTTGAGCTCGTCATTGACCGCGATGCGCAGGGCCTGGAATGTCTTGGTGGCAGGATGGATCCTGCCGTATCTGTACCCAGGCGGCACTGACCTCCTGACGATCTCGACGAGCTCGTCGGTGGTCTCGATGCGCTTCTTCCCGCGATATCCGATGACGGCCTTGGCGATGCGCCGGGCGTATCGTTCCTCTCCGTAGGCGAAGATGACATTTGCGATGTCCTCTTCTCGCCATTCGTTGAGGATGTCCCTGGCCGTGAATGTATACCCTGCCGGGTCGCCCATGGTCATGAGGAGAGGCTCGCTCTTCATGAAGCTGAATCCCCTGCCGGAAGCGTCGAGCTCGTCTGAGGAGATGCCGAGGTCGAGGAGGATCATGTCGGCATGCGGGATGGCGTGCGCGGTCATGATCTCGTCTATATCCCGGAAGTTGCCGACCTCGAGGGCGAGCTTCTGGCAGGATCCGGCGAGCGCCTCTCTGGCGCGCTCGATGGCACCCGCATCGCGATCGATGCCGAGAATGTCGAGCATGCCTCCGAGCGCTGCTGCGATGGCGCGAGCATGCCCGCAGCCGCCGAGCGTGCCGTCTACATACCACGGCGCGCCTATAGCACCTCCCGCGACCGCGAGAGCGGACGACGCTACCCGCATCTCATTCCTGGCCTTTCCGGCCGGAACGAGACTGTCTACTGTCTCATGTAAAAGAACCGGTGTGTGTACGGAAAGCATCGCTAGGCCTTGATGCCAGCCTGACCGTATGTCTCGGCGAGCTGGTCGGCCTTGCCTTCGACCTCTGCAGCATACGCATGCCATGCGGCCTCATCCCAGATCTCGACGCGGTCGCGGACGCCGACGAAGACGACCTTCGACTGGAGCCGTGCGCGCTCGCGCAGATGCTCGGGGATGAGCATGCGGCCTGCCGCATCGACCTCGACCTCGACCGCCATGCCGAGAAGGTAGCGGTTGAGGCTCCGGTTGTCTGCCTTGAACATCGACGACTCATTCCCCGACAAGCGGCCCGAGATGGTGTCCCACTCGTCCGCCGTGAAGACGAACAGGCAGGCGTCGAGCCCGGGCGTGACCACCAGACGCTTTCCCATCTCCTTGCGGAATTTGGAAGGAAGCGACAGGCGGTTCTTGTCATCGATAGTATGGAAATATGTCCCGATGATCATAGATATGCCAGTGAGTGACGCGGCTCTGTGCGATCGGTCTGGTTCGCAAGCGAATCTCGACGGATCACTTCATACCACTTCATCCCACTTGATGGGTATTATACCCACTAGGCCACGAATGTACAAAAAGCCCCAGGTGGATAACCTGGGGATAGACGGTTGATTGCGTTTAAGAAATACGTACCGAGCAACGCAGTATATGTATCTGCTTAGAAATTTGGGACGTATCCCCGCACGTCCCCATTGATATATACTTCGCTCATGACGAAGAAGGAGTTTCTTGTGCTCTTGAAGGCATTGATACGAGACGGAGCAGAGTCTCAAATC
>Ga0265331_10002450_pt1 | contig 12570 bp, 11 predicted proteins | sample 41923metaG_FD_202088 | JGI IMG/M metagenome (GOLD analysis project Ga0265331, IMG submission 202088) | Rhizosphere microbial communities from Carex aquatilis grown in University of Washington, Seatle, WA, United States - 4-19-23 metaG | ecosystem: Host-associated > Plants > Roots > Rhizosphere...
CAACCTGTTTAACTCGCTACAATCGGGAACAGGCTTCAATACAGCCGCGCTCAACATCAGTGAAAACGGACATCTGATTTTCACCGAAAACTTTGCTTCCTACGCGAGCTTCCTTGCCTTCCTGAATACGCCGCTTGATCTGGGTGCCGTCGCGGGTCTCACGACCATCGATTTCACTTTAGTCGAAGCGTTGACGGGAACGGGCAATGGTCAGGTTGCCGCCTATCAATTTGCGCTCGCGCAGAGTGGAACGGTAACAGGCCAGTACACTCAAGTTGGTTCGGTGCCACTTCCGGCATCGCTTCCCTTGTTTGCGACAGCGTTGCTTGGGATCGCCGGTTACGGCTTTTCCCGTTCACGCAAAGCCAGCTAATTCGATTTACGGCTTGTGAATCCTGCCGCCGGTAACAGGCTCCGGCACGCCTGTCGTGCCGGGCATGCTGAGCGGCAGACCAAGGCATGAACGGACGGCGAGGTAGGCGAAGGCCTCAGCCTCCAACCCATCACCGCTCCAGCCCAGATCATCAACTGAATGAACCGGCATATCCAGCAAGTCGGTCATGCAGCGCATCAGCGTGTTGTTCAGGCGGCCACCGCCAGCGACATACATCCGCAGCGGCTTTTGCGGCATGAACTTGATGCTGTTGGCAACACCATAGGCAATCAGCTTGGTCAAAGTCGCCGCGCCATCCGCCGCACTGAAACCTTCGGGGATCAAGTTTTTAAAAGTGCCACGATCCAGCGATTTCGGCGGCTTTTTAGCAAAGAACGGATCCGTCATTATTTTGTCGATAATATCAAAATGAATCCGGCCTGAGGCCGCGAGGACACCGTATTCGTCAAACGCTTGCCCCGTATGATGCAGCACCCAATCATCCAGCGGCGCGTTGCCGGGGCCGACATCGAAAGCCAGAATATCTTTATCGCTGTCGCCGCCAATCCATGTGACGTTAGAAACGCCGCCGACATTCAAAATCGCTACCGGCTTCGGCAAATCCGCCGCCAGCGCGCGATGATACAGCGGCACCAACGGGGCACCCTGCCCGCCTGCTTTCACATCCGCTGAACGAAAATCATTGACCACAGGAATGCCGGTTGCCTTGGCCAGCATCGCGCCGTCGCCAATCTGAATTGTGACGCCATCCTTGGGCTGGTGCCAGATGGTCTGGCCATGAAAACCGATGACATCGATGGGGCCGACCTTGCCATTGATCTGTTCCATAAACTTACGGACAATCTCGACATGCAATTCGGTCAGTTCGCGCTCGATAGCCGTGGCCTCGCTGTTATTCGCCGTTTCCTTGCGTCCAAATAATTGCCGCAGCTTGACGCGAAACGCGTGATCGTAGGAATAAGGCATAAAAGCCAAAGGCCGGACATGGCCAAGCCCATCGGTTTCCACCAAAGCGGCATCAATGCCGTCGATGGAGGTACCACTCATAAGACCAATTGCACGAAAAAGTTTTGATTTCATGACATCCACATTTTCGGGTAGAACCATACCATACAATGTAGAAGGGTTCCAGCATGACAACGTTAAAATCCGATCTTTTACGCCTGTTAACCGAACGCGGGCATGTTCACCAATGCACCGACCTTAACGCCCTCGACGCCAAGGCCGCCGCCGGAATTATCACGGGCTATATCGGCTTTGACGCGACCGCCGATAGCCTGCATGTCGGCAATCTGGCCTGCATCATGCTGCTCCGCCGCTTGCAACAAGCAGGACACCAACCGGTTGTGTTGATGGGCGGCGGCACCACAAAGGTTGGAGACCCATCCGGCAAAGATGAAACAAGACAGTTGCTGTCGGACGAAAAAATCGCGGCGAATATCGCCAGCATCAAAACCATTTTCGGCAATTTCCTGAAGTTTGGATCAGGGCCGCGCGACGCGGTTATGGTTAACAACGCCGACTGGCTGGAGTCGCTCGGTTACATTTCGTTCCTGCGCGACGTCGGACGGCATTTCACCATCAACCGCATGCTGAGTTTTGACTCGGTGAAATTACGGCTGGAACGGGAACAGCCCCTCACCTTCCTCGAATTCAATTACATGATTATGCAAGGGTATGATTTCGTCGAACTGCACAAGCGGTTGGGCTGCACCTTGCAACTCGGCGGGTCCGACCAATGGGGCAACATCGTCAACGGCGTCGAGTTGGGACGACGCATGAAGGATGCGGAGCTGTTCGGGCTCACCACGCCGCTGATCGCCACCGCCTCCGGCGCGAAGATGGGCAAGACGGCATCGGGCGCAGTCTGGCTCCGCGCCGACCGCCTCAGCCCCTATGATTACTGGCAATTCTGGCGCAACACGGACGATGCCGATGTCGGGCGTTTCCTGAAGCTGTTTACCGATTTGCCGCTGGATGAAATCGCGCGGTTGGAAAAACTGCGCGATGCGGAAATTAATGAGGCGAAGAAAATCCTCGCGGACGAAACCACTAAACTGGCGCATGGCGAAGCCGCCGCCAAAACCGCCGCCGACACTGCAGCGGCTACCTTTAGCGGCAGCGGCAAAGGCGCGGATCTGCCCGTTTTCGAAGGCAGCAAAAACGCGCCGCCCAGCATCATCGATGTCATCGTCGCCCTGAAATTCGCCGCATCAAAGGGCGAAGCCAAACGTCTGATTGAGGGCGGCGGCGTGAAGCTGAACGATATCGCGGTTACAACCCTGACCGCCACTGTTGCCACCACGGATCTGGACAGCGACAACACCGCACGTCTCAGCGCAGGCAAAAAGCGGCATGGGTTGGTCAAGCTGACGTAATAAAACTTACGTCACGCTGCTGAGGCGCAGTTCCAACGCTACCCGCGTGGTATCGGGTTCGAAATTCTTGGCGCAGCCATGGATGATGAGCGGGGAGAAAAGCAACCCCTCGCACGGCCCGATGGCGGGACGGATCATACGGTTGTCGCCGTTCCATTCGACCACCGCAGGCACGCGGTAAGCGCGGCCATTCAGCAAAGCCCCAGCCACCGTTCGCCGGATTTTGGATTCCGGCATCAAGTGACTTTCCGGCACGACCGGCAGGGTCGAATTCGCGGTCACGCCCGCGATGGGAATCCACACATTGATTGTGCGTTTCCACACATCAAGATAACCATCCTTATGCGGCGGGTTATAATCGGATGATTGCGGCCGATTGATGCGCACAATAAGAAAGCTATGCCCCAACACATCATTGACCGCTTTGAACGGATGGTTGGCGCAGCGGGAAATGCGTTGAACCAGACTATCCCAATCAAAGGCGATGTTTTCCATACGTAATTCACGCGTCACTTCGATGACACGCTGATGCAGATCATCTGCACCCTTGATGAAATGATGATATTTATCGAGCGTGAACTGATCCAATCCCCCCACATTCTGCTGACGCAAAACATCGCGGACGGTATCGGTAATAACAGACGAAATCAGTTCTTTTTCCTGAGGCGTAAAAAGCATCGCGACAGTGTAGCCGCGCTTGTACCAATCTGCCGCCCCAAGAACGTCGCTTTCACGATCAGCCAGCGTAACGTCCTTGCCGAATTGCGGCGCTTCGCCTGACAGCTCAAATTCGACATCGTCAGACTCGACTTGAATTTTATACATATTGACTCGATCCGGTAGCCGTTTACTAATCGCAATCTCGAATAATATTCCGAAACTGTCAACTCTTTCCCCCCCTTGAAATCCAGCCAACGCCATGCGCACTCTTTTTTCTGCCTTACGCGCCTATTTGTTGCGCAACGCGATACGCGGCAGACGATTTCTTGGACGTTGTTATCGCTTCGGCAAAGGAAAGCTAAGAAGCCGTAAGCGACTACAGCGACGCATCCTCCACATCACCGACACCAAAGTATTTACACGCCATCTGGCTTTTGAGCTCGCCGAACATGGACGGACGGGGGACCTGCTGGCCATCCTTGACGCCTATCGATCCAGAGCCCCCGAACTCAATATCAATTTATTTACCAAACTTGTTTCCGTCGTCGATATCACGACCACGAACGACCCGCGCATCACCCTCACGCCGCGCGAAGAAAGCAAACCCTACACCTTCACCGAGCCCAAGATTTTTGAGGAGACGGTGAGCGGCCCGTCACGCACACTCGCCGTGCCGCGACAATGGATCGCCGAAGTTAAAAATGTTTCCGTCATCGGCAGCTTTCAGGTGATAGCGGATGATGACTTGCTGCTTTATGAACCCGCCGCCAATCCACAAGATGGATTTGTCGCGGGCATATGGCCCTACGTCACCCGCGTTAACGATGAAAGCGGCAAGGCGTGCCTGTGGTTCGTTTACAAAAACCGCGTGCGCCTTGATAAAGGCATTCTGATAAGTGGCCGTTGCAGCCCGAATTATTTCCACTGCCTGATTGAATATTTTATCCGCATTTTCCTCGTTAATCCGTTGCCGGAGCTTCATGACATTCCGCTTATTCTCGATGCCGGATTGTTCCCGCAGGAAAAAGAGATTGTGCAACTCCTGTTCCCCGAATGGCCGGTTTATTATTACGACCATCACACAACCCTGCTGGATGTCGGAACGCTTTATATTCCGTCGGTCATGACCAATCATCCGGATCGTTTGGATGCGCCGCTTTGGCAAGGCTCCACGCTTTCAGAAAGCGCGCTTCTAAAAATGCGGCATCGCACCTTGGAACGGCTGGGCATCACGCTGGACACGCCGCCGACGCGTAAAATCTTTCTGGCACGACGCAAAGGCCGCAACATCGTCAACGCCGCCGAAGTCGAAGCGATTATGGCCGATGCCGGATACGAAATTGTCGATACCGGCACCCTGTCCTTCGCCGAACAAGTGCGCCTGTTCGCCAGCGCATCCCATCTGGCAGGCCCGATGGGGGCGGCTTTTTCAAACCTGATCTTCTGTCATCCGGATTGCCAGGTTCTGGCGATGGTGACGCCTTTCGGCAAAAACTTCTGCATGCAATCCAATCTGGCCCAGTGCATCGGCTGTGATTATACCGTCCTGTCCGGCACGCACCCCGCCTATATCCGCGGCGCCGAAAACAGCAACCGCGACCTTAACCTTCTCCATGATGCGTTTTCGATTGATATCGCCCAGTTGAGGCGGGCGTTGAGGGAATAAGATTGGCGGAAGCGGTGAGATTCGAACTCACGGTGGACTTACGCCCACGCCAGTTTTCAAGACTGGAGCCATAAACCGCTCGGCCACGCTTCCGGTTTCGAGAAGATACCAGAAGTTTGTTACAAGAATAAAGCGCGATTTATGACGAACGTCCCAGCCACGCCGCGCCGCGGAGGCCTGTCAGGGCGCCGAATTTGGCGGGGACGAAGAGGGTTTTGGGGTCGCGGATCATGGTAAAGCGGCCCCAACGTTGCGGTACGGCCTCGTACAAACTGGGGAGGTTACTAAGGCCACCGCCCACCACGATGATTTCCGGATCGAACATATGCAAAACCGGCAGCATCGCTTTGGCAACAATTGTGTAAAAGGCGTCGAGCGTTGCCACCGCCTCGGCATCGCCCTGCCGCGCGAGGTCGCCGATTTGCGCGGAGGTTTGCACGACCTTACCGGTTCGCGCTTTATAAAGACGCACCAAGGCAGGACCGCTGGCGGATTTGTCGATGCATCCGCTCTGGCCGCAACTGCAGGAAACGACGGCACCGTCCGATTCCTCGCGGTAGGGTAAGGGCAGATGCCCGACTTCACCCGTTAAGCCATTCGCACCTTGCAGCAATCGCCCGCCTGCGACAAAACCGCCGCCGACACCCGTCCCCATAATTAAACCAAAAACGGAAGCATAGCCTGCTCCCGCCCCATCCGTTGCTTCGGACAAGGCGGCGCAATCGGCATCATTCGCCAAACGCACAGGCCGCCCCAGTTTGATTTGTAAATCCGCCTGCAGATTTGTGCCGCTAAGACACGGAATATTGGCGATGGTTGGCAGCGGATCCGGTTTGGCCGCAACCGCGCCGGGTAGACCGATGCCGATACTTGCCTCTGCACCACAAGCTTTATCCAGCTTCGCGATAATCATCACGCAAGCGGAAAGAAAGGCAGGATAATCGGCAGGCGTCGGTTCAACTACGCGCGCGATTTCGTCGCCATCGGCGGAAAAAACCGCTCCGGCAATCTTCGTTCCGCCAACATCAAGGCCGATGGAAAAGGTCAAGATTTGGTCTTCCTTTCTTTCTTGTTGTCACCCATGCCGGAATCACTTTATGACGTTAACCTTGTTAAAGGTTTGCCGCCGACAAAGAGAAGCTTTTTGCGGATTTACGGTAAAAATCGTTGCATAAAAAACACAGAAATACCCATCAACGGCAAATATTGCCTACTTCGTTAATCGAATTTTCACGCAAATCCATTAACAATTTAATCAAGACGACGCCTCCCGCGGCATATTTCTGCCGCACCCATCTTGAAGTCGGGAAACCTTCGCCGGAACCCCGATGAAGTCATCGCAGTTATCACGTCAGGAGTGACCCCGTGAACGCTTTTTTGCAAACACTGCGCAACCTCGGCCCCATGCGGCTGGCGGCGATTGCCGTTGTAACCCTTAGTTTACTGGGCTTTTTTGGCTTTATCACCACGCGCATCACCACATCGCCACTGGCCCTGCTCTACACCGAACTTGATCAGCAAGATTCAAGCGCGATTGCGCAAAAACTCGATGGCATGAAAATCCCCTACGAAGTCGATGGCAATGGCGGCCTCATCCGCGTTCCGTCCGATCAGGTCGGCAAACTCCGCATGCAAATGGCCGCCGACGGCCTGCCGAAAGGCGGCAATATCGGTTATGAAATCTTCGACCAGAAAGAAGGTTTTGGCACCACCAGCTTCGTTCAAAGCATCAACCACCTCCGCGCATTGGAAGGTGAATTGTCACGGACGATCGGTTCGCTGAACGCATTGCAAACGGCGCGTGTGCATCTGGTGCTGCCACAGCGTGAATTGTTCAGCCACGGGGCCCAGACCGCCACGGCCTCCATCTTCATCAAAACCCGCAACGGCGCGGTACTGACGCGCGAACAAATCGCCGCGATCCAGCATTTGATCGCCGCCGCCGTTCCGCAATTGCAACCCAATCAGGTGTCCATCGTCGATGATCGCGGTAACCTGCTGGCGCGTCCAACCAGCGGCGCGGCTGGCAGCAGCGGCAGCGGCGACAGCCCCGAAGATATGCGCCTGACCTTCGAACAAACCCAAGCGAGGAAGATCGAGGATTTACTGTCCCAAACCCTTGGCTATGGCAAGGCGCGGGCGCAGGTATCGGCGGAACTGGATTTCGACCGCGTCACCACCAATTCGGAAATCTATGATCCGGAAAGCCAAGTCATCCGCTCGACCCAAAGCACATCGGAACAATCCTCCGAAGGCAGCGGCGGTAGTGGTGGCGGCGCTGTATCCGTCGCCAACACCCTGCCCGCCAATCCGGCGCAGGTGGCGAACAATCTGGGCGGTGGTGGTGGCGGTGGAAGCTCCAACAAAAATAACCGCACTGAAGAAACCGTAAATTACGAGATCAACAAAACCATCCGCAGTCAGGTGCGCGAAAGCGGCCAAGTGCGGCGTCTGTCGGTCTCCGTGGTGGTCGATGGCGTGTATAAAACCGAAGGTGAAGGCAAGGACGCGAAAACCACCTACGTTCCGCGTTCGGATGAGGAGATGAAGAAGATCCATGATCTGGTTTCCTCGGCGGTCAATTTCGATGCCAATCGCGGCGACACACTGAATGTCGTCAACATGCAATTCGTGCAAGGCGATGCAGGCAAGGATGTCGGCGGCGGCTCTGATATGCTCATGGGCATTCCCAAAGCGGAGATTTTCCATGCGGCGGAAACCCTCATTCTGGCAATCATCGCCTTCTTGGTTGTGCTTCTGGTCGTGCGTCCAATCATGCGCAGTGTGTTCGATACATCCGGCGGCGGCAGCAACCCCGATCAGGAATTGCTGAGCGGTGGCGGTTATGGCGGCGGCAACGCGCAGCTCCCCGCCCCTGGCGGCGCGATGGCGCGGGATATCGAGGCCGAGGCCAGTGCCGCCGAATCCGAAATCGAACGCATGATCGACATTTCCCGCGTCGAAGGCCGCGTCAAAGCGTCGTCGCTACGCAAGGTCGGTGAAATCGTCGACAAGAATCCGGATGAAGCCGTGTCGGTCATCCGTAACTGGATGTACCAAGAGTCGCGCTGAGGAGAGTGAAGCATGGCCAATGTTCGTATGCGCGAAGATGTAAGGTCGCTGGGCGGCGCGGAGAAAGCCGCGATTTTCATCCTGTCGCTGGGTGAAGAATACGCCGCGCGCATTTTCTCGCACATGAATGATGACGAGATTAAAGAGCTGTCACAGGTCATGTCCAACCTCGGCAATGTCAGCTCCACGCTTGTCGAAAAACTGCTGATAGAATTTGCCGAACAGATGTCATCAACCGGCGGCACGGTCGGCTCGCTGGAATCCACCGAACGTTTGTTGATGAAGGTTTTGGACAAAAACCGTGTCGGCAACATCATGGAAGATATTCGCGGCCCCGCCGGTCGCACGATGTGGGACAAGCTGGCCAACGTCAACGAATCCGTCCTCGCCGCCTTTCTGAAAAACGAATACCCCCAGACGGTCGCCGTGGTCATATCCAAGGTGAAACCCGACCATGCCGCGCGCGTTCTGTCGCAATTGCCGGAAAGCTTCGCGATGGAAGTCATCACACGCATGCTGCGGATGGAGTCGGTGCAAAAGGATGTGCTGGAAGATATCGAACGCACGCTGCGCAACGAATTTATGAATAACCTCGCCCGCACCAACCGCCGCGATCCGCACGAAGCGATGGCGGAAATTTTCAACAGCCTCGACCGCGCCAGCGAAACCAAATTCATGACCGCGCTGGAGGAACGCAGCCGCGACTCCGCCGAAAAGATCAAGGGCTTGATGTTCACCTTCGAAGATCTCGGCAAACTGGAAGGGCCAGCCATTCAGGCCATTCTGCGCGTCGCCGACAAGGCGAAGCTACCCATCGCCCTCAAAGGCGCGTCGGAATCGATCAAGGATCTGTTCTTTGGAAATATGTCCGAACGTGCCGGCAAGTTGCTGCGTGAAGATATCGCCGCGCTTGGCCCGACGCGCCTGAAGGATGTTGAAGAAGCGCAAGGCAGTCTCGTCAACGTCGCCAAAGATCTAGCCGCCAAGGGCGAAATCGTAATCGCCAAGGATAATGAGGAAGACGAACTTGTTTACTGACACCCAGACCATCGACACATCCGCCTTGCGGAAATTTATGTTTGATCGTTCCTTCGACAACGATGCAGCCGTGCGCGCACCGGAACGCAAACCCGTGACGTTAAAGCCCGATCAATATGACGCGCTGAAACAGGAATCCTATGACGCCGGTTTCGCCGCCGGACGCGCCGCGGGCATGGACGAACAAAATCAAAATCTCATCGCCTTGCTGGCTCGTGTTGACGCCACCATCCAGACGATGACCGCCAACATGCAAGCCTTCCATAAACAAAGCGAAGCGGGCATGCGCCAGATCGCCTTGGCTATTGCCAAGAAAGTCTTGCCAAATTTCGCGGCACGCAACGGTTTGCAGGAAATCGAAGCGTTGCTGGCCGAAGTGATGGGCGAAATGGTGCATGAACCGCGCCTTGTTATCCGCATCAACGAAACGCAGTTTGACGCGGTGGATGAAAAAGTAACCGCCCTATCGACGCAAAAAGCCTATGCCGGAAAAGTCGTCGTTCTGGCCGATGCCGAAATCGCCGTTGGCGATTGCCGTATCGAATGGGCCGATGGCGGCATGGAACGCAATGCCGAAGCCACGATGCAGCAGATTGAACAAACCCTCGCGCCGCACAACCATACACAGGAGTAACCCCCATGGCCGACGATAAAGAATCCCTGACCCTCAGCGAACTCGACGCCAGCAGCGGCGAAGCCCCGCGTGAGCAAATGACGATCTCGGTGAATGATCTGGATGCCGTCTATGGCATTCCGGTGGAAGTCGCCGCCGTCCTCGGCAAAGCCGAAATGCAGGTCAGCCATTTACTGAAACTCGGTCGCGGCGCGGTCATCGAACTGGACCGCAAAGTCGGCGAAGCCATCGACATCTACGTCAACAACCGCCTCGTCGCGCGCGGCGAAGTCGTCGTCGTCGAAGACCGCCTCGGCATCACCATGACGGAAATCATCAAGTCGGAACGGAGCAGCTAAGAGATGAAGAAAGAAGATTCCTTTATTCAATTCGCTCAAGATTTGGCCAAGATGTCAGGAGGTGAATTGAGTATTGCCTTTATTTCATCGCAAGTCGTTGTAATAGTATTTGCGCTAGTGGATTGCTGGATTACAAAAATTTCAATGATGCAGTTTTTATCTAGTTTTCCCCAAAAACTCTTTAGCGGAGGCCCTTTGGGATTTTTTGCTACCTTTTGCTTTGAAATATTTTTCTTGGCACTTTTTTCGGTAGCAGGAACAATGAAGTTTTTGGGACGGTTTCAGGAACATCAGTAGCAACAAAATAGCTGTCAATTTGGAGTTTTAAGAATGCGTCTTCTCATCGTCGGTCATCTCGAAGGTCATATTACCAATGCGGGGCGCATTGCCTCGCAGCGCGGCGCGAAGGTAGCGCATATCGACAGTATCGCGGGCGCACTGAACGCCTTGCGTAATGGTCAGGGCGCGGATCTGGTGATGTGCGATGTCGTCATGGATATCGGCGCGTTGATCGCCAGCCTGAAGGCCGAACGTATTATGGTGCCGGTCGTGGCCTGCGGCATCGGCACCGATGCCGCCGCCGCCGTTCGTGCCATCCGCAGCGGCGCGAAAGAATATGTGCCGTTGCCGCCCGATGCCGACCTAATCGCCGCCGTGTTGCAAGCCGTCGCGGAGGAAGACCAGACCTTTATCGCCCGCGATCCGTCCATGCAATCGCTGTTGCAATTGATCGAACGCGTGGCGGGCAGCGACGCCTCCATCCTTATCACCGGCGAATCCGGCACGGGCAAGGAAGTCGCCTCGCGCCACGTGCATCGCAAGAGCCGCCGCGCCAACGGGAATTTTGTTTCCGTCAATTGCGCCGCCATTCCTGAAAATTTACTGGAATCCGAATTGTTCGGGCATGAAAAGGGCGCCTTCACCGGCGCGGTCGCCCGTCGTATCGGCAAGTTTGAGGAAGCCAATGGTGGCACCCTGCTGCTGGATGAAATCAGCGAAATGGATTTACGCCTGCAAGCCAAATTGCTGCGCGCAATTCAGGAACGCGTCATCGACCGCGTTGGCGGCACCACGCCGATCCGCGTCGATATCCGCCTGATCGCCACATCGAACCGCGATCTGGAAGAAGAAGTGAAAGCCAAGCGGTTCCGCGAGGATCTGTATTTCCGCCTCAACGTCGTCAACCTGCACATGCCGCCTTTGCGCGATCGTCCTGCCGATGTCGTCCCACTGGCTGAATATTTCGCCAAGAAATACGCGCTGGCTAACGGCATCGATATCAAGAAGTTTACGCCTGCCGCCCTCGGCATGCTGCAAGCGCATCACTGGCGCGGTAATGTGCGCGAATTGGAAAACACCATGCACCGCGCCGTGCTGATGGCGCGTGGCCCGATGATCGAACCCGACGCCATCATGCTATCCGGTTCCAGCTTCGCGCCGGAGAAATCACCCGCCGCGCTGGCCGCGCAATCGGCAGCGGAACGCGTGGGTATCGGCGGCGTGTCGGATTCCGGTTCGCTGGTCGGACGCACGGTGGCGGATGTCGAACGTGATCTGATTATCGAAACACTCAATCACTGCCTCGGCAACCGCACGCATGCGGCCAATATCCTTGGCATCTCGATCCGCACCTTGCGTAATAAACTGAAACTCTACAGTGAAGCCGGAACGCCCCTGCCTTACGCAGCGGCCGAAGAGCGCGTGGCGCAGTAAAGCTTTCGATTGGTGGAGATCAGCCTGTGACTTTTGCCCAATCCCTGCGCGACAGAAAACTGCTCAAAGGCAGCATCCTTACGACTCCGTCGCAAGCGATTGCCGAAGCATTGTCGCATACCGGCCTCGATTGGCTTTTTATCGACAGGGAACACGCGCCGCTTTCCCCAAGCGATGCGGAAAACATCATCCGCGCGGTGGGCGGTCGCTGCGCCTCGGTCATCCGCGTGCCGGACCAATCGCCGACGGGGATCAAGCACGCGCTCGACAGCGGTTGCGACGGCGTGATCGTGCCGATGGTCAACACCCCGAACGAAGCCAAAGCGATTGTTCAAGCCGCCCGTTATGCCCCGAAAGGCCAGCGCAGCGTCGGCATTTCCCGCGCGCATAAATACGGCCTTGGCTTTCCCGAATATATGAAGGTGGCGAATGATCAAACCGCCGTCATCATCCAGATCGAAAGCATCACCGCCGTCAAAGTGGTCGAAGAAATTTTGTCGGTCCCCGGCATCGATGCGGCCTTCATCGGCACCTATGACCTCGCCGCCAGCATGAACAAGCAAGTGCAGGATCGCGATGTCGAAGATGCCATCGACGCCATTTTCGCCGCCGGACTGAAAAAGAACGTGCCCATCGGCATGTTCGCCGCCAATCTGGACGCCGCCAAGGCCGCGATT
>Ga0265331_10002456_pt1 | contig 12555 bp, 11 predicted proteins | sample 41923metaG_FD_202088 | JGI IMG/M metagenome (GOLD analysis project Ga0265331, IMG submission 202088) | Rhizosphere microbial communities from Carex aquatilis grown in University of Washington, Seatle, WA, United States - 4-19-23 metaG | ecosystem: Host-associated > Plants > Roots > Rhizosphere...
GCCAGGGTCCGGATGTAGGTCCCCTTCGAGCAGCGCACCCGGACATCCACGGCCGGCCCCGCCGTGAGGGGGACCTCACCCGCCGCCCCATCCGGGGCCGGCCGGTAGGCGAGCAGCTCGAACTCCAGGATCTCGATGGGTCGCGCCTCCCGGGCGATGATCTCACCCGCCCGGGCGTAGTCGTAAAGGGGACGCCCGCGGTGCTTGAGCGCCGAGAACATCGGCGGGATCTGGGTGCGCCCGCCCCGAAAGGCCTCGATCGCGGCGGCCACGTCGGCTTCCCGAAGGTGGTCGACCGGATAGGTGGCCGTCACCGCGCCGGCGCGGTCATCGGTCTCGGTCTCGGCGCCAAGCTGGATGGTGGCGAGGTACTCCTTGTCGGCATCGAGCAGGAACTGCGCGAGCTTGGTCGCCTCCCCGACACACACCGGCAACACCCCCGAGGCCAGCGGATCGAGCGTCCCCCCATGCCCCACCTTCCTCACCCCCAAGACACTTCTGATCTGCCTCACGACCGCGAACGAAGTCGGCCCCACCGGCTTGTCGACGATCAAGACCCCCGTCACCTCTTCCCGTCCTCGTCCTCGTCCTCGTCGCCTTCCTCGTCCTCGTGCCCCGCCGTCCCCGTCCCCCCCGCCGTCTCCGTCCCCGCAGCCACGGCCGCGCCCGCCGCCGCCGCCGCATCCGCCGCATTCACCTCGCGCAAGAGCCGCGTCACCTCGAACGCCTGCTCCAGCGAACGATCGGCCTCGAACGAAAGCAGCGGCGTGTTGCGGGTCTTGAGCCGTCGCGCCAGCTCGTGCTGCAGGTGGGCCCGCGCCGCCGTCAGCCCCTGCCGCACCCGCTCGAGGCTGTCGGGATCGGCCCCGAAGACCGTGAACTTCACGCGGGCCTCGCGCAGATCCCCCGTCACCTCGACGTTCGTGATGGTGATGAGCGGTGTGTTCCGCACCCGCGGATCCTTGACCTCGCCGCGGATCAGCAGATCCCCGAGGGCGGCCTGGATGTCGGTGGCCAGTCGTTCCGTGCGCTGTTTCATGGTTGGTTCACCCACCTTCTCCTCACCTTTGCCTCACCTTGCTTCACCCTTGCCAGTGTTCGGTTCCGGCGCCGAGGCCGAAGGCCTGGCTGAAGCTCTGCAGCTCTCGATCCACGTGGGTCACCTCGGCGTGAGCCTCGATGAATCGAACGACCTCGTCGAGCATGGTCTCTGTGAACTTCCGCTCGTGCCCCACCACGCTCACCCCGAGGGCAGCCCGCTGCCACAGATCGTTGTCGCCGACCTCGGCGATGGCCGCGTTGAACTTGCCCTGCACCAGGGCCTTGATCCGCTGCAACACCATGCGCTTGTCCTTCAGCGAATGGCTCGCCGAGAGGAACAACGTCAAACGTGCCATTCCCACCGTCATGGGTGTGTGACCTCGACTGGCACCTCTCGCGCCGGGCTGGCGGCGGCGGCGGCGGCGCCTAGCGCTTGTTCGCCCCCGGCGCCGAGCCCGGAGCCCCCGCCGCCGTCGCCGAGGTGGGCGTGGACAGCGTGGCCGCGATCGACTCCATCTCGAACGACTCGATGATGTCGCCCTCGCGCAGATCGCTGTACCCATCGATGCTGATGCCGCACTCGTAACCCGCCGACACCTCGCTCGCGTCGTCCTTGAACCTCCGCAGCGAGCCCACCCGGCCGGTGTAGACCACCACCGAGTCGCGGATCAGCCGCACCTGCGACTTGCGCGAGACCTTGCCCTCGGTCACGAACGATCCGGCGATCACCCCCGCCTTCGGGATGTTGAAGACCTTGCGCACCTCCACCCGGCCCGTGACCTTCTCGCGCAGGACCGGCGCCAGCATGCCGACCATGGCCTTCTTCACGTCGTCGATGGCCTCGTAGATGATCTGGTAGAGCTTGATCTCCACCCCATCCTGCTCGGCCATCTGCGAGGACTTGCCCGCCGGGCGCACGTTGAACCCGATCACGATGGCGGCCGAGGCCTTGGCCAGCGTCACGTCGGACTCGGTGATTCCGCCCACGCCCGACGCGATGACGTTCACCCGCACCTCGGGGGTGGACAGGTTGGCCAGGGCCGCCGACACCGCTTCGGCCGAGCCCTGCACGTCGGCCTTGAGCACGATCTTGACCTCCTTGACCTCGCCCGCCCGGATCTTGTCGAGGATGTTCTCGAGTGACACCCGCGCCGGCCCGGTGGTCTCCTTCTTCTTGCGCGAGTCCCGCCGGTGTTCGACCAGGCTCTTGGCGGCCTTCTCGTCGCCCACCACGTTGAAGATCTCACCCGCGTCCGGAACCCCGTCGACGCCCAGCAGCTCGACCGGGGTCGAGGGCCCGGCCTCGGTGATGTTTTGACCCTTGTCGTTGAGCATCGCGCGGATCTTCCCGGAGAACTCGCCGGCCACCACGATGTCCCCGATGCGCAGGGTCCCCTCCTCGACCAGCAGGGTCGAGATGGGACCGCGCGAGCGATCGAGGCGCGCCTCGACCACGTACCCCTTGGCCGCCCGCTTCGGGTTGGCCTTGAGCTCGAGCACCTCGGCCTGCAGCGCCAGCATCTCGAGCAGCTTGTCGACCCCCTGCTTGGTCTTGGCCGACACGTTGACGAAGATGGTCTCGCCGCCCCACTCCTCCGGCACCAGCTGGAACTCGGCCAGCTTGTTGCGGATGAGATCGGGGTTGGCCCCCGGCTTGTCGATCTTGTTCACCGCCACCAGGATGGGGACCCCGGCCTCCTTGGCGTGGTTGATGGCCTCGACGGTCTGGGGCATCGGCCCGTCGTCCGCCGCCACCACCAGCACCACGATGTCGGTCATCATGGCCCCGCGCGCACGCATGGCCGTGAAGGCTTCGTGGCCAGGCGTATCGAGGAACACCACGTCGCCGCGATCCGAGTGGACCTTGTAGGCGCCGATGTGCTGGGTGATGCCTCCGGCCTCGCCTCCGGCCACGTTGGCCTTGCGAATGGCGTCGAGCAAGGAGGTCTTGCCATGGTCGACGTGCCCCATGATGGTGACCACCGGGGCGCGGGTCACCAGATCCTCGGGAGAGTCCTCGACCTGCGAGTCGGCCAGGACCTCGTCCTCGCGGAAGGCGGTGGACTCGATCTGGTAGCCGAACTCGTTGGCGATGAGCGTGGCGGTGTCGTGGTCGATGTCGTGATTGATGTTCACGCCCATCATCCCGAGGGCCCACAGGCGCTTGATGATCTCCTTGCCCTTGATGCCCATCTTCTGCGCGAAGTCCGAGACCTGGATGGTCTCGCCCATGCGCACCACCCGCTTGTGCTCGGCGGGCGTGGTGATCTCGGTCTTCTTGGCCTTCTTCCCCGAGGCCGCCATGCGCTTCTTCGGCGCCCACGGCGAGGGCTGACCCGGACGCTGTCCAGGCGCCCCCCCTGGGGCCCCGGCCGGACGGCCGAAGCGATCCCGTCCCACCGGCGCGCGCCCGAGCCGGCGCAGCTCCTCGTCCCGGTCCTTGATCTCGACCTTGGGGACGCCCGGGGGCGTGCGGCCGGGCAACTGGATGAACTGCCCGGTGGCCGCCGAGCCCGTCACGACGGGCTGCGGGATCTGTCGGAGCAGCTGGGGTTGCCCGCCCGAGGCCTGGCCGCCGAGCGCTGCCGTGCGGGGCGGGAGGCCGGACGCCGCGCCTGGGCTCGGCGAGGCCCCCGTCGCGGCCGCCGCTCCGCCGGCGGTGCCAGCCGGGGCGCGGCCCGCCGTGATCGATGGAGCCGCCGCCGAGCCAACGACCCCGGCGCTCGAGGAAGCCGCGGCCGCCCCTGGCCGGGCGCCCGTTCCCTCACCGGCGGCGCCTGCGGCCGCGTCCTTGCCCTCCGGAGCAGATCCGCGCTGGGTGAGGCCCGCCCCGACCTCCGCATTCCTGTCCCGCGATCTCTCGCCCGCCGTGTCGCCCGCGGCTCGTCCGCTCGGCCGGGCGCTCTCCGGCTCGGGGGCTCGTTGACCCTGCGTCGCCGGCGCGGACCCCCGCGCGTCGACGGTATCCGGACCGGACGCGGACGTCGCGGCCGAGGTGGACGTGGAAGCGCGCCCCGATCTCTCGGCCTGTGCCTCCGAGGTCCGCACCGTCACACCACCAGCTGGCCCCGCGCCGCTCGACCCGGATTCCAAGGCCACCGCGGCGCCCGAAGCTGGCCCTGCCAAGGGCTCCCGGTCGGCCACCGGTCCGGCATGGGCACCGACGCCGGCTGGAGAACCGACCTCGGCCGCCGTCGCCTTCGCGGTCCTCCCATCGGCCTCGGCGGACGGGGGTTCGCCGGCCGCTCCGGAAGAAGCCGGCGACACCGCGGGGGCGGTGGCCTTGACCGGCATCCCCGCCGTGGCCCCGGCGCGCGCCTGGGCGCCGGCCGCTGCCGGAGAGGTGCTCGTGCTCTCGCCCGCCGGTACGACCGGAGCCGCGGCGGCAGGGCTGCTGTGCCCGGCGTTGCGCGCTCGCACCACGACCGACGGGTGTCCAAGGGTCTGAGGAGGGCTCGGGGCTGGCCTCTCGGCCTCGGCCGAGCGCGCTCCCGCCTTCGCGGGCTCCGTCGGTCGGGCCGCGCCCGCGCCGGGGACCGTGGTCCGCGCGCCAGGCCCCGAGGTCGGCGAGCCCGCCGGGGCGGCCGGGGCCGCGCTCGTGGCTCGGGAACGACGCCGGATGACGGTGTCCGAGAGCCGCTCCTCGACCAGCGTCTCCTGGCGCTCCCGGGTCAGGGAGCGGCGGACGCGATCGACGTCGGCGGCCTCGAGGTGCGACATGTGATTCGTGACCTCGATGCCGAGGCCCTGAATCCTGGAGACCAGGTCCTTGTTCTGTAGCCCCAGCTCCTTCGCGAGCTCATACACGCGGACCCGTGGCCCAGCCGCTGACGAATCAGCGCCTCCCGGTGCATCTGACCTTCGTTCGAATCCGCTTCCGATCATGAATTTCTACCCATTCCTGCGTAAATTCCGCTCATACGCAACCGTGATTTCCGCGAGGATCGCGGGGACGTCGTCGACGCCCATTCCGGCAACAGGAGCCCGAAACACCCGGGACCAGGCGTGGCTCTTCACCGCGGCCCGAACACAGCCCTCCCGCGGATGGATCGAGGCGCCCCGGCCTCCCTGTCCGCGACGGACGATCCCCGACCACTCCAGGCGCGAGCCACCCGACTCCGGGGTCTTCCCCGTAAGCGTCGCCCGCACCAGCTCGGCCACCGACACCGCGCGCCGGCATCCGACACACGTGCGCACCGGACCATCCTCCGGTGTTGCGACCGGCGCTGCCAGCGGCGCCGTCGAGGAAGACGTGGTCGCGGTGGACACCGGCTTCGACGCCGATGCGCGGCGGCTCCGTGACCGCGATCGTGAACGCTCGGTCACCGAGCTGCCCCCGTTCCCGTGGCGGGAGAGCCACCCGCCTCGGGGGCGGGGACCGCGGCCGCCAGCGCCGAGGCCTCGTCGGCCGCCCGTCGGCGCTCGTTCTCCGCCACCCGCCCGGCCGCGGCGATGATCCGGGGCGCCACCTCGGCCGACACGCCGACGTCCGCCAGCTCCTCTGGCTTGGCCTGCGCGATGTCCGAGGCCGAGCGCCAGCCCTGTCGAAACAGCGCGTCCACGGTCTCGGCGTTGAGCCCCTCGATGGCCGCCAGCGAGGCGCGCCCCCGGGCCTCCATCTCCTTGACCTTGGCCTCCGAGTGGATGTCGATGCGCCAGCCCGTCAGCTGCGACGCCAGCCGCACGTTCTGGCCCTTCTTGCCGATGGCGAGGGACAGCTTCTCGTCCGGGACGATGAGCTCCATGGTGTGGGTGGCGGCGTCGATCAGCACCCGCGACACCTCGGCGGGCGCGATGGCGTTGCACACGAACCGCGCCGGATCGGGATCGTAGGGGACGATGTCGATCTTCTCGCCCCGCAGCTCCTGCACCACCGCCTGCACGCGCGACCCCTTCATCCCCACACAGGCCCCGACCGAATCCACGTCGCGGTCGCGCGAGCTGACCGCGATCTTGGAGCGCGCGCCAGGCTCGCGGGCCGAGGCCTCGATGCGCACGATCTTCTCGTAGATCTCCGGGACCTCCATCTCGAACAGCTTCTCGAGCAACCCCTTGTGGGTCCGCGACAGGATGATCTGGGGTCCGCGCGCCGCCTTGTCGATGTCGACCACGTAGGCGACGATGCGATCACCGGCCCGGAAGGACTCCCGCGGAACCTGCTCACGCACCGGCAGTAACGCCTCGGCCCCACCCAGGTCCACCACCAGGTTGCCGCGCTCGAAGCGCCGCACGATCCCGGAGATGAGCTCGCCCTTGCGTTCCTTGTACTGATTGAAGACGTTGTCGCGCTCGGCCTCGCGCACCCGTTGCAGGATGACCTGCTTGGCGGTCTGGGCGGCGATCCGGCCGAAGCCCTTCCAGGCCCGGTTCAGCTGCAAGAGCGCGCCGTACTTGGCGTCCTGCTCCTCGGCGCGGGCCTGATCCTTCTCGTCGAAGAAGATCTGGAACAGCAGCTCGTCGCCCACCTCGGCGGTCAGCCCGAAGCGCTGGGCGTCGGCGATGGCAATCTCCTTGCCCGCGCCGCCCTCCTGTCCAGGCGTCACGGACTCGGTGATGACGATGATCTGGAACAAGTCGACCCGACCGGTCTCCTCGTTGAACTTCGCCTCCATCTCGCGGTGCATTCCGAACACCCGCTTGGCAGCGGTGAGGATCGCCTGTTCCAGTGCCTCGACGAGGACCGAACGATCGATGTTCTTGTCCTTGGAGACCTGATCGAGTACCAGGCCCAGGGCGGCAGCATCACTCATGACGCGCTCCGTTTGAGTTCCTTGTCCCAGTCGGGGACGACGTTCGCCTTGGCGATGTCCCCGAGGGGCAGGTGGTGAATCCGACCGTCGCAATCGAGCTGCACCAGCCCGCCATGGGCTCCGCAGAGTCGGCCGGAGAAGTTTCGACGCCCATCCACGCCCTCGAGGAGACGCACCCGAACCTGCGCCCCTTGAAATCGAACGAAGTCCGACTCGCGCCGCAACGGACGATCGAGGCCAGGCGAGCTGACCTCGAGCTGGTACGCGTGCGTGATCAGATCCGCCACGTCGAGCGACGCCGAGACGTCGCGGCTCACCCGCTCGCAATCCTCGAGGGACACGAGCTCCTCGGCGCCCTGCCCGGATTCGGCGCTGGCCAAGCTCGCTCCGTCGGAAATCAGCGGCTGCACCGCCGGACGGTCGATGTACAAGCGCACCACCCAGCCGCCGGGTTCGCGGCCGGATTGCACCTCCACCAGATCGAACCCAGCATCTTTCACACAGGGTTCAACGAGCTTCCACAAGTGTTGTAGGTCCTTTCTCATCTCGTCCGTTGGGCATAAAAAAAGGCAGGCTGCGGGCCCACCTTTTTAGGGGCTGACGCGGAATTTCGGAAGCGGTGCTTATAGCACGCGCGATCTCACGACGCAACTCCCGCCACCGGAGTCAACGCCGCGGATTTTAAGGCAAATTTTTGAACGCAGTGCGTTTGTGTTGCCTTTTTGTGTCCGGTTGCACAGTCCCTTGTACCGAATCCCGTGAGGTTCGCGCTAAGCTCCCGTGCCTGCATGGAAGATCCGGTTTTTCGCGGCGCCGAAAGGGCTCGAGGGGTGGTCCGGGTGGCCGCGGTCCAGATGACCTCCACCGACGACGTCGGTCGCAACCTGAGCAGCGTGCGTCAACTCGTGACCGACGCGGCCGGCCGGGGCGCCAGCCTGGTCGGGCTCCCCGAGAACTTCGCCTACCTCGGCTCCGATCGTGACCACCGGCTGGCCATCGCCGAGCCCCTGCCCTTGCCCGGCGGCGACGGGTCACCCGAGCGGGGTCCGGGTTCGGGTCCGGCTTCAGGTCCGATCCTGGCTGCCATGCAGGCACTGGCGCGCGAGACCCACGTGCACCTCCTCCTCGGCGGGTTCCCCGAGGCGACCCCGGCCGGCACCCGCATCCGCAACACCTCGGTGCTGCTCGGCCCGGATGGGGGCCTCCTGGCCCATTACCGAAAGATTCACCTCTTCGACGTCGAGCTCCCCGGGGGGGCGACCTTTCGGGAATCCGACGCGGTCGAGCCGGGCGACACCTCGGTGGTCGCGGACCTCGGGTGGGGCAAGCTCGGGCTCTCGGTATGCTACGACCTGCGCTTCCCCGAGCTCTACCGCCGGCTGGTCGGACGAGGGGCCGAGGTGCTGACGGTGCCCTCGGCCTTCACCGCGGAGACCGGCAAGGATCACTGGCACGTGCTGCTCCGCGCGCGGGCCATAGAGAACCTGGCCTTCGTGGTGGCCCCCGCCCAGGCAGGGTTCCACGGGGGCAACCGGCGCAGCTACGGGCACGCGCTGGTGGTCGATCCGTGGGGGGTGGTGCTGGCGGAGCACGGCGAAGGACCGGGCGTGGCGGTCGCCGATCTCGATCTCGGGTACCTGGCCGAGGTCCGCCGCCGGGTTCCCTGCCTCGACCACCGCCGACTCTAGCAGCCTGCCTAGCCCGGGTGCCGGTGTTCCTCGGCCGGGGGATCGCACGGCCGCTCGGGGATGACCAGCGAGGCCGCGGCCGAGCCGCACAGCAGGCCCACCACGATGATCATGGACATCCACTCCGAGATGTGGACGTGACTGCCGAGCAACATCCGCGTCCCGATGAACGCCAGCACCAGCGCGAGCCCTATCTTGAGGAAGCGCAGGCGGTGAATCACGCTCGCCACCAGGAACGACAGGGCGCGCAGCCCGAGGATCGCGAAGATGTTCGAGGTGTAGACGATGAACACGTCGCGGGTCACCCCGAAGACCGCCGGGATCGAGTCGACCGCGAAGACCACGTCGGTCGCCTCCACCACCACGAGGACCATCATCAGGGGCGTTGCGAGCAGCCGCCCACCCTCGCGCACGAAGAAGTGGCTGTCGCGGTACTCCGAGGTCATGGGCACCAGGCGCCGGAACAGCCGGATCACCGGGTTGTGCGCCACCTCGATCTCGTCCTCCCCCCCGAGCACCAGGCGCGCGGCCGTCAGGACCAGGAAGCCGCCGAACAGATACATCACCCAGTGGAACGTCGCGAGGATGGCCGCCCCGGCCCAGATGAAGACCCCGCGGGTGACGACGGCGCCGAGGATGCCCCAGAACAGCACCCGGTGCTGAACCTTCTCGGCCACCTTGAAGTACGAAAAGATGGCCAGGAAGACGAAGATGTTGTCGACCGACAGGGCCTTCTCGATGAGCCATGCCTGAAAGAACGCGAGCCCGCGGCTCGAGCCCATTCCCGCGAACACCACCGCGTTGAAGGCCATCGCCAGCGTCATCCACACCGCCGACCACACCACCGCCTCCCGAAAGCGGATCACGTGGGCCTTCCGATGGAAGACGCCGAGGTCGAGGACCAGCATGACCACCACCACGCCCGCGAACAGCATCCACCACGACGGGCTCGGGGAGCCGAGCCGGTGGGCTCCCTGGCTGACCGCGAGCGCCAAGGCGAGCCCGCCCGACGGTGAGGACGAAGCCAGAGTGCTCATCGCGGCTGGTGCGCCCGCGGCGAGGAGGGCGCCCCGGTGGGCGCGCCGACCAGCTCCCCCACGCGCGAGAGCAGGGGAGCGGCCGATTTCTTGATGGCCACGATGGCCAATATAACGACGACGAGCAGCAGCGCCCGGGCCAGATTTCGCCAGGGAAAGAGCTGGGCAAAGCTGCGCTCCCGCGGCCCGCCGCGCTCGAGCTCCTTTTGCAGCTCCCGTTGCTGTCGGGGCGATCTCATGACCTGACGTTTCTCGCGGGGCGAGGCCCTCGCAGAGGTCCCGGAACGGTCCTTGGCCGGACCTTGCCTCGCTGATGGTTCATGGATCGGCCGGGGGAAGGCTTCCAGGGCGGAGTTTGACTCGACGCTTCGAGCATGGACCTACGACGGGGGCGTGCGAGGGCGGAGCAGGTGCTTGACCCGCAGGCGTGCTCGCCGATTTCCTCGAAAGATGTCCAGATCGGCCATGCCGATCACGTCGAGCTCGGCGCCCGAGCCGGGATCCTGACCCGCCATGTTGAACCCGATGGCCTCGGCGTGGGCGCCTCCGCAGGTGATGGAGAGCTGCAGGTGTCCCTGCCCCACCACCCGCGTCCCGGTGGTGCGAACCCCCGCCACGGCCAGCACCGGCTCGCGGTTCGAGACCCCGAAGGGCCCGAGGCGCGCCAGCTCCTCGGCGAGGGCCAGGTTCAGCTCGGCGAGGTCGAGGATCCCGTCCACGGTGACGGTCGAGGCGGACGGAGCTCCGCGATCGCCCGCCCCCTCGGCAGCCCCGGCATCATTGGTGAGGTGTCCCAGGTTGAGCAGGTGGAGATTGAAGGCCCGGCGAAAATCCGCCAGGCGCTCCGGGACGAGCGTGACCCCGGCGGCGGCCGCGTGGCCGCCGAAGCGCACCAGATGCTCCCGACAGGCCGCCAGGGCCTCGTAGAGGTTCACCCCGGGGACGGTACGGGCGGAGCCACGCCCCTGCCCCCCTTCGAACCCGATCACCACCGCCGGCTTGTGGAACCGGTCCACCAGGCGGGCCGCGACGATGCCGACGACGCCCGGATGCCAGCCCTCGCCCCCGAGGACGATGGCCCCGGCGTGACCCGGACCGGCGGCGGCGAGCTCGGGATCGCGTTCGAGCTCGGCGAGCGCCGCCACCCACACCTGCTCCTGGATGCGCTGCCGCTCGCGGTTCACGTCGTCGAGCTCGGCGGCCAGCCGGCCTGCCTCGGCGTCGGTGCTGGCGAGCAGGAGGTCGAGGGCCAGCTGGGCCTCGCCGAGGCGGCCAGCGGCGTTCAGGCGCGGCGCCAGGCGGAAGCTGACGTCGTCCTCGGTCACCGGGCCATCCTGCACGCGTGCCAGCTCCATCAGCGCCCGCAGCCCAGGGCGCGCGCGGGTGGCCATGGTCTTGAGGCCCGCGGCGACCAGGATGCGGTTCTCGTCGACGAGCGGGACCAGGTCCGCGATGGTCCCGAGCGCCACCAGATCCAGGAACTGTCGCATGTCGATCTGCACCCGGCCGAGGCGCGAGCGCAGGGCCGCCATCAGGTAGAAAGCGATCCCGCAGGAGGCGAGCCCCTTGAATGGAAACGTGTCGCCGTCCTGGAACGGGTTGATGAGGGCATGGGCGAGCTTGTCGCCGGACGGGACCTGATGGTGGTCGATGACGATCACGTCGAGGCCGAGCGCCCGCGCCCGGTTGAGCGCCTCGACGTCGGAGGTGCCGCAGTCGCCGGTCACCACCACCCGACAGCCCGCCTCGGCGAAGGCCTCGATGGCCGCGGCCGGCAGGCCATAACCGGCGTGCCGCGAAGCCACGCGCGGGATCACCGCGCCACCGAACGCGCGCAGGGCCCCCGTCAAGAGTGCCGCCGAGGTCACACCATCGGCGTCGTAGTCGCCGAAGACCCCGAGGCGTTCGTGGCCGTCGAGGGCGCGACACAGACGGTCGAGCGCCACGCCGAGATCCCGGATTCCAGCCGGGGGGCGCAGGTCCTGCAAGCGGGGGTTGAGGAAACGCCCCACCGATTCGAGCTCGACCAGGCCACGCGACACCAGCATCCGGGCCATGAGGGGACGCACTCCGAGGCGCGCGCCGAGGACCTCCACCAACGACTCGTCGAGGTCGGACAAGCGCCAGCTCTGCCCACTCATTGGCGAGGGAACCTAACACGCCCGACCGCGACGCGCGCGGGTGCGCGGAGGACCGCGGAAGGATGGTCCCCTCCCGGGTTTCCCTACACCTGACAGCCAGTTGGGATCCCCACTGACCGACGAGAGATCCGAAATCGTCTTCCCGCTGTAGAGAGATCGAAACGTCGTCGCGACATGCTCCACACCAGCAGGAATCTCAGACCCACGATGCACCGTGATAGGCTCCCTGTCCGCTTGAACGACGGTCGGCCGGACGCGGAGGCACTGCTCGGGGAGGTCGCGCGGCGCCGCGACAAGGCGGCCTTCGCGCAGCTGTTCGCCTGGTTCGCCCCGAGGGTGAAGGGCCAGTTGATGGCGGCTGGCGTCGACGCCGGGGGGGCGGAGGATCTGGCCCAGGAGGTCCTCTTCACGGTGTGGAAGAAGGCGCACCTTTATGACCCGCTTCGGGGGGCGGCCAGCACCTGGATCTATGCGATGGCCCGCAACCGCTTCCTCAACAGCCGCCGGGGCAAGGCCTCGACCGAGACGGATCTCTTCGATCCCATCTCGCCCATCTCGCCCACCGCCGAGGAAGCGCCCGCCGCCGGCGGGGACGCCCTGATCATGGCGGGTGAGCGGGACCGCATGCTGCGCTCGGCCCTGCTCGAGCTTCCGGAAGAACAGCGGCAGGCCCTGCAGGACGTCTATTTTTCCGAGCAGTCCATGCGCGAGAGCGCGGAGGGGCGCGGCCTGCCGCTCGGAACGGTCAAGACCCGGGTGCGACTGGCCCTCGAACGGTTGCGCGTGGTCGTCACCCGGAGGTGGCAAGCATGAGCACCACCGTGCAGGATGCGACGCGGAGGGGAACCGGCGCGGGCGGGCCCTTCCACCATGTCCCCGATGAGGCGTTGCTGGACTA
>Ga0265331_10002462_pt1 | contig 12521 bp, 6 predicted proteins | sample 41923metaG_FD_202088 | JGI IMG/M metagenome (GOLD analysis project Ga0265331, IMG submission 202088) | Rhizosphere microbial communities from Carex aquatilis grown in University of Washington, Seatle, WA, United States - 4-19-23 metaG | ecosystem: Host-associated > Plants > Roots > Rhizosphere >...
TACGGGTAGCCCGCGTTGATGCGGCGCCCCGACGAAATCTTGCGGTCGATGTCCCACGGCAGGCGGCGGTACTCGCCGGGCCCGAACGTGCGGCACTCGCCGTGGAAGTTGGCGTCCGAGCAGAAGAGCCAGTAGCCGCCTTCGATGACGAGCGATGCCGCGCGGTCGTTGAATCCGGTTGCGCCGAAGTTCGCCACGATCTCGTGGTCGAGCGTGAACGAGCGGCCGGCGAGGTCCGGTCCCTCGTAGAGGATCGCGCGTGCGAGCCGCTGCGGCGGCGGCACGGCCGGCGGCAGCACGGCCGGTGTCAGCTCGACCTGGCGCAGCGAGCTCACCTGGCCCCCGAGCCGGCCGAGGTTCGGATAGCGCCCGGGACCGAACGTCTCGCACGTGCCCCGATAGTAGGCATCGGTGCACAGTTCCCACCGGCCGCGCAGGACGATCAGCGAGCGGGTGCGGTCGTTGAAGTCCTGGTCGTGCAGATTGGGCTGGAGGCTGTCCGCGACGAAAGACTCGCCGGCAAAGCCGACGCCTTCGTAGAGCGTGACGCGACCGCGGTTGCCGCCGCCGCCCCACGCCTCGCCGGTGCCGCCGCCGTACTCCGGTGCGGCCCCGATCTCGCGCACCGAGGACAGATTGCGGTCGAGGCCCATCGACGCGAGGTCGGGGTACCGGCCCGGTCCGAGGGTCACGCAGCGGCCGCGGAAGTCGGCGTCCGGGCAGAGCTCCCACATGCCGCGGCTGATGACGGCGGATGCCGCGCGGTCGTTGAATCCGCGCGGTGCAAAGTTCGAAATGGGATCCGTCGCGCCCAGCGAGCGGCCGGCGAAGTTGCCGTATTCGTAGAGCGTGAGCTCGCCCGCATCGGCCCATCCGGCAGCGGCGAGGGCGAGGAGCAAGACCATGACGGCGGTGAGGCGCATGCGGTTTTCCCTGGGATTCGGGCAGACTGCCGCCGTGCGTGCCGGGAGTCCGAAGGCGGAATCTTAGCCGATCGGCCCCGCACGACCCGGACGCGGCCGTTCGCACGGGTTTGCGCCGCACGCGAGGCTGGGGTAGCTTGTGGGGCGGCAGCGCTCGAGCGCCGCCCTCGGCACGTGCGGGACCGGCTTGGGAAAAGGCCGGGCCAACGGCGCAAACGCCATGGGGATGCTCGAAACAGGCATTTATGGTCGGATGGCGGCAGCCGTGGACGTGTCTCCAATCCCGAAGAACAACAGGCCTGATCCTTGCTTGCTTGCAACAGGATGAGAGTGCGCAAAACCACCCTGAGGATGCGCCCGACCGGGTTCCGTTCGAACGGACCAGGCGCCGAGGCGCGTCCCCGCACCGGCGTTGCCGCCGATTTGATCGACCATTCCGGATCGCCATGGCCGCGCCGCGCCCCCTGAATCGCGCCGAGCTCGCAACGATCCAGCAGACGATCGGCGACGTCGTCGACCGCGACGTCCTGCTCGCGCTTTCGCAGCGCAAGCTGAATGCGCTCGGGCTGCCGCTCGCGTACATCGACCGCAACCAGCGCTACCGGTTCGTCAACAAGGCCTTCCTCGACTGGACCGGCAAGCGGCCGGACGAGGTTCTTGCGCGCGAGGTGATCGAGGTCGTCGGGCGCGACGTCTACCAGCTCTACCACGCGTACGTCGAAGCGGCGATCGCCGGCGAGCGCACCAACTTCGAGCGCCAGCTTGCGGCCCCGGGACGGCCGCCGATCTGGATTCGCGTCGACTACTACCCCGACCGCAGCGCCAACGGCTTTGTCCGTGGCTTCCTCGCGACGTATTCGGACGTCGACAACCTGAAGCGCCTCGAGCTCGAGGCGGGGCAGCGCGAGCACCGGCTGCGGCTCGTCACCGACAGCGTCGGCTCGCCGATCCTGTACTTCGACCGGCAGCTCAAGGTCCGTTTCGCCAACAAGCCGTTCGGCGACTGGATCGGCGTCGCCCCTGACGACCTCCTCGGCCGCGTCCTGCGCGACGTGCTCGTGGGCGAGGCGGCGACGGAAATGCAAGGCTACATCGAGCGCGCATTCGCCGGCGCCACGGTCTCGTACGAGCGGCGCGACCGCAAGGCGAGCGGCGAGCCGCGCTGGGTGCGGGTCACGCTGTTTCCCGATCGCGAGATCGGCGGCCGGGTCGGCGGCGCATTCGCCGTAATGACCGACATCGAGGACGACGTGCGCGTCCGCGACGCGCTGAAGGCGCAGGAGGTCCAGCTCCGCCTCTTCGCCGACAACATCCCCGGTCCGATCGCATACCTCGACCGCTCGCTCAAGTACACGTTCGTCAACCAGGCGTTCGCGAACTGGGTGTGCAAGGCGCAGGACGAGATCTACGGCAAGGCGCCGCACGACGTGCTCGCCGGCGACGTCGCGAGCTTCCTGCGGCCGATCATCAAGCGCGCGCAGCAGGGCGACAACGTCGAGTACGAGCGCATCGGCAACAATGCGCTCGGCGTGCGCCGCTGGATGCACGGCCGTGTGGCGCCCGACCTCGATTCGACCGGCAAGGTGCGCGGCCTCTACTGCACCGAATACGACATCCACGACCTCAAGGAGACCGAGCAGGCGCTCGCCGCGCGTGAGGAGCAGCTGCGCCTGTTCACCGACAACATTCCGGAGCCCGTCGTCTACCTTGACGGCGACCGCCGCTACGTGTTCGTCAACGAGGCGTTCCTGCGCCTGTACGGCCTCGTGCGCGAGGAGGTCATCGGCAAGCGCCCGGAGGAGGTGCTGGGCGCCGAGAACTCGCTGGCGCTCTCGCCCGACCGCGAGCGCGGGCTCTTCAGCGAGGCGATCACCTACGAGCGCGCGGTGGTCGACGCGATGGGACGCCAGCGCTGGTTCCGCGCGCGCTGCGTGCCCGACCTCAACTACGACGGCACGGCCAAGGGCGAATACGTCGTCGGCCACGACATCAGCGACCTCAAGGAAGCCCAGGACGCCCTCGCCGCACGCGAATCGCAGCTACGCGCGATCATGGACGGCGTGCCGGCGCCGGTGGCCTACATCGACCACGACGAGCACTGCCACTACGTCAACCGGACGTTCCTCCAGTATTTCGGCCTCGCGCCGGAGCAGGTGGCGGAGCTGCGGCTGCGCGACGTCGTCGGCCACGGCATCTACCAGAGCGCGCAGGCGATGATCACGCGCGCGCTGGAAGGCGAGTCGACCGCGTTCGACCGTCTCGTCCCGGGGGCGAACGGCGTGCGCCGCTGGATGACGATTCGCGTGGTGCCCGACGCTGCCGCTTCCGGCGAAGTCCACGGCGCGTTCGTGCTGATGAACGACATCCATGGGCTGAAGCAGGCGCAGGAGGCGCTGCGCGCGTCCGAAGCCGAGCTGCGGCTCATCATGGACAACGTGCCGGCACGCGTCGCCTACATCGACCGCGACTTCCGCTTCCGCTTCATCAACCGGCACAAGGAGGAATGGCTTTCCGAACGGCGCGAGGAGCTGACCGGCCGGCGCATCGACGAGGTCATCGGTGCCGAGCGGAGCGCGCAGATCCAGCCGCTCCTGACGCGCGCGCTCGCGGGCGAAGCGATCTCGACCGAGCAGCTGATGGTGCAGCCCGGCGGCGGCGAACGCTGGGAATCGGTTCACTACACGCCGCACCGCGATTCGGAAGGCAACGTCATCGGCATCTATTCCGCCTACATCGACATCCATGACCAGAAGCGCAACGAGGAAGCGCTGCGCCGCGCCAACTGGATGCTGTCGTCGCACATCAGCAACACGCCGCTCGCGGTGCTGGAATGGGACAAGGACTTCCGGCTGGTGCGCTGGTCGCCGCAGGCCGAGAACATCTTCGGCTGGCGCGCCGAGGAAGTGCTCGGGATGCCGATCGACGGCAATCAGCTGGTGCACGAGGCCGACCGCGAGGCGGTCGCCGGCCTGCTGCAGTCGCTGATGACGGGCACGGAGCCGCGCGCGACAGGCCTGACGCGCAACAACCGCAAGGACGGCGACACGATCTGGTGCGAGTGGTACCACTCGGCGCTGCTCGACGCCGATGGCAAGATCGCATCCATCCTGTCGTTCGTGCAGGACGTGTCGACGCGGATCCAGGCGGAGGAGCGGCTGCAGTACATGGCGACGCGCGACGCGCTGACCGGGCTGCCGAATCGCCTGCTGCTGCACGAGCGCCTCGCGCAGGCGATCGCGCAGGCGAAGCGCAGCGGGCGCCGCGTCGGCGTGCTGTTCATCGACCTCGACCGGTTCAAGAACGTCAACGACACGCTCGGCCACCGGATCGGCGACGAGCTGCTGAAGGGCGTCACGCGCGAGCTGTCGACGGCGCTGCGCGAGACCGACCTCCTCGCGCGTCTCGGCGGCGACGAGTTCATGGTGATCGTCGAGGATTTCGACGACCCGTCGGTGCTGGGCCGCATCGCGCAGAAGCTGCTCGACGCGATCGCGCAGCCGTTCCGCATCGAGGACCACGACATCTACGTGACCTCGTCGATCGGCATCAGCGTCTACCCGGACGACTCCGACGATCCCGAAGAGCTCCTGAAGCACGCCGACGTCGCGATGTACCGCTCGAAGGAGCTCGGCCGCAACACCTACCAGTTCCTCGATGCCGATCTGGCGCTGCGGCGGCTGAAGCAGCACACGCTGGAAAGCGCGCTGCGCAGCGCGCTGAAGGATGGCCTGCTGCGGCTGCATTACCAGCCCGTGGTGCGCATCTCCGACCGCGCGGTCGTCGGCGCCGAAGCGCTGCTGCGCTGGACCGATCCGGAGCACGGCAGCGTCCCGCCGCAGGTGTTCATTCCGCTCGCGGAAGAGTCGGGGCTGATCCACGCGCTCGGCGAATGGGTGCTGAAGTCGGCGGCCGAGCAGTGCGTCGCGTGGCGCGCCGAAGGGATGGATCTCACCGTGTCGGTAAATCTCTCGGCACGCCAGTTCTACCGAGAGGACCTCGCGCAGCGCATATCCGAAATCGTCCGTGACGTCGGCTGCGACCCGTCGTGGGTCGAGCTCGAGGTCACCGAGACCAGCCTGCTGCACGATCTCGACGCCATTCGCAAGGTGCTGCACCAGCTGCGCAACGAAGGGTTCGCCGTTGCGATCGACGACTTCGGGACCGGCTACTCGTCGCTGACCCACCTCAAGCACTTCCCGATCGACACGCTGAAGATCGACATCTCGTTCATCGCGGACCTCGAGACGGACGCGCAGGATGCCGCGATCACCGAGGCGATCATCGGCCTCGCGCGCGGTCTGGGCCTCAAGGTCGTCGCCGAGGGCGTAGGCACACAGGAGCAGCTCGACTTCCTGGAAGCGCGCGGCTGCCACTGCTTCCAGGGATTCTGGGCGAGCCAGCCGCTGCCGAACGACGAGTTCCTTGCGTTCGTGGAGAAGCCGGTCGCCGCCCGCTGATCCGGCGACGGGTCAGAGCGTCGCCACCCACTGCTGCAGCGCGCGGGCGGGCATCTCCCATTTGCGCTCCAGCATCATCATGTGCGCGAGCCCGCGCAGCATGACGGGTTCGACGTCGTGATGCCGCGCTGTGGCGCGCACGTCTTCCTCGGTGGAGATCCGGTCGCCCGTAACACCCATGACGAGCAGCGGCACGCCGTTGCGTTCCGGCAGCTGCCAGTGCAGGCGAAGCGACAGGTCGAGCAGCGCACGGGGCGATTCGGCGCCGAGATGACGGGTCGCTTCGCTGAGGATCCTGGGATCGACGTCGGCGCTGAAATAGTACGGACGCAGCGTGTCGAGCACATGGCGCGATAGTCGCGTCGCGTCGAGGTGCATCATCGAGAGCAGGTAGTCCGGGCGCTCGGTCGCGAGCCGCGCGGCAATCGTCAGCAGTCCCGCCGGCGGTACGGGCGCCATCAGCGCCGCGGCGCGCACCGGTCGCGTGGCGAGCAGGCGCTCGACGACCGCCGCGCCCATCGAATGCCCGATCAGCACCGGCGGCGACGGGAGCTGCGCTGCCGCGCGCTCGACGTCGGCGACGTAATCGTCGAGCCCCGCGATGAACAGCATCTCGGCGCCCGCGGAGTCGCCGTGGCCGCGCAGGCTGACCGCGTGCGCCGCATAACCCTGCTGCGCAAACCACGGCAGGAAAAAGGCGTCCCAGCACCAGCTGTCGCTGTAGCCGCCGTGCACGAACAGCAGTGGCGGCTTGCGGCCGTTGGCGCGTCCGGGAAGGCGCGAGCGAAGTTCGAGCTTGGGTTCGGCGGAAAGCATCGTGGCGACGGCGGGCCTCTTGAAATTCGTGCGGTACGGCCGCCAACGGAAAACCGACGGGGCAGGGGATGTCGCAGCGGGGCGTCAGACGCACCCGGCGTGCTAGGATTCGCGCCCGATGCGTGCCGCAACGACAACGCTCGCCATTCTGCCAGAAGTGAACGCTTCCGCCTCCTATGATGGGTCGTGCCGGGATTGTCCGCGGCTCGCCGAATTCCTGGACGAGGTCCGCGCCGCGCATCCGCGCTACTGGTGCCGCCCCGTCGCCCCGTTCGGCGCGGCCGACGCCCCGTTCGTCATCGTCGGGCTTGCCCCGGGCATGCACGGCGCGAATGCCACGGGGCGTCCATTCACCGGCGACTTTGCCGGGATCCTGCTGTACGCGACGCTGCATGCCTACGGCTTCGCCTCGCAGTCCGAGGCGACCACACCGGACGACGGGCTCGTCCTCACGGGGTGCCGGATCACCAATGCCGTGAAGTGCCTGCCGCCGCAGAACAAGCCCGCGCCTGCCGAAATCGGCCGCTGCAACCGCTTTCTCGAGGCCGACCTCGCCCGCGTGCCGACGGGCGGCGTGGTGCTGGCGCTCGGCCGCATCGCGCACGGCGCCGCGCTGCGCGCCTTTGGCCTGCGCGCCGCCGGTTTCGCGTTCGCCCACGGCGCGCGTCACGCGCTGCCGCGCGGCATCGCGCTGTTCGACAGCTACCACTGCAGCCGCTACAACACCAACACGCGCCGCCTGACGCAGGACATGTTCCGCGCGGTGTTCGACGCGGTCAGGATCCAGCTTGCGGCGGCGGGTTTCGCCCGCACATCGACCCGATGACGACGACCGATGCAGCGCCCGCGCCGGAAAAGCCCGCGCCGTTCGACGCGCGGGAGCTCCTCGCCTCGCTGCCGCACCGTCCCGGCGTCTACCGGATGTTCGCCGCCGACGGCGAGACGCTCTACGTCGGCAAGGCGCGCGACCTTCGCAAGCGCGTCTCGAGCTACTTCCAGAAGAGCGCGCACGAGTCCCGGATCGCGCTGATGCTCTCGCAGGTGGCGCGGGTCGAGACGACGGTCACGCGCTCGGAAGGCGAGGCGCTCCTCCTCGAGAACAACCTCATCAAGGCCGAGGAGCCGCGCTACAACATTCTTTTCCGCGACGACAAGAGCTATCCCTACGTCGCGCTGACCGGCGAGAAGTTCCCGCAGCTGCGGTTCCATCGCGGCCGGCTCGACCGGCACCACCGGTATTTCGGGCCGTTTCCGAGCGCCGGCGCGGTGCGCGAGGGCATGGCGCTGCTGCAGAAGGTGTTCCAGCTGCGCACCTGCGAGAACAGCGTGTTCGCGAACCGCTCGCGGCCGTGCATGCTGCACCAGATCGCGCGTTGCAGCGCGCCCTGCGTCGGCCTCGTCAGCGAGGACGACTATCGCGAGGACGTGCAGAGCGCCGCGCTCTTCCTGCAGGGCCAGACCGGCGAGGTGCTGGAACAGCTGCAGGCACAGATGCGCGAGGCGAGCGAAGCGCTCGCGTTCGAGCGCGCGGCGCGGCTGCGCGACAAGATCACGCGGCTCTCGCAGCTGCAGGCGCGCCAGTTCGTCGAGAGCGCGACGGCGGGCGACATCGACATCGTTGCCGCAGCTGCCGAGTCGGGCCAGATCGCCGTCAACGTGGTGATGGTCCGCGGCGGCCGGCACGTCGGCGACCGCTCGTATTTTCCGCAGCACGCCGACGCAGGCGCGCCGGCCGAGGTCGTCGACGCCTTCCTCGAGCAGCACTACGTTGAGCAGCCGGTGCCGCCGACGATCATCGTGTCCGAAGGCGGCGATCACGAGGCGCTGTCCGAAGTGCTGTCGGCGCAGGCGGGACAGCACGTGACGATCACCGACAATCCGGGCGGCGAGCGCCGCGTCTGGCTCGCGATGGCGAAGCAGAATGCGGCGTTCGCCATCGGGCAGAAGCTTGCGCGCAAGGCCACGCAGGAGGACCGCCTCGCCGCGCTGCAGCTGGCGCTGGGATTGCCGCCGGCGGCGCAGCGCATCGAATGTTTCGACGTTTCGCACACGATGGGCGAGCGGGCCGTGGCCTCCTGCGTCATCTTCGACGGGCTTGCGATGCAGACCGGCCAGTACCGGCGGTTCAACGTCTCGCCCGCGGTGGGCGGCGACGACTACGCCGCGATGCGCGAGGCGCTGACGCGCCGCTGTGCGCGCATTGTCGCCGGCGAATTCCCGGCGCCGGACCTGCTCGTCATCGACGGCGGGAAGGGTCAGGTGACGGTCGCCGCCGAGGTGCTGGCGGAGCAGGGCCTGCACGACACGCGCCTCATCGGCATTGCGAAAGGCCCCGAGCGCAAGGCGGGCGAGGAAGACATCGTGTTTCCGGACCGTGACAAGGTGCTGAACCTGCCGCCCGATCATCCGGGGCTGCATCTGCTGCAGCAGATCCGCGACGAGGCGCACCGGTTCGCAATCCAGGGCCATCGCGCGCGGCGCGCCAAGGCGCGCACCACGTCATCTCTGCAGGACATCGCCGGCATCGGGGCGAAGAAGCGGCAGGCGCTGCTCGCCCATTTCGGCGGCCTCAAGGGCGTGCACGCGGCGAGCGTCGACGACCTCGCGCGGGTGCCCGGCATCAGTCGCGCGCTGGCGGAGCGCATCTTCTCCGAACTGCATTGAGCGCGGGTGCCCGCACGGGGCCGCGTGGTTCCGGTGCCGACGCGGGTCGCGGCGACGCGGTAGAATCAAGGGAATCCGGCGCGCACCTGCATGGCGACGCCGCGTACACGATGCCCGTCAATCTTCCCATCCTGCTCACCTGGCTGCGGATCGTGCTGATCCCGGTCTTCGTCGGCATCTTCTATCTGCCCGACGCGTGGATGTCGCCGTTCGCGAAGAACTGGACGTCGGCGTCGGTCTTTCTGATCGCGGCGATCACCGACTGGCTCGACGGCTGGCTCGCGCGCCGGATGGGCGCGACGACCGCCTTCGGCGCATTCCTCGACCCGGTCGCCGACAAGCTGATGGTGGCCGCCGCGCTGATTGTCCTCGTCTGGATCGATCGCGCCGAGACATTTCTCGCCATCATCATCATCGGCCGCGAGATCGCGATCTCGGCGCTGCGCGAATGGATGGCCGAGCTCGGTCAGCGCAACAGCGTCGCGGTTGCGTTCGTCGGCAAGGTGAAGACCGGGGCGCAGATGACGGCGATCGTCGCGCTGCTGCTGCACGAGCCGCTGATTCCCTTCGTGTCGACGCCGATGCTGGGGACCATCGCGCTATGGGTCGCGGCGGTGCTGACGCTGTGGTCGATGGTCCACTACATGAAGCTCGCCGCGCCGCATCTGCGCGGCTACCGGCGCTGAGCGCTCCCGCGCTCGCGTGGGCGCGTGCCTCAGACCGTGCCGTTGACGACTTCGAGCCGCGCCGGCCCGAAGCGCTGCGCAAAGGCGACGATGTCGACGGCCGACGACGGCCGGCTGAAGTAGAAGCCCTGAATCTCGTCGCAGTTGCGCTCGCGCAGGAAGCGCAGCTGATCCGCGGTTTCCACCCCTTCGGCGATCACCTTGAGGCGCAAGCCGTGCGCCATCGCGATCACCGCGGCCACGATCGCGGCGTCGTCGGGATCGATCGCGATGTCGCGGATGAAAGAGCGGTCGATCTTCACGCTCTCGATCGGGAATTTCTTGAGCCGTGCAAGCGACGAATAGCCGGTGCCGAAGTCGTCGATCGACACGTGGACGCCCATCTCCTTGATCTCGTGCAGCGTCTGTGCGGCGCGCTCTGGATTCTCCATCATCATGCTCTCGGTGATCTCGAGCTCGAGGAGTTCGGGCGGAAGCTCGGTGCGCGCCAGTGCGTGCGCGATCTCGACCACGAGGCGCTCGTCGCTGAATTCGCGGGCGGACAGGTTGACCGCGATCCGCACCGGCTGCGGCAGCTCGTCCGCCCACCGGACGGCCTGCATGCACGCCTCGTTCAGCACCCAGCGGCCGATGTGGCGGATGAGCCCGGAATCCTCCGCGAGCGGAATGAACGATTCCGGGAGCAGCAGGCCGCGCTCGGGATGCTGCCAGCGCACGAGCGCCTCGACCCCCGTGATGGCTCCGGTGCGCACCGACACCTTCGGCTGGTAATGCAGCAGCAGCTGGTCGGTGTCGAGCGCGCGCCGGATTCCTGCCCCCATGACGATGCGATCCTCGGCAGGGGGCGTGTCCATTTCCGAGAAGAATGCGTGACTGTTGCGGCCGGCGTCCTTCGCCCGGTACATCGCGATGTCGGCCTTCTTGAGCAGCGTCGCGGCGTCGGCGCCGTCGTGCGGGAACATCGAGATGCCGACGCTCGCGGACAGCCGGCACTCCTGGCCGTGCAGCGGGAACGGCTCGGCGAGCGCGTCGACGAGGCGCTGTGCGAATTCGCCGACGTCGGGCTCGCGCGCCACGTTTTCGGCGAGCACGATGAACTCGTCGCCGCCCAGCCGCGCGGCGGTGTCGGAAACGCGGATCGTGTCGCCGAGGCGTTCCGCCATCAGCTTCAGCACCTCGTCGCCGGTCACATGGCCGAACGCGTCGTTGACGTCCTTGAAGCGGTCGAGGTCGATGAACAGCACGGCGAGCACGCAGCCGTGGCGCAGGGCCAGCGACAGCGCGTGATTGAGCCGCTCGAAGAACGCGGCGCGGTTGTACAGGCCGGTCAGCGTGTCGTAGTGCGCGAGCCGGACGTTGTTCTCCTCGGTCAGCTTCTGCTTCGTCACGTCGCGGCCGATGCCGTGATAGCCGATGAAACGGCCATCCGAGGCGAACACGGGCTCGCCGCTGATAGCGGAGTAGCTGCAGCCGTCGTCGCGGTTCTTGCGGCGGAAGACGACGTCGTAGAACGTTTCGTGCGCCTCGAGGCTGGCGCGATGCGCATCCCAGCCGCCCTCGGGCGGCTCCATGCCGGGAAGCTCCCAGCGCGTGGAGCCGATGTGCTCGCTGCTGCTGTAGCCCGCGACGTTCTCCAGATTGCCGCTGATCGACGTGAAGCGGAACTGGTCGTCCTGCTCCCAGTACCAGTCGGAGCCGAGCGAGGTGAAGCTGCGAAAGCGCGCTTCGCTCTCGGCGAGCGCCGCGGTGCGCTCGCGCACGCGTGCCTCCAGAGTGTCCCGTTCCTGCTGCAGCGATTCGTAAAGGCCCGTCATCTCGCGCGATGCGATGTCCTGCGAGCGCTCGAGCAGGTAGCGCTCCTGGTCGGCGTCGCCGTAGGTCTGGCTCACGCGGCGCAGGAAATCGTCCCACGTCGCGGGCTCGGGCGTGCGGCCGGGCGCCAGGCCCAGCCGGTGCAACTGACGGCGCAACAGGTTATGCAGCGATTTCACGGAAGGCAGTCAGGGTCATGGTCTGGTTGTGGACTTCGCATTGGGCGAAGCTGCCCGGCGAAATTTCGCCGTACGAGTAGAAGCCGACCTGGTGGGAGCCCGACGGCAGCGCCTCCAGCGTCGCTTCGGTTTCCTCTTCGGTGCGTGCGCCAAGGACGAGGCGACGGCCGACGCAGCTGATCGCGACGACGAGCGCGGGCTGGTCATCCAGGCTGGCGCTGGCGTCGACGGCCGCGCGCATCGCACCGACGATCAGCCGATCGTTGTTCGAGCGCATGAGCCGCGCGCGTCCACCGTTCGGAATGTCGCCCGCGAAGGTCATCGATTGCGTCGCCTCGTCGACCGCGAGGATCGTGCGCACGACGGACGTGCCGGCCGTGGCGGAGTCGCGTACGGCCAGCGGAAAGCGCAACGCCGAGGCGGGGAGATCGGAAGCGAGCTCGCCCAGGTACTCCCGGTAGAGTGCCAATGCGGGCTTTCCGTCGAGCTCGTAAAGGACGTTGCCTTCGGCGCGCGTGATCTTGCGCTCGGGGCCGAAGCTGTCCCAGCCGCCCTGCGAGCCCGCGCCGACGACGAGCGGACCGGAGAGTGCGACCGCACTTGCGAAGCCGCTGCGCGGGACGCCGCCGACCAGCACCCACGTCCGCTCGAACTGGTCTCCGTCGGCCGCCAGTCCGCCGCAGATCATCGTCCCCTTCGGCAGCGCCTCGGACAGTCCCTTGACGAGCTCGGTCCCGTTGACAGCGAGACCGTCGGAGAGGACGAGCACAAGCTGCGGCGCGGCGGCGGCAAGCTCGGCACCCAGCCGGGTCCCGGTCGAAAACGAGTCGCTCATCGCCGCGATGGGGCACGCCGCCATGACGACCTGCGTCCGCGCAAAGCGGGTGACAGCGACGACGAGCGTGTCGTCGGCGACCTGGTGCGAATGGATTTCGCCGGCGCTCGAGCACCCGACGATGCGGCTTGTCGGGAAGGCCGCGGCAA
>Ga0265331_10002466_pt1 | contig 12510 bp, 8 predicted proteins | sample 41923metaG_FD_202088 | JGI IMG/M metagenome (GOLD analysis project Ga0265331, IMG submission 202088) | Rhizosphere microbial communities from Carex aquatilis grown in University of Washington, Seatle, WA, United States - 4-19-23 metaG | ecosystem: Host-associated > Plants > Roots > Rhizosphere >...
AGGGCTTGGGGGACGATATCCCGGTCAGCCTGATGCCGGTGGATGGCACCTTTCCCTCCGGCACGGCCGCCTGGGAAAAGCGCAATGTCGCCGAGGAGGTGCCGGTCTGGCGTCAGGATCTCTGCATCCAGTGCGGACAATGCAGCTTCGTCTGCCCGCACAGCGTGATCCGGGCGAAATACTATGACGACAGCCATCTCGGCGGCGCGCCGGCCGGATTCAAGTCGGCCCCGGTCAACGCCCGCGGCTATCCCGACGTTCGCTTCAGCCTGCAGTTCTACGTCGAGGACTGCACGGGCTGCGGCCTCTGTATCGAGGCATGCCCGGCCCACAGTCCAGTCGAACCGGGCGTGCTGGCGATCAACCTCGCGCCGAAGGTCCCTCTGATCGAGACGGAGCGGACGAACATCGCGTTCTTCGAGCGCCTACCGGTCAATGACCGCGCCCGCGTGGATTTCGCCAATGTACGCGGCGTCCAGTTTCTGGAGCCGCTGTTCGAGTTCTCGGGCGCCTGCGCCGGCTGTGGTGAAACGCCCTATCTGAAGCTGTTGTCGCAGCTGTTCGGCGATCGGATGATGGTCGCGAATGCGACCGGCTGCTCGTCGATCTATGGCGGGAATCTTCCGGTCACGCCCTGGACCAAGAACCAGGAAGGCCACGGCCCTGCCTGGTCGAACTCGCTGTTCGAGGACGACGCGGAATTCGGGCTCGGATTCCGGCTGGCGGCCGACAAGCATCTAGGCCTCGCGGCTGACCGTCTCAAGTCCCTCGCTGCCGAGCTGGGCGAGGACTTCGTCACGAGCATTCTGACCGCGCCGCAGATTCAGGAATCCGAAATCCGCGCCCAGCGCATTCGCGTCGCGGAGCTGAAGAGAAGACTGCTAACCCTCGCCGGCGGCAACGAAGCGGCCCGTGACCTCCTGTCCGTGGTCGACCACCTGGTCCGGCGCAGCATCTGGATCGTAGGCGGCGACGGCTGGGCCTACGACATCGGCTATGGCGGCCTCGACCACGTCCTGGCGACCGGGCGCGACGTCAATATTCTCGTGCTCGACACCGAGGTCTACTCGAACACCGGCGGCCAGGCTTCCAAGGCGACGCCGCTGGCCGCGACCGCCAAGTTCGCCGCCGCGGGCAAGCGCGTGGCGCGCAAGGATCTGGCGCTGCAGGCGATCGCCTACGACAGCGTCTACGTGGCGCAGATCGCCATGGGCAGCAATCCGCAACAGACCTTGCAGGCTTTCCGCGAGGCGGAGAGCTATGACGGGCCTTCGTTGATCCTGGCTTACAGCCATTGCATCGCCCATGGCTTCGATCTGCGCTTCGGCATGAAGCAGCAGGACCTGGCGACCGCCAGCGGGTACTGGCCGCTGTTCCGTTACAATCCGGCCTTGCGCAGGATGGGCAGGAATCCGTTCCAGTTAGATTCACCCCGTCCGACCATTCCCTTCAAGGACTATGCATACAAGGAGCTGCGCTACCGCATGTTGGCGATCACCCGGCCGACGGAGGCCGCGGACCTGTTGCGCCAGGCGCAGGCGGCGGTCGATGCGAAGTACCGCAGCTATGAGGCGCTCGCCAATCTCGAGGGTGGACCGGCGCCTGGCCAAGTCACTGCGGCAGTCGCGAGTGCATCGGAACCCGGCGACAGCCGGCATTGAGAAAGCATGACCGCCATGGATCTGACGACGCGCTATCTGGGGCTCAACCTGAAAAACCCGCTTGTGGCCAGCGCGAGCCCGCTCACTGGCGATGTCGACAATATCCGCAGGCTCGAGGACCTGGGCGCGGGCGCCATCGTGCTTCCGTCTATCTTCGAGGAGCAGATCGAGCATGAAGAGCAGCTGATCGAGCGCCTGACCACCGTCGGAATAGACAGCTATGGCGAGTCCTTGACCTATTTCCCCGCGCATTCCGCCTATGCCATCCATCCGGAGCGCTATCTCGACCTGATCCACCGCGCCGTCGCGGCGGTGGACATTCCGATCATCGCCAGCCTCAACGGGATCACGGATCGCGGCTGGGTCGACTATGCGCAGAAGATGGAGGAGGCGGGCGCCGCCGCGCTCGAGCTCAACATCTATCTCATCCCCGCCGATCGGGACATCTCGGGCCACGAAGTCGAGCTTCGCTATGCCTCGATCCTCAAGTCGGTGAAGCGCGACCGGAAGATCCCCGTCGCGGTCAAGCTGGGGCCCTACTTCAGCGCCATGGGCCATATGGCCGGGCAGCTGGTCGATGCCGGCGCCGACGGCCTGGTGCTGTTCAACCGGTTCTATGAACCGGACATCGACCTCGCGCGTCTCGCATTGCTTCCCAACCTCGAGCTCAGCACCCCGGCCGAAATCCGCCTACCGCTGCTATGGATCGGCGTCTTGTCGGGACACATCCGTGCCTCGATCGCGGCCAGCACCGGGGTCGACAGCGCCGACGAAGTAGTGAAGTACCTGCTCGCCGGGGCCGATGTCGTGATGACCACCTCGGCTCTCCTGCGCCACGGGGTCGGCCACATGAAGGTCCTGCTCGACGGCCTCGAAAGCTGGCTCGCGGCACGCGAACTCACATCGCTCGATCGCATCCGCGGATCCATGAGCCAGCGCGATGTCAGCGATCCGACCGCCCTCGGGCGCGCGAACTATCTCAAGATTCTGCAGAACTACCGCGTCGATCGGCGGTAGTCGGGCTGCATGGACAGCACGCGTTCGCCGGCCGCTCCTCCCGGAGCGGAGGCGCCCGGTCGGCCCGGCCGCTGTGGACTCAGCGTGCCGCGGCGGCGACGGCCTGGCCGCCCCGTGCCGCTTCCCGCTCCGCCGCCGCGACGGCCTTCATCGTCTGCAGCACGCTGGAAGGGTTGACGCTGATCGAATCGATCCCCTGCTGGGCGAGGAAGCGGGCGATCTCGGGGTAGTTCGCCGGCGCCTCGCCGCAGATTCCGACATGCCGACCGTTGCGCTTGGCGCCGGAAACCGCCAGGCGCAGCATTTCCAGCATCCCCGGGTCGCGCTCGTCGAAGTCGAAGGCGACGATTTCGGAATCGCGGTCGACGCCGAGGGTCAGCTGGGTCAGGTCGTTGGAGCCGATGGAAAAGCCGTCGAACAGGCGGGCGAAGGCGTCGATCTGAATGACATTGTTGGGGATCTCGCACATGACGAAGACCTCCAGCCCGTTCTCGCCGCGCTTCAGGCCCTGGGCAGCCATGATGTCGATCACCCGGCGCGCCTCGTCCACCCGGCGGCAGAAGGGAATCATGATCTTCAGGTTGACCAGCCCCATGTCCTCGCGCACCCGGCGCAGGGCCGCACATTCCAGAAGGAAGCCGGCGGCATAGGCCGGGTGGCCATAGCGCGACGCGCCGCGGAAGCCCAGCATGGGGTTCGGCTCCTTGGGCTCGAGGTCCGCGCCGCCGAGGAGCGCGGCATATTCATTGGTCTTGAAGTCGGAAAGCCGGACGATCACCGGCTTGGGATAGAAGGCGGCGGCAATGGTGCCGATGCCCTCGGAAAGTTTCTCGACGAAGAAGTCGGCCGGCTTGGCGTAGCCCCGGGTGAGCTTGGCGATGGCGGCTCGCGCCTTGGGCGAGGCCAGCTTTTCGGGCTCGGCCAGGGCCATGGGGTGGGCGCCGATATGCTCGTTGATGACGAACTCCATGCGCGCCAGGCCGACTCCCTCGTTGGGCAGCATGGCAACCTTGAAGGCCAGATCCGGATCGCCCAGGTTGACCATGATCTCGGTGTGCGGGCGCTCGACCTCGGCGGCCGGCACGCGGGTCACGTCATAGGCGAGCTTGCCGGCATAGATGTTGCCCGCCTCTCCCTCGGCGCAGGAGATGGTCACGGTGGCGCCGGTCTCGAGCTTCGAGGTGGCGCCGGCCGCGCCCACCACCGCAGGCACGCCGAGCTCGCGCGCGACGATGGCCGCGTGGCAGGTGCGGCCGCCGTGGTTGGTGACGATGGCTGCGGCCGTCTTCATCACCGGCTCCCAGTCGGGGCTGGTCGTTTCGGCCACCAGAACCTCGCCCGGCAGGAAGGTCGAGAGATGGTGGGCGTCCGCCACCACCCGGACCCGCCCGACGGCGATCTTCTCGCCGATGGCGCGGCCCGTGGCCAGCAACGGGCCCGTTTCCTTGAGGGCGAAGGTCTCGAAGAAATCGAGATTGCGCTGGGAGGCGACCGTCTCCGGGCGGGCCTGGACGATGTAGAGCTTGCCGTCCTCGGCGTCCTTCGCCCATTCGATGTCCATGGGCACGGCATGACCGGCCAGGCGCGAATAGTGGTTCTCGATGCGGATGGCATAGTCGGCCAGCACCATGACCTCGGCATCGGTTATGCAATACCGCTCGCGTTCAGCCTTGGTCGTGGCCGTATCGTGGGTGCCCGAACGGCCCCGGGCATAGATGAGGCGGCGCTGCTTGCCGCCCAAAGTCCGGCGCAAGACGGTCCGGTGTCCCTCGCGGAACGTGGGCTTGTGAACATAGAACTCGTCGGGATCGACGCGCCCCTGGACGATGTATTCGCCCAGCCCATAGGCACCGGTGATGAATACGACGTCGCGGAATCCTGATTCGGTGTCGAGGGTGAAGATCACGCCGCTCGCCGCGGCATCGGAGCGCACCATCTTCATGACGCCGACGGAGAGATAGACCTTGAAATGATCGAAGCCGTTGTCGATGCGATAGACGATGGCCCGATCGGTGAAGATGGAAGCAAAGCAGCGCCGGCAGGCCTCGAACAGGGCCGCGGGACCACGGACGTTGAGGAAGCTCTCGTGCTGGCCGGCGAAACTCGCCGTCGGCAGATCCTCCGCCGTGGCCGAACTGCGCACGGCCACGGGGCCCCGATTGCCGAGCTCGCCTTCGAGGGTCTTGTAGGCGGCGAGGATCGCATCCCTGAGCCAGGCGACTCCCGTCGCCTGATAGACGATCTCGCGGGCCTCGGCCGCGCGCCTGGCGAGGTCGCTCACGTCGGTCTTGTCGACGCCGTCGAGTAGCTTGTGGAGCTTGTCCCAGGCGCCGGCATCGCCGAGCGCCCGGCGATAGCTCTCCGCCGTGAGCGCGAAGCCGTTGGGCACGCGCACCCCCTCGCTCGTCAGGGCGGAATACATCTCGCCCAGGGACGCGTTCTTGCCGCCGACCAGGGGAACATCCGTCATATGGATGTCACGAAACCATCGAACGAAATTTTCAGCGGGCATCGTTGGCGACCCTGGAGCGTTGTTGAGCGGACCTCACTATAGCCGATCCGGCGGGACCAGGAGTTGATCCTGGTCAATCCCCTTCATGGGTGGCGCGGCGCCCATTGGAATGGTCGCATGACAGATCCTCCGGCCGAAATTCGCCTTGATCGAGATCAACGCGAGCCCGACGAAATCCAGCTATTCAACGGCCTTGCATGATGCAGCGCTGCCGAGGAGGCCAGACGGTGGATATTCACGAGGCGATCGCCGGCCGTCGCGCCGTACGGGCTTATAGCGCAGAGGCTGTCGACGAGCGGACGATCCGCGGCCTGATCGACGCCGCGGTGCACGCCCCGAGCGCGGTGAACCAGCAACCATGGGCGTTCACGGTCGTGCGCGACCAGGGAGTGCTTGACCGAATCTCGCGTGACGCCAAGGCCCATATGCTCGCGACCATGCCGGCCAGCCCCCATTCCGATCATTTTCGAGGGTTGCTCGGCGATCCGGCGTTTCAGATCTTCTATCACGCCCCCGTGCTGATCCTGATCTCGGCGACCGCTCTGGGGCCGTGGAACGTGGAGGATTGCGCTCTGGCGGCCGAGAACCTGATGCTCGCCGCCCATGCGGCCGGGCTCGGCAGCTGCTGGATCGGCTTCGCGCAGGGCTTTCTCGGCACGGCGGAAGGAAAGGCCGCGCTCGGGCTTCCCGCCGCCTGGGTGCCGGTCGCGCCGATCATCGTCGGGCGCGCCAAGGCCGCGCCACCTCCCGTGCCGCGCAAGCTGCCGGAGATTCGCTGGGTGGGCTGACCAGCCTGAAGGATCGCTTCAGCATCGCCTTCGCGCGCGACACGGGACCGTAAGGAAAGCGTAGGCCCTTGCTGATATGCTGCGCGCAGTGCGCGCGCGGCAGCCTGGGATTTGGTCCAGGAAAAATTCAGGGGCGAGGCCATGAGCCAGCAAACCGGGGTCGTTCACGCAAAGGATCGCGTGTTATCCGCGGACGTCGAGGGGTTCGATGCCCTTGCAGCGCTCGCCCTGGATATGCGGTCGTCGTGGAATCACGCCACGGACAAAGTGTGGCGGCAGCTGGATCCCTTGCTTTGGGACATCACCCATAATCCCTGGGTCGTCCTGCAAACGGTCTCGCGGGAAAAGCTACAGCGCATCCTGGCCGACCCCGCGTTCCGCGAGAATATTGACCATCTGGTCGAAGCCAGACGCGACGCCATGGAGGCTCCGGCGTGGTTCCAGCAAAGCTACCCGCAATCTCCCCTCAGCTGCGTTGCGTATTTCAGCATGGAATACATGTTGAGCGAGGCGTTGCCCATCTACTCCGGCGGGCTCGGCAATGTCGCCGGCGATCAGCTCAAGGCTGCCAGCGATCTCGGTGTGCCGGTGGTCGGCGTGGGGCTGCTCTATCAGCAAGGCTATTTTCGCCAGATCATCAACAAGGACGGGGCCCAAGAGGCCCTGTTTCCCTACAACGACCCAGGACAGTTGCCGATCACGCCCTTGCGCCAGGCGAACGGGGAGTGGCTGCGGCTGGAGATCGCGCTGCCGGGCTATTCGGTCTGGCTGCGGGGCTGGCAGGTCCAGGTCGGCAGGGTGACGCTTTACCTGCTGGACAGCAACGACGCGGCGAACGTTGCCGCGCATCGAGGGATCACCAGCGAGCTCTACGGCGGAGGGCCGGAACTGCGCCTCAAGCAGGAATTGCTGCTGGGGATCGGCGGATGGCGGCTGCTGGAAGCGCTCGGCATCCGGCCGGAAGTCTGCCATCTCAATGAAGGGCATGCGGCTTTTGCCGTGCTGGAGCGCGCGCTCAGTTTCATGCAAGCCAACATGCAGCCCTTTGAAGTCGCGCTCGCCGTTACGCGAGCGGGGAATCTCTTCACCACCCACACGGCAGTGGCCGCCGGATTCGATCGTTTCGCCCCTGCGCTCATCGAGCAATATCTCGGCCGCTATGCGGAGCAGAGACTCGGCATAACGCTTTACGATCTGCTGGCCTTGGGCCGCCAGAACCCGGACGATTCTTCGGAAAGCTTCAACATGGCGTATCTGGCGATCCGCGGAAGCGGCGCCGTCAACGGCGTGAGCCGGCTGCACGGGCGGGTGAGCCGGCAGCTTTTCGAGCCGCTCTTTCCCCGCTGGCCGGTGGACGAGGTGCCGGTCGGATATGTGACCAACGGCGTTCACATGCCGACATGGGACTCGGCTCCCGCCGACGATCTCTGGACGGCGGCTTGCGGCAAGGACCGCTGGCTGGGATCAAGCGAAACGCTGGAACACGACATTCGCCGCGTCTCCGACGCCAGCCTCTGGCAATTCCGCAACACCGCGCGCATGTCCCTGATCGAACACGCCCGCTCACGATTGTCCAAGGAACTGGCCGCTTCCGGCGCGTCGCCCGACGCGGTGAACGGCGCAAGGTATCTGTTCGACCCAAACACCCTGACCCTGGGATTCGCGCGCCGGTTCGCCGCCTACAAGAGACCGAACCTGCTGCTCCATGATCGGGCGCGTCTGTTGCGCCTGTTGAGCAATCCCGAGCGCCCGGTGCAGCTCATCCTCGCCGGCAAGGCTCATCCGGAAGACCAGGCGGGCCAGGCCCTGATCCAGGAATGGATCAATTTCATCCGGCAGCCTGAGGTACGCCCGCACGCGATTTTCCTCAGCGACTACGACATGCATTTGACCGAGCACCTGGTGCAGGGCGTGGATGTCTGGCTCAACACGCCGCGGCGCCCCTGGGAAGCCTGTGGAACGAGCGGCATGAAGGTGCTGGTCAATGGCGGCATCAATGTCTCGGAATTGGACGGCTGGTGGGCGGAAGCCTACACGCCGGAGGTAGGATGGGCGCTCGGCGACGGCCAGGAGCATGACGACGATCCGGCCTGGAATGCGTTCGAGGCCGATGCGCTCTACCAGCTGCTCGAGGGCGAAGTGATACCGGAGTTCTATACCCGGGACGAAAGGGGAATTCCCGTCGCCTGGGTCAATCGGATAAGGGAAAGCATGGCCCGGTTGACGTCGCGCTTCTCCACCACCCGGTCCGAGCGCGAATACGTCGAACAGCACTACCTGCCGGCCGCGGCCGCCTATCTTTCGCGCTCGGCGAATGACAGCGCGATCGGCAGGCAAATGGCCCATTGGCACCACAGCTTGCAGCAGCGATGGGCCACCCTGCGCTTCGGCGACGTCGAGCTTGAGACCGATGGCGGCAACCACCTGTTCGAAGTGCAGGTGTTCCTCGGCGATCTCGACGCCGAAGAGCTGCGCATAGAGCTTTGCGCCGACGGCGTCATGGGCGGCCCGCCGGTGCGCCAGGAGATGAAGCGTGTTCGCCCGCTGACCGGTCCGAACAACGGATACGTCTACAGCGCGGCCGTGTCGGCGGGCCGTCCGCCCGGAGACTTTACGGCGCGGGCAGTGCCGCGGCACGAAGGCGTAGCGATCCCGTTGGAAAACACCCGAATTCTTTGGCAGCGATGAGACGGCTAGCGGAAGAGAAAGCGGCGTTGATCGCTTGTCCCAACAGGGGACCGTCCGCCGACCGCTCTCAGTAGCGCCGCTCCGGGTCGGGCTGGCGCTCCCACTGGTCCATGCTCTTGCCGGCGCGATCGGCGACCCAGGTTTCCGCGCTCATCTCGCTCTTGAAGCCGGGAACCATGTAGGGCTGTCCCCGCGCCTCGGCGACCTCGATGGCAAAGGTGCCGTCATCCTGGGGAATGACGCGATAGCGGATTTTCACGACGCTTCAGGCCGGACAGCGAACCGCCTCATCTCAGCCCTCCTCTTGGGACATTCGGGACCGGACGTGCAACGATGTTAGGGCCGCCGGAGGACAAAGGCGAGGCTCTCGCCGCCAGAGCAAGATTCACCGATTGGGTTAACTCAATGTAGTCAGTGAATCTTGCTCTGGTTCACATATGGAGCGACTGCTTCACGTCTTAAGCCGATTTGGCTTGAGACGATCGGGCGCTAGGAGTTCGGTCCGAACAGGAGAACAAGATGAACGAAGTGACATGCCTCGAACTCAGCGTCCTGTTTTGGATCGCCCATGTGCTCTGCCAGGCATTCACCGCCCATGGCGAATTCGGCAGCGCCTATCTGTTGGGGCCGCGCGACGGCAAGATCGCGGTCAAGGGCGTCCTCCATGGCCGCGCGACGCGGGCGCTCAACAACTACATGGAAAACCTCGTTCCCTTCGTCGGCCTGGATGTCGCCCTCATCGCCACCCAGCATGCGGGCGGTTGGGGCCCGACGATCTGGATCCTTGGGCGCATCGCCTATCTTCCGCTCTATCTCCTGGGCGTTTCCTTCGCGCGCAGCGGAGCCTGGGCCGTCGCCCTCGTCGGCCTCCTGATGATGCTGGCGAGGCTGGCGGGGCATTGAGCCTCGTCCCGTCTCAGTCAGGCGATGTGGATCGCCGAGGCGGACGCTATAGGCCTGGTGGCGCCTTGACGTGGAGCGCCGCCATCTGTCTGTCGATCGAGGGATTGAGGGCGCGGGCCGCCGCCAGGTCGCGCGCCGCCGCAGCCCTCTGGCCCTTGGCGGCAAAGGCCACGCCGCGACCGAACAGCGCGCTGTCGAGCTCTGGATAGATGATCAGGGCCGCCCGATAGTCCCTGATCGCCCGATCGAAACTCCCGCGTCTCAGATTGGCGTAGCCGCGCCTGTCCAGGGTGATGGGGTCGGCGGGACTGAGCCGCAATGCCCGGTCGCAGTCTCCGAGAGCGCGCGCGGTCTCTCCCAGGATGGCGAGGGAATAGCAGCGGTCCTGGTATGTCGTGGCGAACAGCGGATCGTAGCGGATCGAGAGGTCAAAATCCTGGACCGCCCTGGTGTAGCGTCCTTGCGCGAAATAGGCGAGCCCGCGGCCGCCATAGGCCTGAGCGAAGGCCGGCCGGAGCGCGACCGCCGCGTCATAGTCCCGGATCGCCCGGTCGTAGTCGTGCTGGGCGGCGAAGCCGATGGCCCGGTGGTAGAACGCCCAGGCGATGCCGGGATTGGCGGCACCCCAGGTGGCGATGACGCGGGTGCAGGCCGCGATCGCATAGCCCGACAGGTCGGCGTTGGCGCAGTCATAGGCGTCGGCCGAAGACTCCGCCGCCGTTTCGGCCGACGCCTGGGCCGGTCCCAGCATCGCCGCCAGCAGTAACAATAAAAGGGCCGCTCTCATGCGTCGGATGTCCCGTAAACGCGGTGATATCGGCATCAGGGGCCACTTTGCCGCCGGCCCAAGCGAATGCAAGCCCGTTTCCGGCGGGCGCGTATGTAACGCTTCCGCCCCTGCTCGCGGTGGAAATCTGAAACGGCTTCGGCCATGATCCGGCCATGAGCAAAATGCGCGCCATGGTCGTCCGCGAGGCAGGCGGCAAGCTGCAACTGGAGGAACGCGACGTCCCCCAGCCAGGGCCGCAAGAAGCACGCATCCGCGTGCATGCCTGCGGCGTCTGCCACAGCGATGCCATGATCATGGAAGGCCATATGCCGGGCCTCGTCTATCCGCGCATTCCGGGCCATGAGGTGATCGGCACCATCGAGGCGCTCGGCGCCGAGGTCCGCGGTTGGAAGGCGGGCGAGCGCGTCGGGGTCGGCTGGTTCGGCGGCGCATGCGGGTATTGCGGCCATTGCCGGCGCGGCGACAGCTTCGCCTGCGAGAACATCCGCGGCGCCACCGGGATTACCCGGGACGGCGGCTATGCCACCCACATGCTGGCCCTCGCCTCGGCGCTGGCCCATGTGCCGGACTCCCTGGACGCGGTCGAGTCCGCGCCCCTGCTCTGCGCCGGCCTCACGACCTTCAACGCGCTCCGGAACAGCGGCGCCACGCCTGGCGACCTGGTGGCGATCCACGGCGTCGGCGGGCTCGGCCATCTCGGCATCCAGTTCGCCGCCCGGCAGGGATTCCGCACCGTGGCCGTCAATCGCGGCCGCGACAAGGAGGCACTCGCGCGCTCGCTCGGCGCCCACGACTATATCGACAGCGCGGCTAGCGACCCGGCCGCGGCGTTGCAGGCCATGGGCGGGGCCAAGGCCATCATCGCCACGGTCACGAATGCCGCGGCGATGCAGGCGATCGCCGGTGGGCTCGGCGTGAACGGCACCATGATGGTGATCGGCGCGGTCGGTGCGCTCACGGTCGATTCCTTCGACCTGCTGGTCAAGCGCGCCGCGGTCAAGGGATGGTACTCGGGCACCGCCGCCGATTCCGAGGATACCCTTGCGTTCAGCCGGCAAAATGGCGTGGCCTCGATGAACGAGGTGTTTCCGCTGGAGGAGGCCCAGGCGGCCTACGACCGGATGATGAGCGGCAAGGCCCGCTTTCGCGTCGTGCTGAAGGCCGGCCCCTAGGAGTTTCCGTCCGGACAGGCCGCGATTGACAGCCCGCCGCCTTCGACCTATATCGCAGCTTCTTCCCAATCGGCGGCGGGATAGCTCAGCTGGTTAGAGCAGCGGAATCATAATCCGCGTGTCGGGGGTTCGATTCCCTCTCCCGCTACCAAGCCTGTCAAAATCCTAGAAATGCCTAGGACCTAAGTCAAATCAATCACTTAGCCTGCCTTGTGGTGGTACACAGGGGTGGTACAAAATGGCTGCGATGTCCTATCTTCAGAAGCATCCCAAGACGGGCGTCTATCGAATTCGAAGACCCATTCCCGTTGCCGCTCGCGCTGCATTCGGAGGTCGCGCCGTCTATTTGAAATCACTCGGCACGAAAGACCTTGCCGAGGCCAAGCGAGCAGCGTTTCCCATCCTGGCCGAGGTCCAGGACCGGATTAACCGCGCGATTGAAGGTGCAGTGTTTTGGCAGACGCATGACATGCAATCGTATCTGGTCCTGTTTGCGGAATGGTCGGGCTGGCAAATCCGACGGCACGATAGCCGTTGGGTCTACGACAGTCGGGATGAATTTCAAAAAGACCTCGCCGAGTTTGCCCAAGCGGACCTCTCTGGGATCACGCCAACTGACCTGAATGACTTCCGCCTATACGTCGAGGACGAAGAGGCCAGTCTCTTTCCGGATCAGAGCCGACTGGAACCGGAACCAGAACCGGCGCGGGCCGCGAAACGAATCAAGCTGAGCGATCTTGAAGCGCGATTGATTGAAGCGAAGGACTATGAGGCCCGATCTGAAATGGATGCGCGGAATGTCTTCGGATATCTGCGAGAGCTTCGGGGGGACTGCTTCGCGGATCAAATCCGGCACGCGGACATACGAGAGCTTCGGGAATGCCTGCTTCGGTATCCCGTGGGAGGACGAACCGAAGCCATTGTGAAAATGGGATTGCGGAAGATTGCCGAAAAGAAGTGGCCCCGCACGATGTCACCC
>Ga0265331_10002468_pt1 | contig 12504 bp, 13 predicted proteins | sample 41923metaG_FD_202088 | JGI IMG/M metagenome (GOLD analysis project Ga0265331, IMG submission 202088) | Rhizosphere microbial communities from Carex aquatilis grown in University of Washington, Seatle, WA, United States - 4-19-23 metaG | ecosystem: Host-associated > Plants > Roots > Rhizosphere...
CGCCAACGCCGCCGAGAGCGGGTGCGCTTCCAGATCCAGGCCAAGTCGGCTGGGCGCCCGCGCCTGTCGGTCTTCCGCTCGGGCCTCAACATCTCCGCCCAGGTGATAGACGATCGCCGCGGCATGACGCTGGCGGCCGCATCCAGCCTGGACAAGCAGCTGAAGGCCGCGCTGAAGACGGGCGCCAACGTCGAGGCGGCCAAGGCAGTAGGCAAACTGCTGGCGGAGCGGGCGGTCGCCGCCGGCGTCAAGGAAGTCGTCTTCGACCGGGGTTCGTATCTCTATCATGGCCGGGTCAAGGCCCTGGCCGAGGCTGCCCGCGAGGGCGGCCTGTCCTTCTAGGAAAGACCGAGCATGGCACGCAGCGAAAGAGGCGGTCGGCGCGACCGAGGCGGCGACCGGGATCGCAACCGCGAGGACAGCGATATCGTCGAGAAGCTGGTCAGCATCAACCGCGTTGCCAAGGTGGTGAAGGGCGGCCGGCGATTCGGATTCGCCGCCCTCGTCGTTGTGGGCGACGGGAAGGGGCGCGTTGGTCATGGGGCCGGCAAGGCTCGCGAAGTGCCCGAGGCGATCCGCAAGGCAACCGACCATGCCAAGCGTCACATGGTGCGCGTAGCGCTCCGCGAGGGACGCACGCTCCATCATGACGTGATCGGCCGGTTCGGCGCCGGCCATGTCGTGATACGTGCCGCAGTCCCTGGCACCGGCATCATCGCCGGCGGCCCGGTGCGCGCGGTGTGCGAGGCGCTGGGGATCGAGGACGTGGTCGCCAAGTCGATCGGCACCTCCAACCCGCACAACATGGTGAAGGCGGCCTTTGCCGCGCTCCTCAGCTGCGCATCGCCGCGCAGCGTCGCCGCGCGTCGGAACAAGAAGGTGAGCGACATCATCGGCCGGCGCGAAACCGGCGATGGCAAGGCCGAGGCGAGGGAGTAGTATCCATGACGGATAAGGTTGCCAAAGACGGGGCGGGCGAGGCCAAGAGCGGCAAGAAGCTCAAGGTGACTCAGATCGCGAGTGCGGCCGGCCGCTACGCCGATCAGCGGCAGACCCTCATCGGTCTCGGACTCAACAAGATCCGCCGCAGCCGCGAGCTCGAGGATACGTCCGCCGTGCGCGGCATGATCAACAAGGTCCGCCATCTCGTGCGGGTCGAGTAAGGAACCGGTCGACCATGAGGCTCAATCAACTCTCCGACAATCCGGGCGCCCGCAAGGCGCGCATGCGCGTTGGCCGGGGCATCGGCTCGGGCAAGGGCAAGACCGCCGGCCGGGGCGGCAAAGGCCAGACGGCGCGAACGGGCGTGGCCATCAACGGCTTCGAAGGCGGCCAGATGCCGCTCCACATGCGCATGCCCAAGCGCGGCTTCAATAACATTCATCGGTTGGACTATGTCGAGGTCAATCTCGACCGCCTGCAGCAGGCGGTCGATGCTGGCCGTCTCGACATTTCCCAGACTATCGACGGCAAGGCGCTGGTCGCGGCCGGCGTGCTCCGGCGCCTGCGTGATGGCGTGCGCCTGCTGGGCAAGGGCGAGATCAAGGCCAAGCTCGCTCTCAAGGTGGCTGGCGCCTCGAAGTCGGCCGTCGCGGCCATCGAGAAGGCCGGCGGCAGCGTCGAAGTGATCACACCCAAGAAGGCCGAAGGGGATAAGGCGGCTGGGGACGGGACCGCAGGCGAAGCGCAGGACAAGACCAAGGCTTAGCAACGGACAGGTAGGTCCCCATGGCATCGGCCGCAGAGCAGCTTGCCGCCAATATCAACTTCGGCGCCTTCGCCAAGGCGACGGAACTCAAGCGGCGGATCTGGTTCACCCTCGGCGCGCTGATCATCTACCGGCTGGGTACTTATATCCCCCTGCCGGGCATCGATCCGGTCGCGCTCGATTCGCTGTTCCGCCAGCAGTCGGGCGGCATCATCGGCATGTTCGACATGTTCTCGGGCGGCGCGCTCCGGCGCATGACCATTTTCGCCCTCAACATCATGCCGTACATCTCCGCCTCGATCATCATGCAGCTGATGTCGAGCATCTCGCCCAGCCTGGAAGCGATCAAGAAGGAGGGCGAGTCGGGGCGCAAGAAGATCAACCAGTACACGCGTCTGTTGACTGTCGGGCTGGCCGCCGCGCAGGCCTTCGGCATCGCCAACGGGCTCGCGGCCATGCACGCCCAGACCGGGCCGATCGTCGCGTCGCCCGGCTTCCTTTTCTACATCACGACCGTGGTATCGCTGACCGGCGGCACGATCTTCCTGATGTGGCTGGGCGAGCAGATCACCCAGCGCGGCGTCGGCAACGGCACCTCGCTCATCATCTTCAGCGGCATCGTGGCGCGCCTTCCCAGCGCCTTCGCCACGACTCTGGAGCTCGGCCGCACCGGGGCGTTGGAGCTCTGGGTCATATTCCTGCTGGCCGCGGTCGTGGTGGCGGTCATCGGCTTCATCGTCTTCTTCGAGCGGGCCCAGCGGCGGATCATCATCCAGTATCCGAAGCGCCAGGTCGGCAACAAGATGTTCGGCGGCGAGGCTTCCCATCTGCCCCTCAAGCTCAACAGCTCGGGCGTCATACCGCCGATCTTCGCCAGCTCCCTGCTGCTGCTCCCGGCCTCGATCGCGGGATTTGGCGCCGGCGCCAACTCCCGCTGGGCACAGTTCTTCTCGCTCTACATCGGCCATGGCAAGCCGCTTTACCTGCTGCTCTATGTCGGCCTCATCGTGTTCTTCGCCTTCTTCTATACGGCGGTCGTGTTCAATCCGGTCGACACCGCCGACAACCTGAAGAAATACGGCGGCTTCATTCCCGGTATCCGACCAGGCAAGAATACGGCCGACTACCTGGACTACGTGTTGACGCGGCTCACCGTCGTCGGCTCGGCCTATCTCGCCATCGTCTGCGTGCTGCCGGAGGTGCTGCTTTCCTGGCGGGCCCTGCCGTTCTATTTCGGCGGCACCAGTCTGTTGATCGTCGTATCGGTGACCATGGATACGGTGGCCCAGATCCATTCCCACCTGCTGGCGCACCAGTATGAGGGGCTGATCAAGAAATCGCGGCTCCGGGGCCGGCGCGGGTGAAGCTGGTCCTGCTCGGTCCGCCCGGGGCCGGCAAGGGCACCCAGGCCAAGCGCCTAGAGGAAACCCGGGGCCTGAAGCAGCTCTCCACCGGTGACATGCTGCGCGCCGCGGTGGCGGCGGGCACGCCGCTGGGACTCCAGGCCAAACAGGTCATGGAATCAGGCCAACTGGTTCGCGACGATCTGATCGTGGCCATGATCGCCGAGCGGATAGTCAAGCCCGACTGCGCCAAGGGCTTTATCCTCGATGGCTTCCCTCGCACGGTGCAGCAGGCCGAGGCGCTGGACGCCATGCTCGCAGCGAAGGGTCTGGGCGCCATCGACAGGGTGATCGAGATCGCGGTGGACGAGCCAGCGCTGATCGAACGCATCGCCGGGCGCTACTCCTGCGCCAAGTGCGGGGCCGGCTATCACGACAAGTTCAAGCAGCCCCGGAAGCCTGGCGTCTGCGACGGCTGCGGGGCGACCGAGTTCTCGCGCCGGCCGGACGACCGGGCCGAGGCGGTTGCCGTGCGTCTGACCGCCTATCGCCAGCAGACGGCGCCGATCCTGCCCTATTACCGCGCCCGGGGTCTGCTCAAGACGGTGGACGGCATGGCTGAGCCCGGAGAGGTTGCGCGCCAGATCGATCGGGCGCTGGACGGGTAGAGGCCGGCGTCTGTCAAACGACTGTTATCTTGTTGACCGAGGCCGGGTTTCCCATATACTCCGCGCCCTCGGTATCGCGCCGCGGCCGGGCCAGATTGGCGCGCTTACAAGTTGCCCGGGAACTTATTTAGGACTCACAAGGAGTTAGCACAGTGGCGCGGATTGCGGGCGTCAACATCCCGACGCAAAAACGGGTGCTGATCGGGCTTACCTACATTCACGGGATCGGCCGTACCCGGGCCCGGTCCATCATGGAGAAGCTTGGCATCCCGGAGGATCGCCGGGTCAGTCAGCTGACCGACGCCGAGGTGCTGCGCATCCGCGAACTCATCGACCGCGAATTCAGGGTCGAGGGCGACCTGCGCCGCGAAACCGCCATGAACATCAAGCGCCTCATGGACCTGGGTTGCTACCGGGGCCTGCGCCATCGCAAGGGCCTGCCCGTGCGTGGCCAGCGTACCCACACCAACGCCCGCACCCGGAAGGGTCCGGCGAAGGCGATCGCCGGCAAGAAGAAGACCGTCTAAAGGAAATCCGACATGGTCAAGACAGCCACCGCGCGTCCGCGCCGTCGCGAGCGCAAGAACATCACCTCCGGCGTGGCGCATGTGAACGCCAGCTTCAACAACACGATGATCACCATCACCGACGCCCAGGGCAATTCGATTGCCTGGGCATCGTCCGGCAGCGCGGGCTTCAAGGGGTCGCGTAAATCGACGCCCTATGCCGCCCAGATCGCCGCCGACTCCGCCGCGCGCAAGGCGATGGAGCATGGGGTCAAGACCCTGGAAGTCGAGGTGAAAGGTCCCGGTTCCGGCCGCGAATCCGCTCTGCGCGCGCTGCAGGCCGCCGGCTTCACCATCACCTCCATCAAGGACGTGACGCCCATACCGCACAACGGCTGCCGCCCGCCCAAGCGCCGGCGCATTTAACGCCGGTTGCCGGCTCGTGACCGGCGCTGGCGAAACGCGAACGCAATCAAACGGCCGGGAACCATCCCTGCCTTACCTCCAGAGGTCGAAACCGTGATTCAGAAGAACTGGACCGAGTTGATCAAGCCGAACAAGCTCAATGTCGAAGCGGGCACCGACGGCAAGCGCCTGGCCAGCATCGTTGCCGAGCCGCTGGAGCGCGGCTTCGGCCTCACGCTGGGCAATGCGCTGCGCCGCGTGCTCCTGTCCTCGCTGCAGGGCGCATCGGTGACGTCCGTGCAGATCGACGGCGTGTTGCACGAGTTCTCGTCCATCCCCGGCGTGCTCGAGGACGTGACCGACATCGTCCTCAACATCAAGATGCTGGCGCTGCGCATGCATGGCGACGGCCCGAAGCGCATGCGCCTCAAGGCCAAGGGTCCGGGCGAAGTCGCGGCCGAGTTGATCGAGACCGGGCATGACATCGAGATCCTGAACAAGGACCTCGTGCTGTGCACCCTCGACCAGGGCGCCACACTCTCCATGGAGTTCACCGTGGAGAACGGCAAGGGCTATGTGGCTGCCACCACCAGCCGGGCCGAGGACGCGCCGATCGGGCTCATTCCCGTCGATGCCCTGTTCAGCCCGGTGCGCAAGGTCACCTATAAGGTGGACAACAGCCGCGTCGGCCAGAAGACCGACTACGACCGCCTCACCATGCAGGTCGAGACCAACGGTACCGTGACGCCGGAGGACGCAGTCGCGCTGGCCGCACGCATCCTCCAGGACCAGTTGCAGCTCTTCATCAATTTCGAGGAGCCTTCGCTGGCCCAGGAAGAGGCCAAGACCGCCGAGCCGCCGTTCAACAAGAACCTGCTGCGCAAGGTGGACGAGCTCGAGCTTTCGGTGCGCTCGGCCAACTGCCTGAAGAACGACAACATCGTTTACATCGGCGATCTGGTGCAGAAGACCGAGGCGGAGATGCTGCGTACGCCCAACTTCGGCCGCAAGTCGCTGAACGAGATCAAGGAAGTCCTGGCGCAGATGGGCTTGCATCTGGGCATGGAAATCCCCGGCTGGCCGCCGGAGAACATCGAAGAGCTGGCGAAGCGCCTAGACGAGCCTTACTGAGCCGGCGGAGTAACTTCGGGCCTTGGTGGCCCAACCCGGCCTACACGGTCCCCGGCGGACGCGCGGGGTCGGGCAGCGCAATCGGTCTTGATCGGCCGGAACGGAAAGGAGAGCGCCCATGCGTCACGGTCTCAGCGGTCGAAAGCTCAATCGCACCAGCAGCCATCGCAAGGCCCTGTTCGCCAGCCTGGCGGCGGCCCTGGTGAAGCACGAGCAGATCCGCACCACCCTCCCGAAGGCCAAGGATCTCCGGCCGGTCGTGGAGCGCCTGGTCACGCTGGGCAAGCGCGGCGGCCTGCATGCGCGGCGCCAGATCATTTCCGTTCTCCAGGACGAAGGGCTCGCGGCCAAACTGATCGGCCCGCTGGCCGAGCGCTATGCGGCCCGCAAGGGCGGCTACACCCGTGTCCTCAAGGCCGGATTCCGCTATGGCGATGCGGCCCCCATGGCGGTGATCGAGTTCGTCGACCGGGACCCCGAGGCCAAGGGCAAGGACTCCGGTCCGGTGCAGGGTCAGCCGGCGGCTGAGGGCGCTGCGGCCGAGGCTTCCTGAAGCCGGGCTCAAGCGAGGGTTAGCCCGCTTGCGCCACTTTGCCGCGCTCCTGGTCTTCGCAGCGGCGTTGCTCGCCGCCGGCGCGCCGGGCGCGTCGGCGCAGGTTGTGCCGAAGTCCGAGGCGGAGATCACCTTCAGCTTCGCACCAGTGGTGAAGCGGGTCGCCCCGGCGGTGGTCAATATCTACACCCGCAAGGTGGTGGAGAGCAGGGCCGCCTCGCCGTTTTTCAACGACCCGTTCTTCCAGCAGTTCTTCGGCGGCCAGTTCGATTTCGGCGTTCCGCAGCAGCGGGTATTGAGCTCGCTCGGTTCCGGCGTGATCGTCGGCGCCGACGGCCTCATCGTGACCAACAATCACGTGATCCAGGACAGCGACCAGATCACCGTGGTCCTGAACGACCGGCGTGAATTTCCCGCCAAGGTGGTGACCGCTGACGAGCGCATCGACCTGGCGCTCCTGCGCATCGATACCGGCGGCATGAAGCTGCCCACTCTGGCGCTGGCCGATTCAGACCAGCTTCAGGTCGGCGATCTCGTGCTCGCTATCGGCGATCCCTTCGGCGTCGGCCAGACAGTCACCAGCGGCATCATCTCCGCGCTCGCCCGGACTCAGGTGGGGATCAGCGACTATGGCTTCTTCATCCAGACCGACGCGGCGATCAATCCGGGCAATTCGGGCGGACCTCTGGTGACCATGGACGGCAAGGTCGCCGGAATCAACTCCGCCATCTTCTCCAAGACCGGCGGGTCGGTGGGGATCGGCTTCGCCATTCCGGCCAACATGGTGGCGGCCTTCCTTGCCGCGGAGAAAACCGGCGGCCATCTCGAGCGCGCCTGGATCGGGGTCAGGGGCGAGAGCGTCGGCGTGGACATGGCCGAAGGGCTTGGCCTTTCCCATCCGACGGGTGTCGTGGTCGACGAGATCTATCCTGGCGGCCCGGCCGCCCAGGCCGGGCTGCAGCAAGGCGACGTCATCCTCGCGGTCAACGGGAAGGAAGTGGATGACCAGGGCAGCCTTCAGTTTCGCCTCGCGACCTTGGCCGCGGGCGGCGAAGCGTCATTGAGCGTGCAGCGCGGCAAACAGCAAATGAACCTGCCGGTTCGCCCGGTGCCGCCTCCGGAAACGCCCCCGGCCCAACGCACCGAGCTCGCCGGCGCCGAGCCGCTGGCCGGCGCGACGATCGCCAATCTTTCGCCCGTGGTGGCCGATCAGCTGCAGCTTGCCGATGTGTGGCACGGGGTCGTGATCATCAAGATCCGGCGCGGCGGCTATGCCTATCGCCTCGGTCTTGCCAAGGGCGACATCATCGAAGCCGTCAACGGCCAGCACACGGCCAGCGTGAACGATGTGCAGGATGCGCTGAACGCGGCCAATGGAAGCTGGGAGATTACCTTCAACCGGGATGGGCAATCCCGGACCCTTCAGATTCAGTGAAGGCGCAGTTTCGGTGACCCGGTCGAGTTCGGCCATCAAGAAGGGGCGGCGCTGACCGGCCTCTTCGAATCCCAGGCCCCCCGCCCGCTGGCTGATCGCCTCCGCCCGCGCCGGCTGGAGGAGATCGTCGGCCAAAGCCATCTCCTGGCCAGCGATGCGCCCATCGGGCGGATGTTGGCCGCGGGCCGGCTATCTTCCATGATTCTTTGGGGCCCGCCCGGCTGCGGCAAGACCACGCTCGCGCGCCTGCTCGCCGACAAGACCTCGCTTCACTTCGAGCCGCTGTCGGCCGTGTTCTCGGGTGTAGCCGATCTACGGCGAATCTTCGAGGCGGCCAAGGGCCGCCGGGCGGCGGGGCAGGGCACCTTGCTGTTCATCGACGAGATTCACCGCTTCAACCGGGCCCAGCAGGACGGCTTCCTGCCCTATGTGGAGAACGGCACCGTGATTCTCGTCGGTGCGACCACGGAGAACCCGTCCTTCGAGCTGATCGCGGCCCTTCTCTCGCGCTGCCAAGTGTTTGTGCTCAACCGGCTCGACGATTCCGCCATGGAAGAGATCCTGGTCAGGGCGGAGGCGGCTGAAGGGCGGAAGCTGCCGCTGCTGCCCGAGGCCCGCCAGGCGATGCGTGCCATGGCCGACGGCGATGGGCGCTATCTGCTCAACATGGCCGAGGAGCTGTTTCTGTTGCCGGCCGGTTCGACCCTGGACATGGCGGGACTGGCTGCCGCCGTGCAGCGCCGCATGCCTCTCTATGACAAGGCGCAAGAGGGCCACTACAACCTCATCAGCGCGTTGCATAAGTCGCTGAGGGGCTCCGATACCGATGCCGGGCTCTACTGGCTGGCACGCATGCTGGCGGGCGGCGAGGATCCGCGCTACATCGCGCGCCGCCTGCTGCGCTTCGCAGTCGAGGACATCGGCCTTGCCGACCCGGACGCGGTCGTGCAGGCGCTCGCCGCCTGGGAGACCTATGAACGCCTGGGCTCGCCCGAGGGTGAACTGGCGCTCGCCCAGTGCGTGATCTATCTGGGCACGGCGCCCAAGTCCAATGCGGCCTATACCGCGATGTCCGCCGCCAGGGCCGCGGCCACCGAGACCGGCTCGCTCATGCCGCCCAAGCACATCCTGAATGCGCCTACCCGACTGATGAAGGACCTGGGTTACGGCAAGGATTACGCCTACGACCACAATGAGCCCGAAGCCTTTTCCGGCCAGAATTACTTCCCCGACGGAATGGCCCGCCAGGCCTTCTACAATCCGGCCGAACGCGGCTTCGAACGCGAGATTCGCAAGCGCCTGGACTATTGGGCGAAGCTCCGGGCCGAACGCCAGGGAAGCTGATCTGCAAACTTCGCATGGCTCCGCAAGGCCTTATGTCTGCTTTGAAGTTGTACCCTTACACCGATGTCGCTAGTTTCCGCCCTCTCGCGGCGAAGACGAAGGAATTGAGATCAATGCGCGATTACCTTTCGCCCGAGCGCGATCATGTCGCGCTGCTTTGCATCGATGCCCAGCGAGACTTTTGCCTTCCCAATGGCCCCGCCAAAAGCGGCGGTGCGATGGGCGCGGTCGGCGCCATGAAGCGTTTGGCCGACGGGTTCCGCGCCAAGGGCCGGCCGATCGTGCATGTGGTGCGCCTTTATCGCTGCGACGGCTCCAATGTGGAGCTCTGCAACCGGGCGTCGATCGAGGAAGGCCAGCGGATCGTCATGCCCGGCACTCTGGGGGCCGAGCTCGTCGATCAGCTGAAACCCGATCCCACTGACCGTCTGGACGCGAGCCTGCTGCTGGAGGGGCGCTTCCAGGAATTGGGGCGACGCGAGTGGGTCATGTACAAGCCGCGCTGGAGCGCCTTCCACGGCACCGAGCTTGAGCGTCACCTTCGCGGCCTCGGCATCACGACGTTGGTCATATCGGGCTGCAATTTTCCCAATGGACCCCAAGCGACGGTCTATGCGGCGAGCAACCGCGACTTCCGCATCGTGCTGGCCACCGACGCGCTATCGGGGAGCAACGATGTCTCGCTGGCGGAGCTCGCCCGCATGGGCGTTTATCTGATGACGGCGGATCAGTGCCTCAGCTGGATCTCCCGCGAGGGCCAGGTCGCCGCCGCATAGGCGCGGGCGCCCAGGCAGCCGAAATCGATCTGACTTCCCCATGAGTGCTGCTTCGATCGCCGTCGGTCCGGCCGAGGGGGAGTTACGCCTCGATCGCTGGTTCAAGCGCCACTATCCCGATCTGCCCCATGGCCGATTGGAAAAGCTCCTGCGCACCGGACAGGTCCGGGTCGATGGCGGGCGCGCCAAGGCGGGCCAGAGGCTGCAGCCTGGCCAGATCGTTCGCGTGCCGCCTCTGAACCTGACACCTGCGCCGGCGCCCGGACGGCCGCCGGGCCGTAAGATCGCCGGTGCAGAGGCCGCCGCAGCGGAGCTTTTGCGCCGCGTCATCCATCGCGATGACGATGTCCTCATCATCGACAAGCCGGCCGGGCTAGCGGTTCAGGGCGGAAGCGGCACAGACCTGCATCTCGATGCGTTGCTCGATGCCTTGCGTTTCGGCGCGCCCGAGCGCCCGCGCCTCGTCCACCGCCTGGACAAAGACACCAGCGGCGTTCTCGTGCTGGCACGTAACGCCTCGGCGGCCCGCTGGCTCGCCGAAGCCTTCCGCGACAAGGAGGCGCGGAAGGTTTATTGGGCGATCGTGGTCGGCCTGCCGAAGCTCAGCGCCGGACGCATCGACCTGCCGCTGTCCAAGCAAGGCAGCATGCACGGCGAGCGCGTGCGCCCTGATGAAGAAGGCCGGCGCGCCGTCACCTTCTACCGCGTGGTCGAACACGCCGGGCGGCGCGCGTCCTGGCTCGCCCTCATGCCCCAGACCGGACGCACCCATCAGCTTCGTGTCCATTGCGCCGAGATGGGGACGCCCATCCTGGGCGACGGCAAATACGGCGGAAGCGCTGCCTTTCTCCCGGGCGTCGACTTGGCAAAGCGCCTCCATCTCCATGCCCGGAGCATTGTACTCCCGCGGCCTCAGGGCCGCCCTGGGGGCGCCCCTGGGGACGCCGTCGTGTCCGCCAAGGCGCCGCTGCCCGGGCATATGGCGGCGACCTGGAAGTTTTTCGGCTTCGACCCCACGCCGGCCGAGGAGCCTCTGGCGGACGTCGAGGCCTGACGGGAAACCGTCAGGCGATTGAGACATTTCGGCAAGCCGTTCACGGGATACTTGCGTGCGGCCCCGGCAGGGTCGATCATTTATGCGGCTGAACGCCGGCCATAGAAGGAGACTCCGGATGCGCCTTAGAACCGTCGTCATAGGGGTCGTCGTGCTGTTCGTGGCGCTGATCGCCACCGGCGTCGCCATCCTGATGTCGATCGACTTCAACCAGTACAAGGGCCAGATCGCCGATGCGGTCAAGGCAGCGACCGGGCGCGAACTCACGATCAACGGGAATTTCAAGCTTGGCCTGTCGCTCACCCCTTCGGTCGCGGTGGACGATGTGAGTTTCGCCAACGCGCCCGGCGGATCGCGTCCTAACATGCTGACATTGAAGCATTTAGCGGTTCAGATGGAGCTGATCCCACTGCTCTCGCGCCAGATCAAGGTGGATAGTCTGGTGCTGAATGGCGCCGACATCCTGCTGGAGACTGACTCCAAAGGGCAGGGCAACTGGGTGTTCGGGACGCAGGGCGCCGCGGGCGCGACTGCTACCACTACCGCGCCGGCGACCCCTGCCGGGACGATGCCGCTGCCCCAGGTGAGCACGATCCAGATCCGCGATTCCCTCGTGACCTACCGCGACGGCGTCACCGGTGCCAGCCACAGCTTCAAGGTCGACAAGCTCGACGCCACCACGGGCAACGGTGTGATCAATATCGCCATGTCCGCCGTGCTGGGGAAGACGCCACTGAACGTTACCGGCAATGTCGGCGCGCCGGAACTCCTCTCGGGCTCGGTGCCCTATCCCCTCGACCTCAGCGTCACCAGCGGCAATACGACAGCGTCGGTGAAGGGCGAAGTGGCCCAGATCACCAAGATGCAGGGCATCAATCTTCAGATGTCGGCCAAGGGTAACTCGCTCTCGGACCTGAACGGCCTTGCCGGTGTCAGCCTGCCGCCGCTGGGACCCTATAGCTTCGCCGGCGTAGCGACCGATGTCACCGGCGGCTACAAGGTGACTGCTATGCAGCTCACCATGGGCGGCAGCAGCCTGACCGGCGACGTCAGCGTTGCGTTGGGCGGAAAGCGGCCGAAGGTCGCGGCCAATCTGGCGGCGACCAAAATCGATCTGAAGGATTTCGGCGTGAAGCCGTCGCCGGCCGGTGGCGGATCGGGCGGTTCTTCCGGCGGCAGCAGCGACGGACGCGTGTTCCCGAATACGCCGCTGCCTTTCGCCGGGCTGATGGCCGCAGACGCCGATCTCAATCTCGCGGCCCAGCAGATGATCAAGGCGCCGGTGACGATGGAAAACGTCAAGCTGGTGCTGTCGCTGGCGAACGGCAGGCTGCAGGTGAAGCCCTTCTCTGCCGGGATCGCCGGCGGGACTCTGGTCATGAACCTGACGGTCGACGGCGCCAGAACGCCTGCGCCGATTTCCCTAGACCTGGTCGAGAATCAGGTAGAGGCGGGCAGTCTGATGGAGGTGATGGCCGGCAGCAGCGTGCTCTCGGGCGGGAGGGTCAACATGAGGACCGACGTCACCGGCGCTGGCAATTCCGTGCGCGCGATCATGGCGGGCCTGAACGGCAAGTTCGA
>Ga0265331_10002470_pt1 | contig 12493 bp, 18 predicted proteins | sample 41923metaG_FD_202088 | JGI IMG/M metagenome (GOLD analysis project Ga0265331, IMG submission 202088) | Rhizosphere microbial communities from Carex aquatilis grown in University of Washington, Seatle, WA, United States - 4-19-23 metaG | ecosystem: Host-associated > Plants > Roots > Rhizosphere...
GACATGATTTTTGAGGCGAATTATCATGTGCACAAACTTATAACATTTCAGACACTTATGTCCTTAGCGTACGTTTCTGTACCGTTGGACTTCAGACCCCCTTACCTAGCGACTAATCCGTATCGCGCCCGGTTGGCACACCGGGCTATTGATTTTTTCCATTGCTGGATGCTGTCATGGACGATTCGCAATGGGAATTGCGACAAACTCACCCGGAAAAACTGGGCGGAAGGGGCAAAAATACGCTGATAATGTCTAACAAACTAAGGTTTTTTAGACAACGTGCATCAAAAAAACCGCCCAAAAGGGCGGTTTTATATGTGGTCTTGAAGACTAGACAGTCCGTATCGAAATGTCTAGTCTGCGGTAAATATAACACTCGCGTTCAGCGCCACTCCACGAAAACTGAAAACACCAAGCCGCTTCGTGGCGCTGGACGGTTAGGCCAAATATTCCGCACATCGATTTTGTCGATTCTATTCAGTGATTGCCTTTACAGTCTGTACTATATCCAGAAAATCATCATTATGAATATCGAAATTGCAGTCCTGGTGATTATCTCTGCATATGCCAAAAATATCCCAACGAGCAGATGGCAGGTGTTGGCGATCAAGTACTCCAACAATGCAGTCAGTGCTTGTTGGGTCGATGCCGGATACTGTTGCCTTAATGCCACCAGCAGTTATTGTTTCTATAGGTTCTATTTTGATGGTAGCCATGTTGCTAACCTTATGATTGTGACTAAAGGAAGGTTTTTTAGATAATGCACCGAAGGACTTAAAGAGAAAAACTGTCAGCAGGGAAAGATGTATTAGCGAATAGACAGACGGTGCCGAACTGTCTAGTGATGCTGAACGAAAGGGTTCAACTCCGTAGCGAAGCGGGGTTCACTGGAACCATAAGTTAGAAACTGTAAGCCAAAACCAAGTAAATCAATAGTACCAATAAGATGCCATAATTTCAGATTCAGATCTTAACCAGTCATCAAGTTCATATCCATGACAAAATCCACGTTTTTCATATTTGTAGTACGCAGTTTTTGATATCTCATGATGTATTACTTCAAAATTTATACTCATAATTGTGCCTGCTTTATGTGGATGGTTTGGCATTTGTCGTTGTGATCCAAAAATGAATCTCGCTTCAATGCTAGGGAATTGTCAAGAATTCTTCTGTGCGATAACACACATACGCACACGGCTTTTTTTGTATCAGGCGAAGACCCGTAAAAAAAACTAATAATAAAGAAATAGTTCATTTAAAAATCAATCCAATATAATGAAGTTTGGCACCATAAAAATGAGTTATAAACTTATAAACAACACGAATTAAGGTTTATTTAAAAGGAAGGTTTTTTAGATAACTCGCATCAAAAAAAACGCCACAACGTGTCATTTTTCAAAGTCGGCGTCAGCGGATTTGTCAAAGTTGATGTCAGAGGAGGGTTGGAACTACGATCAATCTCTGCCGGGGCTGGTGCGGCATGGCAAGTCCGCCTAATTGCAAATGTCGTCGCAAAACTTTTTACTTTCGCGACAGACTTTTGCACCACAGCAAGGCCAAGCAAGGCTACGTTTGTCCGGCGTCCCGGCGGCTGTCGCGTAAATTAGGAGTTTTGCGAGAGCCCAGTCATTCTGATAGCCACCTCGCGTTGCCAATGACCCCTGAACGCACGACTGCTTTTTGCGCAGTGCCGACATCGACTTCGACAATTTGCAACGTGCTGACATTGGGTTTGAACGATGATGACGCCGACTTTGACAATTTTGCTTGCATCCCCATCGTGGTAGTACGCGGGTTCTGGCCCATTGCTGCTGACATCGACTTTGAAAACTGACAATTGGGCCACGTCCAGAGCCTTGTTTCAGCCAGGCTGAAGAATCTTGCTAATCAGGTTCCGCTTTACCGGATTTCTCCTTCCCGTTTGGTTTCCATTTCCAGGTTTTGGTATTCATGTTGTTCCTGGGGATATTAGTTTGGCACCCAGTCAATTTCCTATTCAGTCGTTTTGCCATCGAAGTGCTCGTTGTCGGCCTCGGCATCCTCTCGGGTATGATGGACGACGCCGTCCCGATGATTCGGCGGCGCATAGAGCGTATAGAGTTTCAGTGGAACACTGCCTGTATTAATGATGTTGTGTTTCGCCCCGGCCGGGACAACTACCGCGAAGCCGGCGCGGATCGCCGTCCGAACGCCATTGATAACCGCCTCACCGGCCCCCTCCTCAACGCGAAAGAATTGATCGAGCTTGTGGACTTCCGCGCCGATCTCTTCCTTGGGCTTTAACGCCATGAGGACAAGCTGGCAGTGCTTTGCCGTGTAAATTACTCGACGAAACTCGTCGTTCTTGACTGCTAGATCTTCGATATCTTGTACAAAACCTTTCATAATGATTCCTTCTTTGTCAGATTGCCCCATGGGGCGTTCGATGCCATTCAGAACAGGTGCACTTTTATCGGCCCTGCTTATGGCGTTTTTTAACTCCAGAGGCGTCAAATTAGTGACGTCAGGATTGCTACGGGAATTGTTGTAATTGCTGTGCGCGTCGTTGAGCGATTGGTTAGGCACAGTGCTACAGCCGGAAATTATGGCGACAGCGATCAAGGTCAACGGGAAATATCCATCAATTCTCATTTTGGCACCGTGATGCGTGGCAGCCTGTTCATGGTGCTCTGCCGCTTTCTCGTGATGTTGCTGCGGTTTGTGGGCTTGTGTCATTTTTTCTCCTGGATTAAAAATTGAACTGATTCTTCTGCTTGTGATCCAAAAAATGACCCACTATTCGATAGTAGAGAATTGTCAAGATTATTCTGTGCGGTGTCGCACATAGATACGTGCTTTTCTGTATGGGTATTTTTGACTAAAACAGCGACGGGGCAAAACAGCCAACATAAGCCCCTTGACAGCGTTAGCCTGCCGCTCGAAGGCGCGATGTCTGTGAGCAATTTGGGGAGGGTAGCAGGCGTTCAAATTCCGTTTTGACCACTTGGTAGCACTCACAGACCCGCGCCTCCAATCCAGGTCGGTCTAGCACTGTGATGTAGCCCCTACTGTAATGGATCAAGCCTGCGTGCTGCAATTTCCCGGCAGCCTCCGTGACGCCTTCGCGGCGCACGCCGAGCATGTTGGCGATCAACTCCTGGGTCATGACCAACTCGTTCCCGGATAGCCGGTCGAGGCTGAGCAGCAGCCAGCGGCACAGTTGCTGGTCGACCGAATGATACCGGTTGCAGACTGCCGTCTGTGCCGCCCCTGGGCCAGCTCGGCGGCTTCGGCCAGCGCCTGTGTTAGCCGCGCCTCGGCCTCGGCGCGGGCCTCGGCGGCGGCCCGCTCGATTTCCGCCCCGATGGCTCTGGCGAGGGCGGGCGGCAGTTCCGCGCTTGTGCTTGTTATTTAGATGTTCCTATTGTCCAACAACCGAAGGGTTTTTAGACAATGTGTTAAGGACTAACAACAACTTTCAGCGGCGGAGTGTAGTGGAACCCACTGCAACGATAAGTTAGGTGTCATTCCTTTGCCCTAGTTCGCTGAGTTTATACATCAAACTGTGAACGTCATCCTCAATTGGGGCAACTTCTTTTTGAATGCGTTGGCTAATATCTTCTCCGCTATGCTTATTAATATAATCTATGATGTCGCTGTAACGATTCATCATTGCTTTGTGCGCAATGACAAGTTGTTCGATGTCGCTCCTCAGTTGTGGGAAGTAAAGTGAGATGACTACGCTCAATTCCCTCAGCGTATCATTCGGGGCTGTTAAAATTACCGTATCGTGTGATGTTAAATTTCCATTCTTAGCAGAGCCTATGACTAGGGCATTAGTCACATAGTTTGAGTATTTTTCAGTAAGCATCATTGCTCGTTCGATGTTTACCATACGTTCCTTTCTAATAGTATCTTTTTGCGCAATTTGAAAGGTATAGTAATTGGTAATAATAGAAGCCATAAGCCCTAGAATACTACCGGCTATAACTGGGATTAAAACCACAGCAATTTTTGCAATAGCTGCATCGTTTCTTCTTGTCATCATGAAAACTCCGAACGCCATAGCGCCTAATTTTGTGTTAGTCGTTCTTGAATATCTTAAAAACGATCTTTTTCGGATACTGGAAATTTTTTTACCAAGCCTTCCTTAATGCACGGCTGGCGTAGTTTTCGCTGCTCTGCTCGCGCATTTTTCCACAAAAAATATGGATAAGCATTTTTTCGCTCGCAGTAGGATCAAGGGGCGGGAATGCGCAGGACATGTCCAACAACGAAGGGATACTGTTGGCGAATGCAATTTTTGACGATCTGTGTCCCACAAATCATGCGATCCGGCAGGCTGAACAGTATCCCACACCCCAAGGATTCGCTTCGGTTTCAGGCCGCTTCTCCCATCCGACAGGGGTTCGCCAACAGTATCCGAAGGTTTTTTAGACAAACCGAAAATCCAGCAAAAACAACGATTTGTGAGTCCAACAATTTTGTCTAAAAACTGACGGCTGGTTTTCCTTAGCCTACCCCGCACTGGGGAAGACATCCACAACGAATGAAACAGTGCGAGGTAGCGCGGTGACGGACAACGTAGCTTTTACGAATAGCCGGCCTCCCGTTGGTGCCGGACTGCCAGGATCAGGACTGTCTCCCCATCATAGTGGTAGAGCGCGATGTACCCACTGTCGCCAAAGTCGATCAGCCATTCGCGGTACTCCGGCTCCATATCCTCGGCGGGACGGCCAACTTCCGGGTGGCGGGCAAGAATCTTCACCCCCTCCCTGATGGCTTTCACTGCCTGAGTGGCTGCATTGGCGTTCTTGCTGGCCAGGAAGCGGTAAAGGCGCTGGACGTCCAGCAAGGCGTGCTCAGACCATTTCAAACGTGGCATTGCGGCGGCTCGATGTCGTGTCCTGCCTCAAGCTCCGCCAGCCAGGCGTCAGCCTCTTCAAGCGTCACATGCAAGCCTGTGGCCCGGTACTCCTCCCACGCCTTGATGGCACCTTGCCGGAAATCCTCCCGCTTTTCCTCCCGCTCGACGTATTGCCGGATGGCTTCAAGAATCAGCCAATGCTGCGAGCGATGGCGGGCCTCCGCCAAGCGCTTCATGCGGTCTTTGGTTTCTTTGTCGATCTTGATGGTTGTCGGCTGAAGGATGGCGTTCATGGGCTTTCCAGTGGGTGATACTCAGTATCACTTTAGCATGATCGCCAGGAAAACCTACCTTCCCAGGTGAGCGACGATGATTTCTTCGTGGTCGATGGCCTCCACGTCCGCGACTTTCTGGCCTGGGCCAGAGTCCGGCAACCGTCTCCAAGCTGCTCAACGCCTGCTGTGCCACGCATAGCAACCGAATTTAAAGAAATTCCATCCGCCGTCCAGCGCCGACGGCTTGTGCAATACTTGATGTGAGAAAAACCTTCAGCCATGAATGGCTTCGTCCCCGACTTCCTTAAAGGCCAACCGAAATGAAAACCGTCTTATTCAGCCTGGGTGTGGCATTGCTGCTGCTGTCGATGATCTCTGACGCGCAGGCCGCCGCCTGCGCCCGTGGCGTTCGCGGGGCAGCTTGCGCCGGGCCGCGCGGCGTGGTGGCCGCTCCAAAACCTTATGGAAGGGCGGTCGTGCCACGCGGCAAGGCAGTGGTTGTGCCGCCTAGACGCGGTGCGGTCATCGTCAGGTAAGGCAATGACAGGCGCGGCTCGTGGAGCGGTTCTGTTGGCTTGTCAGTGGACGGACTCCGCGCGGACTTCTTAGACAAACTTACCATACACGCAAGTCGTTGTTTTTTCTTACTTTGCGCTTTGTCTAAAAAACCTTCAGTTGTTGGATTTTTCGGATAGCCGTTATTTTTGTTCAATGTTTTTGGTATCGTCGTCTTTTGAAACCTTGCTAAATCTAAAAGATACAAATGTTACAAATACATAAAATCGAATCTGATAACTCTCTAGAAGTAGTAATAAAAAGAATTTCAACTTTGACTCGCCGCATGGTAGATTTTTGGAGTAATGCACATGGATGGGCACCAGTAGAAGCCGCTGAACTCCTTAGTAAATCCATGTTGGAATGGCAAAGCTCGCTCGCTGAGTGCCTTCACCTGTGGAATCGTCCATCATTGACAGATGGAGAATTGATTCTTGCGTGGTCTAATGTTGGTTCGTTGGTAGAAGGACAGCTAAAGCTTTTTCTTTCCGTCTACTATAAAGACTATACAAATGATATTGATGCAATCAAAAAAAATAATGGTGATATTGTTGATCCTGACATAGTTAAGTTTGACCAATTGCGTAATTTCTTTAAGAAAAAAGTATGGGTATCAGACGAAAAGTGGGACGAGTGGATTTTGTTAATTCAACAACGACGGAACGCCATTCATGCATTCAAGTTCAAAGAGATAGGAACCACCGAAGAATTGCACAGTAATATTGGCTGCTTGCTAGAGTTTATCCGCATGATGAATGATAGATTGCCATACCCAGACGATATTTATTGTCCACAAGAGTTTTAAGCCAACTAAACAAAACGGCACGGTCTCTTGTTTCCGAGAGTACATAGAAAGTCTTCTCTTGATCGTTGTCTAAGAAACCTTCCGTTGTTAGACCTCCCTTTTCGCTTTGATGGCAAACCCTGTGCTATCATTTCGATTAACCATATAAATTAAATAGTTTACGGAGTTATCATGGAGAGAACCTTTTCTACCTATCTTCTTTTTGTTGATTCAACAGTTCCCGCCGCATACCAGTCTTTGGAAGAAGCAAAGCTAGCTTCTGTACCAAATATTGAAAATAAATGCGCTGTTAGAATCGAAAATCCTGCTGCGCCAGCACCGACAAGAACATGGAGATATGACTACGAAATAAACGATTGGGTAACAAATTAAAAACATACTTCAACGAAGTAAAAAACGATGAAAAGCCTTGGAAAGGTAGCATCCATAATTGCTTTATTGTTAGTTCTTGTATTTGCTAGAGGGATAGGAAAAACACTAGGTAAATTTACTGAAGAAATTTACAATAAAAACCTCGGCTTTCAATTTATCTTTAAATCTGACAAAGAGATTGAAGATATATTATTAAAAGGATCAAATGAAATAAATGCGAAATTACCAACTATGGTAGACAATGATATGCGCCTTGATTCCGTAAAGGCTAACGGTAAAATTGTGCATTATAGATACACGTTGGTGAATTATTTTACTAACAATGAAAATAATGTTTTTTTTAAAAGAAAAATGACAGATTTTCTTATAAAAGATAAATGTAACAACGAAAAGATACTTGCTTTTTTAAATATGGGAGTTGGTTATTATTATGATTATGTTGATGTAAATGGGGTGACCGTTGCAGGTATACATATTAGCAAGAGTAATTGCGACTATAAATATTAGAAAATAATGCTAATTTCCTGGCGTCAAAACCTCAAAAAAACTGCCATTTTGGCGGTTTTTTATCCACGACCTCTGCGAGTTGTCTAAAAAACCTTAGTTTTTTAGACAATTCCGTAGGGTGCGATGAGGAACTTAGCGGTTCTCGCTTGACTTCCATGCTGTTGCGCATCTAGTGTTGTTCGGAACAACATTTGGAACGAGACGCAACGATATGAAGCACACGTTAGGAACAGCCGCCAAGGCTTGCGGAGTGGGGCGAACAACCATCTTGCGAGCAATCAAGAGCGGCAGAATATCCGCAATTAAGGACGACAAAGGTAGCTACGCCATAGACCCTGCCGAATTGCACAGGGTTTTTCCTCCTGTTGCGGTAGAACAGTCCGCAGAACAAGCAATGGAACGAGACGCAACAGGGAGAGGAGCAGGTGGAACAGCGGTTTTGCTCACCAAAATTGAAGGGCTGGAAGCTCTCTTGAACAGAGAACGGGAAACCGTAGATGATCTCCGCCGCCGCCTTGACGACGAGGCAACCGAACGCCGCAGGCTTACCGCACTACTCACCCACCAGCCCGAACCGAAGCCAGAAGCTCCCCCACTGCCGCCAGAGCCAGAGGCGACCGCCAGCAAGGGCGCGCTATGGGAAAAGCTCTTTGGCAGGGCAGGCAGCTAATCTCCATTGCACCTAGTGTTACCTTGTGCTACATAATAGCCTATGACCGTCAAAGCCGAAATTTCATCAAGGATTTTTAAGACTGCTTGGTTTGCCAAGGCAGCGAAAAAAGCCAATATCAGTGACAAAGAGCTTTGCGCGGCAATTCGGCAGGTAATGCAAGGTCAGGCAGATGATTTGGGAGGCGGAGTATTCAAGAAGCGCCTCAATGATAATAGACACCGCTCTATTATTGTTGCGAAAGGTGGTAAATATTGGGTCTATGCCTATCTTTTTGCCAAAAAAGACAGAGACAATATAGCAACAGACGAGCTTGCTGAGTTCAAGAAACTGGCAACTATGTATAGCCATCAGACTGATGCTGTTATTGATGCAAATGTAAAAAACGGTGATTTATTGGAGATTTGCGATGGCACACAAACCTAAATTTAAGAGCGATGCTTTTGAAGCAGTTCATAGCGCAGCTAGCGGGTTATACAAAGCGGGTGGGATTGACAAGGCAACGATGCGTGAGTTTGACGAATCTTGCCTTTCTGTGCCACCTGCAATTGAACCGCAACAGATAAAGCTTATCCGCGAAAACAACCATGTTAGCCAGCCCATTTTTGCTCGTTATCTAAACACCAGCGAATCAACAATACAGAAATGGGAAACTGGTGCAAAGCGTCCGAGTGGAATGGCACTAAAGCTGTTAGCCATAGTTCAGAAACACGGTCTAAATATACTTGCATAAGACATAAAAAAGCCGCCAACCAAACCATTGGCTTGTCTTTATGATGTCTTTAAAGAAATGCAGCGCGAAGATCTGGCAATGTCACCATGAGTATCATGGGATCGCGTGGAGACGGCTCAAAACCAAGAGCTAAGTAAAACGCCCTTGCCTGTTCCGAAATGGCGTGGACAACGACACCACGAATACCGATAGTATCGGCGGCATTGGCTACTCGTCGAGCACTGTCACGAAACAGCGCACGGCCAAGCCCGCGCCCCTGATAGGCCTTATCCACGGCGAGGCGAGCCAACACAACGACCGGGATAGGATCGGGCATGTTGCGTCTGAACCTTCCTGGGACATCCTGCACAGCGATACCGCCCGAAGCCAAGGCGTAATAGCCAACTACCTTGCCTCCTTCGCAGACGACGAAAGTCCGAGACGCACCGCTAGCTTGGTTGGCCCGTGCCCGGCGCTTGAGCCAATCATCGAGCGAGGCGACGCCCGAAGCGAAGTCGGCGACCTGGTGGCCATCGGCCAGTAGACAAGGTTCAGACAGGGACAAGGATTATTCCCATGGCGCAGGGGTTTTCAATGCCTTGCGCAAACGCTCATTAGGCTTAGGAGGGGCATCCAAGCGAGCCAAAAACTCCGCGTAAGCTTCAGGGGTCACGGTAAACACCGTGCGGTCTGAAATGGCATCTTCGGCGGCCCGGCGAGTGGCATCCAGCATGAAATCAGTCCGGTTCTTGCCTATGAGTTGAGCGGCCCGGTCAATCAACGACCGGTCTTCTGGTTTTATACGGATGGTCAAGCTTTCCCGCTTGGCCGGGTTAGGAATGGTCATGCTTATCACCTGCTTTTCTAGCGCAAAATATCGTCTTAGGATAACAATTTGTAATGCTGTTGTCGTTACACGCTAGTGATGGCTGAAGCTGCAAAAAAACCCCTTCGGCAAGTTGAAAGGGTTTTGTAGAGATTTTCCTTGAAAAATGTGAATAATCTTGCATCTCCTGAATAAACAGAGAGATAGCCATGGAAACCACACCGATGAACGAAGACCGCCTCACCCAAGCCGCCGAGAGCCTTGAACGCCAGCTAGAGGCGGATGCGCCGAACATCCCCGCCGACATGCGGCGAAAGCTTGCCAACATTGGCGCTCTTGCGAGAGCGCAAGCGGCCGATTCCACGCCGAGCCATCCAGAAACCAGAAAAAAGACGGCAAAAATCCTGCAATTCCCGTTGCCATTTGGCGAGGATACCCGCGCAGTCTCCAATCCACTGGCCCGTTGCGCCCTGTTCGCGCCGGTCAAGGAACGGCAGTACTTCAGGGATTATGTCACGGTGGGCGAGGTTGACGGTATGAAGATCGAGATTAAAGGCGAGCAATTTACCCAAGACGACCAAGACGTACTGATTCAGTTTTTCGCTATGGCAAATAATACTGCTATAGGCGATAACATTTTTCTGAGGGTTAATCAAATTTTGCGTGGACTAGGCAGGGGAAACCACAAGAGCCAGCGTAAGCAACTTTTCGCAGAGATAGACCGCCTAGCTACAACGCCCGTTAGGTTTACCCCTAAAGGTCGCCCATCCACTGTCGGGAATTTTTTAGACGTTGCCAGCACTCCGCAGGAGCAGCAAGTTTTGCCGGAGTTTCGCCGTCATATTTCTTTCAGGTTCAATCCTGAATTTTTAGGTTTTTTCGATGCGGCTTTTTATACCCTGTTTGATTACAAAGATCGCTTAAAACTCAAGGGACGTGGAAGCGAGTTTGCGAAATGGCTTCACCTTTTGATTATCGGAAACGCCGAGCAATACGCCTACAAGGTCGAAACATTGCGTGAGAAAAGCGGCAGCAAAGACAAAAGCCTTAAATCATTTCGGCAAAAATTGCGGCAAGCCCTAGATTTGCTTAAAGATGCCGAAATCATTACCGCTTGGCGGATCGACGAGGCCGACCTTGTGCATATCGAAAGGACACCCAGCCTCAGCCAGCAAAAGCACCTTGCCGGGAAGGCCCGAAAGCCCCGCGCCAAACGCCAGCCAGGCGGGCTGAAAAAAGCACAGGATTACATCTAGCGGAGCGCGGCATTTGGGCTACCGGAGCGCGGCATTTGGGCTACCGGAGCGCGGCATTTGGGCTACCGGAGCGCGGCATTTGGGCTACCGGAGCGCGGCATTTGGGCTACCGGACATAAGAAGCATGTAGTTGTTTCACAATGTTTTTTTTGCTAAAAAAACGCCCTTAAATCCTTTTAAATCAATTTAAATCTAACGTGTGCGCAACACTTTTGCGCACACGCACCAACACAAAAAGCCCCTGTCCAAGGAAAAAATAGCGCTCCCTGAAGCGATGGATTGAACCGTCTGATCGACGGGATCAGGGCAACCGCCAACGTGAGCCAATCCCCAAAGTCTTCAACCCATCAAGCAGAGACCCGCAAGAACCGCAAATCGGCTTTGGGTTAGCAACCCAACCGAGGCCTTGGCGGATCCCCTTCCCGCTTCAACCAACCCCACAACTCCCGCAAGGCCAGCCAGTAGGCATAAGCCGTGCTGTCGGCCAGATGCCTATGCGCTTTCCAGAAATCGACGACGTGGCGTTTGCCGATCTGGTCAAGCCCCGTCAGCCTTTCTCGTTCTGTGATCCACTCGATCACAGCAACCAGTCTTCCAACCTGTTGCCTACGGTTCGCCTTGCTGCCGTGGCGGACGTAGCCATGCGCCAGACGGCGCACCTGGTCAGCCAAGGTAAGTGTTGGTGATGCCGATCCGGCCATGGCCCAATTCCTCCGCAATGATTTTTCGGCTTTCAACGTCACAGGCCTTCGCCTGCCTAACGGTCATTCCCAAACGCTCCGCCAGAAACGCATGGTGAGCCTTGCCGTGCTTGATACCGGCCACCACCGGACAGGGAGCGCCCACCAGCGCCTCGTAGCGGGCCTGGGCGTAAGCGTGGCGCTCGCCGTGCCAGTTGGAGAACTCGCGGTAGCAGGCCCGCTGGAAATCGACGTAGCGGTCGGCTTTCGGCACCATCGAGCGCCCGTCCTGGATAGCCGCCGCCCTGACCAGCGCGTCGATTTGCGCGGCTTTGAGGACAGGCACCGTCCTGGGCCTTCCGCCCTTGGTGCCGAATTCGATCCTGACGGTTCTCTCCGACAATGCCGTTCTGAGCGCCTCACGGGCGTCAAGAAGCGACGATTCCTTGAAGCGCATACCGAACTGGCGCTGAAGCTCCAGAAGCGCCCCTAGGCGCTCTGGAATGCCTTCCTGAAGTTGCCGGTGTTCTGCCTCGCTGATGGCCCGGCTGGCCGTGGCAATTCCTGTCCGTTTGCCGATGCCGCAGTCCGCCGTCGGGGACACCGTGACCTCCCTATCGCCCCGGGCGATCTCCATCACCGTGTTGACGGCGCTGACGTAGTTTTGCGCGGTCGATGCCTCCATCTGCCCAGCCTTGACCTGGCCGGCCAGCCCGGCCCCGTAGCGGATGATGTCGGCCTTGCCGATCTTTTCCATCCGCTTGATCCCCTGCCCCTTGGCCCATTCGCAGAACCGCCTCCAGCGCATGGAGGTCGTGTCGAGGCCGGAAAAGGACCGGCCCGAGCCGCCGCGCTTCAGCGCGTTGTACCCGGCCCACGCCATGTCCCGGTTGCCAAGCCCGTAGTTGTAAGCGCTCATTCAATACCCCTTCTATACCCCAAAAAAACATCAAGCCAGAACTGAACAAAATGGTAAGTGTTAAGGC
>Ga0265331_10002474_pt1 | contig 12490 bp, 12 predicted proteins | sample 41923metaG_FD_202088 | JGI IMG/M metagenome (GOLD analysis project Ga0265331, IMG submission 202088) | Rhizosphere microbial communities from Carex aquatilis grown in University of Washington, Seatle, WA, United States - 4-19-23 metaG | ecosystem: Host-associated > Plants > Roots > Rhizosphere...
ATCATGGCCGCCCACCGCGAACTCGAAGCCCTCACGCTCGACAAGAGCCTGCTCCACTACAAGCAGCGCCTGGCGCTCGACTACGCCGAACAGGTCTACAATGGCCTCTGGTTCACCCCCCTGCGCGAATCGCTAGACGCCTTCTTCGAGACCGCCAACCAGAACACCACCGGCGAGGTCACCTTGCGTATGTATAAAGGAAATTTTGAGCCAATCAGCCGTAAGTCGCCGTATTCACTGTACTCTCTCGACATCGCCAGCTTCACCATGGGCGCCAGTTACGACCAGAAGGACGCCCTGGGCTTCATCAACCTGATCGGCCTCCCCATCAAGGTGCGCGCATTAAACTCGGGACAGTATACTCATTCACCAATTTCATCTTCTGGCGACAAGCCATGAAGCTCTGGGGCGGCCGTTTCGAATCCGCGCCCTCCGAAGTCTTCGAGCGCTTCTCCTGCTCGCTCGACTTCGACCGCCGCCTGCTCGACGCCGATATCCTCGGCTCCCAGGCCTGGGCCCGCGCCCTCGAACGCGTTGGAATCCTGACGCCCGCCGAGTGCGCCACACTCGTCGCCGCCTTCGACGCCATTGCCGCCGAATCCGCCCAGCCCGCCTTCTTCGACGCCGCCACCGACGAAGACGTCCACACCCTGGTCATCCGCAAGCTAGGCGAGCGCGCCGGCGCCGCAGCCGCCAAGATCCACACCGGCCGCAGCCGCAACGAGCAGGTATCGCTCGACACCCGCCTCTGGCTGCGCGGCGAGATCGACCAGGCGGAAACCATGCTCGCCGCCCTGATGGAAGCCCTGCTCGATTGCGCCGCCCGCAACCCTGACGCCGTCATCCCGGGCTACACCCACATGCGGCGCGCCCAGGCCGTCCTATGGCCGCATTACCTTCTGGCCTATTTCGAGATGTTCGCGCGCGACCGCGAGCGGTTGCTTGAGGCCCGCCACCGCACCAACCTGATGCCCCTCGGATCGGGCGCCCTGGCCGGCAGCGGATTCCCCTTCGACCGCGCCGCCCTCGCCAGCGACCTCGGATTCGAAGGCATCACCCGCAACAGCATGGACGTCTCGGCCGACCGCGACTTCGTCCTCGACTTCCTGTACGCGGCCTCCACCATCCTGCTCCACCTGAGCCGCCTGGCCGAGGACTGGATTCTCTATTCGAGCGAAGAGTACGGCTGGCTCGAGCTCAGCGATACCGTCACCAGCGGCTCGAGCCTCATGCCGCAGAAGAAGAACCCCGATTCGCTGGAGCTCATCCGAGGCAAGTGCGGCCGCGTTTTCGGCAGCCTCACGTCCCTGCTCGTCACGATGAAGGGCCTGCCGCTCACCTACAACCGCGACATGCAGGAAGACAAAGAGCCGCTGTTCGAGGCTGCCGATCAGGTGAAGGGCGCCCTCGAAATGGCGCGCGTCGTGGTGGAGTCGGCGAAGCTGAATCCCGCCCGTCCGGCCGCAGCCGCCGAGGATAGCTGGGTGGTTGCCACCGACCTCGCCGAGGAACTGGCCCGCTCGGGCACGCCCTTCCACCGGGCTCATCAGATCGTCGGCCGCCTGGTCCTCGAGAGCGTTCGCCAGTCGAAGAAGCCGGCCGATTGGACGGCAGCCGAGCTGGCCGCCTTCGCCCCGGAATTCACGCCCGAAATGATTCGCCTGATGAACCCGGCCGAAGGCATGAAGACCCGCGAAATTCCTGGAGGCACCGGCCCCCAGGCGGTCTCCAAAGCACTCACCGAAGCTCGCGAGCGGTTGAGTAGAATGAAAGGCGGACTCCACAGATGACCAAGGCATACCGTCAGGGACAAATCGTCAACCTGGTTCGAAACCGGGACATCCACACGCAGGAGGAGCTCGCAGCCGCGCTCCAGGAAAAAGGCATTCCGGCCACCCAGGTTACGCTCTCGCGCGACATCCGCGACCTGAGCCTGGTCAAGACCTCCGAGGGATACCGCCAGCTCACGCCCGAGCGCGCCGGCCCGGGCCTGGCCGCCCTCGCCGCCGATTTCCTCACCGACATCCGCCAGGCCCAGAACCTGCTCATCCTGAAAACCTCGCCCGGCCACGCCAACACCATCGCCGTCGCCATCGACCACGAGAACTGGTCCGACATCGTCGGCACCCTGGCCGGCGACGACACCGTCCTGCTCATCGCCCCCGACAACTTCACGGCGGACACCCTGCGGGCGAGACTGCTGGCGCTGCTGGCGGAATAGAGCGGGGACCTTTACCTCGCCGGCGCGCATGAAGGTGCCTCGTCTGCCACAGAAAAGCAGGCACACCCTGAGCCCGGCGTCTCCCCTTGACACCGCTCAAGAGTCGCTCCATAATCCTTTCAAAGCCCAAAGTCTTATCTCTGGGACTTCTTAGTTGTGGCGTGCCGCCCGCCGCTCTGCGGTCGTGAACCACCCCCCAGATGACGAAGAGGCGTGAGGTTGGATGCAGCAAAGCCCTGACTCAGCGAACGACAGGGCTTTCGCGCGAAGGAGGTGAACCATGCGGCAGGAAAGGGACATGGGCGCGGACGCGACGGACCTCCAGAACTCTGCCAAGGCCGCCGTCAGCCCAGCTGAAAACGAAATCGCCACGGTCGCATATCAATTGTGGTTGGAGAGGGGCTGTCCTCACGGATCGGATCAGGAAGACTGGTTCAGGGCGGAAGCGATGCTAAACGCACTCGTCCCATCGATCTCCTGCTGCGATATTCTCACCCAGTCCGAGATACTGGACGAATTCGCTTTGGAAATATGGCAGGAGGGGCATTGGGAGGTATGGGAACGTGAGTGGGTCGGCGCCCGCTGGGTCCCGGATCTGCGTCCAGCGTGTTCTTCCCGCAGGGCTGCATAGGAATTACGGATCCGAGTGCGCCGCTGTTCGACAGGTCGGAAGCCCCGGGTTCCAGGGCTCGAGCTAGCGCCGATGGCAATCAGGCCGCGCCCACTCGCGACGCATGCGCCACGCCTCCGGCCGGACACTCGAAAAGACGTAGTCGAAAATGCGGGGCCGGGCCAGAGCGTAGTCCACATATCCCTGCATGGTGACCACAAGGCGGTTCTCCGCGGAACCTCGCAGTTTTAGGGCCTCAATGAGGCTCCGCAGCTTCTCGAACTCGTTCTGCGTGACGGTGCGCAGCAAAGCTTCCCGGTTTGGGAAGTGGTGGTAGATCGCCATGGGCGTGATCCCGACCGCTTGCGCTACCCGACGCATCGTGACCGCCGCAGGCCCCTCGTCTTCGAGCAAACGAAGAGCGACGCTCCTCACGCACTCCGCCGTGTCGTTCCGTTTCCTGTTCATCCCATACACTGTATAGCCGTCCCAACCGAGGGCCCTGGGTCTCGCGCTCCGGCTTGCCGCTTCGACCGAGCCCCCCACAAAAGCGAGTTGGCGGACCAGCCGCGCTCTGCCTGATATATACTTGCTGACACGGGAGGCGGCGCTGGGCTGCCGAGGGGGGCCTGCGCCGAAGGATCTCAATGAAACAAATCCTGCTGGCTGCGGCCTTTTCCACGTTCAGTTTCAGCGTGGCTTTCGGGGCCGAACTGGTGCTGGGCGACGCGCAACGCGGAGCCGAACTGCTCCGCACCGAGAAATGCGTATCCTGCCACAGCGTGCGTGGCGAAGGCGGAACGGCCGCCCCGGACCTCGGAAAGATGATCGGACGTGACTACACGCCCTCCTGGATGGCCAGCGTCATGTGGAACCATGCCCCGGCCATGTGGGCTCTCATGGCAAAGCAGGGCATCCCGAAGCCGCAGTTGACCGAGGACCAGGCGGCCGATCTGTTCGCCTACTTTGAATCGGTCCGCTTTTTCGAGCGGCCCGGTGACGCCGCCCGCGGCAAGCAGGTCTTCGAGGAAAAGCACTGCGCCGACTGCCACGGGATCTCGTCTCCCATCGCAGCAGGCGGCCCGCCCGTAGCGTCCTGGGAGTCCGTAGCCGCGCCCATCGCCCTCGCGCAGCAGATGTGGAACCACGCTTCTCAGATGCAGGCCGCCATGATCGCGCGCCACATCCGCTGGCCGGAGATCACCGGCCAGGAACTCACAGACCTGGTCGTCTACGTGCAAAACCTGCCGCAGACCAAGGGCCGTGTAGCGGAGTTCGCACTCGGTCCCGGCGGCAACGGCGAGGCGCTTTACAAGGAAAAGGGATGCGCCGGCTGCCACGTCGCCAGTCTCGCGCTCGAGAAGCGTCCCGTGAATGGCACTCTTACCGATTTCGCCGCGTCCATGTGGGAGCACGCCCCGAGGGTGTGGGAACACCAGCGAAAGACCGGAGCGGCCCTGCCCAGGCTGGACCGCGACGACATGCGCCAGATTCTGGCCTATCTCTGGTACACCCAGGTTTTTGTCGAGCCCGGCAGCCCAGCCCATGGACGAAACGTGTTCGAGAAGAAGGGCTGTGTCGGCTGCCACAGCGATCCTTCGAGCGGCGCTCCCGATCTGAAGAAGGCGCTGGCCGCGCGCAACGCCCCCCTGCGCCCCTTCTCGATGGCGTCCGTGCTGTGGCTGCACGGCCCCGCCATGCAGGCGAAGATGCAGCAGACGAATCGGCAATGGCCGCTGTTCTACAAATCGGAAATGGTGGACTTGATCGCCTACCTGAACGGCCCCGAGTTCCAGGGCTCGAAGTAGCAGCACCGAACCGCGACCGTCACGGAGCGGACCTGGCGGTCAGAGCGCTAGTCCGGCTTCTTCAGCCGCCACACGTCCAACGACGTGAGAGACGCTCCGTACACCGAAAGGCCGCGATCGCCAGGCTCCGGAAAGATCAAATCCGTCAGGACCACCCGGCCGTCGTCCGCAAAGACCTCCACCGAACACCGATCCAGCAGAATGCGCAACCGCAATACGCCATCCCGAAGTTTGAGCGGCGCTTCGTGCCTCGCGGCGAACTCGGGATGAATCGTGAGAGCGCCGGAATGCCTGCGGTCGATATACACAACGCCCTTGCCTGCGTCGTACCCGACCCGCGTGCCATGCGCAGGCCCCTGCCGCAGCTCGACGCCCGTGTCCAGCGATCCCTCCGTCCGCAGTTCCGCCACGATATCGAGAGTCTCGGACCACGCCTGGCCACCCAGCAGCGCGTTCGCCTTCACTAGCGAGGCGTCCTTCAATTGAACGGGCGCCTCACGCAGCCGTTCGATCTCGCGAACCGGATTCTGTACCAGCCGAATGCCCTCCGCGCTCTTCTCCAGTTCGAGCGAGCGGGGATACGACATCTGCCCGCGCCACGGACTGGTCGGCAACTTAGCGGCGTACTTCCAATTGGCCATCCAGCCCAGCAGGATCCGCCGCCCATCGGCAGCCGGCACGCCAGACCACGTTTGCGCCGCATAGAAATCCGCGCCGCGATCCACCCACAGCACCTCATCCGAGGAGTTCTCGTTGACGAATTTCTCTCCGTCGAATCGGCCCACGAAGTACTGGGTGCCGGACCCGCCCGCCGCCGCGTGGTCGCCGACTCCGACCACCAGAACCCACCTGCTCTCCCCCTTGACGTTCGCCACCGGCAGCTCGAAAAAACTCGGGCACTCCCAGTTGGGAACGCCCCGCGCCCCGGCCGGCCCAAATTCGCTGAGCCGCACCCACGCCTTCAGATCGGTCGACGAGTAGAAGCGCACCTGGTGGGCCGTGGCGAGAGAAACCACCATGATCCAGCGCTGGGATGCCTCGTGCCAGAAGACCATAGGATCGCGGAACTCCGCCGCGCGAATATCAATCACGGGGTTGCCCGCATACTTGGTCCAGGTGCGTCCGCGATCGGTGCTGTATGCGATGTTCTGCGTCTGCAAGCCGGGGCTGTGGCCGGTGTAGATGGCAACCAGCGGCGCCACGCCGTCCTTGCCAAATCCGCTCGTATTCCGCGAATCCACCACGGCCGACCCGGAGAAGATCATGACGCCCTTCTCCTCCGCCAGCGCAACCGGCAGTTCGCGCCAGCTGGTCAGGTCCCTGCTGACGGCGTGCCCCCAGCTCATGTGCCCCCATTGATCGCCGAAGGGATTGAACTGGAAGAACAGGTGATACTCGGATCCGTCGTAAACCAGGCCGTTCGGATCGTTGGTCCAGTTCTTCGCGGGACTGAAGTGAAACTGCGGCCTGTAGATGTCCGTGGGCGCCGGAGCCGACAGTGCGAGTGCGGCGGCCAGGGTCACAAACGCCCGCGTCATGACTTCGCCGGAACCAACGCTTTCGTTGCTCCCGTGGTGATGCCGCCGTCCACCAACAGAGTCTGGCCCGTCACGTAGCGGCTCTCCTCCGACGCCAGGAAGACGATCGCGCCATCCAAATCGTTGGGCCGCCCCGGCCGCTTGAGCGGGATCCGGTCGCAGATGTATTCCACCCAAGCCTGGTTCTCGTACAGAACTTTGTTCTGCTCCGTGCGGAACCACCCCGGCGCCAGGCAATTCACGGTAATCCCCTGCGAGCCCCACTCGTCCGCCAGGCTCATCGTCAACTGTTTGACGCCGCCGCGGCTCGCGCTGTACGGCGCGAGTCCAGCGAACCCGAACACGCTGGTCACGGAACCGATGTTGACGATCCGCCCGTACCCTCGCGGAATCATCTTGCGCGCGATCGCCTGCGCCACGAAGAACGTCCCGCGCAAGTTCGTATTCACGATCAGGTCCCAGTCTTCCGGAGTAACTTCCAGCGCCGGTTTGCGCACGTTGCAGCCCGCGTTGTTCACCAGGATGTCGATCTTCCCGTACGCCGCCTCGGCCGCTTCCGCCATCTTCTGGATGCTGCCGAAGTCGCGCACGTCGAGCGCCACCGGCACCGCGCGCCGCCCAATCACTTCCACTTCCTTCTGGAACTCACCCAGCGACGCCAGCGTGCGGCTCGTGATCACCAGGTCCGCGCCCGCACGCGCCAGGGCCCTCCCGAAGTACTGTCCCAACCCGCGACTGGCGCCAGTGACCAAGGCCACGCGCCCACTCAGATCAAAAAACTCGCCCATTTCGCCGCTCCTCTCTTATGGCTGCACGATGACTTTCATCAGGTTCGCCTCGCGCCGATAGAGCCGGTCAAACCACGAGGCCGCCTGTTCGAGCGGAGTGCGCGCGCTGATCAGCCCGTCCACCCGAATCGCGCCGCTCGAAAGCAGCCGGATGCAGGCCGGATATTCGCCCGCCGACGCGCACGATCCCTGCAAGCGGATCTGCCGCGTCACCACCGATTGAAGCGGCACGTCCACCTGCGGGCTGAAATTGCCGATCAGCGTCACGGCGCCGCCCTTACGCACGCACGCGATCGCCGTGCGAATCGGATCGGTGGCCCCCACCGCTTCAAGCGCCGCATCCGCGCCCCGCCCTTCCGTCGCCGCAATCACCGCGGCCGGAGCGTCGCCTGTGCTCGAGTTCAACACCATCGAAGCGCCCGCGCCGGTCGCCATCCGCAGTCTGGCCTCGTCCACGTCGATCGCGATCACGCGCTCGAACCCCGCGCTTCGTGCCGCCTGGATCGTGAGCAGGCCGATCATCCCGCACCCGACCACCACGGCCGTGTCCCCCAGCGCGTGCGGAGTCAGATTCACCGCATGCACGGCCACCGAGACGGCTTCGATCATGGCGGCGTGATCGAACGACAGCGATTCCGGCAAACGGTACAAAATGTTCGTGGGGACGGCGACATACTCCGCAAACGCCCCGTGGCGCCGGTAGTCGCCGCACGAGACGCCCAGCACCTGCCGGCGGTCGCACAGGTTGACCTCGCCGCGCCGGCAGAAGTAGCACGACCCGCAACTCACCGTCGAATCGAAGGTAACCCGGTCGCCCGCCGCCCACCCGCTCACATCCCGCCCTGTGCGCGCGATAACCCCGGCCGCCTCATGCCCCATCACCACCGGAGGTATCCTGCGGCCCGTCGAACCGTCCATCCCGTGCACGTCACTGCCGCAAATCCCACATGCCCGCACCTGAACCAGGACATCGTTCGGCCCAAGCTCCGGCTCCGGAAAATCGGCCATCTCCAAATGCATGTATTCGGTCAGCAGTAGTGCTCTCATATCGCCCCCAAGCCAAACACAATGGCCACGAATGAACACGAATGGACACGAATGAAAACAACAAGTCCTTTCTTGTCTTTCTTATTCGTGTCCATTCGTGTTCATTCGTGGCCAGTAAGGTTTTTGCCGTTCCCCGTTACTCGAACACCCCCTCCACCGGCACCACCCGCACGTCTTCCGGCTTCCAGTCCAACCGCCAGCTCTCGATGATCTTGTCTTCCGCCATCACCTCTGGCGGCTTCGGAGAGTTGTACTTCATCGGCGAAACCTCGTTGGCCAGGAACTTCGCCTTCAGCGCCGCGCAGTCCTTCGCCACCACCACGACCTGAAGATCCGTCGATCGCAGGTGCTTCCGGATGGCCCGGTTCACGTCCTCTACCGTCAGCTTCGCCAGGCTCTGCTTCAGGTACGTGTTGTACTGCGGGATGCCATAAAAGTCGCTGTCGATCGCATATCCCAGTTCCGCGCTCTTGGTCTTCGTGAGCAGGTTGACGTTCTTGGTGACGAAAAGCCGCGTGCGCTCGAAATCCTCCGCGTTGATTCCCTCGCGGATCAGTTTGTCCAGCTCGAACATGGCGGCCCGCAACGCGAACTGGGCGGTCGGCGGCTCCACCGGGCGTATCCAGATCTGGAAGATCTGCCGGTGCCGCGCCAGGTTCGGCTCCGGCTCGAAAAGAAACATGCCGCGCGGAAAGTACTCGATATAGGCGTAGTCGCCGTAATTCAGCCCGCGCTCCGCCCGCAGGCGCGCAAACAGCCGGCCGCCGCTCTCCCGGTGCGGTCCGAAGTACGCCTGCGCCACCAGCAGCGCCGGATAATCCGGATCGCCCCGCCGGACGTCCAGCGGGAACCCGATCGAATACGCCACCGACCGGGTGTTCTTCTCGACCATCGTCACCTGGGTTCCGTGGTTCGCCTTCGGCGCCGCCACCGCACCGGTCTTCTTCTCGCCCGCCGGCAGCTTCGAGAAATCCGCCTTCACCCGCTCCGCGAAGCCCTTCGGATAGCCGCCAGCCAGCCCGATCACCAGGTTCGCCTGCGTGAAGTGCTCCTTGTAGAACTGCTGCAGGTCCGCAATCGTCATCGCCTTCAAGGCCGACACCGTCCCCACGTCGTGATGGCCGTACGGATGGCCCGCGTAGATCGCGTTGTAGAGAACCTCCTTGCCCAGTTCCTCATCGTTGTTGCCGGCCAGCGACACCTGCAGGAAGTTCACCGCATCGTCACGGAGGCGCTGGAAATCCTCCTTCCGCCAGCCGGGATCGAGCAGCATCGACCGCAGCAGCCCGTAATAGGCTTCCAGGTTGTCCACGTGCGTCGTGCCCGTGAACGCGATCATTTCTTTGTCGGTCTGATCCGTCACCGCAGCCGCCATCGGGAACAGCGCGTCGACGATTTCCTTGTAACTCATCTCCCGTGTCCCGCCCCGCGCCAGCATGGCTGCGGTTAGCGCCGCCGCGCCCGGCTTCGCAGCCGGATCCTCCGCCGCGCCCGTCAGGAACACGATCCGGAAGGTAACCAGGGGAGAACTGCCCGGCAAAGTGACCACCTTCGGTCCTGGCGCGGCCGCCAGCATGCCCACCGTCAGAGCCGCCATCGCGAGCGCTTTCATTTCGCCTTCCCTCCGGTCAAAGTCACGATCGTCCTGCCGTCGGTCACCAGATACTTCCGGGCCACCGCCCGTATGTCTTCCGGCGTCACCGAGTCGTACACCTCGTACAGCCGGTTGACCGTTTCCGGCGTGCGCCGCAACTCGACATACCGCGCCGCGGTCTGCGCCACCGCCTCGCTATTGTTGAGACCGAGCGCGAAGCCGTACCGCAGGTGCTTCTTCACGGCCTCCAGGCGCGCCGCCGGAACGAGCTGGTCCTTGAAACCGTCCGCCGTCGCGACCATGGCATCCCGCACCCCGTCTATGTCCGCGTCTTTCTTCACCCGCGCAAACACCGTGAAGAGGCCGGGGTCGACGTGATCCGAGTCGTCAGCGCCCAGCAGATCGACCTTCTGCTCTTCGATGACCAGCTTCCGGTACAATTCCGAACTCTGCGAGAAGCCCAGGAAGTTGATCAGGTCCAGTGCCGCCTGGTCTTTGTCCACATCCGTGTAAGCAGGACTGCGGAAGGCCACAGCGACCCAGGCGAGCGTCGGCGTGGGCCAATCGACGTGATTGGTTCGCGGACCCGCCTGCGCCGGTTCCGCCGGAATCTCGGCCCGGTAGCTCCCGCGCTTCCACTCGCCCCAGTACTTCTCCACCAACCCGCGCGTCGCCTCCGCCGTGACATCTCCGGCCACGATCACCGTCACGTACTCCGGCCGGTAGTAGCGGTCGAAAAAGGTGCGGCTGTAGTCGAACTGGTTGGGCATGTCTTGGATATCGCGCAGGAACCCCATCGTCGTGTGCTTGTAGGTGTGGCGCTCGAACGCCGTGTCCCGCAGCACCTCGAACATCTTCGAAATCGGGTTGGCGCTGTTCTTGTTGTACTCGCCCAGAACGGCCAGCGTCTCGGTCCGGAACACCGCGGGCGCGTAGTCCAGATGTTGGAACCGGTCCGCCTCCATCCGCAGCACCGTTTCCAGGTCCTCCTTGGAGAACGTGGTGTGATATGCCGTGAAGTCATCGGTGGTGAATGCGTTCGACGCCGCTCCCGCCGCCTTCAGCGTGGCCTGGTATTTCTCGGGCGGATACGCAGCCGTGCCGCGGAACATCAGGTGTTCGAACAAGTGTGCGAACCCGCTTTTGCCTGGCTCTATCTCGTTCCGCGAGCCGGTCTGCACCACGATGAACACCGACACCACGTTCGGGTAATCCGTCGGAATGGTGACCAGCCGCAGTCCGTTGGCGAAGTCGTGCTGGTCATACGCGTAGGGAAACGCCTTCCGTGGAGCGTCGGCAGGCAGCGCCGCCACCGCCCCCGCAACAAGTAAACAAACGATGCGCAGCATAAGCTTTATCCTACCCCCTCGCACCGGCTACCAGCACCGCGCGCGCGCGCCCCCGCAGCACCGGACCGCGCACGTATGCAAGCGGACCCCGCGGTCCCCGTTACCCATGGCCCTCAGCCATCGTCCCTTATAATGAAAGCGCCAGATGAGCGAAGAGCACCCCAGCCCGCCCCCGGTCCCGCCCGCCGCGAGACGCCGGTCCGTCCTCGGAGCGATCCTCGCCTGGCTCCGCGACCTGGCGGTAGCGATCGTGATCGCCATCGTGGTGATCATCTTCATTTACCAGCCGGTCAAGGTCGAAGGCACCAGCATGATGCCGGGCCTGGTGGACCAGGAGCGCATCTGCGTCAATAAGTTCATCTACCGCTTCGGGATCGAGGACGCCCACCGCGGCGACCTGGTGGTTTTCTGGTATCCCGGCGATCAGACCAAGTCCTACATCAAGCGCGTGATCGGCGTTCCCGGCGACACCGTCTGGATCGACCATGGCGCCGTGTTCCTCAACGGCAAGCGGCTGGCCGAGGACTATGTGCCGGAGCGATACCGGGACAGCCTGTCCATGCCTGCCCGTACCGTCGAGCCCGATCACTACTTCGTCCTCGGCGACCACCGCAACTCTTCTAACGACAGCCGTCACTGGGGCCTGGTCCCCCGCAGTTGTATTTACGGCAAGGCCGTGTTCGTTTACTGGCCGCTGGAGCGAATCGGGCCAGTAAGATAACTCACCGAACCGCGACCGTAGTAACCCGAAAGTCGCCCCCTGCGTCCTGAGATAATAGGATCGTATTTGCTGGGAGGTTACTCGCATGCTCAAACGGTTGCCTCTGCTTTTCCTGGTTGCCTCCATCGGACTCGCGCAGTCGTTCAGGGTTGGAGTCGAAGGGGGCGTCCCACTTACCAACGCATTCGGCACCCGGACCGTAGGTATCCCGGGGTTCTTGCCAAGCTTGCCCGGTTCCTCCAGTTACTCGTCAGCCGCCAAGCGCTACACCGTAGGCGCCACCGCGGAATTGGACCTTCCGTTCCACCTGGCTGTCAAAGCAGACGTGCTTTACAGACGGCTGGGCTTTGGCTCTAATTCCACTATCCTGGTCCCAGCTGGGGGTGGAGCGATGACCACCACCAGCGCTACCACAGCCAATTCCTGGGAGCTACCTCTGCTCGGCAAGTACAGCGTGGGCAAACTCGGACCGCTGCAGCCGTATGTCGAAGGCGGCGTCGCTTTCCGAGCTCTTCAAGGCGTCCAGCAGACCACTGTGCTGGCCTGCCCCGCCTGCCTCACCCCGGTCCACCAAACGACGCAAACGAACAGCCCGTCCGAGTCGAGCCACAAGTTCACCAAGGGCATCACCGCCGGCGCCGGCCTGGAGTTCCGCCACCTGCTGCTCGGAGTCTTCGGCGAGATCCGGTACACCCGTTGGACCGCCGACGCCTTCTCCGCTCCCGACGGCGGCTTGAACTCGCTACGGAATCAGGCGGACTTACTCGTCGGTGTGACATTCTAGGTGGATGGTTCGAGCGCTGCGCACGTGCAT
>Ga0265331_10002477_pt1 | contig 12478 bp, 8 predicted proteins | sample 41923metaG_FD_202088 | JGI IMG/M metagenome (GOLD analysis project Ga0265331, IMG submission 202088) | Rhizosphere microbial communities from Carex aquatilis grown in University of Washington, Seatle, WA, United States - 4-19-23 metaG | ecosystem: Host-associated > Plants > Roots > Rhizosphere >...
GACATACAGCGTAAGAGGGCAAGGCTTATCGGGCGGTTTGTCGAATCTTATCAGTGACGTTGAAGCGCTTGACTTACTTGAAATAATTCAGTGGGTGAAGAATGACTCGTTAAACGGCTCTAATCCTGGCAAGATCTTGATCATGGGCGGTTCACAAGGCGGCTTACTTCCGATGAAAGCGATTTGCATGGGCGGACGTCCCGTCACTACTATTATATCAGCTCTCGCTCCTCCGAACTTCGCATCAAGCTGGATCGAAAACGGAACAATTAAGATGACAGCTTTGTGGACAATGGATTACACTTCTGATACTGCAAGATACACTCAGCAGGTAATTAACATGAGGAACTGGATAGAAGCGGATACGAAACCATTATGGGATAGCTTAAACCGCACGCTTCCTATCGGCAGAGATTTTGTGACTTCGCTTCATAATTGTCAGACTCCCGTATTTGTAGAAGGAAGCTGGCAGGATAAATTCTTCAACGCTTCAGGATGGCTGGATAATATCACACAGCTTACCGTCCCTATGACGTCTTATTTTGGCGCAGTGCAGGGACACGGCGGCGACCACTCGGCTACAGAAGATACATGGCACGAGAATTGGTTTAATAACTGGTTCTTCCAGTGGCTTTGGGATATGAACACCGGCATACTTACCGCTCCTAAATATCAGTATGCATACACAACATTCCCGGTAGTCGGCCAGTACTGGTCATTTGTTCATGACAGCTCAACTGTTCCGTTGAATAATATCTCCACCAATTTAAGATTATACTTTAATGAGAACCAGAAACTTCTCAGTACTTATAATAGCAACAATAGCAATAAGGCAAGCTTTAAGAACCAGGTTGGGACCAATTATACGCTTACACAGGCGATAGACGATGAATTCAAGGGAACAACCTTCAATAATAAATTCAAAGTTGATTCAGCAATATTTACTTCAACCGCACTTACAGCTCCTTTGAAATGGGTTGGCACGCCGACTATCAAGCTTGATTATTCATCTTCAGCAAGCACATTCTGCCAGTTCAATCTTGAGATATATGAAGTGCAGGCTAACGGCACGAGGAGATTTGTTGACAGGGCAAACTTCACAGACAGGAACTACGTTGCGAATTCCAGAAGAACCGCTACGTTTAAAGGACAGTCGCATGCTCATATGTTCCAGCAGGGAAGCAAAATAAGAATTAAAATTACCAATCTTGACAGGGTAAAAGAAGATACAGCATTTTTTGGAGCTACAAATCCGTTTGTGTTGCCGGTTATGAAAAACGGAACGCATAATGTATTTCTTTCAAACAACTGTTATATCGATTTCCCTGTTGTAAACCCGGTCGCTCATCCGTTCCACATGTATATGAACGGCGGCAGCGAAGAAACAACGACGACAAACGAACCGATCCAGTTTAAGCTGACGCAGAATTATCCTAATCCGTTTAACCCCTCAACCATGATTGAATATTCGGTTGCGAATACTCAAAAAGTTGAGTTGAAGGTTTACGACGTTCTCGGTAGGGAAGTAGCTACGCTGGTAAATCAAGTTCAAAACCCCGGTTCATATAACGTAATGTTCAACGCTTCAAGTCTTTCCAGCGGAATTTATTTTTACAAGCTGGTATCCGGAAGCTTTACTGATATAAAGAAAATGGTTTTAGTAAAATAAATAAACATTCATCAGTGAGGAGGGGGAGAGTTTTTCCCCCTTTTCTAAATCAAAATTTTTAAAATCAAAGGAAAATAATAAAAAAATGACAGCTATAATAATTGCAGCTTTTTTACTGTTCGCTTTTCTTCCCTTCGTTGTTGAAGGCATAAGGTTTTACAAAAGCGAGTAATGGAAATTTTTACCATGTAACAGGATCTGATCCGTCTTGTTACTCCGTTCTCAAAAGTCCTCCAAATGTTGGGGGACTTTTGCTATATATTAATGGAAGAAAACAGAGCTACCGTTCGGGTATAAAGCGTGGTTTGCAAGAGAAATAGGCTTTTATTAATTTATTGGGATATTTACGATAATAGACCTTTTGGAAACATGAAAATTGCGCTCTATTTGTCATTTCAAAAGACCTAATTCAATTAAATCATTTTTTTACTCACAAAACAATAAAAATTAATATATTATGCCCGAAAAATTAACAGAGGACCAAATTCATGCAGCGCTAAAGGAGCTAAATGGCTGGGAATACAAGGATGGCTCTATTAATAAGGTGTTTAAAACGAGTTCTTACCCGGCTACAATGGGATTTGTAGCGGCTTTAGGCGGATTTTGCCAGAAACGGAACCACCACCCGGATTATGTTTTAATGAAATTCAAAGAAGTTGAAGTATCGTTTTCGACTCATTCAGCGGGCGGAATAACGCAAAATGATATCGATACTGCCAAAGATATTGAGCAAATACCTGTTTAATTTGATCTAAAAAATGTCATATTTCTTTTTTCACTTTTATTAGTTTTTATTTTTTTTAAGTTTATACATATAAAATCTGCAAATGGATGATAATCGGCTCATAGCCCTGAAAGCTGCTCTTGAAAATGATCCTGAGGATAGCTTTTCAAGGTATGCACTTGGACTTGAGTATTATTCGGCTTCGATGATCGAGGAATCAAGAACCGCGTTTGAAGAACTGATAACAAGGGATCCTAATTACCTGGCGGCATATTACCAGCTTGGAAAAGTCTACGAATCAGCCGGTGAAATTGACCTGGCAAGAAGAATTTATGAAAAGGGAATTTATGTAGCCGCTTCGCAAAATGAAATGCATACCAAAACTGAACTTGAGGAAGCTCTTGACGGACTTCTGTAAATTATTCAAACATTTTTCCCAAAATTAAACCTGCAGGATATCGAATAAATACATTTACGATTCTATGAAACTAAAATCAAAAACGATGGTTAATCGAATTGTCTCATTGTCATTTCTGGTTCTTTTAAGTTCCGTTAATTTATATGCCCAGCTATCTACAAAAGGATGGGAAACGTATACTTCGATGAAAGAAGTGGTTAGAGTAAGCGTTCCCGGGAGCAAAGCCTGGGCCGCCAGCACAGGCGGTTTATTTTCATTCGACATCAGTTCGCCTCTTACAACCATTAAAAAATACACGACTTTTGACGGCCTGTTAGATAATGAATTGTCTTCCATAACTATAGATAATTCAGGTAAAGTATGGTCAGGCGCGGCTGATGGATCAGTAAACGTATTTGATCCTAATAGCGGGATTTGGAAAAGCATTACTGATGTTCAGTCGTCAACCGAGACATCGAAAGAAATACACGATCTTTTCCAGTATGGAAATTCTATGTTTATATCCACACAGTTCTCTCTTATTCAGTTTAGTATCCCGTTGTTTCATTTTATTGATCAGCCCTATTCAATTTTGGGGAGTTTTCCGGCTAAAACGTCTGTGCTTAGAACCATTGTGGTAAACGATACTGTTTGGGCAGGAACGGTAAATGGGATAGCATACGCAAATATTAATTCGCAGCTCCCTGAGCCAACGAGCTGGCATAATTTCACATCTTCAAACTCTCCGTTGGTCAGCAACCAGATCAACACGATCGTGTATTTTAATAATAAGGTTTTCTTTGGGACTGACAGGGGTATGGTTTATTATCAAAACCATATAATAAGCGCATTTGTACCTTTGTATAACGGTAATCCGATAATTAATCCCATAAAGGATCTGGCCGTTCATAATAACAGTTTGTATATCGCGACTTACGGCGATACTAATAATATTTATAAGGTTGATATAGGCAATCTCAATAATGCGCAGCTTATATATTCAGGTTTAGCGGTTAACTCGATTTCTGTCGGAACCACAGGTGATATTTTTCTGGGCACTGCTTTTAAAGGCGTATTTATTTTATCGAACAATGTTGGTTCAAGCGTAATACCTAACGGGCCATTTTCAAATTTGTCCACAGGCACGGGCGTGGATGCGTTTAAGAATTTATGGGCTGTTTCCGGCGCATTGGGAAATTGGGTGGATGTTACGGGTATCTATAGATATGACGGAACAAACTGGAAGAATTTTACATACGATCATTATCCACAGCTAGGCAATGGGTGCTGCGGATGGACTACAGTTTGTCCTTCAAGATTTAACCCCGGCGTTGTTTGGGTTGGCGGCTTCGGAAACGGGCTTTTGAAAATTCAGGGAGACAGCCTGGTCCGCTATTTAGAAACTAATTCGGTTTTAAAAACTTATGGCGGAGCCGGATTTGTTTTAGCTATTTCTCCTGCTGAAGATAATAACGGAGATCTATGGGTAATGAATAATTACACGGTAACCCCGTTTGTAAACTTTTCCAAACAGCAGGTATATGCCATACCGCTTGGAAATTCGGCAGCCTATTTTGCTGATTTCATGGCTATTGATAATTACAATACAAAATGGGCTGTTCTTGATAATACAGAACCGAGCACTCCCCATGGGGTTCTGTATTTCAATGAATCAGCTAATACATGCGGGTTGATCGGGTACTCGCAGCTGGGATCGAACGTGACAGGCGTCAATAATGTAATAGTGGAAAAAAATGGAGAAGTATGGATTGCAACAAATAACGGGATAGTAATTGTGCAGGATCCTTATCAGGTAATAGCAAATCCTAACTCAATTCCTAATATGTTTAAAATGAGCATTATTGCTGACGGGTTGAGCACGCCTTTGCTTGAAAATGTAGTATCTATAGCCACAGATGCGCTTAATAACAAGTGGATCGGTACTTTAACAAACGGGGTTCTTTATGTTTCACCGGATGGTACAACTCTGCTAAACAGATTCACAACTTTGAATTCTCCTATTGCAGATAACAAGATCGTCGATATAGCGACCGACCCTGTTACCGGTAATGTTTACTTCGGAACAAACAAAGGAATAAGCAAGTATTCAACTATAGCCGTTCAGCCTCTGGAAGATTGCAGTGAAATTAAGGTGGGGCCCAGCCCGTTCATAATTCCAAACAGCAGCCTGTTAAGGATCGACGGGCTTGTAGCTGAATCAAGCGTTAAGATCCTCACCATCAGTGGAAAGCTTGTTTTCGAATTCCAGTCTGAAGGCGGCAGGATCGCTAACTGGGACGGACGCGATTTTAACGGAAATCTTGTTTCTTCCGGAATATACATTATAGCCGGCTACAACAAGGATGCAACTAAAGTCTGTACTGGCAAAGTTGCAATTGTAAGAAGATAAGGAATGACGTATGATTTTTCATTCTTAAAGAAAAAGAAGTTCTATAATGTTTATTTATTCTTTTTCTTTTTGATTATTTCATTTTCTTTATATTTCCGGAGTCTTAACAATTTTTTTGTTTTAGATGATTTTACTTTCATAAAAGCCTCTTCCGCAGGCTCTCTTGCGGCTAATTTTCATTTCTTTCCAATCCCGCTGCTTATTTATAGAATAGTCTACCTGATCTTTGGATTAAACCCCGTCCCCGTGAGGTGCCTGAATCTGGTTCTGAATGCTTCAGTTTGCGTGGTGGTTTGCAATCTTTCTTACAGAATATTTCAATTATTTGGCAAAGAAGAGGACGATAACGCCAGAATTTTGAAATCGTTTTTGTGCGGTTTAATTTTCAGCCTTCTTTTTATTCATGTAGAAACCGTAATATATTTTTCTGAACTACATGAGATGCTTTTTACTTTATTTTATGCGCTCGCTTTATATTTTTATTTTACATTCAGACTCAATAAACAAAGAAAATATTCGATATTCCTGATTTTGTTCTATGCATTGAGTCTTTTTTCGAAAGAGAGCGCCGTTACCCTGGTTTTGTGTATATTTTTAAGTGAAATATTCCTGTTTAAAAATAAGGTCGCGGGTTTTCTCAGCGGATATTATCATTTACTCGGAGTTACCTTTTTATTTGTTTTGATAAGATTATTCTTCTTTAGTAAATTTGATAAACTTGATTACACTTTTAATCTCATTGCCATAGTAAAAGAAATATTCAAGAACATAGTTTTTGCTTTTACGGCGTTTTGGGCTTCATTAGATTTTACTTATTTGAAAGATCTGTATAAAACCGGCGATGCAGATATTGTAATTATTTTTAAATCGGTTTTAGAGCATTACCCGGTTGCAATAGTAGTCGTGTTGATTTCTTTTTTATTGTACATTTTGATGTTTATAAAACGCGATAAGATAATATCTGTTTCATTTGTTTTCATTTTTATCGCAATCTCTTCTTTTGTTTGGCTGACAGGATATGAGAGGTATATGTATTTACCGTCTATTGGATTTTGCATTATGATAATTCAATTTTCTTTCAAAACGCCGGCAGGGAGCAGGAATCTGAAAATATTCGTTTTTGCTTTGCTAATTATTTTTTCTCTTTACAATATCTACAGTCTGATTCAAAAAGAGGAAAATTGGAAAAGGGCATCTGAAATTTCATTTGAAACCATATCGCAAATAGTTAGTATTACAAAAGAACTTCCTGCCGGTTCAGAGGTATATTTTAAGGATTTGCCGGGAGACTATAAAGGCGCATGGATCTTAAGAGACGGCATTCACGAAGTCCCCGAATTTTTTGTTAAAAGAAATGATATAAAGTTTTATTATTTTTATGAGATGCCTGTGATCGAAAAAATTCCAAACAACGTTTATGTATATGATTATTCAGATGGGAAGATATATGCAAAATAAAACCACACTAAAATTATGTTAATTATTCCATCAATAGACATTAAAGACGGAAAATGCGTCAGGGTTATAGAAGGACTTGCCGATAAAACCATGTATTATTCGGAAAGCCCTTTAAATATGGCAAAGCTATTCAGAAAAGAGAACGCTAAAGTTATTCATATTACCGACCTTAACGGAGCATATACCGGCAAAATGAACAATTTCCGTATAATTAAAGATATTGTTGATTCTGTCGGCGTCCCTATTCAAATAGGAGGCGGAATCAGAGATTATGAAACCGTGCGTCAATTAATCAGAGAAGTTGGCGTGTACAGAATTGTACTGGGCACTTCCGCTATCAATAATACAGATCTTATCGCTGAAACCCTTGATGAATTTGGACCAAGGCAAATTGTTATCGGCGTAGATGTAAGAAACGGATTTGTTGTAAAAGATGGATGGGTAAATCAAACAGACATTAAAGGCGTTGATTTTGCCTTAAACATGAAGGCCGCCGGAATTGAGAGGATAATTTATCAGGATGTATCAAGAGTGGGAACATTTTTAGGGCCAAATTTTGAGGAAATAGTTGAAATGGCGCTACAAACAAAACTGAAGATCACGGCTGCAGGCGGCATTGGCGGTTACCTAGACTTAAGAAGAATGCAGGAGTTGGAAAAACTCGGTGTGGATTCTGTTATGATGAGCCGCCCTTTGTATGAGAATAAATTTCCCTGCATGGCGCTCTGGCGTGAACAGGAAAAAATAGACACTTCACTTGAGTTGCCAAAAGTTAAATAACTTTTTTTGATTAACATCCCGGTTAATCTGCGAAATTCTTATTATTATCATCATTATTCAGCGTATTAAATTTGAGTTGAATTCTATGTATCCAATTACTATAATTCTATATGTTAAAACTCATAATTACTTTTATTACAAATCGCTTATTTTTTAAGGGAGTTTTTATTGGTTTTTTATTGCTTTTCAACGTTCTTACGCTATTATCTCAGGTAACCGCCTCTCATCCAAATAATATAACCATAGCAAGCGATAGAGTATTTATGTTGAACGGACACCCGTTCTTCCCGATTGGAGTTTGTTTTGAGCTTGGCAAGGAAGCTTATGATCATGAGCTAAAGAAACCTAACGGCAACGGAACATATGGGTTTAATTTTATTAATTTGTTTTCTCAAAACGCGAACTTGTATTATTGTTTTGGTTCGAAAAATATGATTTCCGGCGATTTGAGATCCGGTTCTCAATTTGATAATATTTTAGGCGCTTATTGGGACCCGAATATTACGGTAAACAGTAATTATAACAGGATACAGAATTATTTAGATGACGGCGTCTATCTTCTATCAGATAATTTCGCTTTTTGCTCTGACGATGTATCCCATTGGGCGTGGTCAAACCCTGCGCCTTGCGCTGACAGCATAGTTTTAACTCCTCCCTTTGATCAAAATGCCAGAAATGAAGCTATTGACAGAATTAACAATCTGGCGCTTAAAAATAACAGCAGAGTGATAGGATACTATTCACTTGATGATGCGAATTTGTTCCAGGCTCAGGGACCAAATCCGCCCATGTATTACTATAATAATTTCAGGAACGTCAGAATTGAGAATTTGCAAAACAGTTATAATCATGTTAAAGAAGTCTATCCAAATTCAATTGTATTAATTAGTCTTCCTCCCGTGTATTTTCCACGGATATTTGATTATAATAATTGGCAGGATGTTAACGCTGCAAGAGATGCATGGGTAAACGATGCTGTTGCGTACTCAAATAGCGCCAATGTTTTTTTTGCGCCCGGGTACCTGACAATGGAAGACCCAAGCTGGTCTGCTGCATATAGAATTTATGACAATGGTTACCCTAAATATTTTCCCCGGCATATAAAAGAAACTTTAATTGACAGAGTTTTGTCAGCCTCAAATGAACCAAAGGCAGTTTTGGGAGGCCTTATCTTTGATATTTATCAAAGCGATCCGGAATGGAACGATCCAAAGATGAATGAAAAAGTAAAATGGGGGATATATGTGGGACTTCAAAAAGGGGCGACCGGTTTGATTTTTTTTGGCTGGCACAAAAAGGATCAGGATTACATTCTTCCCGGCACCGGACAAAGACTATACTTCAGGCCAATGTGGGATGCCATAAGACGCCAGGTAGATACGCTGGTTAATTTCAAACATCTGGACAGTGTCTTTGTAAAAACCAATTTGGGACAAGTTGGATATTCTGTTACATGCACTGATACCGCAAGCGACATTTCATATGCTATTTACAAAACTGATAACAGAACATGGACCGATTATTATATGTTAGTAACAAATAATCCGCTTGGATCTTTATTTGGTCCTGACGAAGGCAGTAAAGATATTACTTTTACCTGTAACACACATGACTTTAAAAACTATTTGGTGACAGAAGTATTTTCAGGTCATACAGTGCCGAAGACAGGCCTTAATACATTTAATTACACGTTGCCGTGGTTTGGAACTGCGATGTTTCATATTACCACACGAGGCAGCGAATCTTTTGTGCCAAACGATTTTTATTTATCGCAGAATTACCCGAATCCATTTAATCCTGTTACACGTATAAACTACGGGATGCGCAAAGATGCAAATTTGACAATTAAGGTTTATGATGGATTGGGCAAATTGGTTAAGACCCTGGTAGACGAATATAAATCACGCGGTCAATATGAAGTTACATTTGACGGAACTAATTTTTCAAGCGGTATTTATTTTTATAAGATGAAGGCAGGCGGGTTCGAACAAACAAAAAAATTGCTGATAATTAAATAAATCTTTATTCAATTCTGCTTCGAGCGCTTTTTATGTAATCCCTTATTCATACAAATCTGCGTTAATTTTTCCTATCTTTGTAAATTAATATCTCAAAATCATGACTAAACGTAATATCAAAGCGCCTACCGGAACAAAGCTGACCTGTAAGAACTGGGCTTCTGAAGCGGCTATGCGCATGTTAATGAATAACTTAGATCCCGATGTGGCTGAACGGCCCGATGACTTAATCGTCTATGGCGGCGGCGGAAAAGCTGCAAGGAACTGGGAATGCTACGACAAAATAGTTGAATCCCTGAAGGGTCTTGAAGCTGATGAAACTCTGCTTGTGCAGTCCGGTAAACCGGTTGCTATCTTTAAAACGCATACAAACGCTCCGCGTGTAATAATCTCAAATGCACAACTGGTGCCGGCATGGGCAACCTGGGATGAATTCAGAAGGCTTGACACTCTCGGACTTACAATGTACGGGCAAATGACGGCTGGCTCATGGATTTACATCGGCTCGCAGGGAATATTACAGGGCACATACGAAACATTTGCGGCATGCGCCGATAAACATTTTGCAGGCTCGCTTGCCGGGAAGATTGTACTTACCTCCGGACTCGGAGGGATGGGCGGCGCACAGCCGCTCGCAGCTACCATGAACGGCGCCGTTTTCTTGGGCGTTGAAGTAGATAAGAACAGAATAAAAAAGAGAATAGATACGGGTTATTGCGATAAAATGACCGATAACATTGATGAAGCTCTTAAATGGGTGTTAGAAGCAAAACAGAATAAGCAGGCTTTATCAGTAGGTCTTGTCGGAAATGCCGGCGAAGTTCTGCCCGAATTACTAAAGAGAAATATTCTTCTTGATATTGTTACAGACCAGACTTCCGCTCACGATATGTTGAATGGATACGTGCCGATGAATATGCCGCTCGAAGAAGCATTTGAGCTCAGGAAAAATAATCCGGATAAATATATCGAGCTTTCGAGAAAGACAGTAGTTGTTCACTGCAAAGCGATGTTTGAATTCATGAACCGCGGCGCAGTAGTTTTCGATTATGGGAATAACATCAGGGGCGAAGCATATAATAATTGTTTTAAATCGGCGTTTGAGATTCCGGGATTTGTGCCTGAATATATCCGTCCGCTTTTCTGCGACGGCAAGGGACCATTTCGCTGGGCAGCTCTATCAGGCGACCCAAATGATATTTTTACTACAGATGAATATGTGTTAAAAACTTTCCCTGAAAATAAAGCGCTCGCAAGATGGATAGAGCACGCTCAGAAGAAAGTTCATTTCCAGGGACTGCCTTCAAGAATTTGCTGGTTAGGTTATGGCGAGAGGGCAAAGATGGGCAAAATATTCAACGAACTTGTGAGAGATGGAAAAGTAAAAGCGCCGATTGTAATAGGTCGCGACCACCTTGACTGCGGAAGCGTAGCATCGCCTAACCGCGAGACTGAGAAGATGAAAGACGGCTCAGATGCAATTGCCGATTGGCCGATCCTTAACTTTGCTCTAAACGCTATCGGCGGCGCAAGCTGGGTATCGCTTCATCACGGCGGAGGAGTGGGCATCGGGCTTTCGATCCATGCAGGAATGGTAATTGTTGCCGACGGGACAAAAGAAGCTGAAGAAAAACTGGAAAGAGTGCTAAATTACGACCCGGCAATGGGTATTGTGAGACATGCAGATGCTGGCTATGAAGAGGCAATTGCAAACCAAAAGAAATTCGGCATCAAAATGCCAATGATTAAATAGTTTTTATTAATGAAGAAATTTGACATACCTGTTTATTACCGCAGTCCGGTAATTTCGCTGGTGAAAAACGCGCGAAAGATTATGGATCCGCGCAAGAAGGATTATACGCCTACTGTGCTTGATTTCGGCCCTGTCAAATTTCTTATTGCCCGCCACTTTGGATTTTGCTACGGAGTAGAAAACGCAATTGAAATTGCCTATAAAACGGTTGAAAATAATGGCGGTAAAAATATCTATCTTCTCAGCGAAATGATACATAATCCCAGTGTGAATGAGGACCTAAGGCGTCGCGGAGTGCGGTTTTTAAGAGAACATAATGGCAAACAAATTATTCCCTGGGCTGAATTAAAAGAAGACGATATTGTAATTGTTCCTGCATTTGGAACAACCTTAGAAATTCAGCAAATATTAAAAGAGCGCGGAATCGATCCCTATATGTACGATACCACCTGCCCATTCGTCGAAAAAGTGTGGAACAGAGCCGAGTTTCTGGGAGCGAAGGGCTATACTATTATAGTTCACGGTAAATTTGATCATGAGGAAACTATTGCCACTTTCTCGCATTCAAGAAAAGACTCTCCCACGGTTATAGTCAGGAATATTGAAGAAACGCGCCTGCTGGCCGATATAATAGAGGGAAAAATAGAACCGTCGAAATTCTACGAGCTTTTTGCAGACAAGTTTTCCGCTGGATTTGATGTTGCCAAAGATTTAGATAAAGTTGGGGTGGTAAACCAGACCACAATGCTTGCGACTGAAACGCAGGCAATTGCCGATATGATGAGAAAAACAATGATAGAAAAGTTTGGCGAGGATAATGTAAGGGAACACTTTGCAGATACAAGCGACACCTTATGCTATGCCACTTATGATAACCAGCTTGCAACAGAAGGTCTTGTTGAAACACGCGCGGATTTTGCAATTGTTGTCGGCGGATACAACAGCTCGAACACGTCTCATATTGTTGAATTGTGTGAAGAAAAACTTCCTGCATATTTTATTTCAGGAGCGGATAAGATCATTTCAGAGAAGGCGATAAGTCATTATGATATTCACTCCCATAATAGTAAAGAAACAAGCGGCTGGCTGATCAAACACAGTGATAAACCTACAAAAATAATCCTGACAAGCGGCGCCTCGTGTCCCGATGCAATACTTGACGAAATTCTGCAGAAGATCGTGGCGTATTTTCCTGATTCAAAAAATCTAGACGAAGTGCTTAAACCTTTCCAAAACGAACTAGTAAACTCCTAAGCTTTCCTTATCGTT
>Ga0265331_10002478_pt1 | contig 12478 bp, 10 predicted proteins | sample 41923metaG_FD_202088 | JGI IMG/M metagenome (GOLD analysis project Ga0265331, IMG submission 202088) | Rhizosphere microbial communities from Carex aquatilis grown in University of Washington, Seatle, WA, United States - 4-19-23 metaG | ecosystem: Host-associated > Plants > Roots > Rhizosphere...
TCCCGTCGTGCGCGAGGCCCTGCCTCATTTCCCCGCCCAGGCCTCCGGCTTTCTCGCGCTGGACGGCCGCCTGTATCACATCACCATCACGCCGGTCTACGTGCAGAGCACGGTCGGCACCGCGCTCATCGATGTTCTGGTGGCCGGCTATGAAGTCAACCGCGCCGTGGCCCAACACCTGAAGGTCTCGACCGGCGGCAGCGAATTCGTCTTCTTGTCGCAGGGTCGCGTGATAGCCGCCACGCTGCCCCCACGCGACGCAGCGCTGATCCCAGGCCAGCTCTCCGCCGCCCGGCATCCCATCCGCGCTGGGGCAAGCGAATACGCGCCGCTCATCACCCCGCTGGCCGATATCAACGGCAACCCGGTAGGCCAGCTTGCGATTCTCCGCTCCTTCGATACCGCGAACCGTGAGATTGCGGCGCTACGGCGAACCATCAGCCTGCTCTGGCTGGGTTCGGTGCTGGTGGGACTGGCCCTCGTCTACTTTCCCGCGCGCCATATCGTGGAGCCCATCCGAGCGCTGGACCGCGCCGCGGCGGAGGTGGCGCGCCAGAACTACGACTCCGAGGTGCCGGTCGAGAGCCAGGACGAACTGGGCAGGCTGGCCGCCACCTTCAACGCCATGTGCGCGTCCATCCGCAAAGCGCGCGAGGACCTGATTCGCTCCGAGCGCATTTCCACCATCGGCCGCCTGGCCACATCCATCGTTCACGACCTGCGCAATCCCCTGGCCGCGGTTTACGGCGGAGCGGAAATGCTGATGTATTCCCAGCTCTCGGAGGCCCACGTTCAGCGGCTCGCCCGCAACATGTACAAGGCCTCGGTTCGCATCCAGGAGCTGCTCCAGGATCTCCTCGACGTCGGCCGCGGCCGCGCGGGCGAGATCAATCCCCACAACCTCCGCGAACTGGTGGACGACGTGGTCGCCTCGTTCGCCGCCGCAGCCGAGTCGCAGGCCGTCCGGATCGAGGTCGAGGTGCCGGAAAGCATCGAGGTGCCGCTCGACCGGAATCGCATCCACCGGGTGTTCCAGAACCTTCTGGGTAATGCTCTCGAAGCCATGCCGGAAGGCGGGACCATCCTCATCTCCGCCACCAACCGGGGAACTTCGGTTGTCATCGACGTTCGCGACACCGGCCCCGGCATCGCCCCGGAAATCCGGGACCACCTTTTTCAGCCTTTCGTCACCGCCGGCAAGGCGACCGGCCTGGGGCTTGGCCTCGCTCTCTCGCGCCAGGCCGTGATGGATCATGGCGGCGACATGTGGGCGCATCCGGCCAACTCCTGCGGTGCCTGCTTCTCGTTCCGTCTCCCGATGCGCACTCCCAACTCCGGAACCGCCGCGTGAGATACTCGATCTGGAGGGCGGGCTTCAGCCCGCGCGGGACTTCAGTCCCGCAGGCATTTCCTCCTGCGGAGGCGCCACTAAGATGTCCCATGCCAGACGCGATTTTCTGAAGCTCGGCGGACTCGCCGCCACCGGACTGCTTTCCCAACCCGCCCGAGCCGGCGCCGTCGTCGTGCCGGAAAACCCCGTCACCGCCCACGCCATGCCGACCCGCAACCTCGGCCGGACCGGCTACAAGACCGGCATCTTCAGCCTGGGCGGCCAGGCGGCCCTGGAACGCGGAAACAACGAGAGCGTCGCCGTCCCGATCGTCGAGCGCGCTCTCGATCTGGGCGTGAATTACCTCGATACCTCGTCCATCTACGGCGGTCCCGAGCGCTGGAGCGAGCGCTACGTCGGTCAGGTCATGAAACGGCGCCGCGGCGAAGCGTTTCTCGCCAGCAAGACCAAAGAGCGCACCCGTGACGCCTCCATGCGCATGCTCGAAAAGTCGCTCGCGCTGCTGAACACCGACCACCTCGATCTGTGGCAGCTCCACGATGTCGGCGAGCCCCAGGATGTCGAGGCCATCTTCGCAAAGGGCGGCGCCATGGAGGCGCTTCTGGAGGCCCGCGAACAAAAGATGGTGCGCTATCTCGGCGTCACCGGCCACTTCCGGCCGGAGCCGCTGGTCGAAGCCATCCGCCGCCATCCTTTCGACGCCATCCTGATGGCCGTCAACGCCGCGGACAAGCACCACTTCAGCTTCATGGACACCCTACTGCCTCTTGCCGTCGAAAAGCAGATGGGGATCATCGGCATGAAGGTGCCCGCCCGCGGACGGCTTCTCCAGACCTGGAATCCCCCGCCGCTCGAAAACCAGCAGCACTCCTGGGAAGGCGCCGTCATCGCCAAAACCCCGGGCACGCTGACCATGCGCGAAGCGATGTACTACTCCCTTTCGCTGCCGGTCTCGACCGTCATCATCGGCTGCGATACCATCCAGCAGCTCGAGGAGAACCTGGCGCTAGCCCGTGACTTCACGCCGCTCACCGAGCAGCAGATGGCTTCGCTCGAAGGCCGCGCGCAACCCGTGTCCAAGCAGGCGCTCTTCTTCCGCTTCGTCACCCGAGGCTGAGTCAGGGCCTCGCCCGCCCCCGTTACCGAGCCGCGACCGCAAGGGAGCGGACCGCCCTGACCTCGCCCGTCCCCCGTGCAGCCGTTACTGAGCCGCGACCGCGAGGGAGCGGACCTGGCAGTCAGAGCCCCGGCCTCGTCCGCCCCACGTGCAGCGCCACGATGCCGCCGGTCAGGCGCTCGAAGCCTACCTCGACGAATCCAGCCTCGCGCATCATCTCGGCCAGCTGCCCCGCGGCGGGGAATTTCCGCACCGATTCCGGAAGGTATTCGTAGGCGCCCCGCTCGCCCGAGACCGCGCCGCCAACGGCCGGCAGAACCCGCCGCGAGTAGAACCGGTAGAGCGCCGCGAAAAGCGGCGAGGGAGGTTGGGAGAACTCCAGGATCGCAGCCGTGCCGCCCGGCTTCAGCACCCGCTCCATCTCCCGCAGGCCTCTCTCGTAATTCGCCAGGTTGCGAAAACCGAAGGCGGTCGAGACCACGTCGAGCGACCGGTCGGCCAGCGGCAGCGCCAGCGCATCGGCCTCCACCAACGCGGCATTCACCCGCCGCCGTTCCACTTTGCCGCGCGCGACCACCAGCATGGGATGGCAGAAATCGACCCCCAGCCGCGCGGACGCCTGCGGGCTCGCCCCACTGAGCGCGAGCAGTAGATCCCCCGTTCCGCAGCACAGATCCAAAACCCGCGCACCCGGCCGTTCCAGCGCAGCCCTCAGTTCCCGCACCGTGCGGGCGCGCCAGGCGCGATCCAGGTTGAAAGACAGCAGGTGGTTGAGAAGATCGTAGCGGCGCGCGACGCGGCCGAACATCCCGCGCACCCAGCGTGCCGCTTCCTGTTCGCCGGCGGCGCCGGGGGGCGCGGTCCCCCCAGCCGGCGGGCCACTCATCCGAGCGCTTCCTCTATGGCCCCGGTCACGATCGCTTCGTCGATGTCCGAAACCACCGCAACCTGGCCGATCGTCTCGGGCAGAACCCAGCGCACGCGGCCTTTCAGCGTTTTCTTGTCCATCAAGGCGCGCCGCGCGATCGCCTCCGCGGTCACGCCTTCGAGCGATGGAATCGGTCCGTACAGAGCGATGGTGTTTAGGATCTCGATCGAGTCTTCGGCCGACAAGTGGCCGGTCCGCTCGGAAAGATATACGGCCGCGCGCATGCCGAACGCCACCGCCTCTCCGTGGCGGAAGCGGGAATAGCCCGTCTCGGTTTCGAGGGCGTGCCCGGCGGTATGGCCGAAATTAAGGATCACGCGCACGCCTTTTTCCCGCTCGTCGGCGGAGACCACATCGGCCTTGATGCGCACGCACTCGCCGATGATCCGCTCCGCCAGGCGGGGCTCGCGGCCGAGCACCGCTTCGCTCTCCGTGGCCAGGGTCCGGAACAGCTCGGGACTACGGATCACGCCGTATTTCACCACCTCGAACAGACCGTTGCGGTATTCGCGCTCGGGGAGCGTCGCCAGGACTTCCGGGTCGATCAGTACCGCTACGGGTTGGTGAAACGCGCCCACCAGGTTCTTGCCGCATTCGAGATCGACGCCCGTCTTGCCGCCGATGGCCGCGTCCACCTGCGCCAGCAGCGTGGTGGGGACCTGCAGCACCGGAACGCCGCGCATGAAGATGGCGGCCAGGAATCCGGCCACATCGTTCACCACGCCTCCGCCGAAAGCGATGACCAGGCTGGAGCGGTCGCCGCCCCGCGTCACCAGCTCTTCCGCCAGCCACTCCAGGCAGCTCAGGCGCTTGTGCTCCTCGCCGCCGGGAAAGAGTACAATCTCGTGCGAGCGCTCCGCCAGGCCGCGCGCCAGGCGGGAACTGTGGGGCTGCCAGACATCCTCGGTTGTGATGACGAAGACCTTTCCCGTGCCGGCCGGAATGAAATCCCCGATCCGCGCGAGAATGCCCCGCTCGACAATGGCCTCGTAATTCCGCTGCGGCGTGGTGATGGCAAACGACGGCATACAAAACCCTTGTACCATGCGCGGCCCGCCGCCCGTCGCCCTAGCGCCGGACCAGCAGCGCTCCTCTACCCTGCCGCGCTCTGGGCCAGCACCGCCCGCACCTTCTCCGCGAGCTCGGTCCGTGTGAACGGTTTCTTGAGAAACGCGCCCTCGAGCGGCTCGCGGCTCATGAAGCCGGAAATGAACAGAACGCGCGCGGCCGGCTGCTCGGCCTTCATCCAGGCCCACAGGTCGGCGCCGCCCATGCCCGTCATCACGATGTCCGTCACCAGAAGATCGATGGGCTGATCGCTGCGGGCCGCCAGGCCGGTGGCCTCATCCCCGCTCGATGCGGAAAGGACCCGGTAACCCTGCTCGCGCAGGACGTCTGAAATCAGTTTGCGAATGGGAGCGTCGTTCTCGGCGACGAGGATGGTGGGCATAAAAGAAGGCGGGGACCAGGACGGGTCCCCGCCGTAAGAGACTACCACCTGAAACTAGAAAGTGACCTTGGCGGCCAGCTGCATGTTGCGCCGGTCATACGTCGAGCCCGTGCAGCCATAGCAGCCGTTCACGGTGTTGCCGACGCCTACGTCGGCCGAAGAGCCGGTCACGTAGAAATTGGCATGGTTGAACAGGTTGAACACCTCGCCGCGAATCTGGAGCGTGAAACGCTCGCCCAGCTTGGTGTCCTTGTACACGCCCAGGTCGAGGTTCCACCACCCAGGTCCACGGAACGCGTCGCGCCCGGACATCGGGGCAAACGAGGAGCCCGGCTGGTAGGTCATCTGCACGTGCGAGATCGAGTCGGTCGGGAACGTGATGTACGCAAACGTGTTGGGAGTGTTTGGCGAGGCCACCAGCCCGTTGCCGGTGGTCGGAACCGGCCCGTTGAACGTGGCCCGCGGAGTGATGTACGCCTGTGACTGGACCGACGTATCGAACACGCTGAACGGCGTGCCGCTGTGAGCCGTGAAGAGCGGGTTGATGCTCCAGCCCTTCAGCACGTAAGACAACGCCGTCGAGTGCACCGGCGCCGGAATGTGCCAGCTACCCGAGAAGTTAAACCGCTGTGGCAAGTCGAATTCAGCGTTTCCACGGTCGAAGCTCGGGTCGAACGGGTTCTCCATGCCGACCACGAACCATCCGTTATTCACCGTGATGTTGCTCGAGTAAAGGCCCGCGGTCGCGGCCTCGAAGAAGGTCGTGCTCAAGTTGTCGATGGCATGCGACCAGGTGTAATTGGCATTCAGATCGAGGCCCAGATTCCCCACGTTGCGCAAAGTCACCCGGGTGTTCAGGCTGTGGTAAATCGAGGATCCCTGGTTGCCCCGGTAGCCCACGCCCGCGCCCCATCCGGAATTGAGCTGATTGGTGCAAGAGCCATCGGCGTTACACGGCTGACCCAGGATCATGTTGCCGAATCCCGGCTGGTTCGGATACACGATGCCGTAAAGGTCCACGCCCTTCGATCCGCTGTACTCGATGGCCACCACGGCGCTTCGCCCGAGCTCATGCTCGATCGATGCGCTCCAGGTGTGGGCATACGCCGTCTTGATGTTCGGATCGACGATGCGGGCGCCTACTCTGCCCAGCGGCGAGGTCCCCGAGGTGCCCGCCAGCGGGCCGAAATTGTCGTTCGAGACGGGCCCCGAAACGTCCAATACCGCGTAGTTGGGCGGATTCTGGATCATGTTGTACGTGACGTTCCCGAAGTTACGCTCGTAGCCGATTCCGTAGCCGCCGCGCAGGCTCGTCTTGCCATCGCCGAAGACGTCCCAGGCCGCGCCCACGCGTGGGGCGAAGTCTTTCCAGTCCGGCTTCCAGAGCTGCCCGATCGAGCTTTTCGGCGCGAGCTGCATCGTGCCGGTATTGATGTACTGGGCCAGCACCGGATCGGCAAAGCCGATTCCCGCGGCGTAGAAATTCGAGTCCAAGTTCGGGTTGACGTTATGCTGCACGCCGAAGTGCTCCCAGCGCAGCCCCAGGTTCAGGGTCAGGCGCGGCCTGAGCTTCCAGGCGTCCTGGACGTAGAGAGCCTCTTCCTTGTACCGGTTGCTGCGGCTGAAGTCCGGCGAAGAGACCGGCAGCGTGACATTGCAGTCGTTCGGATTCACCGCGCACGGGAACTTCCCCTGCGGATTCACCGCCACCAGAATGTCGTTGTACTGGCCGCCGAGCAGGGCACTGAGCGCCCCGCCCAGGCTCGAATCGCCACTGAGCCCGTCCACCGCGGTCTGGTAGGCGGCGTAGGTCCGGTTGTCGCGGAGGTACTCAAACGTGCCCCCGAACCGGAACGTGTGCGAGCCGTGGACCCAGCTCATGTCCTCATACAACTGCGCGATGTTCTGCGGACCGCCAAACGCGCCGCCCGCGCCCGGCGTGAACGGATTGTAGCCGGGGAACGCAATGGAATCCGAGCCGATGTTGACCGCCCCGGCCACATTGGCGTACATGGTCGGCACGATGCCCCGCTGCGTGGTCAGACCCGGTTGAAGATTGGTGAGCCGGTTGAAGACGATTTTGCTTTGCGAAGTCAGATTCGACGAGAAAGTGTGAATTACAGAGGCCAGGAAGTTGTGGTTGTAGAAGGTCTCACCCAGATCGTAATTGGCATAGGGGCTGTTGGACAAGAAACCCGCCTGGTCCGCTTCGCTGTAAAGCGCGTAGCGGCCATAGATTTGGGTCTTGTCCGAAAGGTTGTAGTCGATCCGGTTGAACGTGTCCCAGGTGTTCTGGGGAGCGCCGCCGCCCGAATCCGTCGGAGTGCTGTACGCGGTGTGGGTGAACAGCGGCGTGTCCATCGGCAGGCTGGCGCAGGCCAGACCGGCGCAGGGGTCGCTGCCCAGAATGTTGGTCAGGTCGGACCGCGATACCGTGCCCAGGACGTTGGCGCTCGGGCGCAGCTGCCCGTACGCGGTGAAGAACGCCTGCACGTTGGCTGGCGTTTGGGCGATCAGGCCCGGCGTCGGAACCCACGCCACAACCTCTCCGTTGCTGCGAACCCTGGTCCATTCCGTGCTGCTGAAGAAGAACAGCTTGTTCTTCTTAATCGGCCCGCCGAATGAATACCCGAACTGGTTCCGCGTGAACACCGACTCCGGAATGGCGAGGGCGTTGTTCTCGAAGCTGTTCGAGGAGAGGCCTGACACGCGGTTGAACTCATACACCGTGCCATGGTACTCGTTGCTCCCGCTCTTCGAGGCCACGTTCACGATTCCGCCCGAGGCGCGCCCGTACTCGGCCGTGAAGTTGCTCGTCAACACCGAGAACTCCCCCACCGCGTCGAGCGGGATCTGCTGCCCGACGTTCCCGTTGAACTCGTCGTTGTTGCTGCCGCCATCCAACAGGATGTTGGTCGACGCCTCGCGCTGGCCATTGATGGCAAAGCCCGCGCCGCGCGTGCCGACGCCGCCTTCCGACACGTTGCCCGCCAGCTCTACGAACTGGTATGGGTTCCTCGTGAGGTTCGGAAGCTCACGTATCTGCGCTTGCGTCACCATCGTGCCCAGCGTCTGAGTTTCGGTGTTGACCGCGACCGCGCTTTCCGTCACCTGTACGGTGGTCTCCGTCTTGCCCACCTGCAGATGAATGTCGAGGCCAACGCGCGCGCCTACACTCACCGTCACTCTCTGCTCGAAAGCTGCGAAGCCGGTGGTGTTGGCGCTCACGGAATACTCGCCCGGCAACAGGTTCGTGAACGAGTAGGTGCCGCCGCTCTCGGTTTGCGCAGTCCGCGTCGCTCCAGTGGCCAAGGAGCTCGCGCTTACGGTCGCATTCGGGACGGCGGCTCCGCTCGGATCCAGAACCGTCCCGGTAATTTGCCCAGTTTCAGTCTGCGCGTACGCCGCCCCCAGGCACAGCGTCGCGAAGACCGCGGCGAGTTGCGTATATCTTCCCAGTTGTTGCATCAGAAAATCCCCCTTGATTCAGCTCGATCGTGAAATCCCGAAGCGTGATGGCGCCGGAGCTGCACGGCCCCACGCCCAACCTTGAGCGTTGGGGGAAGCCCATAGAGATGTACCCACCTGGCATCCGCCCCCCCAAAAACAATCACCCCTCCGGAATTACCCTGGCCCCGCTTGTGCACGTCGCATTCCAGCAGCTAACGTGCTAAGATTCAGTCTCTTACGGAGGCTCGTCCCTACCAAATTCCACATCCGGAATCCAACTTTCAGGAACCTTAATGTTCAGCCAGCCGCCCCGGAACGCTACGATAGTAGATCAGGCCGATGGATATCATCGAGTTACAAGCCGTCTCGAAAAAATACCCGATTTACGAGCGGCCCGGCGACCGCCTGCGCGAGCTTCTGACCCTGAACCGCCGCTCCTACCACCAGGAGCACTGGGCGGTCCGCGACCTGACCCTGGGGATCCGCCGCGGCGAAACCTTCTGCGTCGTGGGCGAGAACGGTTCCGGAAAAAGCACCCTGCTGCAATTGATCGGTGGCATCCTCACGCCCACCAGCGGCCAGGTCCTGGTTCACGGCCGCATCACCGCCCTGCTCGAACTGGGTTCCGGCTTCAACCCGGAATACACCGGCCGGGAAAACGTCCACCTCAACGGCGCCATCCTGGGTTTCGCGGCGGGTGAGGTGGACCACAAGCTCGGCCAGATCCTGGAGTTCGCCGAGATCGGCGAGTTCATCAACCAGCCCGTGCGCACTTACTCGAGCGGAATGCTGGTGCGGCTGGCGTTCGCCGTGGCGGTGCACCTCGATCCCGACATCCTCATCGTGGACGAAGCTCTCTCGGTCGGTGACATCTACTTCCGCCAGCGCTGCATGCGCAAGATCCACGAAATGCGGAACCGCGGAGTGACCATCGTCTACGTCACGCACGACGTCGCGGACGTCAAGGCCCTCGGCAACCGCACGTTGTGGCTCGACCGCGGCCGCATGGCCGCTCTCGGCGATTCCGCCGAGGTCGTACAGAAATATCTGGCGGCCCTGATCGCGAAGGACGCCCAGCGGCTGCGGAAAGGGCAGGAGCGGACCTCCGGCCCGGCAGCCGACTACAGCGAGCCCGCCCAGATCGTGACGGCGATTTCGGGCGGCGCGCGCCACCACGGCGATGCGCGGGGCGAAGTGCTGGGCATCTCCGTGATGGACGATCGCGAACGCCCGATCGAGGCCGTGCGCACGCCAGCGCGGCTCTTGGTGAGGGTCAGCGTCCGCGCCACGGAGGCGATCCGGCTTCCCATCGTCGGCCTTCTCATTCGCACCGAAGAGGGAGTGGATTTCACGGGAGCCAACACGGCCAGCGAGGGCGTTGAGATGCCGCCCCTTGAAGCCGGACAGGCGGCCACCGTCGATTTCCACATCCGCCTGCCCGAGGTCGCCTCCGGCCGCTACACTTTCGCCCCGGCCATCTGCGACGGCACGCTGCTCGATTTCACCATCTGCGACCTGGCCGAGGACGCCGCCGCGCTCCGCGTGCTGGGCGGCGACGCCCCCGTGCGCGGCAGCATGCGCATCCCCTGCGCTGGCGTCTACGCCGCTGTCACGCGCGCCGATTGACCCGCCTCGGATCCGTTGCTATCCTCTGGACAAAGGCCCGCGCCAGCGCCACTCTCGCGCACTGCGGCCATTCGGGGGCGAACATGAAAATAGGGGTTCTCGGATCCGGAGCTGTCGGCCAGGTGCTTGCCTCCGGCTTTCTCAAGCACGGCCACGAGGCCATGTTGGGCACGCGCGATCCAAAGAAGAAGGCTGTCGAAGACTGGGCCCGCGCCAACGCGGCAGCCCGTGCCGGCACCTTCGAGGAGACCGCGCGCTTTGGCGAACTGCTGGTTCTGGCGGTAGCAGGGCACGCCGTCGAAAACACCATTGAACTGGCTGGGTCGGCCAACTTCGCGGGCAAAACCGTCATCGACGCCACCAACCCGATCGCCGACGAGCCGCCTGTGAACGGGGTCTTGAAATTCATCACCGGCCCCAACGAGTCGCTCGGCGAGCGGCTTCAGAAGAAGATCCCAGCCGCCCGCGTGGTCAAGGCATTCAACAGCGTCGGAAACGCGCTGATGGTGAACCCGCGCTTCTCGCAGGGCGTCCCCACTATGTTTCTGTGCGGGGACAGCGAAGACGCCAAGGCTCAGGTGTCTGCCATTATCAGGCAGTTCGGCTGGGAACCCTATGACTGCGGCGGTATCGTATCGGCGCGGGCCATCGAGCCGCTGTGCATGTTGTGGTGCCTGCCGGGGTTTCTCAGAAACGACTGGCAGCACGCCTTCAAGATGCTCTCGAGCTGAGCGTCACTTGTACGCCACCGCCACCACCCGCTTCGCGCGCGCGTGCTGCTCGTAAGCGCCGGCCGGAGGCGCAATCGTCTCCACCCTCCGGAAGCCCGCCTGCTTCAACATGAACTCGAGCGCCCGCGGCGACGGGCAGGTCGCGATCGGCGACGCGCCGGCTTCGGTGTTCTCGTTGTAGAACTCGCCCGATTCGTCGATCAGCGCCAGCACGCCGTGGTACGGCCGGGTCCACTCCCGCCAGCCCCACTCCGCCGCGCCCTCCACCTCATCGATCACCTGCGTCTCGATGACGCACACCTCGCGCGTGACGCGGCCGATGTTACGCAGGCACCGCATCGGATTTTCCAGGTGGTAGAGCAAGCCGAGGAACAGGCACAACTCGAATTCGCCCGTATCCTCCACCCGCAGATCCTCGCAATCGCCTTGCCGCCACTCGACGTTCGCGAGGCCCAGCGTCTGGCCCACGAACCGCGCCCGCGCCAGGTTCGCCTCCCGCACGTCCACGCCCAGCACCGATTTGACGCCTTCGCGAGCCAGCGCGACCGAGTAGTAGCCCTCATGGCAGCCCACGTCGATCGCCCGGATCTGGGAGAGGCGCGGGCCGAAATGGCCCTTCACGGCCTCCATCACCATCCCCAGCCGCGTCTGGTGTATCGGCAGCACCTCCGGCGGAAGCGCCGACGGTGTGCGCCGCCCCCCGCCCAGATCGAACTCGTAGAACCAAGGCCCAAGCGCGTCAATCTGCTCGCGAATCTGCTGATCAGTCATCTGGAAGCGTCCATTGTAGCATCGGGAATTTGTGCAAATAGTACTTGACAACAAGTAAAGTTAGCTTTACATTATGACTATGAAACATGACACGAACTCTCCTTCCTCCTGCTGGACGCGAGGGACGACGATCCAGACCCTATGGCTCCTCGGCATGGCCTTCGCCACAGCGGGCGGAATCCTTCTGATCGCCCTGCTCAAACCCGCGCTCCCGTTCCGCATCCTGGCGGTAGCCGTGCCGGTGGTCTGCGGCGTCGCCTACGCTTTCCGGCTTTTGCGCGATCTGGCAAAGCTGGACGAACTGCAACTCCGCATCCAGCTTGAAGCCGCCGCCACCGCCTGCCTGGGCGTGTTCCTGGTCACGCTTCTCTATCCGATCCTCCAGATCGCCGGCTTCGTCGGTCCGCTCCAGCCCTATTACGTCATCTTCCTGCTGGTCGGTCTCCTGCTCGCCGGCTACCTCAACGCCAACCGGAGGTACCGGTGAAAAACACACTCCGCGTATTGCGAGCCGAAAAGAACTGGTCGCAGGCGGATGTCGCCACGCACCTCGGCGTCTCGCGCCAGACCATTAACGCGGTCGAAACCGGCAAGTACGATCCCAGCCTGCCGCTAGCCTTCGGCATCGCCCGCCTCTTCGGCAAGCGCATCGAAGAGATCTTCCTGCCGGAGGTGGAACTTTCCACGGCGCGCTGAGAGTCCATGGGTGGGGCGGACCCCCTGGTCCGCGGCCGACGCCCCCGTCGGCCCGGTCGTGCATCACCGAGACAGCGGATCCAGGGGGTTTCGGCCTAGTGATCGCGTTCCCTCACCAGCGCGGTGAGCGTCGCCAGGGCGCGCTGGCACGGCGACTCGGGGAACCCGGAAATGATGGCGCCGGCCTTGGCCGTGAACTCGCAAGCCCGCCGCCGCACCCGCTCGACTCCGCCGTGCCGCTCGATCAGGTCGAAGATAGCCGCGAACGGCACGCGATCGTAATTGCGCTCCGCCAGCACGGTCTCCACGAGGCCCCGCTCCGCCGCATCGGCCTTCTCGAGCGCATAGATCAGGGGCA
>Ga0265331_10002482_pt1 | contig 12470 bp, 12 predicted proteins | sample 41923metaG_FD_202088 | JGI IMG/M metagenome (GOLD analysis project Ga0265331, IMG submission 202088) | Rhizosphere microbial communities from Carex aquatilis grown in University of Washington, Seatle, WA, United States - 4-19-23 metaG | ecosystem: Host-associated > Plants > Roots > Rhizosphere...
ATCGCTTCACGGTGGGGCAGGGGCAGGGGGTATTGGCGGATCGTCATAAAACGTCTTGATACATCGGGCTGGCGCGGTACTGTTTGACCAGAAAGCGGATCAGGACACCAAGGACGGCGGCAGTGGGAACGGCGATCAGTATGCCGAGGAAGCCCATCAGCTTCACGCCCGTAATCAAGGCGAACAGAATCCAGACGGGATGCAACCCGACACGATGGCCGACGAGCTTTGGCGTCAGGACATAAGCTTCAAGGAAATGCCCGCCCGCGAAAACGCCAATGACCAGCGCGATATGATGCCAATCATCAAATTGCACCAAGGCAAGAATAAGGCTGGTTCCCCACCCGAACACCGTGCCGACATAGGGGATAAAGGACAGGACACCGGCGGTGACGCCAATCGCCGCGCCGTATTGCAAGCCGGTCAATGTCAAGCCAAGGCTGTAGATGAAGCCGAGCGATAGGCAGACCAACGCCTGACCGCGAATGAAGCCGGACAGGGTGCTGTCGATTTCCGCCAGTTGCGCCTTGATGACGTCATAGTAACGGCGCGGCCAGATACCGTCGACGATGCGCGTCAATGTCGGCCAGTCGCGCAAGGTGAAGAAAGCGACCACCGGTGTCACGATCATCATCGCCATCGTATCAATCAGACGCACGCCATTGGCGACGAGGTTTTTAAGCAGATTGCCAAAAAATCCCGCGACTTCGGCGGCGGATTGTCCGGCGGCATCGCGGATTTTATCAACTTCTTCCGGCGGAAAACGGGTGATCCAGTTTTCAATCCACGGCAAATAATGTGACCGGACTTTTTCCGTATAGGCAGGCAGGGCGTTGATAAGCGCGCCGATCTGACTGGAAATCAGCGGCAGGATCAACATGACAATCGCGCCAGCGACCAAGCCGAAACCAAGCAGAACACTCAGCCCCCCGATCCAGCGCGGCACACCGCGCTTCGCCAGAATATTCACCACGGGGGCGAGGAAATAAGCAATCACCAATCCGGCGACAAAAGGCAGAAGCACAGGCTTTAGTAACCACACCAGTCCGGCAAAAATGATAAAAGCCAAAAACCAGAAGCGTGTTTGTGTTTCAAGGCGCATGGGGCGGGAGTCCTTTGGGTTAAATAACGAAGCAAGCACTCTATTTCCTCCCCCCTTGAGGGGGAGGACGCACAAACTTAGGCTTACGTAGCGTTTGCGAAGTAAGTCTTAGTTTGTGCTGGTGGGGGGTATGACCCACAGAGCCCGTACCCCCCACCTGTGAAAACTAAGGACTTACTCCGTAAGTCCAAGTTTTCACTTCCTCCCCCTCAAGGGGGGGAGGACAACCAACCATTACAATCCCTTGATCGTCCAATCGCCGGATAAAACATCCTGCGACAGGCGGAGATTGCGCTCGGCCAAGGCCATTTGCAAATCTTCCAGCGTTCCGGCGAAACCTAGTTCAATCGTCGTCTTGCCGCGTGTCAGCGATATTTCGTCAATCCGGCGTACCCCCGGCGTGGCATAAAGGCGTTTCTTTAAATAGGTCCATTCGGCAAGGCTCGCCACCGATACGCTGACCGGAAGATGGGCGGGCGCGGGTTCGTCGCTGAGGTTAGTTGTAGGCGAAGGGGCAGGGGTGGCATTCGGGGCTGCTGCCGTCGCGGGCTGGTCATTATAATGAGCGTGTTTTTTGTCCAAATAGCTGCGAACCGCGTTTGGCCTGAATTGCACGGTGAAGCTGCCGATGTAGCGCACATCGGAGGCGTGTTCGCTTTTCACCTCAAAATTTTGCACGAGGGTGGACAGGTCGTTATCGCTGAGTTTCGCGCCAAGGGCAGGGTCGGCGTTGATTTTTTCAAGCAGCTGTTTGAATCCCGTGCGCTGCGCTTCGGCAATCGCCTGATCCCGCGCCTTAGCCGCGCTGTCGGCGGTGACGTCCACGGCGACATCGGTAACGATGTAGGGTGAGGTTGGCGGCGCGGGCTGCGCCACTGATGCCGTGGCTGTGGGCGCGGCGTCTTCGGCATGCGCCGGAAGCTGCCAAAAGGGAATGGCGCAAGCGAGGAAGAAAAAAGCGACCTGTCTCATTGCAAACTGGCTCATTTCCGCTATGGTGTGGGCCACACTTTACGGGAAGTTCTTATGATCAGCAATTCCACAATTTCAGGGCGCAGGGCCTATGCCGAAGCAGGGGTCGATATCGATGCCGGTAACGCTCTGGTCGATGCGATCAAGCCGTTGGCCAAGGCGACGGCGCGGGTCGGGGCGGATGCGGGCCTCGGCGGCTTTGGCGCGTTGTTCGATTTGAAAGCCGCCGGTTTCATCGATCCGATTCTGGTTTCCACCACCGACGGCGTCGGCACCAAACTGAAAATCGCCATCGATACCGGCAAACATGACACGGTCGGCATTGATCTGGTCGCCATGTGCGTCAATGATCTGATCGTGCAGGGCGCGGAGCCGCTGATTTTCCTTGATTACTTCGCCACCGGCAAACTGGATGTCGCCGCCGCCAAGCAGGTGATCGCGGGCATCGCCGAAGGATGCAAGCAAGCCGGTTGCGCCTTGGTCGGCGGTGAAACCGCCGAAATGCCCGGCATGTATGGTTCGGGGGATTATGATCTGGCCGGATTTTCCGTCGGCGCGGTCGAACGCACCAAGATTTTGCCACAGCAAGGCATCGTCGCCGGTGATGTTGTTCTGGGGCTGGCCTCCAGCGGCGTGCATAGCAACGGCTTTTCATTGGTGCGCAAAGTCGTGACGCAGCAGGGGCTGAATTACCACGCCCCCGCGCCGTTCGATCCGTCACGCACTCTTGGTGATGTGTTGCTGGAACCGACGCGGATTTATGTGAAATCAGCCTTGAAAGCCGTCAAGACCGGCCATGTGAAGGCGATGGCGCATATTACCGGCGGTGGGCTTCTGGAAAATATTCCACGCGTTTTGCCGGATGGTATGGGTGTCTGGCTCGGCACCACCGGTTGGCAAGCCCCGCCCGTGTTCCGTTGGCTGGCCGAAGCGGGCAATATTCCGCCGGAAGAAATGGCGCGTACCTTTAATTGCGGCATCGGCCTTGTGCTGATCGTCGCGGCGGAACATGCCGAAGAAGTCACGAAAACCCTGGCCGACAGCGGCGAACAAGTTTTCCGCATCGGCGCCACCGAAGAAAACCGCACCAAGGAGCGCGTGCATCTTCTAGGCGCGGGCAGCGTTTGGCCGTGCTAAAACTCGCCGTCCTCATCTCCGGTCGCGGCAGCAATCTGCAGGCTTTGATTGATGCGACCGCCAAGCCGGATTATCCCGCCAAGATTGTGGCGGTGATATCGAATGTGCCGGATGTGGCGGGGCTGGATCGCGCCAAGACTGCGGGGATTCCGACGCAGGTCGTCAATCACCGCGATTTCAAATCGCGGGAAGAATTTGAAAAAGCTTTGGATGCGAAGTTGGTGGAGGCGGGGGCGCAGCTCGTCTGCCTCGCCGGATTTATGCGGCTTCTGACGCCTTGGTTTGTGGATCGCTGGACGGATCGGTTGATTAATATCCATCCGTCCTTGCTGCCTGCCTTTCCGGGCCTTGACACCCATAAACAGGCTTTGGATTACGGCGTAAAACTGGCGGGTTGCACTGTGCATTTCGTTCGCGCCAAGATGGATCACGGCCCGATCATCCTGCAGGCTGCCGTTCCGGTTTTGTCGTATGACAGCGAATCCGACCTCGCCGCCCGTGTCCTCGCCGCCGAACATGAAATTTATCCCGTCGCCGTCCGTTTAATCGCGGAAAACCGCGTGAATGTGATTAACGAGAAGGTATTGGTGACGGAAGCGTAAGAAGACGTAAGAAAATGAGGGGACGGAGTGATGGATAGAACCGTGGACGGGGAAAGAACCGTAAACACTCCGTCCCCGTCGATGGACGCGTGAATTTCCCTGCGCCCCTGAGCGTTGAAAAACCGCTTGCTGCACCCCATGTTGGGGCGGTAGGACTTATGCCGGAAAAGGAACCCGCCCATGCCCATGAATGCCGACGATATCGAACGCCTGATTAAGGATGCTCTGCCCGACGCCAAGATCGATTTGAAAGATCTGCGCGGGGATCAGGATCATTACGCCGCGACGGTGGAAAGCGCGGCCTTCGTTGGCCGCACCCGTGTGCAGCAACACCAGATGGTTTATGACGCCTTGCAGGGCCGCGTTGGCGGGATTTTGCATGCACTGGCTTTAACGACAATCGCCGCTTCGAAAAGGACGAATTAATTTTCACACAGGAGAGAACCCATGGATCCATCCGTCGCCGAACGTATCCGCCTTGATATCACCAACAACGATGTTGTGCTTTATATGAAGGGCACGCCCGTGTTTCCGCAATGCGGTTTCTCGGCGCAGGCGGTGCAGATTCTGACCATGTTGGGCGTGACGTTCAAAGGCGTGGACATTCTATCCGACCCCAGCATGCGCCAAGGCATCAAAGATTACAGCAACTGGCCAACCATTCCCCAGCTTTACATCAAGGGCGAATTCATCGGCGGCTGCGACATCATGCGCGAAATGTTCCAGAGCGGCGAGTTGCAAAAAGCTCTGGCCGACAAGGGCGTACCCTGCGAAGCGCAGGCAAAGGCGGTCTGAGCTTTACGCGCTTTTCTTCGCGTTGGCTTCTTCACTCGCGGGTTTGTCATCGGCAGTGCGGACATACGAAACTTGCACGCTGCCGACTGAAACCACGCCTGAGAGTGGTTGCTGGGGCGCGTATTCGCCGATCTTGGTCTGATCGATAAATGAACGCGCTTCTTTCGGGGTATTGGTGCTCATGGTCGTTTCCCTCTGTGGATCGTTGCAGACACCATCTATGCTGCAATGCAATACATGATAGCAAGTGAAGGTCAATAGAATGTTAAAGTTTGACGTTATTTATAAGTATTAACAGGGACTTAATAAAAATTTTATCAATTATTTGAATACGATAGGCTGATTGTGCGATGCGATAAAAACGCCACACAAAGACCGGATTTTTTCCTTTTATAACTTGTCTTGCCAAGTAACGGAGCGGAAGGCTAGATTGCCTAAAAATTAGGCAATCGAAATGTCTGAAATCCTGTCCCTTAATCCCCCCGCAGAATCGCCCCGCTTGAAGCCGATCGCTATCGGTTCGGTGGTGGTGGAGCAACCTGTCATCCTCGCGCCGATGTCGGGCGTGACGGATATGCCGTTTCGCCGTTTGGTGAAATCCTTCGGGGCAGGGCTGGTGGTGTCGGAGATGATCGCGTCGCAAGCCATGATCCGCGAATGCCGCAAGACGTTACAGATGGCCGAACGCGCGGCGGAAGAAAATCCGATGGCGGTGCAGTTGGCCGGATGCGAACCGGATGTGATGGCCGAAGCCGCGAAGCTGAACGAAGATCGCGGCGCGCATATCATTGATATTAATTTCGGCTGTCCGGTCAAAAAAGTCGTCAACGGCCATGCCGGATCATCCCTGATGCGCGACGAAGTGCTGGCGGGCAAAATTCTGGAAGCCACGGTCAAGGCGGTGAAGGTTCCGGTGACTTTGAAAATGCGCATGGGGTGGAACCGCGATAATCTGAACGCCCCGAACCTCGCGCGAATTGCCGAGGATTGCGGCATCAAGATGATCACCATCCATGGCCGCACCCGCTGCCAATTTTACGAAGGGCAGGCGGATTGGGCCTTTGTGCGCAACGTCAAGGAAGCGGTGAAGCTTCCGGTCATCGTCAACGGCGATATCGTTTCGTTCGATGATGTTGTGCAGGCGTTGGATCTGTCCGGCGCGGATGGCGTGATGATCGGACGCGGTTCCTATGGCCGTCCGTGGTTTTTGCGTCAGGTGATGGATTACGTGGCGACGGGAACAATCTCCGCCCCGCCCTCACGCGAAAAACAAATGCGCGTGGTGATGGAGCATTTCGATGCCATGCTGACGCATTACGGCAGCCATGCCGGTCTGCGCATCGCGCGGAAACATATCGGTTGGTATTCAAAGGGCATGACCCAATCCTCCGAATTCCGCGCCGCGATCAATCAGCAAGACGACGCGGAAAAAGTCCGCAGCATGATCACCGATTTCTACCAACCACGGATGGAGGAAGCGGCGTGACGCAATCGGCTGCCAACATCATTCCCTATCCGGTGCCGGAAAGGGTGACCGAGGCTGGGTTATCGACAAGCGTCGAACGGCACTTACGCGATTATTTCGATGCGCATGAAGACGGTTTGCCCGCATCGGGGCTTTATGAACGCGTGTTGCAGGAAATCGAACGGCCGCTTTTGTCGGTGGTGATGCATGAATGTCAGGGCAACCAGTTGCGCGCGGCGGAGCTGTTGGGGTTGAACCGCAACACTTTACGCAAAAAACTCCGCGCCTTGGGCTTGATCGCGGGACGGTCCAAAGCGGTTCGCAAGGGGCGTTATGTTTAGACGTTTTTCGAAAAAAATAAAATCGTCATTCCCGCGAAAGCGGGAATCCAGCGCGAGCGATAGCGAGCAGAAGAGTCTTGGTCGCGCCGACGCGCGACGCTGGATTCCCGCTTTCGCGGGAATGACGTTGAAAAACAATTTCATCCAATGGGCCGTTCGCGTCCGGTTGCGGCATAAGCTGATCTTGCTGCTCGTCGTCGCCTCCATCGCTTGCGGGTTGGCGACCTATGCGGCGATGACGAAATCGCCGTTTTTTAGCAATGACCCCACGACGGTTCTGGTGTTGTCGCTGTTGGATCTTGGGTTTCTGGCGACGCTCGGCGCGATTGTGGCGCAGCGGATTGTGTCGATCTGGGTGCGTCGACGGCATAATCAGGCGGGGTCGCGGCTGCATGTGCGGATGGTCAGCATGTTCGCCTTGCTGGCGGTCGCGCCTGCCTTGCTGGTGGCCATGTTTGCCGGAATCTTTTTCTACTTCGGGGTGGAGACGTGGTTTTCACAGCATGTGCGCACCTCGCTGGATGAATCCATGGAGGTGGCGCAGGCTTACTTGGAAGAACACAAGCAGGTCCTTCGCGCCGATGCTTTGGCCATGGCGAATGATTTAAACCGGCAGGCGGTCGTCCTGTCGCAAAATCAGGTGCGCTTTGCCCAAGCGGTATCGACGCAAGCCTATGTGCGTAAACTGACCGAAGTGATTGTGTTCGACGGCTCCGGCAAAATCCTCGCGCGTTCGGGGCTGAGTTTCGCTTTGTCGCTGGAACCCGTCACCGCCGAAATGCTGGCGCATGCGCGCAAAGGCGATGTCGCCCTGATCGTCAATGACAGCGATGACCGCGTGCGGGCGTTGGTGCGGTTGGATAATTTTGTCGATACCTATCTGTTCGTCGGCAGGCCGGTGGAACCGGTGGTGCTGAACCACATGGCCACTACGCAAAAAGCGGTCAGCGAATACAAACAATTGGAAGGCAAACGTTTTGGCTTGCAGTTGACGATCTCGCTGATTTTCGTCGCGGTAGCGTTGCTGTTGCTGCTCGCCGCAGTTTGGTTCGGGATGAATTTCGCGACGCGCTTGGTGAAGCCGGTCAGTTTGCTGATCGACGCCACCAATCGCGTGCGCGAAGGTGATCTGAGCGCGCGCGTTGCCATCACATCAAAGGAAGGCGAAGACGAGCTGGATCAACTCAGCCGCGCCTTCAACCGCATGACCAGCCAGCTGGAAACGCAGCGCACCGATTTGGTCGAAGCCAACGCGCAGCTGGATTTTCGGCGCCGTTTTACCGAAGCGGTTTTGTCCGGCGTGTCGGCGGGCGTTATCGGGCTTGACCGGCAGGGACGGATTACGGTGATGAACGCTTCGGCGGCGGCATTCTTCGCGCTGAAAACGCCAGAGGCGTTGAATGGGCAAGCTATGGCGGAGTTGTCCTCGGAAATTCAGGGCGTGATTGCCGCCATCCCCCAGGGCATTCGCTTGACCGAAGAACAGGTTGAAATCCGCCGTATCGGGCAACCGACGCGCACCTTGTTGGTGCGGGTGTCGTCGGAACTCACGGGGTCGGAAATTCACGGTTATGTCGTGACGTTTGATGACGTGTCCGATCTTGTCTCGGCACAGCGTAAAGCGGCATGGGCCGACGTGGCGCGGCGCATCGCGCATGAAATCAAGAATCCATTGACCCCCATCCAACTTTCCGCCGAACGCTTGCGCCGCAAATACGCGCATGAAGTGCAAACCGATCCGGATGTGTTCATCACCTGCACCGACACCATCGTGCGTCATGTTGAGGATATCGGCCGGATGGTGGATGAATTCTCCGCCTTCGCTCGCATGCCTGCGCCGTCGATGAAGGAACATGAGCTCCGCGAAATCACCCGCCAGATGGTCTTCCTGCAAAGCGCGGGGCGCGGCGATATTCGTTATACGCAGAATTTGCCCGACGAAACTTGTATCGCGGAATGCGATGGGCGGCAGATCGCGCAGGCTTTGACCAACCTGTTGAAGAACGCCGCCGAAGCCATTGATGCGCGTGATCTGCCCCTCAGCGGCACCTTGTTGCCGGGGGAGATTTGGGTGCGGCTTTCCAAAACCGATAGCGAGATCCGGCTGGATGTCGAAGACAACGGCAAAGGCTTGCCCATCGAAGAACGGAATACCCTGACCGAACCCTATGTTACCACCCGCAGCAAAGGTACCGGTTTAGGTTTGGCTATCGTCAAAAAGATCATGGAAGATCATCACGGCACTTTGACGCTGACCGACCGCCCCAAGGGCGGCGCGATGGTCAGCCTTATCTGGCCCACCCGCCAACCGAAGGAAGGCGAGGTGGAGAACAAGGACGTGCCGAGTTGGGCTCAAGACTTTGTTTTGTCGGCGGATGACGAATCTGCTAAAGAAGAATCGCAGGCTTTTGCCTTGGCAAAAGATATGCGACGAGCCTAGGCTGTCAGCGAAGGCGGTAAAACATGGGGCAGGCTATCAAGGACAAAAATTTATCCGGCGACGTTCTCGTCGTTGATGACGAGATGGATATTCGCCTGTTGATCAAAGGCGTTTTGAATGACGAAGGCCTGTCGGTGCGCGAAGCGGGCAGCTCCGACGAAACTTTTGCCGCCATCCAGCAGCGCAAACCCGGTTTGATTATCCTCGATATCTGGCTGAAGGGCAGCAAGAAAGACGGGATGGAAATCCTGAAAGAAGTTCGCGCCAATTATCCCGATCTGCCCGTCATCATGATCAGCGGCCATGGCAATATCGAAACAGCGGTTGCCGCGACCAAGATGGGCGCGTTCGATTTTATCGAAAAACCGTTCAAAACCGATCGCCTGATTTTGCAAGTCCAGCACGCGCTGGAAGCGGCGCGGCTGAAGCGCGAAAATCAGGAATTGAAATCACGCGGCGGCACGGAAAGTGCCTTCATCGGCAAATCCGCTGGTATCAATCAGGTGCGCCAGATCATCGAACGGGTGGCGGCGACCGGCAGCCGTGTCCTCATCATGGGGCCGTCGGGCGTGGGCAAAGAAGTCGTCGCCCGCGACCTGCACAAAAATTCGCGCCGGACGGCTGCGCCCTTCGTCGTCATGAATTGCGCCGCGACACAGCCGGACCGTTTGGAAATCGAACTGTTTGGCACCGAACAACCGATGGCGGGCGGTGGACGTAAAGTCGGCGCGTTCGAACAAGCGCATGGCGGCACGCTCTATCTCGACGAAGTCGCCGATATGCCGATGGAAACCCAAGGCAAGATCGTGCGGGTGCTGCAAGAACAAGCCTTCACGCGCGTGGGCGGCAACACGCGGGTGGAAATCGATGTCCGCGTTATTGCCTCCTCCAGCAGCGATTTGCAGGCAGAAATGGAATTGGGGCGCATTCGGCAGGATCTGTATTACCGCCTGAATGTCGTGCCGATTAAAATTCCGGCTTTGGCGGAACGGCGGGATGATATTCCTCTCCTCGCCAATCATTTCCTCGCGCGGGCGGCGGAGGTGGCGGGTGTGCCGCTTCGCGCTCTGGGCGACGATGCCATGGCCGCGCTGCAAGCCTATGCATGGCCCGGCAATGTCCGGCAACTGCGTAACGCGATGGAATGGGTGCTGATTATGGCGCAAGGCGACGCGGCCGAACCAATCCGCGCCGATATGCTGCCGCCGGAAATTACTTCCTCAACCCCCAACGTCTTGCGTTGGGAAAAGAGCGGCGAGATCATGGGCATGCCGCTCCGCGACGCACGGGAAATGTTCGAACGCGAATATCTGCTGGCGCAAGTCATGCGCTTTGGCGGCAACATCTCGCGCACCGCCAATTTCGTTGGCATGGAACGGTCGGCTCTGCATCGCAAGCTAAAACTCCTCGGCGTCCACGGCAGTAGCAACGAAAACAACGCCACACCAGAATTGGGCGAAGCGAATTAAGATTGTTTCGTTCCGATGTGCGGCCTTCGGTGCATGCCAAAAAAACACCCGATCACATACATGGATATTCTTTGTCGTTTGTTTTTACATAAATGATTAACCATTGGTGTGTGATCTATACCCTATCCTATTCGGGATTTTTCATGGGCGTTCTGCTGTGAAATGCCCTTCTGTTTTACCTTCGCTGGAGATGTCTCCCCATGCTCAACAAATCAAACCTGACGATCAAGTTTCTTCTGTTGTCGATCATTGCCTGTTTGGTCGTCGTGGTTGCGGGGATTGGCATTTATGGCTTCTTCTCCGCCAAGGGCATGCAAGACAATATGGTGGATGTGTACACCAACCGCGTTGTTTGCATGAGTCAAATTAAAGCCGTGAATGATGCCTATGACCAAGAACTCCGCGCCATTCATGATGTCATTGAAGGTGCGCATACCCCGAAGGATGCTTTAGCAACCATGGAGGCGGCTCAAACTACAGCGAATAAGCAATGGAAGGATTACATTGAGACTTTTTTGTTGCCGGAGGAAAAAGTAATTGCGGATCGCGTCGTTGCTCAAATGGGTAAGCTTGCCGTTCCATTGAATGAAGCCAAGCAGATGCTGCAAAATGGCGAGAAAGAAAAACTGGCTAAAGTTGCCCTTGATGGCATGCTGTTGAACGACCAGTTGAATCAGGAGTTGGATAATCTGTTCAGTTTTCAGGCCAAAATCGCCGACCAACAATATGAGGAATCAAACGCCAGTTATCACCTGATTCAAATTGTGTATACGGTGGCGGGTTTGATCGCCTTGATGATTTCCTTGGGTGGCTTTCGCATTGTCACCGGTTGGGTTGTACGTCCTTTGGGGCGGATGACCGAAGCCATGGGGCGGATTGCGGAACAGAAATTTGATACGGAAATCCCGAACCTCGGTGATCATAACGAACTTGGTCAGTTGGCTTCCGCACTCGATGTTTTCAAAAACAACGGTATCGAACGTGTGCGTTTGACCGCCGAACAGCAAAAAGCCGCGCAGAAGCAGCAAGAACGTGCGGCGGCACTGGAATCGGAAGTGAAGCGCTTTGAAAGCGTTGTTTCTGGCATCGTCAACATGGTTGCCTCGGCGTCCACGGAAATGCGCGCAACATCGGAAACCTTGTCGGGTGCCGCGACGGAGACAAGCGCTCAGGCAGCTACCGTAGCTTCGGGGGCAGAAGAAGCGAGTGCGAGCGTGCAAACGGTTGCGTCTTCCTCGGAAGAGTTGAGCGCGTCGATTGCCGAAATCAGCGGGCGCGTTAGCAACGCATCTAAGCAAGCCGACAACGCGACGCATCAGGTGAAAAGAACGAATGCCGCGATGCAAACGCTTGCTGAAAACGCCCAGAAAATCGGCTCCGTGGTTGAGCTGGTTCAACAGATTGCCGGACAAACCAATTTGCTGGCCTTGAATGCCACCATCGAAGCGGCGCGTGCGGGCGAAGCGGGTAAAGGATTTGCGGTCGTGGCGTCGGAAGTGAAAAGCCTTGCCAACCAGACCGCCAAAGCGACCGAGGAAATATCGGCGCAAGTTGGTAGCATCCAAGCCGCAACCGGTGGTGCGCAAAAGGATATCGAAGAAATCTCCCGTATTATTACGGAGATTAACGCGCTGGTGGGCGGGATCGCCGCCGCGGCGGAACAGCAACGCACTGCGACGCAAGAAATCTCGCGCAGCGCAATCGAAGCTTCGCGCGGGACGCAGGGCGTATCCTCCAACATCGCCGGTATCACGCAAGCGTCAAACGAGACCGGACGTATGGCCAGCGAAACCCTGTCCGCCGCCTCCGAATTGTCGGAACAAGCCGAAGCCTTGAAGAAGGAAGTCGGCAACTTCATCGCGCGGGTTCAGGCGATTTAGTTGTTGGTTTTGGGAAAAGGTCGTTTCCTAACCATTGGAAACGCGCTATGCCTTGCCTATGGCTAACGATAAAAACACCTTGCGTAAACGCGTTACCCGTTACGCTAAAGTCTCCGCCTCCATGGCAAACTTTGGGGCGCGGGCGGCGGGAGATAAATATCTTGGCATCAATGCGGATCGGCAAAAGCAGGCGGAGCGGCTACGGCTTGCCCTTGGCGGCCTGAAAGGGCCGCTGATGAAGGTGGCGCAGATCCTGTCCACCATTCC
>Ga0265331_10002484_pt1 | contig 12461 bp, 12 predicted proteins | sample 41923metaG_FD_202088 | JGI IMG/M metagenome (GOLD analysis project Ga0265331, IMG submission 202088) | Rhizosphere microbial communities from Carex aquatilis grown in University of Washington, Seatle, WA, United States - 4-19-23 metaG | ecosystem: Host-associated > Plants > Roots > Rhizosphere...
CAATCCAGGCGCATGTCGATTACCTTTTGGCTATGCCCGGATGTTTCGCCCTTGCGCCATAATTTTCGGCGCGAACGCGACCAGTACACGGCATAACCCTCCGTGACCGTCAAGGACAGGGACTCGCGGTTCATCCAGGCCATCATCAGAACCTGGCCGCTACCCGACTCCTGCGCGATTACCGGCACCAGCCCGTCGGAAGTCCAGGTGATTTCATCCTGCCAGGTTTTATTCATCACAGACGCACCGGAATATTTTGCGCGGCCATGAATTCCTTGGCCTGTCGAATAGTGTATTCGCCGAAATGGAAAATGCTGGCGGCCAGCACCGCATCGGCCTTGCCCTCTGTCACGCCGTCGGCCAGGTGCTGCAGATCGCCGACTCCGCCGGAGGCGATGACCGGCACCGGCACCGCAGCGCTGATTGCGCGCGTCAGCGCCAGGTCGAAACCGCTCTTGGTGCCGTCGCGATCCATGCTGGTCAGCAGTATTTCGCCTGCGCCGTAATCGGCCATTTTGCGCGCCCATTCCACGGCGTCGAGACCGGTGGGCTTGCGCCCGCCATGGGTAAAAATTTCCCACCGCTGCGGTGCGTCGCTCACCTTTTTTGCATCAATTGCGACGACTATACACTGCGAACCGAATTTTTCAGCCGCCTCGCGCACGAACTCCGGGTTAAATACCGCAGCGGTATTGATGCCGACTTTATCGGCACCCGCATTCAGCATGCGCCGTATGTCGTCCAGCGTGCGTATGCCGCCTCCGACCGTCAGCGGAATGAAAACCTGTCCGGCGACTTGTTCGACCACATGCACCATCGTCTCGCGATCGTCGGAGCTGGCGGTTATATCGAGAAATGTCAGTTCGTCCGCGCCCTCCGCGTCATAACGGCGCGCCACTTCGACAGGATCGCCGGCATCGCGGATATCGACAAAACGCACGCCCTTGACGACGCGGCCGTTATCGACATCCAGGCATGGAATGATGCGGTTGGCAAGCATCTTACAGCGATTCCGCCAGTTTGAGCCCTTCGGCGAAATCCAGCGTGCCTTCATAAAGCGCGCGTCCGGTGATAGCCCCCATCACGCCGTCGCCGACTATGGTCCCAAGCGCGCGAATATCGTCCAGATTGGTAATGCCGCCGGAAGCAATGACCGGAATGTGTATTGCGCGCGCCAGTCGCGCCGTCGCTTCGATATTGACCCCGTTCATCATGCCGTCGCGGCTGATATCGGTGTAAACGATGGCCTCTACGCCATCCGCCTCGAACTTTTGCGCCAGATCGATGACATCGTGATGGGACAGCTTCGACCAGCCGTCGATCGCCACCTTGCCGTCTTTCGCGTCCAGACCGATAATGATGTGATTGGGAAATTCGGCGGCGATATCGCTGACGAAATGCGGCGCGCTGACCGCCTTGGTGCCGATAATGACGAAATCGACGCCGGCATTGAGATAGCCCTGTATGGTGTCTTCATCGCGGATGCCGCCGCCGACCTGGATCAGTACATCCGGGTAGGTTTCGCGGATGGCGTGAATAACGTCGCCGTTGCGCGGCACGCCAGCGAAAGCGCCGTCCAGATCGACCAGATGCAGACGCTTTGCGCCTTCCGCAATCCACCGTCCCGCCACCTGGACAGGATCATCGGAAAAAACCGTGTCGTCTTCCATGCGTCCTTGCCTTAACCGGACACATTTTCCGTCCTTGAGATCGATAGCCGGAATTAAAAGCATGTCGGATTCCTCGTCATCACTATAAGCCTGTTAAATGTCTATGCCCTGCGTCAGGGCGCCCATGCAAGAAAATTGGACAATAACTTCAAACCCGCCGCCTGGCTTTTTTCCGGGTGAAACTGTACCGCAAACAGGTTGCCGGATAAAAGCGCCGCCGTGAACGGCTCCGGATAATCGCTGCTTGCCGCCTGCACGGACGCCTGCGCGGGTTGAACATAATAACTGTGCACAAAATAAAACCAGCTGTCCTGGGCAATGCCGTCCCACAGCGGATGCGCGAACGACTGACGCAGGCGGTTCCAGCCCATGTGCGGAATTTTGAGTTTGTTGCCGGAGTGATCCTGCAACCCATCGGGAAAGCGCACCACTTTACCGGATATTAATCCGAGGCCGCGCGTACCGCCGTTTTCCTCGCTTTCATCCAGCAAGGCCTGCATGCCGAGACAAATCCCCAGCAGCGGTTTGTTCTTCGCGGCTTCGGCGATTACGGCGTCCAGCGCTCGGTCGCGTACCGCAGCCATGCAATCGCGCATCGCGCCGACGCCGGGAAACACCACGCGATCTGCGGCGAGAATGACGGAAGGATCTGAGCTGACTTGAACATGCGTCGCGGAATCCGCGCATTGAACAGCTTTGGCGATGGAGTGCAGATTACCCATTCCGTAATCGATAATGGCGACCGAGGACATAAAAAGACCGATTTAGAATAGGGAGGCGTTGGCGATGATAAGGGGTGTTCATTTTATAAGGAAGCGCTGATTAATTCAAAACAAACTCATTACAATCATAAAAAAAGACCGCTTCAATCACATGCGCGCAAGCAAAACTCCGCACCTCCTGCCATTAAAGCACGCCCTTGGTCGAAGGAAGCGTATCGAGCCGGCGCGGATCATGTTCAAGCGCAGCGCGCAGCGCGCGACCGAACGCCTTGAACATTGTTTCGGCGATATGATGCGCGTTTACGCCCTTGAGGTTATCGATATGGAGGGTAACGCGGGCATGATTGACAAATCCCCGGAAAAACTCGTTCAGCAAATCCACATCGAAACTACCGATCAGCGGGCGCGGAAAAATCACGCCGTATTCCAGTCCGGGGCGACCGGAAAAGTCCACCACGACACGCGACAACGCTTCGTCCAACGGAACGTAAGCGGAACCGTAACGCTGGATGCCCTTCAGGCTGCCTGCTGCTGCGGCCACAGCCTGCCCGAACGCGATGCCGACATCTTCGACGGTATGGTGGGCATCAATGTGCAGATCGCCGCTGGCCTGGATATCCAGATCGATCAAACCGTGCCGCGCAATCTGGTCGAGCATGTGATCCAGAAACCCTACGCCGGTATTCAGATGGGACAGACCGTTGCCGTCCAGGTTCAAGCTGACGCGAATCTGCGTTTCCAGGGTGTTGCGTTCTATGCTGGCTTTTCGGTCCATTATCGGTATTATTCGTATGAAGTTTAGGCGTAATAAAGAAAACATTATCATAAAACCGGGCGTCAAACGGATAAACCCTCAAACCGTGCGACCGAATCCCGCTATAATAGTCCCATTTTCCAATCATAAACACCTGTGCCCATGTCGAAGCAATCCATCAAAAAAGTGGCCCTCGCCTATTCAGGCGGCCTTGATACATCGGTTATCCTCAAATGGCTGGAAGAAACCTACCAGTGCGAGGTCGTCACCTTTACCGCGGACATCGGTCAAGGCGAAGAGGTCGAGCCCGCGCGCGCCAAGGCGCAGGCGATGGGCATCCGTGAAATTTACATCGACGACCTGACCGAAGAATTCGCGCGCGATTTCGTCTTCCCGATGTTTCGCGCCAACGCCATCTACGAAGGCGAATACCTGCTGGGCACTTCGATAGCGCGCCCGTTGATCGCCAAGCGCCTGATAGAAATCGCCAACGAGACCGGCGCCGATGCGATATCGCACGGCGCCACCGGCAAGGGCAACGATCAGGTGCGCTTCGAATTGGGCGCCTATGCGTTGCGTCCCGACATCAGGGTAATCGCGCCCTGGAGAGAGTGGGACCTGACCTCGCGCGAGACCCTGCTGGCCTATGCCGAAAAGCACGGCATACCGATAGAAATGAAACGCGGCAAGGCGTCGCCTTACTCCATGGACGCTAATTTGCTGCATATCTCCTACGAAGGCGGCGGGCTGGAAAATCCGTGGTGGGAGCCGGAAGAAGACATGTGGCGCTGGTCGGTTTCCCCGGAAAACGCGCCGGACAAACCGCTGTATATCGAATTAAGCTACGAAAACGGCGATATCGTTGCGCTGGACGGCGAACGCCTGACCCCGGCGCAAGTGCTCAGACGTTTGAACCAGCTTGGCGGCAGCAACGGCATCGGTCGGCTCGATATCGTCGAAAACCGTTATGTCGGCATGAAGTCGCGCGGCTGCTACGAAACCCCCGGCGGCACGCTGATGCTGAAGGCGCATCGCGCCATCGAGTCCATTACCCTCGACCGCGAAGTTGCGCACTTGAAGGATGAACTGATGCCGCGCTATGCCAGCATGATCTACAACGGCTACTGGTGGAGCCCGGAACGAAAACTGCTGCAGCAGATGATCGACGCTTCGCAAGCCACGGTGAACGGCGAAGTTCGCTTGAAACTCTATAAGGGCAGCGTCAGCGTGGTCGGGCGCAAATCGGAACGCAACAGCCTGTTCGACGCCAATATCGCCACCTTCGAAGACGATCAGGGCGCTTACGATCAGCGCGACGCGGCGGGCTTCATCAAGCTCAACGCGTTGCGCATGCGTATCGCGGGCAGAAAGGGAATCAGTTTTATTTAGGAAATACGCGACTACATCAGCTCATTTGAACCTTCAACGGCAAACGCAGCATTAAAAGTGCTGTAATGTAATGGGCGTATGAAACAACTGCGCAGGAGCGGGCTTTAGCCGCGATCAATCTCTTTCGCGGCTAAAGCCCGCTCCTACCGTGAAATGCAACGGCAGCTGAATGGTTTGTAATGTAGTAACTATTCAGCGTAACCGACGAAGAGGAAGTGAGGTAAGTCAGGCGAGACCTTCTGCGCCCAGGGATGGGCGCAGAGAGCTTCCAGGGATGGGCTTGCAGCGTGGTTAATATTCCGACACGCTTCCGCGTGTCTCGACTGGCTTGCCTCACTTCCGACAAGCTTCGGTCAGCGCTCAGAAGCACTCGCTGAATAGTTACGTAATGTATTGATTAATCTACTCAGCCCGGATCAGTGTGTACCGCTCACAAAATGCCGCAAGCGGGAGGTGTGTTATCAGCAGAAAAGATTATTGGGGAATTTCGCTTTTTATCGTACTCGCTCTAAGCGTGGAATTATGGATTCCCATAGCCGATGAAGCCGTTTTCTACTCCCTCGAAACGCTGGAACTGCTACTCGACGTGCTGTACGAAAAAGGCTTGGGGCTGGATGAGGAAGCCACTCAAAAAGCAACCGCCTGGACCGGGCTGCTGCTGTCCATCGGACTGACGGGCTTGCTGCTGTACAAGCTGCCGGTTATCTTTCGATATGCCAAAGCTTTTCTGGCCAAACGCTGGACAATGCGCAAGCAGGCCATCAAGGTTTGGTGGCCCACGCTCAACTGGCAACAGAAACTGGCGCATATCGCCGCGCTGGGCTTGTTTCTTGGCGCGCTTGTCCTGGTGATATAAAAGCACTCCGTCACAGAACCATCAGGATTTCCTGACTTCCGTTCAAACCGCACCGCGAGGTATACGCATGAAACGACGCTTATTTGCTGTAACTGTTCTTATCGCACTGTTCGCGCTCGGCGGCTGCGCCACCAACCCAATTACCGGTCGCAGTCAGGCCATGCTGGTCAGCGATAGCGAAGCGGCGCAGCAATCGGCGCAGGCATACAATCAATTAATCACCGGCGCATCGCAAAAACAGATACTGGACAACGATCCTGCATCGTTGCAACGGGTACGCGCCATTGCTGCGCCGCTGATTACACAGGCAGGCATCATGCGCCCGGAAACACGCAACTGGCAGTGGGATATTCATGTGCTGAAAAGCGACGAAGTCAACGCCTGGTGCATGGCCGGCGGCAAGATCGCCGTATATACCGGCCTGCTGCAGAAAATTCAGCCAACAGACGACGAACTCGCCGAGGTCATGGGGCATGAAATTTCGCATGCCATGCTGTCGCATCAGGCGGAAAAACTCTCGCGCGCGAAAATGCAGCAGGCGGGAATCACCCTTGGCATCATTGCCGGCGCGATTGCCGGCTACAATCTGAGCGGCGTTGCCAGTATTGCCAACAGCGCCGCAACCGTCGGTCTGCAACTGCCCAACAGCCGCGAAGCGGAAAACGAAGCCGACAGCGTCGGCATCGAACTCGCCGCCAGAGCCGGTTACAACCCCAACGCGGCCGTGACGCTGTGGAAGAAAATGCTTGCCGCCAGCGGCGGAAAAAGCGGCCCCGGCTGGCTCAGCACCCACCCCGCCACCGAAGACCGTATTCAGGCCATGCAGGTTCGCGCGCAGCAGCTGATGCCGGTTTATGAAGCGGCCAAGCGGGGGCAATAAGCCGAACAGCAGGCTTGCGCCCACAGTAAGTTTCTTCGGCGCGCAAGCCACTTATTCCATTAAAAAAACTGCGCCAGATCCATCCCGGCATAAAGCCCCGCCACCTGCTCCGCATAACCGTTGAACGGCAACGTAGGCCGCTTCAAAAACTCGCCGATGCGGCGTTCCCTGGACTGGCTCCAGCGCGGGTGGTCTACCGCAGGGTTTACGTTGGCGTAAAAGCCATACTCCCTCGGCCCGGCTTGCATCCAGCTGGTAACGGGCTGTTGTTCGAGGAAACGGATTTTTACGATGGATTTGGCGCTCTTGAAACCGTACTTCCACGGCACCACCACGCGCACCGGCGCGCCGTTCTGGTTCGGCAACATCTCGCCGTAAAGCCCGAAGGTCAACAGGGTCAGCGGATGCATCGCTTCGTCCATGCGCAATCCTTCCCGGTAAGGCCATTCCAGCACGCCGCTGCGCTGTCCGGGCATTTGTTCCGCATCGTGGAGCGTGACGAACTCGACGAATTTGGCGTTGCCGGTCGGCTCCACCCGCCTGATCAATTCCGAGAGCGGGAAGCCGAGCCAGGGAACGACCATCGACCATCCTTCCACGCAGCGCAGCCGGTAGACGCGCTCTTCCATGGGAGCCCAGCGCAGCATGGCGTCGATATCGAAAACGCCGGGCTTTTGCACCGAGCCTTCAACAGCTACGCGCCAGGGGCGCGTCTTCAGGCCGGCTGCCGCTTTCGCCGGCGCTTCCTTGTCGACGCCGAACTCGTAAAAATTGTTGTAATGCGTCACATCTTCCAGCGGGGTCGGCTTGTCCTGCAGTCCATAAGCGGTCGATTTTACGCCTGCCGGTTTTTCCTCCGCCGAAGCCGCTCCGGACAGCATGGCGGTCGCGCCGGCTCCGGCGGCCATCTGTATGAATCGCCTCCGCCCATAAAACAATTCGCGGGGCGTGATTTCCGATGCCAGTATTGCAGCGTTGTTGCGCTTGATCATAGACCCTCCTTGCGTAACGGCCTGACCGGCAGTTTAACCAGCCGCAACAGAAATAACAAAGCCAGCAACACGATATACATTGCCGGCGGTCCTATATCGCGCTTGACCAGCAGCAGGTAATGAAACGCGGCGGCGATTGCGGCGACATAGGTCAAGCGATGCAGATTTCGCCAGTTCCTGCCGCCGAGGCGGCGCTTCATCGCATCGGTCGAGGTGACAGCCAAAGGCGTCAGCATCAGGATAGCGGCAAAGCCGACTGTAATATAAGGTTTTTGGCTTATGTCTGCGATGATCCCAGCGAAATCGAACGCCTGTTCGAAAACCAGGTAAAAAAGCAAATGCAGACAGCCGTAGAAAAAACAGAACAGCGCCGGGACGCGGCGCAATCGGATCAACCCATGCCATCCGGTTATTTTCCTCAACGGGGTGATGGCGAGCACCAGCCATAGCAAGCGCAAAGACCAGAGGCCGGAATCGTTAATCAGCGTCTCAGCCGGATTAACGCCCAGCGAGTTGGTCAGCGCACCCCGTAACAGGTAAAGCGCAGGCAGGAGATACAAAACAAAAAGTACGCCGCCGGCCCACGCGATGCGCGATTGCAGCGCAGCTGGGCTGTAGCCGTTGGCCGTCTTAACGGGCACGCTTCCCTGCCTTTTCAGCGGGCGACGGACTCTTGATCCAATGGCGAGTTAACATGGCAACTCCTTCCTCAAGGCTGCCCATAATGGCGCAGGCTGACGCAACGCACAAGGATAAAGAAATCAGGCCCGATTTCGACCGCTTTTATTGCAAAGTTTTTACCGCGTTGCGCAACAGTTGTAAACACCGGCGATTAGCGGCAAGGTCCAGCGCGCTGAAATCGTCCTGCGTCGTCAGCAACGGGTTAGCGCCGGCTTGCAGCAATTGCTCGACCACGGCGTCTCTACCGCTGGAAGATGAATAAATCAACGCAGTCGCTCCGCTGGGATTTTGATAATCGATATCGATTCCCGCTTCCAGCAGCAACGCGATGCAATCAGGCGCATTGGCAAAGCACGCGGCCCACAAGGCATTATTTCCATAAGCGTCCAGCTGGGCCAAATCAAGATCCTGCTGTCGCAGTAGATACGCGAGTACATCGCAGCGGCCTTGCTGAGCCGCCATGATCAGCGGCTGCTCACCGTCGCTATTGGCGCGCAAAGGCTGCTCCGGCTGAAATCGGTAGTCTACTAACCAGGCAAGTATTTCCGCCGATGGGATCAAACTCATGTTCCCCCCGTTGGCTTATGATGGACGCCAGTCCGCCGCCACCGACGGCAGCAATAACGGGATCACCTGAGTCAACCATAAGTCTATCCGGCTATCCGCCAAACCCGGTTGACCGCGCTGATCGAGCACCAGCCCGACGAAGCGGTTGTCGATGATCGCGTGCGAGTGCTGGAATTGGTAGCCTTCAGTGCTCCAGCTGCCGACGATATCGGCGCCCTGGCCGTAAAACAGCCGGTAAAGGTGGATCAGGGAACTGGCGAAACGGTCGGCGTACCGCTCCTGATGTCCAAGACCGAACAGCGCAACGCGTTTGCCGGATAAATCGGCGCCATCCAGGTAAGGCGCAAATTCCTGCCAGTTGCTTTCCTGGCAGCCGGTCGACAAGCCGGGCAGCTCGCCCAAACCGTAACTGGGCGTACCCAGAATCAGCGCGTCGTATTGCAATAATTCATCGGGGCGGGTGCGGTTGATATTTTTAGGCTTGTCGGCGAGCGATTCGCCGAGCCGGCTGTAAATTCTTTTAGCCACCAGGCGCGTGCTGCCGGTATCCGTTCCGAAAAAAATGCCGATTTTGCTCATGAGTTACCTGCAATCGATAAGAGTAAATGCCGTTTTCGTTAACGGCATGCAAATTTCACTCCAGTTTATATTTTATATTTAGATTATAAAAATCATAGGGATGAAGCGGTATAATCTCGTTAAAGACGGTAAGCGAAACAAACAAAGTGTTGTTTGCGACATTCGGGCATAATGCGCATCCTGCGGGAGCCGGTGTGGCAGAATTGTCTGCCGCATTACCTTATCCGGCTATCACGGACACTTTGCGTTACACGGGGAAACGGCATAATGAATGTACTCGAACAATTACGCGCAGGACAGCTGGCCGGAAGTAGACGGCTTGCCTTATCTTGCGGCCTGCAGCAGTTCCCGCGCGAGATTTTCGATCTTGCCGATACGCTGGAAATTCTCGATCTATCCGGCAACGCGCTGTCGTCATTGCCGGACGACCTCCCCCGGCTGCATAAACTGAAAATACTGTTCTGTTCCGACAACCGGTTCACCCGGCTGCCCGAGGTATTGGGCCGGTGTTCCCTGCTCGGCATGATCGGCTTTAAAGCCAACCAGATAGAAACCGTCCCGGCTGAGGCGCTACCCGCTGCGCTGCGCTGGCTGATACTCACCGACAACCGGGTCGCCGAGCTCCCGCCGGAAATCGGGTTGTGCGCCGGCATGCAAAAGCTGATGCTGGCGGGCAACCTGTTACAGACATTGCCCGAAGAAATGGCCGCCTGCACGCGGCTGGAGTTGCTGCGCATTGCCGCAAACCGCTTCACCCGGCTCCCTGCGTGGTTGCTATCCCTGCCGAGGCTTTCCTGGCTGGCCTATGCGGGCAATCCGTTTTGCGCGGACGCCGAAGCCGCGAAGCCGGTCGACGCGCCGGTTTCCGGCATAGCCTGGAACAGGCTGCAACTGCAACAGCAATTGGGGGAGGGCGCTTCCGGCGTAATTCATCAAGCCGTATGGCGGAATGACGCAACGCATCGGGACGTTGCGGTCAAGCTGTTTAAAGGTGCAGTCACCAGCGACGGATTGCCGCTCAAGGAAATGACCGCCTGCCTCAGCGCCGGCGCGCATCCGAACCTGATCCCGGTGCTGGGCAGACTGGAAGATCATCCAGAGGACGCAGACGGACTGGTGATGCCGCTGATCGAACCGGATTTTCGCAACCTGGCCGGTCCGCCCAGCCTCGATTCCTGCACGCGCGATAGCTATCCGGATGCAACGGGTTTTACCCTGACTACAGCCATCGGCATCGCGCGCGGCATCGCTTCCGCGGCGAGCCACCTGCATGCGCAAGGCATCATGCACGGCGATTTGTACGCGCATAATATTTTGCATTGCGGAAAAGGCCGCGCGTTGCTGGGCGACTTTGGCGCGGCGTCCTTTTTCGAGCCGCGGGACCGGCAATACGCCCACGCGTTGCAACGTATCGAAGTGCGCGCCTACGCCTGTCTGCTGGAAGAACTGCTGGCGCGATGCCATGCGCCTGCCGGCGCACTTGAGACGATTAGCGATTTGCAGGCCCGCTGCGCGGACGAAAATCCCGGCGCTCGTCCGCTGTTTGCCGAGGTGGAGCAGGTATTGGCGGCCATATCCTGCATATAAAACCGGACAATCCTGATACTATAATCCGCAGCCCCATCCGATCAAGGAGCATACAATGACCGTCCCCGCCAAAAGTCTTTGGACAGTGACCGCCGGCAGCGGCGACCCCAGACTTGCCATTGATGACATCTATGCCACGGTCTGGGAAGCTGAGCCCAACACTCGGCCCTGGTTGCAAATCGATCTTGGCGACATAGCGACGCTGGGCGGCATCGAGGTCTATTGGGGCAGACAGGCGGCCACCGCCTACGCCTTCGTTGCTTCGCTCGACGGCAAGGCGTGGACTCATCTGTGCCGCACCGGCCATGGGGAAGGCGGCCAGAATGTCTTCGCCTTCCCTCCGGTCGAAGCGCGCTTCCTGCGCTGGAATTGCGAAGACCCGGAGTCGGAGCGGGGGCTGGAAGTCGTCGAAATCAACCTGTATAGCCCCGCCGAAGCCATGGCGGTGCTGGAGGAAGGGCGAATCGCGGCGCTCGGCCACGCGCCGGTCAAACTGCCATGCGGCGAAAGCATCACCGTCGATTTCGGCTATCAGCGCTCTCCGCTGGGAGTCAAAATCCAATGGGGGGAAACGCACGGCACCGTTTTTTCGGTGCATCTATCCGACGACGGCGAGCAGTTTCGCGAAGTCGGACGTATTCTGACCAGCAACGGCGGCTATGACGACTTTTATTGGCGTACCACCACCAGCCGCTATCTCCGTTTTAGCCTGCACGAAGCGAATGCGCCGGAGGGCGCGGTTATCAACGAACTCAAGGTGCGCATCCTCAATAAGGACCGCATGCCGATCGGAAGGCTGGAGCGCGCCGCTCAGAGCGGACGCGGCGAACTATACCCGCAGGCGCTATTGAACAGGCAAGTCTATTGGACGGCGCTGGGCGAGGTCGGTCACTCGAATGAAGCCCTGTTCGACGAATACGGCAACATGGAACCCCGGATCGGCTTCGGTCAATTGACCCCGCTGCTGAGGATAGAGGGACGCTTGGAAGGCTCTCCGGGCTCGCCTACGCTTAACCAGTCGCTGGCCGAGGGAGCGCTGCCGATCCCCAGCGTCGCCTGGTCCGCACAGGGCATGGAAATAGGGGTTACCGCGCTGGCCGATGCCGGTCAGGCCGTGGTGGAATACCGGATATCCAACCATGCCGACCAGCATCGGCGCGGCGCGCTGGTTCTTGCCGTGCGTCCCGTTCAAATCAATCCGTATTGGCAAAAAGGCGGTCATGCCGTCATCAACTCCATTGCCGTAGACGACAGACGGCTGGAGGTCAACGGCCTGCCTTACGCCGCGTTTTCGAGCGTACCCGACGCCGTGGCAATCGTCGAATTCGACGACGACGACATAGTCAAATTCATTGCCGGCGGCCCGCGGCAAACAGTCCGTACACTGCAATCCGGCTCCGGGTTGTTGAGCGCCGCCTGCGAGTTCGAGTTCTCGCTCGATCCTGGAGACTGCATCGCATTCGTAGCCGCGCTGCCGCTGCGCGATGGAATAACGCCCGCAGCGGACGTGCCGTTTACCGATATCCATCAACGCTCCGTGTGTTTCTGGCGAGACAAGATCGGCGCTCGAAAAATCATGGTCGGCAATGCGGAAGTCTCGGATACCCTGGAAGCGCAAACCGGATTGATCCTGGTCAACGCCACCGCGTCCGCGTTCAAGCCCGGCCCGCGCAATTACGACCGCGTATGGATACGCGACGGTTCGTCCCAGGCGCTTGCATTGCTTTATGCCGGACTGATCGACGAGGCCAAAGCCTACGTGGTCTGGTATGCGGAACGTATCT
>Ga0265331_10002488_pt1 | contig 12456 bp, 11 predicted proteins | sample 41923metaG_FD_202088 | JGI IMG/M metagenome (GOLD analysis project Ga0265331, IMG submission 202088) | Rhizosphere microbial communities from Carex aquatilis grown in University of Washington, Seatle, WA, United States - 4-19-23 metaG | ecosystem: Host-associated > Plants > Roots > Rhizosphere...
TAATCCTCGGGTTCAAGCAAAGGCGGGGCCCAACGCAGCAGCCGAGGTTTCGGGAGTTCAAACCCCACGGCGAGACGACGCCCTTCTCGCTCGCCCATCCTCTGAGTGCATCACCCGTGCGTAACCCGGTCAAGCCAGAGGTCACGAAGGCCTCCTGCGTTGAGTCGAAATCCATAAAGAGGATCGAAGGCAATGGCTCGACGCAAAGCAGGGTCGTCGCGCCGCTTCGCAACCGGCGCGAAAGCGCTCATTGGGGGCAATCCTTCAAGCCGGCGTGTTTTCCCCGGCGCGCCTTGGTGAACATGGCCTATGCCGCGCGAATCGGCGTCCACTTTAAGTTGTCGCCATTGCGCAAACTTACCATCGGCGTCGGCTCGTTCATCCTTTTCGTCACGGCGACGACGTTTCCTTCCTTGGCGGCTGACGACTGCGAGGCGATCGCCGACGCCCACGCCTATAATTATTGCCTGGCCGCCAAGGGGCCGGTGTATAAGCCCAGGCCCTCGTCGTCGCACGCGCCGCCGCAGGACCAGGACGCATCCTGGGACGAGGGCGCGCGCCCGGCGGAGCCGGGTGACGCGCCGAGCGCAACGCATCGCGCTGCGCCGCCACGCTATCCGAAATATTTGAATGCGGCGCCCGCGCGTCCCTCGGGCGCGCCGCACCAAAACGCGAGCGTTTTTTCGCTCAAGGGACGCTGAGCGCCCAGCCGAAGCTCCGCCGTGCCGGCGGACCGTTCAAGGCCCCTGAAACCAGCGCGAGGGTTAGGGCGGGCCGCCGGTCAGGCTCGCTCTGACCACGTAATCCTTGGGCGGCTTCACCCCGAGCTTCATGAGCACAGGCTCGAACTCCAGGATCTGCTGGGATTTTACGGCGATGCCCAGGTTGGTTGGAACCTGGGTGACGTAATCATCCCGCAGTTGCGTGGGAATGGGAGTGAAATCTCGCTTTTTGGCGGTGACGTTTTGGGTGATGTTCCCCCAGATCACGCCGAGAAGCCGCATATCCGTCCCGATTTTCGGCTGGTTCGTAAGATCGTCGACCCACGCGCCGCGCCGGAACAAGAAAACGGGCGAGCCGCTCGATCCCTCAAATATCGGCGCGTCGACGAGGAAGTCCCTGTTTCCATTGAAATCCAGGAAAGGCGGCGTCGCCGTCGTTCCGCGGCGGATCACCGGGACGTTGTTGACCTCATCGGAAATACCGATGGGATAGCCGATGATGATGAGATCTTCGATTGCCGACAGGCGCTTGATTTCATCATCCGACGGGATGTGAACCTGATTGAGATTTACCTGAAAAATCGGCTGGCCGATATTGGCTTGCGAGGCCATGATTTCGTTGACCGGGATGATGGCGAGGTCGATCGTCGGATTGGGGTGCGGAATCCATTTTTCCGCCAACCGTGGTATCTCCAGACGCAACTCCCGCCCGTAGTCAGGTTTATTGTCGCTGGTCGCTAATGTTACAGTTATAAATGCGCTTTTTGGTACATAATTGGGCTCGGGCATGATGACATGCTTGTCTGTGACGAGAGCATGAAGTCCAGTTCCCTGAGATTCGAAAAAAGTAAATTGGAAACATGTCCCGATGCTGCCGTTCCAATGCTCGTCGTAAATTTCAATTTTGGTCGTTACCCGAGTCATCATTTCGGTTAAGCCGATTTTCGGGCGCGTCGCGGCAGAATATTGAGGTTTTCCTTCAGCCGGCCCGGGCGCAGCTTCCTCCGCTCGAATGGGGAGAATCGGGCTCGTCGCCGCGAGTGTTTGGAACAGAAGGCGGCGACGCGTCGTCAGAAGAGCCATCGGCAGGGATCCGGTTTTTTTGGAGAAGGCCGCTTTGCAGCGCTCGGGCGCAGGTCCCTCGAGCGCGGAAGCATGGTGAAAATTCCTTTAACGCAACCGCGCGCTCATCGCCATAAATTGTTCCGCATTAGACCCAGTCCCAATCGCTGCATCTCTATCGCGGCGAATCGCGCTCAGACGCGTCTGCTTGTTAGAATAGCGTGACCGAGTCGGCGCTGCGCGCATTGGCCGGTAGCCAGGCTCGTCGACGCAGACGCTCTCGCCACGGTAATTCCATATTGCGCGCGCGATTGTGCGCGCGAGCGAGCGCGGCGTCACGCCTATCACGCTGCGAGAGCCGTCTCGGAATAAAAACGCCGCCTGGCGATCACGAACTCCCTCTTTTTGTTCGAATCGCGCGCGTTCCGATGTTTCCGGACGCCCAACGCGCTCCCTAAAGGATTGTTCACCATGACTTATTCAAAGGCCATGCTTCAGCCACAAAGTTCTTCGCAGTTGCAACCAAGCACAAAAGGCGTGAGCGAGTGTTGTATATTTGCCACACGGCCCGAAAAAAGACGGATTGATCGTAAAAAGGTGCTCACAATGGCGGCATTCCAGGTTACAGGTTATGCGCTTTCACCTCTCATGTGAGGGCAAGGAGAAAGATCATGCGAAACTTGAAAATCTCTATGCTAGCGTCGGCGTCAGCGTTGGTGCTTGCCGCCACCGGCGGAGCTGCGGTTGCCCAAGTGCTGCCGCCGCTCTTCGGCCCACCCGATAACCTCGCTCAGACCCTGCCGAGCCTCACTGTGAACGGGGCGAACACCGCCGTGGCCCTGTCCCAGGGCGTCCCCTGGTCTGCGGATCCTTCGTCTCAAGCGGAGCAAATCGCCACCGTGACGGCGAATACGATCGGCGCGCCGGGGGCTCAGGTCGGGCTCACCAATCTTTTGCCGGATTTCTTCGGCATCACGTCTTACGTCACTCAGCTCGTGACGAACGTGAACATCAACGAGTCGAACTTTAACCAGGCCTATGCGCCGACGGGTCCGAATTCGGTTTCGGGCACGCAGGTCATCACGACGACGCTCAACGACGCCAATGTGAGCCTCCCCGGCGGGGTGATCATTTCCGGGTTCATCTATGATCCGGTGCTGCTGCTCCGCCAGGCCAACAGCGATTCCAACGGAACCCTGGGCGTGATCAACTCGAAGCAGACCAACACGATGGTTGCGGGGTATGCCGAGCCGTTCTCCGGCAACTTCAACGTCGGCTCCGGCCCCGCTTCGATTAACGGTCAGCTTCAAAACTCCTCTGGGCAGTGGGTGAACGGCGGGTATCAGCAAAATTCGTTCAGCCTGAACACCGCGTCGATCGGCGTCGACCCAACGTCGTTCACGTTCTTCGGGTTCCCCATCACCCTTGACGATGCTTCCGCCATCGTGGTTCAGAAGCCGGGTAGCGGGACGGTGAGCCTGAATAACTTTGCCGACGCGGGTAGCGCCTCGTTGCCGCCCACGCCGCCCACGCCCCCGAATCCGCCGTTCCCGACTGTGGATCCGTTGATCTCCAATCTGACGCAGATCGACAGCGCCACATTCAATACGGTGGCTGTTACCAGCGGCAACGTCGACCTGCTCGCGCCCACCTGGTACACGTCTCCCGTCGCTAACGGTGTCCCCACCGTTCAGTTGGCCAGCGCCAACCAGGGCATCGGCAACGATGGCCTGACCTGGACGCTGGATATCGGGAATAGCGCGCGCGCCGTCACTTGGAGCACGTCGACCGTTGCCTCAGGCATCCAGTACGATCCTGCGGGTATCGGCGGCGTCGGCAACGTTTCTCTCGACGCGGTCAATCAAGTGGTCTCGGTCACGGCCAATAGCGTGACCGGCGCAGGCAATGTGGCGTTCGGCGGAAGCACGGTCGGCTTCGGGCCGGTGTCCGCGTCGGCACCGTTCAGTCAGGTCGCTGACTACGGCTCGATTGGTACCGGCTCCACCGGAACCACCGGATTGGGGATCGTCGGGGGAAGCGCGAACGCCCCGAGGTTGACTGCTGACTTCAGCACCGCGAACTTCGTGGACACCGCCCCCAGCACCGTTGCCGGTGGCGCGCTGTGGTCGAACAGCCTGAATACCGAGTTGGCCCTCACGAACTTCGGTTTGGCGACGATCAGCAACGGGCAGCAGGCGACCTTCGTCTCGCTCAACACTGTCAATCTTGATAACAGTGTGAAGGCGACCAGCACGGCGGCGGCGCAGCCCAACACCACCACGGTGGCGGGAAACCTGACGCAGGACCTGCTGCTGGCGCCGTTCGGGACTGTGTCACCCGGGGAGGGGTTCAATCCGAACACGTCGCTGGATCTGACGAACTTCGCTGCAGCGGACGCCGTCACCGCCGGCGCTGCGAAGATCGACACGTTGGTGCAGGTCGCCTCCTTCAACGGAAATTCGTTTTCCGCGGGAGCAATCGGCCAGGTTGGACTGTTGGGGCCGGATTCTCTGACCGTCACCCAAACAGCGACGATCGTGCCGCCCTCCGCGGACACGTCTGACGGCGCGCTAGTCCCGGCTCAACTCGGGCCGGTGCTGGCGAACTCGGCGATTGCGAGCTCGGGCGGGTCAGGCGCCACCTTGAACAAGGTGACGCAGGATGCGGCACTCGCGCTCAATACGTTCAGCGCCTCGGGAAAGAATGGCGTTCTGAATCTCACTCAGAGCCTCAATATGCCGGCCTTCAGCCCCGAGTTCCCCGAGGATAATGCCATCCAGCCTGTGATCACCCTCGGCAATCAGCAGATTGCCCAGGGGAAGACCGCCACCATCAGCGGCGGCGTCCAGCTCACGAGCCTGAGCGTCAACTCGGCGACGGTCGGCACGCTGAGTGCGGGTTCGACGATCAGCCAGAACGTGGTTGGTCTGACCGTCAACTCCGCCAATCTTGCGACGGCCAACGGCGTTACTTCGGCGTCGATCTCTGGCCTCGTGCAGCAGGGCGGCGTGACGGTCAACGCCATCAAGTAAGCGCCCATTCGGGCACGGGGGGCGCCTACGGGCGCCCCCTCCTACCGCAGGAGAGGGTTACGATGATGATCCGGAATATTGCGGCGTCCGCCACTTTCTTCGTCTTGGCGGCGTTCACAGCGGGGCCGGCCCTCGCTCAGGGGTGGGGCGAGCAGAGGCCGCTTCAGTTCGAAATCGTCGGTTCGAACGGCAATCTCGCCGCCTCGCAGATCGCCGCCGGGCAGGTGGCTGCCGCCTGGAACCAAGCGGATGGCGCGCTTTACGTATCGGCAGCGTCGGCGCTCTCGGCGATAGCCACGGCGAACGCCAACGGCGGCGGCGGCCTCAATGGCGCCAACGGCAACGGGCAGAATAACCAAAATCAGAACGGCACGACGGCCCTCACGGTGAGCGGAAGCGGCAATACAATTAACGTCACGCAAACCACCACCGGAACTTCGCAAGGCGCCGCCAATTCGATCGCCGCGAATTCAAAAAATCTAAATACCCCCGGCAATACTGTCGCCAATGCCTCGGGCAGCAACAGCAAGCAGTATTTGAACCAGTCCGGTCCGTCGAAGTACCTTGGCGGCTCGTCCGGTCAGTGAAGCCCACCAGGCGGCCAGGCGCGGCCGCAGAGTCCTTGCGAGGGGCCGGGCTCCTCAGTTCACGACTATAGACAAGCGATGAGAAATATCCTTGAGCGCCCTCGGCGGCTCAAAAAAGGAGAGCGAAAATGTTCAGGCGTAAGCAGAAAAGCCGTCTCGCGTCGGTCGTCGCGCTTTTCAGCGTGTGCCTGTCCGGCTGCTCGGGTTGGCAAAACGTATTGAAGGCGCCAGACGAAGAGGCCGTCGTTGTGACCGGCCCAACGCCGCACCGCAATCAAACGCCCATGGCGCAGGCCTTGGCGTGCTTGCACAGCGCTGTTCCCAGCAGCCGCAACTTCCGCATCGGTGTCTCGGAGCTCGTGGACGGCACCGGCGCGATCGAGGGCGGCTCGCAGAACGGTCGTGTCTTCTCGCAGAGGCCGGACTATATGATGATCGTCGGCCTGAAGTCCGCCGGCGTGGACCTCGTCAACCGATCTTCCGTCAATGTCGCCGAATGGGAAATGGCCAAGGCGATGGAGCAAAAGCTCGGCGATGGCCACAAGGTCATGATGGACCAGACGGCCGTCGCGTTCCGGCCGATCTCGGCCGGCCAGATCCTCGGTTCGAATTATTATTTGACCGGCGCCGTGACCGAGCTCAACTGGAACATCGACTCCAAAGTGGCCGAAGCTTCCGTCTACGGCATTGGCGCGGGCGCCCGCACCTACCGGATCTCGATCGCGGTCGATGTGATGGTGACCAATACACTGTCGACCCAAGTCGTCCATGCGCGCTCCTACAAGAAGCAGCTCTTCGGCTATGAAACCAACGCCGGCGCCTTTCGTTTCATCGAGAACAACCAACTGCTTGCCTACGGGCTGCAGGGCGCGCTCATGACCAAGGCGTTGCAGACCTTCGAGGCGAACATCGGCGACAAGCAGAACGAGCCGACGCAAACCGCGCTGCGCTGGGTTATCGAGCTCGCCGCTTATGACGTCGTTCGCTCGATCACGAAACGCGGGGCCGAATGCGATTCGCTGCTGCCTCCCGGCTCCATCGACCTGGAAATTCCTGGCGGTGGCATTGGACCGGGTCCAGATAACAGCAGGATCGCGAGCAACGCCGATCATTCGGGCAGCCGCATCGCCGACGCCAAAAAGCCAACCCAGGTCGGGGCCGCGGAATCCGGGAAGCCAGCGGTTCAAAAAAATGCCGCCGTCGAGCCGGTTGCGAATGCTGTCGAACAGGAAACGTCTGTCCCCTTAGCAACGCCTGTCCCCGAAGCTGCGAAGACCGCCGCGCCGGCGGCGGCGACGAAGCCGGGCAAGTCTGTCGTCGATCGGGGCGCGGGCGCGTCGACGCAATCGGCTTCAGCGCCCGTTTCTTCGGTCGTCGTCGCGGGAATTCCGAATCCGCCGGCGCGAGCCGAGAAGGAGACGCTGCGACTCGCCGGCGTCGATCCGGCTCAGAACGCGCTACCGCAAGCGACATCTTCCCTCCATAGCGGGACGGTCGATGCGGGTGTATCGTCGACCCCACCGGCCGAGCCGGATGTCGTGTCGAGCGCGGATTCGGCTGAGAACCCGGGTGCGCTGCTCCGCCCTCTCGTGCAGTTGATGTTCAACCCCGGCACGGCGATCGACGCGCCAAATGAAACGCTGGGCAAATAAGCCGGCGCCCTTTAGCGGAAGGATGAAAAGTAAATGCGCAAGCTCTGGCTCGTAAGCAATGCGGTGATGGCTCTCTGTGTGGCGAGCGGTGTGTCCTTGGCGGGTGACTTCCTCCAGTCGATGCCGCCTACCGGCGAGTTCAAGCAAGCGCCGGCGGGGCAGAAGCCCGCAGCTCCGCCGCCGCCCCAGCCGCAGCAGGCCGCAAACGCTCCGGCGGCGCCGGCCCCGGCTCAACAGCCGCCCAAGCCAGACCTTGCCGAGAATTATGGGGATTGGCTGCTCCAGTGTTGGAAGGGGCCGCAGAAGAATTGTCAGCTGGTGCAGCGCAGGGTGCAAGCGGGCACGCAGCAGGCGGTCTTGATCATGGCCATCAATGCGCGGCCCGCACAACCTTATAGCATCAGTGTCATCACGCCGCTCGGGATGAGAGTGCTGCCGTCTCTGCCGTTGTTCGCCGACAAGGTGGCGTTGGCCGATGTCCCGGTGCAGACCTGTGTGCCGACGGGCTGCGTGCATGCGATGGAGCTCGGCGCCGCGCTGCTGACGAAGCTGCAAAGCGCCGGCGAAATATCCTTCGTGCTTCAGGGGATGAACGGCCAGCGCTTCAATGTTTCGGCCGGCACGAAGGGATTGAACGAGGGACTGACGAAGCTCGCGAGTTTCCTGAAATCCTGACGAGATACGGGAAGCGGTTTGCTCCTCTCTCGAAGGCGCTTGCGTAACTGAAGGACGATTCTGGCGGCCGCGTCGTTGATCGGCGGGGCCGCCAGACATTTTTGGGCGCGAGACATCTGCAAAGCCCGAGTGTTGCCAAAGTACAACAGGTGACTGAAAAGCGCAGGTGATCGACCATAGACGTTACCTATTTTGTTGACTGAGTGACGGCGTCTATTTAATTCTTGTGGGGAAGCAGAGAGGCGACGGCGGCCCAGTCGTCGCGAGCAAAGCTGCAGGGCGGGACTTGCCCTTTAAAGAAGGATTCCGCACTATGAAAAAGCAACTTTCCGTTACGATTTGCGCCGCGCTCGCGTTTGGGGCTGGATCCGCCTTTGCGGCCGATCTGCCGTCGCGCAAGGCGCCCCCGGTCTATGTCGCGCCGGAGCCGCTCCCTTTGTGGACCGGCCCTTATGCCGGCGTGAACGTCGGCGGCGAGTGGGGCGACGGCGGCCTTACGGCCGTGCCCGGAACGATCTATGTCAAGCCGGCGTCGCAGGATGGGTGCCCCAATGGTCCGCTGACGGCCCCGTGCGCTGCTTTCGATCACGGCAGCGTGGCCGCGGCCGCGGCGGCGGTTCTCGGAGGCGGCAAATCAGGCGGCAATAATGGCGGTTTCCTCGGCGGCGGCCAGATTGGCTACAATTATCAGTTTGGCGCCATCGTCGCCGGAATCGAAGCCGACATCCAGGGCTTGACCGGGGGCAATAGCTCGTCCTCGCGAAACGGCGTCGCGGCAGGGCCGACATTCGCGTATTACGGCAATCCCAATACTCCCAATACGGTTACGGCATACTACCCCACGACCTATTTGGGAAGCTCCAACGGCGGCTCGAGCGTCGACTGGCTCGGGACGGTGCGCGGCCGGATCGGCTATCTCGTTACGCCGACCCTGTTGCTTTACGGAACCGGGGGTCTTGCCTATGGCGGCGTTTCCGGCAATCTGTCGACCTTTGGCACTCTCTCGGGCCTTCCCGGCTTCTTTGGGCCAGTATTCGCTCCCTTCTACGGCTCCGCCAGCCTCTCGGGCACGCGCGTCGGCTGGACCGCCGGCGGCGGCGTTGAGTGGCTGTTTCTGCCGAACTGGAGCGCCAAGGTCGAATATCTCTACTATGACCTCGGCACCGCCACGGGCAGCTTTACTTACGCTCAACACGGCAATGTGGGCGGCCCGGTTTATGTGAACAATGTGCTCGTCAGCTCGCACTTCTACGGCAATATCGTGCGGGCCGGCGTGAACTATCACCTGAACTGGTTCGCGCCCGCGGCGGTGTTGGCCAAATACTGATCGCACAAAGTTGTAGGGAATAAAGTTCAATCCCCCGGTCTGCGCTACTCTGTCGCGCGCCGGGGGAAAACCATCAGGGACGAACTCCGGGTTTCTCGTCTCACAGATACGACGGCCGAGGGTTCCGTTGCTCAAAGGTTCTTCCGATCCGTTGCTCAAAGGTTCTTCCGAAAGGGGGAGCTTTTTTTGTCTGGCCCGGACGCTTGTGGTAAAGGATCAAAGCGAAAAATCTGTCGCCCTTCCCCAAGGGCGAGCAGTCTGCCCGCGTTCAGGGGCGCCGAGCGTTAGATTCCCACCGCTAGGCGGTCAGGATATTCGGCTGAAGGCAACAAAGGTCGGGCCTGAGAAGGAGCGTTCAACATGAATGTCAGAACCAGGCTACTCAATGTCGGCGTAGCAGCCATCCTTGCGGGTCTCGGTACGAACCTTGGACCTGCTCGCGCGGGGACGATCGGACCGGTAACCCCTTCCGCTCTCAGGGCTCCGATGCCGCTCGAGGCGGTGCGCTATTGGCGGGGCCGCGCATACAGAAAAATAATATTACACAACGGGGGCGGCACGGTAACGGTATTCCACAGCCCTAAAAAGACAATTGTATACAATGGTCCGAACAAAGTAGTCGTATATCATGGGCCCTTCCTTAACTATGGCGTCCATTACGCATGGACAACGGGCAGACACTATAAGCTAGCGGGATACAGCTATTATCCTCCGTATGGATACCCGTTCTCTAATCACTCAGGGCTCGACTCCACCGATGTGGATTTTTATCATTCGCCCTACGTCCAGTATTCGACCTCGCCTTTCACTGGTTATTACGGCTGGTACGGTCAGTTATCTCCGTGAATAAGCTCTCAATCGTTGCTTGCTCGCGCTCGGGTCTGAAATTTGTTCGGGACGAAGGTATGTAGGAGCGCTTTGCAGACTGGCTGACGCCGTTGCGTTCGCGGTCTCGCCTCCGCGATTTGCGGGCGTAGATGACACTCGACGCGCCGTTTGGCGCCGTCTTCAGCGCCCTCAACCGGTCATTTTCACGTCTTTCCTTGGCTTTGAGACACACTTCTCTCGTCGCGGCGGCTCAAGCCGCCGCCATGAGAACCCGCGTCCGCTTCATGTTCATCGCCATCGCGACGAACTGAAGGTGGCAGTTGTTGCGCTCCAGGCTGCGATAGCGGACTTTCGCCATCCCATACCAGTTCTTCATGGTCGCGTTGGCGCGCTCAACCCCGACCCGCACGCTCGGCGCCGTCTTGTTGAACCATTTTTGCCAATCGGGCTGCGCCTTGCCACGCTTGGCCTTGTAGGCGATCTTGTCATCGATCCCTTGTGCTTCAGCGCATCGCGCAGCGCTTGGCTGTCATAAGCCTTGTCGCCGTAACAGGCCTGCTCGTCGCCTTGGATCATCGCGAGCCCACGCTGACTGTCGTGCAGATCGGCGCTGGTCATTTCCGCTTGACGCACGACGCCGCTCTCTTCGTCCACGGCCAGATGCGCCTTGTAGCCGAAGTAGGTCTCGCCGTTCTTCTTCGTGAAGCTCGCGTCCGGATCGCGTGGATTGACCTGGCCTTCCTCGAAATCCGGCGGCTTCACCGCCGCCGCGATGATCGCCGCGTCGACCAGCGTGCCGCGCTTCACGATAAGACCGCGCGCGTCGAGCTGCCGGTTGACCTCGGCAAGGAGTGTTTCATCCAGTCCGAGCTTCGCCAGCCGCTGGCGAAACCGCCAGATCGACGAATGGTCCGGCGTTTCCTCGTCCAGCGGAACGCCGCAAAAGCGCCGAAACGACAGGCGGTCGCGCACGGCTTCCTCGGCGCCCGGGTCGGAGAGCGAATACCACTGCTGCAGCAGCACGATCTTGAACATCACGAGCGGCGGATAGGCCGGCGCGCCCTCGCAAGAAGAATGCAGCGGACGCAGGATCACGTCGAAAGCCGACCAATCGAAGGTCTTGGTGATTTCTTCCAAAAACCCACCAGCCCGCGAATAGGCCTTGACGAAAGCGTCGGCGAGTGAAGGTTGGTCGAAACAACGGCGCGACATCGGCGATTCGCCTCCCCGGAAAGTCACAGAGAATCACGCGTTCAGGGGGGTGCAAAGGGCTCATTTAGTTCGCCTGTGACCGATTAACCGCCAGTCGGTGAAGCTTCGCCGGAGGGCGTCGCGTTGCACCCGGCGTGGGGTCGTGTCCCCAGTGGTGGTGTAGCTCGGGCGGAGCAAGCCGCTCGCGAAGCGCGCTTTTTATAGCGCCGTAGCGAGCGAGCGGCTTGCGGTGGTCATCGACGATTCACCGGTAGGATCGGGTTGCGAGACTCCAACGCAACCGAGGAACCACCGATGACCGACGAGATGATGAACCTGCGCGCGCTCGTGGAGAAGGCCCCCGACGCCGATATTTTGCGTGAGATGATCGGCTTCGCCGCCGAGCGGCTGATGGAGCTGAAGGTCGGCGCGCTTACCGGCGCTCCTCACGGCGGGCGCGACAACACTCCTGGCCCAGTTCTTCCGGTAATATCGACTCGATGAACCCACGCACGCGGGCACGAGTCCCGTCCTCAACCGCGTTACACCAATTCCCGAAAAGCAAAATGTCTGGGGCGGCAGATGCCATCTTCGTGATATCCTTCGTCAGGCGTGGCCTCCTTTCCAGCGCTAAAACGCTGAAATCTAAGTTTGGCAACCCGCCAACCCAATTCGAATCCACCTCCGCGACGGGACCGACAAATGCCGGCACGTGCCGCTCTGGAGCCTCGATGGATATGACCTGCTCCCTTCGATTAAGCAGCCCATTCCCTAAAATGGGGATGCACAGGCTCTCGATTGGTGTGATCTCACTCATCTTCTGGAGTGCGGCGACGACATTTCAATCCTCGGCAGCCGACGAATGCGAGGCTATCGCTGACCCCCACGCTTACAACTACTGCCTCGCGGCCAAAGGTCCTGTGTATAAGCCACGATCCTCGTCCTCGAGCGAACTGCCGGACAACGGCCCCCCCTAGCCGAGTCGCCAGAGGGTTTGAGCACCGCGCATCGCGGGGTGCTGCCACGCTATCCGAGATATTTGAATGCGGTGCCTGCTCGTCCCTCGGCCCTAACCCGGCAGGATGCGAACACCTTTTCTCTCAAAGGCCGCTGAGGGCTCTTCTGAGAGGGGCGAACCGGCCCGGGGTATGGGATGGCCCGGCGCGACATCAGCGCCGGATATTGCGCCGGCGGCCGACACCCCCGCGACTCTCATCCCGATTGACCCTGCGGCGGCCGCAACTGTGGGCTGCCGGGAAACCTCGGAAAGAACATTGTGCCGTCACGATCAAGGATTAGCAGAAGCGGTTCGATGAGGAGGCGGCGTCCATAGCCCGCGCCTCTGTAGCCTTGCAGCTTCCGCTATGCTCGCCTCCAGCG
>Ga0265331_10002494_pt1 | contig 12445 bp, 10 predicted proteins | sample 41923metaG_FD_202088 | JGI IMG/M metagenome (GOLD analysis project Ga0265331, IMG submission 202088) | Rhizosphere microbial communities from Carex aquatilis grown in University of Washington, Seatle, WA, United States - 4-19-23 metaG | ecosystem: Host-associated > Plants > Roots > Rhizosphere...
GGTGCTTGGGCCCTATTCCGAACGCAGGGACTCCGCACGGGCGCGGTGATACGTGGCCAGTTCGGCGTTGGCGGCGGTAATGGTTGCGACTTCGGCGGCGACGCGGAACACGTCCTTGCCCGGAATCACGACGTACAGTTCGTCGTCTCCGATTTCGGTGTAGATGCGATTCCCGATGCAGCCGTTCGATGCCACCGCGCCTCCGGCGAGAGCCGCCGGAAGGGCCATGCAGGTGGGCCGCGCGAGTAGCGGTTGCTCGGCGGCCACGCCGGCGCGCAACGCCGCCTCCTGCAGCAGCATCATGGAGCGAGGCCGGCCGGCGAACAACACCGCGTCAGGGTCTGACGGCGTTTTGGCCAGGGGCGAGTAGACGACCGCGGCCGGCGTGGTCTTCAAGCGTGCGATCGCCGGCACCTCTTCCCAGCGAAGATAGCCGAGGCCCGTCATCATACCCAGCGTCCGTTCGAGCTCGGGCTGGCGCTCGGGCGGCAGGGGCAGGTTATGCGTGTAAGCGCCGATGGGGCAGTTGTAGTGGTCCTCCGGCTTGGTTGAGAACGTCTGGCCCGCGGCTGCGAGCCTCCAGAAGCCGCATCCGGCCGGCTCGACGCCCGTAAACGCCGCGACGCCGGCCGGCGCCTGGTCCCGAAAGGAGACCGCGATGGGACGGCGCTCCAGCCCCAGGGCCTCGATGAACAGGTGTTCTAAAGCCGCGTAATCCCGCATGTTCCTCCTGAGCTTGAGAGGGCGGAGACGGTCCCAGCCCGGTACGGCCGAGCAGTCCTATCACGCCCCTTGTCGATCTGTGCTCATTATGACGCAGGCCGGACCGTCATACACTGGAGGTTCGATATGAGATCTCCACTTTTAGTGTTGACGCTGGCGGCCGCGTGCGCCGGCCAGATGCCGAACGTCTCCGGCGAACGCATCCGCGCGGGCGTGAAGTTTCTCGCGAGCGACCTGCTGGAGGGCCGCGGCGTGGGCACGCGCGGCGGCCAGTTGGCCACCGAATTCCTGGCCACCGAGTTCGCCATGGCGGGTGCGAAGCCGGCCGGCGACGACGGCACGTATTTCCAGAAAGTCCCGCTGGAGGGCGTCGAGACGCAGCCGGAATCCGAGCTTGCGGCTACGGCTGGCGACCGCACCATCCCCCTGAAGTACCTCGACGATTTCGTGGGCTCGAACGAGCGCCAGCACCCGCGCGAGGAGTTCGACGCCGAGGCCGTATTCGTGGGCTTTGGAATCGTCGCGCCCGAATACCGCTGGGACGACTTCAAGGGCGCCGACGTCCGGGGCAAGATTCTGGTGCTCTTCACGAACGAGCCCGACTCCAACGATCCGAACTTCTTCGGCGGGCGCGCGCTCACTTACTACGGCAGGTGGACGTATAAGTACGAAGAGGCGCTGCGGCACGGCGCTCTGGGAGTGGTCATCCTCCACACGACGCCTACGGCCACTTACGGCTGGAAGGTGGTGAGGAATTCGTGGGGACGCGAGCAATCCTTCGTGCGGCTGGGCGCGGGCGATCCGGCGCTGGCGTTTGCGGGTTGGGTTACGGAGGAGGCGGGCGGCCGCATTCTGGGGCTCTCGGGCCACACCGTCGCGGAGTTGCAGGCGGCCGCGAACAAGCGCGACTTCCGACCCATTCCGCTCGGCTTCCACCTGCGCGGGCGGATCATCTCGAAGGTCCGCGATGAAGAAACGCGGAACGTGGTGGCGATGATTCCGGGCAGCGACCCCGAGTTGAAGTCCGAGTTCGTTATCTTCAGCGCGCACTGGGACCACTTGGGAATCGGCCCGGCGGTCAACGGCGACGAGATTTACAACGGCGCGGTGGACAACGCGACGGGCTGCGGGATGCTGCTCGAGATGGCGCGCGCATGGGCGGCGCTGGAGCAGAAGCCCCGGCGGAGTGCCCTGTTCATTTCTTTCACGGCCGAAGAGGCCGGCCTGCGCGGCTCCGAATACTACGGCTCGCACCCCTTGATTCCGATCGGGAAGACCGCGGCCGGGTTTAACGTGGACGCGGTTTATCCCTATGGACGAACGCGCGACATCGTCGTGACGGGCGCCGAACGCACCACGCTGTGGCCGCTGGTGCAGGATACGGCCAAACGCTTCGGTTACGTCATCAAGCCCGAGGCGGAGCCCGAGAGAGGCCACTTCTACCGCTCGGACCACTTCATGCTCGCGCGTGCCGGCGTTCCTTCGTTCTCCATCGGCGAGGGCGACGACGTGATGGGCAAACCCGCGGGGTTTGGCCTGGCTGCGATCCACGACTACGACGACAAGAACTACCACCAGCCGTCGGACGAGTTTCACGACAGCTGGGACTTTTCGGGTCTGGAGCAACTGACGCGATTCACGGTAGTGTTGGGCGCGGACACGGCCAACCTGCCGGCGCTGCCGACGTGGAACAAGGGCGACGAGTTCCTGCCGGCGCGGGAGAAGAGCGGCGTGCGGTAGCAGAGGGCGGGGGACATCATGTGGATTTGCCTGAACACCGGATTCTTGAGCGTGATTGCCGATAAGGACCCTCGGAAGCTGATTGTGCTGGCGAGACGAAAGCGGGATCTTCTGAACACCTTCGGGCAGGACGCCAACGTTGTCGAAACGATCGACAGGCACTATCGCTGGAGGGTCTTCGTTGACCGGGAGAGCTTCAAGGCCGTTGTGGCCGGTCAGATAGACGCCATCAGCTACGCGAACTTCAAGAGGTCAGTGAAGGACAAGGACCTCCACGAGATGTACACGGAGTTCTCGCAGATCCATCTGCAGTACCAGGAGAAGGACAAAGCGGGTCTCGGCACACGGCAGTGAACCGCGGTGGCCCGAGAAAACTTCGCGGCGCCGGCCAGCGGAGCTAAAGCTCCGCGCGGGATGAATCCCGCCCTCCAAGGACGCGGCCCAGTTTGGCAACGGACGCAAATTGCGTATGGCAGTCAAGCGGTCTACCGCTCGAGCGTTGCCACGGCCTGGGCCTCGGCGGCGCGGCCTTCGCCTACGGGGCCGAGCTTTTCGGCGGTCTTGAACTTCACGGAGACGCGGTCGAGATCCAGGCCCAGAGCTTCGGCGAGGCTGGCGCGGATGGCGTCGCGGTAGTCCTTGAGTTTGGGCTTCTCCAGAATCACCGTCGAATCCACGTTGACCAACCGGAAGCCGCGCCCGGATGCCAGCGCGACGGCGTGGCGGAGGAAGGCCAGGCTGCCGGCGCCGGCCCAGCGCGGATCGGTGTCCGGAAAATGCATCCCGATATCGCCCGCCGCGGCGGCTCCCAGGACGGCGTCGGTGATGGCATGCGCCAGCACGTCGGCATCGGAATGCCCGTCGCAACCGAAGTCGCAGGGGATGTGGACTCCGCCCAGAATGAGGGGGCGGCCCGGCATCAGCCGGTGGACGTCCCAGCCGATTCCGGTGCGGACCTCGCTCACGACGCTTTGCGCTCGGCCATTTCCTCGGTCAGGAACAGACGGGCGAGGTCCATGTCGGAAGGCTTGGTGATCTTGATGTTGCGGTCGCTGCCGAGCACCACGCTCACCTCGACCTGTTCCAGGCGCTCCACCAGACTGGACTCATCCGTGGCGATGAAGCCGTCCTCGCGCGCCTTCTCGAAGGCCTGTTTCAGAAGCGCGTATCGGAACACCTGCGGGGTCTGGGCCAGGGCTAGTCCTTCGCGCAGAACCGTGCCGCTGACCTTGTTCTTGCGCAGGGTCTTGACCGTGTCCACGGGCACGATGCCGACGATCGCGGCGCCGGACTCCGCGGCTTCATGGATGACCTTTTCGATGGTTGCCAGGTCGATGAAAGGGCGGACGGCATCGTGAACGGCGACCAAATCGACATCCGGACCGATCACCGCCAGCGCGTTCTCGACGGATTCCTGGCGGGACTCGCCGCCTTGCACCAGACGGACGGGCTTTCCCAGCGACTCCTGCGCGAGCAGTTCGCCCACCCATCCCAGGTCGTCGGCGCGCAAGGCGACGACGATCTCGTCGGCCAGGGCGCTGGCGACGAACTTACGAATCGTATGCAACAGGATGGGCGAGCCTTCCAGCAGCATGAACTGCTTGCGGCTCGTCCCGGTCTTTTCGGCGGCATGGCGGCCCATCCGGGTCCCGAGGCCAGCGGCGGGCAAGATCACGGCAACTCTCATAGGAGATTTGATTGTATCCCCGATTCCGGCTCCGCGCTGTACCCACCTTAGCTGGGGTGCGGCGGCGGGCTTCAGCAGGCTACCCACTCACGGTGGCGGTTCGGTGCTGGCTATAATGAACGCCTATGTCGTCAGTCGCCCGGCCGGCTCCGTTTGTTCTGCGGCTGCTGCCTTCGCTGACTGACCTGGCGTTTCTGCTGCCCATCCTGATCGTCTTTGCGGGCGCGGGCGGCGCGCCGTTTCTGCTTCGCGACTCGGACACCGGATGGCACATACGGACGGGCCAGTGGATTCTGGAGAACCACCGTGTCCCGCACTCCGACCTCTTCTCGTTCTCAAGGCCGGGCGCGCCGTGGTTTGCGCATGAATGGTTGACGGACGCGATCGCCGCCTGGATTTACGGCTGGGGCGGACTCGCCGGCGTGGTCCTGGTGAGCCTGCTGCTCGTCTCGCTGACGTCGGCGCTATTGTTCCGCCTGGTTCGCGGCAAGTGCCAGAACGACTTCATCGCGCTGGTGCTGACGACGCTGGCCATGGTCGAATACAGCCTGCACTGGCTGGCACGGCCTCACCTGGTTACCGGCCTCTTCTTTGTCGTGTTTCTGATGATCCTCGACAGGCTGGATCGGAGATTCACCAGGCTGTGGCTGGCGCTGCCCGCGCTCATGGTGCTCTGGACGAACCTGCACGGCGGCTTTCTAGCAGGGCTCGTATTGATCGCAGCCTATGCGGCCGGGGCGCTGTTGCAGGCGCTGTTTGAGCCTTCGGCCGCCGGGCGCGCGGAGGCGCTCGGGCGCGCGGGACGCTTCGGCCTGGTGGGCGGCCTGTGCGCTTTGGCGACCGTGCTGAACCCCTACGGTTTCCGATTGCACCCGCATCTTTGGGACCTGGTGACCGACCCGCACACGAAGTCTCTCATCCTCGAATTTCAGCCGTTCCGCTTTGGATCGAGTGAAGGCCTGCTGGTGGAGTTTCTGATACTGGCCGGCGCTTACGGCGCGTTCGAAAGTCTGCGGCGGAAGGAGTTCACGCCGGCATTGATGTTCGTGGGCTGGTGCCACATTGCGCTGGGATCCGCGCGGCACCTGGAGTTGTTCGCCTTTGTCGCCGCGCCGCTGGCGGCTGCGGGATTGGACGATCTGCTTCAGCGGCTCCAGACGGCGCCGGTGGCCGATCGCGTGCGCCGGGCCGCCGCGACGCTGGCAAGCGCGGGAGCGGAGTTCCGAAAGATGGACCGAGCATGGCGGCTGCACGTGGTCAGCGTGCTTGCACTGGCGGCCGTCGGCGCCGCGTTGTGGGCGTCCTCACCCGCGCCGGTGTTCCGCTCGGAGTTCGACGCGCGGCGCTTTCCCGTCCATGCCGTCGATCAAATGGGCGCGGGGCTGTGCTCGCACCGGGTCCTCAGCACCGATCAGTGGGGCGGGTATCTCATCTACCGGCTGTACCCCTCGATCCGGGTGTTCGCCGACGGCCGGAGCGATTTCTATGGCGCCGGATTCGTGCAGTCCTGGGTGGACGCGACACAGGCAAAACGCGGCTGGGAAGATCTGCTCGCGCGATTCGGCATCGATGCGATCCTGCTCCCGGTGGACCTGCCGCTGGTGAGGGTTCTAAAGCAGAGCCCACGCTGGCGCGTGGTCTATGACGACGGGACGGCGATCCTGTTCTACAGCAACGCGCCGCGCTGCTCGATGACCAGCTTGTCGCCGCTGGTGATGTAGTCCGCCTGCATCCGGATGCGCGGCATGACGTCCGCGAAGACCTTGGCCGCGAGCGGCGTGCGCGCGGGATCCTTCTCGGCCTGGACCAGCAGCAGGTGTGCGCCCAGGGCATCCGAAGCCATGTCGACGAGCCGCCGGGCGACCAGCTCGCTGTAGGTGCGGTCGTTCATGTTCTTGAGGAACATGGCGCAGTAGGCCACACGCTCGCGGCTCTCGCGGGCGAGCGATGCCAGCTTCATCAGGTCCGGACGGAAGGCGCGCTCGCCGAGCTGTGTAAGGTAGTTGCCCAAGGTGCCGCTCGTGATGCCGACGATGGCGGCCACTACTTGAAGCTGCGTCGTTCCTTCGTAGATGGTGGTGATGCGCGCATCGCGCGCCAGGCGCTCAACGCTGAACTCCTGCATGTAGCCGGTGCCGCCGTGGATCTGTATGGCGTCGTAAGTCACCTCGATCGCCATCTCGGAAGCGTAGGCTTTGGCGATCGGCGTCAGCAGCGAGGCGCCGGAAGAGACCTCTCGTAGCCGCGCCCGCACCGCGATGTCGCCCGCCTCTTCACGCAGCTCGAGAACGCGGCGCAGGTCCACCAGACGGCTGGCTTCGTAAGTGATGGCTCGCGCCACCGCGATCCTCGACTTCATGCGCGCCAGAATGTCGTAGACGGCGGGGAAATCGATGATCGGGTGCTTGAACTGGACGCGCTTGCGGGCGTACTTCAGCGCTTCTTCGTAGGCCGCCTGCGCGATCCCTATTCCCTGGCAGGCGACGCCCACGCGCGCGCCGTTCATCAGCGACATGACGTAGCGGATCAGGCCCAGACGCCGCTGGCCGACCAGCAGGGCCGGCACTCCATTGAACTGCAACTCGCAGGTGGGCGAGCCGTGGATTCCGAGCTTGTGCTCGATGCGGCGGATCACGAGGTCCGGTCCCTTTTCGCACACGAACATGGAGAGGCCGCGGCCGTCGATGCTGCCTTCCTCCGAGCGCGCGAGCACCAGGCTGACGTCGGCGCAGCCGTTGGTGATGAACCGCTTGACGCCGAACAGCCGCCATGTGCCATCCGCCTGGGGGACGGCCTTGAGGCGCACGGATTGCAGGTCGGAGCCCGCGTCCGGCTCGGTCAGAGTCATGGCGCCGGTCACCTTGCCGGTGGCGAACTGGGGCAGGTAACGATCTTTGAGCGTGTCGTCGCCGAACAGGTGAATGGTCTCCGCGATGTCCTGCAGGCCGAACAGGTTCATCAGGCTAGCATCCGCCTGCGAGATCATTTCGATCGCGATGCTGTAGAGCAGGCCCGGGAAGTTCAGGCCCTGATACTGGCGAGGCAGCGTGAAGCCCAGCAGGTTCGCCTTGGCCAGGATGTCCATGGCGCGCAGGGTGCCCTTGGCGTAGGTGACCTGGCCGTTCTCGAAGTGCGCGCCTTCGCGATCCACGTCCGCGGCGAGCGGCGCGATTTCCTTCGCCGCGATGGCGCCGGCCATTTCGAGCACGGTGCGGTAGCCGCTGATCGCGTCCTCATAGGAAATCGGCGCGTCGTCGTACTTGCTGGCCTGCGCGTAGCCGTCTTCGATGGCGCCCACCACTTCCTGGTAGTCCAGGTGATTGAAGTGCCACTGGATGTCGGCGTTATCTGTAAAGAAGTTCTCCACGTCGTCGCTCCTAAAGTGTGGCGAAGACGTGTCGAGACGAGTCTCGACACGGCAGGCAAGAGTGCCTGCGCCACGCCGGCCGCACTAGAGTTTGCCTTTCAGGGCCTTGATCATTCGGGGGATGACCTCGCGGCAATCGCCCACGATTCCGTAGTGCGCGATGCCGAAGATGGGCGCGCTGGGGTCGGAGTTGATGGCCAGGATCTTTGCCGATTCCTCCATGCCCGCGCGGTGCTGCACCGCTCCCGAGATTCCGCAGGCGATGTAGAGCTTGGGCCGCACGGTGGTCCCGGTCTGACCCACCTGGTGATCGTGATGGATGACGCCGGCATCGACCGCGGCGCGCGAAGCGCCCACCGTGGCGCCCAGCACGTCCGCCAGTTCCTGAACCAGACGGAAACCCTCCGGGCTCGCTACGCCGTATCCGCCGGAGACGATGATGTTGGCGGCCTTGAGGTCCACGCGCCGCGGGTGCGTCTGGCGTTCCAGCACCTTCACCGCATTGGCCTCGCCGTCAAGAGTCACCGGCACGTCCACCAGCTCGCCGGTTCGGCCGGGGGCCGGCTCCGGGATGTGCATCACGCCTTCGCGGACCGTGGCCATCTCCGGAAGCACGTCCGGGCTGACGATGGTGGCGATGATGTTGCCGCCCCAGGCCGGGCGGATCTGGAGCAGCTTCTGATTGTAGAGGCGGCCGCCGGATTCATAGGTGCCGATCTGGAGGTCGGTGCAATCCGCGGTCAGGCCGGTCTTGAGGGCCGAGGCGACACGCGGCGCCAGGTCGCGTCCCACGGGGGATGCGCCGTAGAGAACGATCTCCGGCTTCTTCTCCTGGATCAGCTCCGTGAGCACGCGCGCGAAGGGCAGCGTGGTGTATTGCGCCAGCCGCTCGTCCTCGGCCGAGTAAACTACGTCGGCACCGTGGGCGAACAGCTTGTCGGCCAGCTTCCTGGCCCCGTGGCCCAGGATGACAGCGCCGAGCCGGACTTCGAGCGTGGTGGCCAGTTCCCTGCCCTTGCCCAAGAGCTCGAGCGAGACGTCGGCGACTTTGCCCTCGTCCACTTCCGCGAAAACCCAAACATCACCGTGCTGCGGCATATCAGCCAAACGTCCTCTCGTCGATCAATTCATTGATGAGGTCGCGGACGCCGTGGTCATCCGCGGAAAACAGCTTCAGGTTGGCGCCGGTCAGGATCACGTTCTCGACCTTCTTGACCTTGGTGGGAGAGCCGGAGATGCCGATGCGGGCCAAGTCCGCGCCGATGTCCTCGGCGCCCCAGGTCTCGACGAACAGGCCGCGGTCGCGCAAGCCGCCGACAAGCTCGTCCACCGAGCGGCTCTGCGCCTTGGCCTCGGCTTCCACCTCGAAAGCCGAGCGCGCGCGCCGGTATTTCAGCAGCAGGCGGGCATTGGGCCAGCGGGGCGAGTTGGCGGACTTGGGGACGGTGAGCAGCACGGGGGGCGCCACCTCCACCACTTCCTGCGCGCGGCCGAGGTCGCGGCGGATGGTGAGCTTGGTTCCGTCGAAGCTCAGAATTCTGTCGGCGTAGGTGACCTGCGCGATGCCGAGTTTGTCGGCGGCCTGCGGCCCCACCTGCGCCGTGTCGCCGTCGATGGCCTGGCGGCCGCAGAGCACGACGTCGTAGGGCGCCAGGTGCGTCGTGATCGCCTGGGCGATGGTGTAGGAGGTGGCCAGGGTGTCGGAGGCGGCGAAGCGGCGGTCGCTAAGGAGGATGACGCGGTCGGCGCCACGGCACAGGCAGTCCTTGAGGATGTCGGCGGCGCGGGGCGGCCCCATGGTGAGGACGATGACTTCGCCGCCGAAGCGCTCCTTCATCTCCAGGCCCATCTCGAGGGCGTTGAGGTCCTCGGGGTTGAAGATGGCGGCGAGCGCGCCGCGGTTGACGGTGCCATCGGCCTTCATCACCTCACCGGTGACGTTCTTGGTGTCCGGAACCTGCTTCACAAGAACAATGATTCTCAAGGGGCCCGCTCCTTCCAGGGGTTTACAGCGGCCTACGAGCAAAGACTGCCCAATTTAGCAGGGATAGCTGCCGAACGCAAGCAGCCGTTGGCTGCTTGCGTTCGGCTGCTATCAGCTGTCAGCTATCAGCTATCAGCTGTCGGCTTGTGGACGGCGCCTGCACGCGGGAGCCCCGGAAGCCGTAGAACACGATGAACAGGTAGCAGAGCGCCGGGACTACGAAGGAGATGTGGTAGCCGGCGGTGTCGATCAGCTTGCCTTGGATCAGCGGGACCACTCCGCCGCCGCCGGCGGCGGTAAGGAGGAGCCCCGAGGCCTTGCCGGTGAGCGGGCCGAGTTTGGCCACTGCCAAGGCGAACGCCGTCGGGAACATGATCGAGTTGAACAGGCCCACCAGGACGACGCTCCAGACCGCCAGCATGCCGCCGGTGGTCATCGTGACCAGGATCAGCAGGAGAGCTATGGCACCGCAAACACCCAGGACTTTGCCGCCGGAGAACTTGCGGAGAATTACCGTGCCGAGAAAGCGGCCGGCCATCATTCCGCCCCAGTAGAGCGATGCGTAGAGGGCCGCGCTCTTTTCGGAGATCGGCGTGATGGCGCTCACGTAGCCGATGATGTGTCCACCGATGGTGACTTCGGCGCCGACATAGACAAAGATGGCGACCATGCCGAAGACCAGGTGCGGGTACTTCAGGACGGCGCCCCAGGTGCCGCCCGTGGCCGTGTCCCGCTCGGGCTGCGGCATCTTCAAGCGCCAGATGACGAAGGCCAGAACGAGCAGCACGCAGGCCAGAACGAGGTATGGCATCTTGACCGTGCCGGCTCTCTGGGCGGGGGTCATGGTCGCTTCGCGGGCTTTGTCCGTCAGGATCAGCAGGCCTCCAACGAGGGGCGCGACGAACGTCCCCAGGGAGTTGAACGCCTGCACGATGGTGAGGCGGGCGGGAGCCTTCTCGGGCGCGCCGAGCAGCGTGGCAAACGGGTTGGCAGATACCTGAATCAGGGTGATGGCGGCGGCGAGCACCCACAGCCCCACCAGGAAGAAGTTGAACGACAGGAAGCCGGCCGCCGCCATGATGAGCAGCGCGCCTACGGACATTCCAGCGACTCCGACGACGATGGAATTCTGGTGGCCCAGCTTCGAGACCACGAAGGTGGAAGGGATGGAGATCACGAAGTAGGCCGAGAAGAACGCGAACTGAACCAGGTCGCCCTGGAGATGCGTCAGGCTGAAGACGCCGATCAGGTGGGGGACCAGGACGTCTTTGAACGCGGTCACGAAGCCGAAGACGAAGAAGACTGCGGCCAGGACGGCCAGGGCGAAGCCGGTCTTCTGCGGGGCGGTCTGGTTGCTCATTTGATAGATCTCACTTTGGTGGGGCGGCTCTCCAGAGCTGCGCCGGACGTCCACGTCCGGCCTCCTGCGCTTCAGGGAGTTGGACGGAGGCGGGTCTGGAGACCCGCTGCAGGACTGGAGTCCTGCCCCACTTTACCGGCCAAGGAACTTGTCCAGCTTGTCGGCTTCCTGGTCGGCCAGGTCCAGGTTCTTTTGTGCGCGGTCGGGGTTGCCGGCGTTGAGCGCGGCTTGCGCTTCGTCGAGGAGGTACTCCATGCGCTTCCAGGACGCTGAGATGTCGCCTCGCATCCCGTAGCCCGCGGCCTGCTGGCGGCGTTCCAGGTTGTCCAGGCTGGCGCGGATGGCGTTAGCGCGCGGCCCTATCGTGCCGAGCCGGTCGCGCAACTCTTCGAGGCGTCCGGTATCGACCGCGGGAGGCGCGGGCGGCTGCGGCGGAGCGACGGGCTGCGGCGGCTCGTACGGCGCCTGACCGCCCTCGGCGCGCGCAGGGCGGCCGGCAGCAGGACGGCTGGCGTGCTGCGGCGCGACCACGACGGGCGCAGCCGTCGAGGCAGGCACGGCCGCTGGCGGCGGCACGGGCACTGCCGCGGTGGCCGGTTCCGAAGTAGGGGTGTCGGGTGGCGCGTGTCCCGGCTCGGGAGTCGCCGCCGGAGTTGCCGACTGCCCGCGCCCGGCTGCCCAAGTGCGGTACCAGCGCGGTCCCTGAATCGCCGCCCCGGCCAGGAGCGCCAGGACGATGAGCCCGCCGAGCGCCATCCATAAACCGCGATGGCCACTGCTCTGCGACTGCGCGGCCGCGGCGACTGGAGGCTCAGCCCACGCCACGGGCTGCGGCGGCGGAGGAGGCGGCGGCATGACTTGCGGCGCGGTCGGCAAGGGCGGAAGCAGCGGACCCGCCTGCGGCATCGTGGGAGGCTGCTGCGGCCGGACCGCGGGCACCGGCTGGGTGATGGTGGCCGACAGAGACGGAGGAGGCAGCGGCGGCGGCGCCTGCGGAGCTTGCGGCACAGCGGAGGGCTGCGAAGACGCAACCGGCATCGGCTGCCGTGCCGGGCCCAGCGACGGCGCCACGGACTCGAGCGCGGCGCGGAACGCCTGCGCCGACTGGAACCTGTTTTCCCGATCTTTCTGGATCGCAGTCAGGATGATCTCGTTCAGCGCCGGCAGCAGAGTTGGGTCGATCTGGATCGGCGGCACCGGCATCCGCTCCAGGTGAGCCACCATGACCGAGTAGTCGCTGCCGCCTTCGAATGGCCGCGTTCCGGTGACCATCTCGTAGAGCGACACGCCCACCGAGTAGAGGTCGGAACGGCCATCCAGGTCGCCGCTTCCCTTCACCTGCTCGGGCGACATATAGAACAGGGAGCCGAGAGTGGTGCCGGCCATGGTCAGGCCGCGGTCGGCCACCGCCTTGGCGATCCCGAAATCCATCAGCTTCAACTGGCCGTCCGGCGTGATCATCATGTTGGCCGGCTTGATGTCGCGATGCACCACGCCCCGCTCGTGCGCATAGCCGAGGGCGGAGAGGGCCGCGCCGATATACCCGACCGCCTCACCAGGCGGGATGGGGCCCTGCTTGAGCCG
>Ga0265331_10002496_pt1 | contig 12439 bp, 9 predicted proteins | sample 41923metaG_FD_202088 | JGI IMG/M metagenome (GOLD analysis project Ga0265331, IMG submission 202088) | Rhizosphere microbial communities from Carex aquatilis grown in University of Washington, Seatle, WA, United States - 4-19-23 metaG | ecosystem: Host-associated > Plants > Roots > Rhizosphere >...
GCAGGCGCACGCGAAGGCAGACCCGGACGCGAAGCCAGGCGGGGACGCGAAGGCCGATGCGCCACGCCGCACCGGTGCTTCGACCCCGGGCACCCCAGGGCCCCGCACCTCGGCGCGCCAGTCCCCCGCGGAGCGAGCGGTCCCGGGCGAGCCGCACGTGAATCCGGGCGAGCTCCTGGTCGCCGGCGTGCGGCTCACCCACCCCGAGCGGGTCCTCTATCCCGAGGTGGGCCTCACCAAGCGCGCGCTCGCCGACTATTACCAGCGCATCGCGCCGCGCATGTTGCCCCACGTCGAGGATCGCCCGCTGACCCTGGTGCGTGCGCCGCAGGGGCTCGGCGGCCAGCGGTTCTACGTGCGTCACCCCGGCGACTGGGCGCCTCCGGAGCTGCGGCAGGCCAAGGTCCCCCCCGGGACGGGGTCGGGCTTGACGATGGTCGCCGACGATCTCGCGGGGCTGGTGGCCTTCGCCCAGATGAACGTGCTCGAGGTCCACGCCTGGAATGGGCGGCTCTCCACCATCGAGCAGCCCGATCGCGTGGTGTTCGACCTCGACCCCGGCCCCGAGGTGGCCTGGCCGGACATCGTCGCGGGAGCCAAGCACGTCCGCGCGGCGCTCGAGCTCGTGGGCCTCGAAGGATTCGTCAAGACCACCGGCAGCAAGGGTCTTCACGTGGTGGTCCCGCTCGAACCAGCCGCCGGGTGGAAGGAGACCATGGACTTCTCACACGCCCTCGCCTCGGCACTGGTGCGTGCGGATCCCACCCGCTACACCACCGCCCTCGCCAAGGCGGGGCGCGAGCGCAAGATCTTCATCGATTATCTGCGCAACCGGCGCGGGGCCACCTCGGTGAGCGTGTACTCCACCCGCGCACGTCCCGGCGCGCCCGTGTCCGCGCCCGTCGCCTGGGAGGATCTGGATGGCCTCGCGGGCCCCGACCTCGATCGGGTGCCCGCCGCCGCGCAGAGCCTGGTGACCGGGCCCGATCCGTGGCGCGACTATTTCCGCGTCAAGCAGAGGCTCACGAGCGCCATCCAGAAGCGCCTCGTCGGCGCCTGACCGGGCATCGTTTCATGGCCCGCCCCGCCGGGGCTCTTCAGAAATTGCTGAGCCCCTCCGATGCCAGGATGGTGAGATCCGTGTTGCGATACGATGTTCCGCTGCGGGCGGCGACCCTCCTGTTCGCGAGCGCGAGCATGGTCGGGGTGGTGCTGCTGGTGACCGGCAAGGGCTCGCCGCGCTTGCTGGTGGGGATTCCTCTCTGCGTGGCGGCTGCCATCTCCGCGCTGACGGGGAGGGTTGCGCTGCGCCGCCGGGCCCGCCAGGAGATCCTGGCCTGGCTGCCGGCCACCCGGATCACCCACACCCAGACCCACATGGGCTCGGCCCGACCTTGGGGCGGCGACTGGGAGGGCCTCTGGAGCTCTGAGGGGCCCCCGGCCGAAGATCTCTCGGCGGGCTTGCAAGTCGCGCGCACCGAGATTCGAGACGCGACCCGGGCCCTCCTGGCCTCGCTCACCGACGAGCTCGTTCGCGGCCCCCGGCGCGGCGTCCGGCCGGCCTGTCGCCACGCCCGCCTGCGCGACCTCGGACGCGCCAAGCCGCTCCTGATGCCGGCCCCATCCACGGGCCTCACCGTGGCCAAGAGGTCCCGCTTCCGCGCCTCGGGCCGGCAGGTCCACCCGGCTCGAAGATCTCTGGCGTCATAGTCTCGGGGACGTGGCTGTTTATCGTAGGGGGCGTGGCTCGCTGCCGCTCGCCCGTCCCCGCGCCCCTCTCGCTCCGCGCGGCAAAGCCGCGCTACGCTCGCCTGATTGGCGGGAGATGAACCGGGTACTTCGTGGTGCCGCGCCCCCGGCCCCGGGATTGACGAGCGGCCCTGTTCCTGGCGGCCCTGTTCCTGGCGGCCCTGTTCCTGGCGGCCCTGTTCCTGGCGGCCCCCTTTCGGGCGGCAATGATATTCCAGCGATGCGCATTTTTGGGGTGAGCGCTGGCGGGCGGGTGGTGTACACTGCTTCGCCATGGAAATCGGCCCCCTGAGAGAACGCGTGTCCAAGCTGCAGAGCCGGCTGACCGTTCTCCGGGGGCATCTTTGACATCGACGGCAAACGGCGGCGGGTCGCCGAGCTAGACGCCCTCAGCGGCGCCCCCGACTTCTGGAACAGCGCCGAGAAGGCCCAGGCCACCATGCGCGATCAGGCGCAGCTCAAGTCCACCGTCGACCACTTCGATGGCCAGGTGAAGGCGCTCGAGGAGGCCATGCTGCTCATCGAGCTGGCCGACGAGGCCAAGGACGAGGCCACCGCGGTCGAGGCCAGCCAGACCCTGGATGGTGCCGAGCAGGTGATCGCGCGCCTGGAGTTCGCCCGCATGCTGTCGGGCCCGTACGACCGGCAGGGCGCGCTCCTCAGCATCAACGCCGGCGCCGGCGGGACCGAGTCGCAGGACTGGGCCGAGATGCTCATGCGCATGTACACCCGCTGGGCCCAGCGCAAGGGGTTCGGCAGCGAGATGCTCGACCTGCAGCCGGGCGACGAGGCCGGCATCAAGAACGCCACCATCAGCATCGACGGGGAGTGGGCCTACGGCTGGCTGCGCGCCGAGGCCGGCGTGCACCGCCTGGTGCGCATCTCGCCGTTCGATTCGCAGGCCCGCCGGCACACCTCGTTCGCGAGCGTGTTCGTCTACCCCGACATCGACGAGACCATCAAGATCGAGATCGACGACAAGGATCTGCGCATCGACGTCATGCGCTCGGGGGGCGCCGGCGGACAGCACGTCAACAAGACGGAGTCGGCTGTGCGGGTCACCCACCTGCCCACCGGCATCGCCGTGCACAGCGACGGCGAGCGCTCACAGCACAAGAACAAGGCCACCGCGATGCGCATCCTGCGGTCCAAGCTGTTCGAGCTCGAGCAGAAGAAGCTCGAGGAGAAGATGGGCAACATCAATGCCCAGAAGAAGTCCATCGAGTGGGGCAGCCAGATCCGCTCGTACGTGCTGGCGCCCTACCGGCTGGTCTCCGACCACCGCACCGAGATGAAGGTCAGCAACGTGGACGCGGTGCTGGACGGCGAGCTCGACCAGTTCATGATCGCGCATCTCTTGCAGCTGGCCGGCGATCATTCGGCCATCGCGGCCGGGGCCAAGCCCGCCGCCAAACCCCAGCCCGACGAGGTGTGAGTGCGTACCCAGGAAAGGCGGGCCGCCGCCCCGAAACGTGGAGCCCCCCATGGCCGATGAGCGGGAGCTGATCGCCGAGCGCGAGCGGAAGGTGGCCGAGCTGCGCGAGGCCGGGCGCAACCCCTACGCCAACGACTTCGCGCCGACCCACACCACCCGCGAGATTCGCGACCGGTTCGCGCCGGCGCTGGCCGCCGCCGCATCCGGCGCCACCGCCGCGCCCGCAGCCGGCCCGGGCGGGCCCGCGCCGCTCTCGGACGAGATCTTCCGCGTCGCCGGACGGGTGGTCGCCCTGCGCGCGTTCGGGGGCGCGACCTTCGTCAAGATCCTCGACCGCGGCGGCGAGCTGCAGGTGTGGGTCAAGAAAGACCAGATCGGCCCGGCGGAGTTCGAGCTGTGGAGGAAGGTCGAGCGCGGTGACTTCATCGGGGCCAGCGGCAAGGTGGTCATCACCAGGACCGGCGAGCTCACCGTGCTCGCCGACACCGTGCGCATCCTCACCAAGGCCACCCGCCCGCTGCCGGAGAAGTTTCACGGCCTCTCGGACCAGGAGCTACGCTACCGGCAGCGCTACGTCGATCTCATCGTCAACCCCGAGGTCCGCGAGGTCTTCCGCAAGCGCTCGGCCATCGTCCGCCACATCCGGCGCTTCTTCGACGCGCGCGACTTCATCGAGGTCGAGACGCCCACCATGCACTCCATCCTGGGCGGCGCGGCGGCCCGACCCTTCACCACCCACCACAACGCCCTCGATCTGGATCTGTTCCTGCGCATCGCGCCCGAGCTGCACCTCAAGCGGCTGGTGGTCGGGGGCTTCGACCGGGTCTACGAGATCGGCCGCAACTTCCGCAACGAGGGGCTCTCGCGCCAGCACAACCCCGAGTTCACCATGCTCGAGTTCTACCAGGCCTACGCCACCTACGAGGATCTCATGGTGCTCACCGAGGCGCTGTTCGGGGAGCTCGCGCGCGAGGTGGCGGGTGGCGAGACCATCACCTACGGTGGGCAGTCGGTGAGCCTCGCGCCCGGGTGGCCGCGCATCCCCATGAAGGACGCGATCGTCACCGCGTCGCGCGCCGGAATCTTGCCGGGCGGCCTCGAGCGGGCGGTGCTCGACGATCCCCTGGCCCTGCGGGCCTGGCTGGCCAACGTCGGCCTCGACGCCGCCAAGGACGAGCTCGGCGCGGTCCTGCGCAAGGCGGACTCCCACGGCGAGCGGGTGGGGGCGCTCTTCGACTATGGCGGCGAGAAGGCGCTGCCCGTCGACCGGCCGGCCTTCGTCACCGACTACCCGGCCGAGACCTCGCCCCTGTCGCGCCGGAACGACGCCGACCCGACCAAGGTCGACCGGTTCGAGCTCTTCATCGTGGGGCGCGAGCACGCCAACGCCTTCTCCGAGCTCAACGATCCGGCCGACCAGCGCCAGCGCTTCCAGCGTCAGGTCGAGGCCAAGGCGCGCGGCGCCGAGGAGACCATGGACTTCGACGAGGACTACTGCCGGGCGCTCGAGTACGGGCTGCCACCGACGGCGGGGCAGGGCATCGGGATCGATCGGGTGATCATGCTGCTCACCGATCAGCCCTCGATCCGCGACGTGATCCTGTTTCCCCTGATGCGCCCAGAGCGGGACTAGAGCGGACGGGCCCGATGCACGGTCCGGGGTTCGAATGGTTCGTCGCCTGGCGCCACCTGCGCGACGATCAGCCCAAGTCCCGCCGGACCCTGTGGGCGGGTGTGGTGTTGCTCGGGGTGGGCGCCCTCTTGATGGCGGCGGAGCGGGTGGCGCCGCGCTTCCACGGCCCGCTCGCGATCCTGCTGCGCAACTCGCCCTGGTTCGAGAACCTCGAGATCGTCGGGGTGGCCGCGGTGGCGGTGGGGCTCCTGGCGCTGATCCTCGGGGTGCTCTTCGCGGTGTTCACGGTGTTCACCGCCTTCTCGATGTTCGGGGTGCTGCTCGGCACCGGGGCGCCGATCATCGCGCTGTCGATCATGTCGGGCTTCGAGCTCGACCTGAAATCCAAGATCCGCGCCACCAAGGCCGACGTGGTCATCACCCGGTCCGACGATCAGCCGTTCATGGACTGGCGGCGGGTGCAGGCAGCGACCCTGGCGCTGCCGGGCGTGGCGGGGGCCATGCCGTACCTCGAATCCGAGGTGATCGTGAAGCACGTGTCGAACCCGGCCGGCATGGGCATCCTCCTGCGCGGCATCGACGCCGCGTCGGCCGTGCGCGTCCTCGATCTCGGCCGCACCCTCAAGGAGGGAGGGGTCGACCTGCTCGACCACCCGGAGAAGATCCCCACCGAGCCCGCCTACGATCCGCCGTCCGACGAGCCGGCGCCACCGCCGTCGCCATCGCCACGGATCGTCCCCGGCATCCTCCTCGGCGAGGAGCTCTTCGCGCACACCCTGCGGGTCTACATGGGTGGCGAGGTCGACGTGGCCTGTCCGCTGTGCGGCGTGGGGCCGACCGGTCCCATGCCCAAGCTCAAGACCTTCCGGGTCGCGGGACACTTCTACTCGGGGATGTACGAGTTCGATTCCAAGCTGGCCTACGTGTCCCTCGCCGAGGCCCAGAAGTTCCTCGGACAGCCCGGCGAGGTGACTGGCATCGACGTTCGGACCTTGCGCTCGGACAGCGCCGTCGACCTGGCCCACGCGCTCGGCGAGCGGCTCGGCCCCGGCTACGAGGTGCGCTCCTGGGAGGAGCTGAACCGCAGCCTGTTCATGGCCCTGCGGCTCGAGAAGCTGGCGATGTTCATCGTCCTCACCTTCATCGCCCTGGTGGCCTCGTTCTCGATCGTGTCGAACCTGATCATGCTCGTGACCGAGAAGGGCCGCGAGGTGGCCATCCTCAAGTCCATGGGGGCGAGTGACGGCGGCATCCTGCGGGTCTTCTTCGCCGAGGGGCTCTACATCGGGCTCGTGGGACTCGGGCTCGGGCTCGGGCTCGGGATCGGGACGTGCCTTCTGATCGGGCGGTTCGGCTTGCCCCTCGATCCGGACGTCTACTACATCCAGAAGCTCCCGGTGGTGATGCGGGTGAGCGAGATCGGCTCGGTGGCGGCGGCGGCGCTCGGCCTGTGTTGCCTCGCGACCCTGTACCCGGCGTTCCTGGCCTCGCGCATGCGTCCGGTCGATGGTCTGCGCTATGAATGAGAGTGACGCGGGTCGCGGGCGGGCTCCGCGGCGGCTCCGGCGAGCAACCCAACCTAAACGCGCGGAGTCCAAGGCATTGTGCACAGGTCGCGCGCGTTGACACCCGCCGAGGCGGCGACTAGTTTTGCGCCCCCAATGAGCCTCACCGCGCCGTTCGCCGCGCCCGCCGGCGCCCACGTCGTGGTGCGCGACCTCTCGAAGGCGTTCCTCCACGGCGGGCGCACGCTGTCGGTCCTGCGCGGGGTGAACTTCGAGCTCCGGCCCGGGGAGATCGCCTCGGTGGTCGGGGCCTCGGGCGCCGGGAAGTCCACCTTGCTGCACGTCCTCGGGACCATCGATCTGCCGACCGCCGGCAGCATCCACTTCGATGGGGCGGACGTCACCCGCCTCGGGGCGGCGGCCCTGGCCGACTTCCGCAACCGGCAGATCGGGTTCGTCTTCCAGTTCCACCACCTCCTGCCCGAGTTCACCGCGCTCGAGAACGTGATGATGCCGGGCCTCATCCTGCGGCTCCCGCGCGCCGAGTGCGTGGCGCGTGCCCGCCAGATGCTCTCGCGCCTCGGCCTCGCCGACCGGCTCACCCACCGACCGGGCGAGCTGTCGGGGGGGGAGCAGCAGCGCGTGGCGCTCGCCCGAGCCCTGCTCCTGGAGCCGCGCTTGCTGCTGGCGGACGAGCCCACCGGGAACCTCGACACCAAGACCGGCCGCGAGATGCACCAGCTGTTCTTCGAGCTCAACCGCGAGCTCGGGATGACCTTGCTCATCGTCACCCACAACCCCGAGCTGGCTGCCCAGACCGGGAGGCGCTTGCGCATGGTCGACGGGCTCCTGGTCGAAGGGGAATGAACCGCGTGCAAGGCTTCCGGTCCCGCTCGCACGCTCCGCACGTGCTCACCCGGTCCATCTCCGTGGCCGCCCTGGTCCTGGGCCTCGCCGCGGCGGCCGCCGCCGCCGAGCATCGCCGGTCTCGCCCGGCCGCGCCGGCCCCCGAGGATGCCCCGGCGGCCCCGGCCGCGCCGGCCCCCGACGCGGCCGCCGAGGGCCCGGCCGCGGCCCCCGAGCTGCCCGCCGAGCCAGTCCCCAAGGTCGCGACCCCGAGCCTCAAGGTGGCGCGGGTGCACTTCCGCGGCAACCGCAAGGTGGAGGACGACGCGATCCGCGCGGTGATCAAGACCAAGCCCGGCCTGAACATCAACCAGGAGCTCCTGCGCGACGACGTCCGCGCCATCTGGAAGATGGGGTTCTTCGAGGACGTGCAGGTCGAGAGCACCGAGGTCAAGGGCACGGGCGAGCTGGCCATCGTGTTCGTGCTCCGCGAGAAGCCCACCATCAGCAAGATCTACGTGGCGGGCAACGACGAGGTCAGCCTGACCAAGATCAACGAGGTCCTCGACATCAAGAAGGACCAGGTCCTCGACCTCGCCAAGCTCAAGAAGAACGTCCAGAAGATCAAGGAGCTCTACGTCGAGAAGGGCTTCTACATGGCCGAGGTGGACTACGAGCTCAAGCGCCCGAGCGGCTCGGAGGTCGAGGTCTGGTTCCGCTGCCGCGAGCACGCCAAGGTCGAGGTCCGCCGGGTCAACTTCGTGGGGAACAAGGCCATCTCCGACGAGGAGCTGCGCCAGGTGCTGGTCACCCGCGAGGGCAACATCCTGTCGATCATGACCCAGGCCGGGACCTACCGGGAGGACGTGTTCCAGCGCGACCTGATCCTGCTGCAGTCCCACTACTGGGATCGTGGCTACGTCCAGGTCAAGGTCGGCACCCCGGTGCTCGAGCTGTCCCCCGACAAGCAGTCGCTCTTCATCACCATCAACGTGGAGGAAGGGCCGCAGTATCACCTCGGCAAGATCGACATCAAGGGCGACCTGCTCGAGTCGCGCGAGTACTTCCTCGAGCGGGTCTCGGTGCGCCCGGGCGACATCTTCAACCGCTCGAAGCTCAGCGAGGATCTCCAGCGGCTCACCGATCTGTACAAGGACCGCGGCTACGCCTACGTGAACGCCACCCCGGCCACCCCGGTCGACGAGAAGACCAGGACCGTGGACCTGGTCTTCGACATCCAGAAGGGCGAGCTGGTGTACTTCGAGCGGATCAACATCCGCGGCAACAGCAAGACCCGCGACAAGGTCATCCGCCGCGAGATGCGCATCTACGAGGGGGAGCCCTTCAGCCAGACCGCCCTCGACTACTCCAAGCGCCGGGTCAACGCCCTCGGCTACTTCGAGAAGGTGGACGTCTCCACCCGGCGCGGCTCCTCCGACAACCTGATGGAGGTCAACGTCGAGGTCACCGAGCGCCCGACCGGGACCTTCCAGGTCGGGGCCGGCTTCTCCTCGGTCGAGAACTTCATCGCCCAGGCCCAGGTCTCCCAGAACAACTTCTTCGGGCGCGGCCAGATGGTCACCCTGCAGATGCAGCTCTCCGGCCTGCGCCAGCTCTTCATGGGGCAGTTCCAGGACTACTACTTCCTCGACACCAAGTGGACCTTCGGGCTCAACCTCTTCAAGCAGGACCGCTACCTGTACTCGTTCACGCGCTCCTCGTACGGCGGCAGCCTGACCTGGGGCTACCTGCTGGCCGACGATCTGCGCCTGCTGCTCACCTACAACTGGGAGCACGTCGGGATCTCGACCGGGAACATCGGCTTTGGCGGCCTGTTCTCGGGCGGGCAGCGCGATCCCATCCCGGCCGGCTCGCTCGCCAACCTGCTCCGCTCGGGCATCACCTCGTCGGCCCGCGGGATGGTGTCCTACGACACCCGCAACGATCGCATGTTCCCGACCAAGGGCTGGTACAACACCCTGTCGGGCGAGATCGCCGATCACTTCTTGTTCTCGCAGAACGTCTTCACGCGTTACGAGGGGGCCCTCCGCTACTTCTACCCGCTGTGGGGGCCGTTCGTGTTCCGGGCCAAGCTCGAAGGCGGGATCATCGCCAGCCGGGATCCCCGCGGGGTGCCGATCTTCGAGCGCTACTTCGTGGGTGGCATCTACGACATCCGCGGCTTCGCCCCGCGCTCGCTCGGGCCCGTGATCAACGCCCCGGCCTCGCAGTCGCCCGACGCGCTGCTGACGCCCTTCCGGATCGGGGGCAACACCCAGGTGATCGCCAACGCCGAGATCGAGTTTCCGCTCTTCGACAAGGTCGGCATCCGCGGGGTGGTGTTCACCGACTTCGGGAACGCCTTCAACCTGGAGGACTCGTACTGCGGGCTGCGGCCCTACGGCGCCGACGCCTCCAACGATCCCTGCAAGCGGCCCTGGAACCTCGAGGCCTACCGGGCGAGCTGGGGGTTCGGCTTTCGCTGGTTCTCGCCGATTGGCCCACTGCGTTTCGAGTGGGGGATTCCCTTCAAGACCCTGCCGGGGGAGCAGCCCATGGTCTTCGAGTTCACCATCGGCAACTTCTTCTAGCAGCACCGGGCCCGTGGGTGGCGAATTTGGCCGGTTCGGGGCAGATCGCGGTTTCGCAAGCCGCCCCCTTCGTCTAGTGTTCCGTCGTCTGTCACAAGGAGAATCGAACATGTCGCGCTGGTTGCTCTTGGGTGCCTTCCTGATCGGATCCCTTCCGGTCGCCGCCTTCGCCGAGGAGGTCAAGCTCGGGTACGTGGATCTGCCGCGTGCGCTCGGCGAGACCGAGGACGGACGCAAGGCCAAGGCCAACCTGAAGAAGGTCTTCGACCAGAAGCAAAAAGAGATCGATGAGCAGCAGGAGGACCTGAAGAAGTCCATCGACGATCTCGACAAGAAGCGCACCCTCTTGCCTCCCGACAAGGTCCGGGAGAAGGAGGCCGAGCTGCAACAGCGCATGCAGAAGGTGCAGCAGACCTACATGCGCCACCAGCAGGACTTGCAGGCCAAGGAGCAGGAGGCCACCGGGAAGATCCTGGAGCGCATGAACAGGATCCTGCAGAAGATCGCCGTCTCCGAGAACTTCACCATGGTCTTCGATCGCCAGCAGGGTGGGGTGGTCTTCGCCAAGCCCCACCTCGATCTCACCAACGATCTGATCCGTCGCTACAACTCGGGCGAGGGGGCGGCCCCGACCGCCAGCGACACGCCGGCCGGCGGCGCGGCGGCCAAGACCGCCGCCAAGAAGTAGGGCTGCCCGCACATGTCACGCTGGCTGATCCTGGGTGTCTTCCTGCTTTCCTCCGCCCCCGGCAGGTCCTTTGCCGAGGAGCTGAAGCTCGGCTTCGTCGATCTGTCGCGCGCCCTCGGGGAGACCGACGACGGCCGTCAGGCCAAGGCCAATCTCAAGAATGTCTTCGACCAGAAGCAGAAGGAGATCGACGAGCAGCAGGCGGATCTCAAGCAATCGGTCGACGATCTCGAGAAGAAGCGGACCTTGATGCCGGCCGACAAGGTCCGGGAGAAGGAGGCGGAGCTGCAGCAGCGCATGCAAAAGGTCCAGCAGACCTACATGCGTCACCAGCAAGAGCTGCAGGCCAAGGAGCAGGAGGCGACCGGGAAGATCGTCGAGCGGATGAACCGCATCCTGCAGAAGATCGCCGCCAGCGAGAACTTCACCATGATCTTCGATCGCCAGCAGGGCGGGGTGGTCTTCGCCAAGCCGCACCTCGATCTCACCAACGATCTCATCCGCCGCTACAACTCGGGCGAGGGCGCCGCCGCCCCGACCGGCCCGGACGCCCCGACCGGCTCCACGAAGCCGGCCCCCAAGAAGCCGTGATGAGGTGAGGACGCGATGACCACCGCCATGGCCACCCCCGCCTGAGGACGACGGCTCCGGTATGCCTCCCGCCATGAACATCCGGGACATCGAGGCGGTGCTCCCGCACCGCTACCCCTTCCTGCTCGTCGACCGGGTCGACGAGATCGGGGACGACCGCATCGTGGCCAGCAAGATGGTCAGCCGGAACGAGCCCCACTTCGAGGGGCACTTCCCCGGCTTGCCCGTGATGCCCGGGGTCCTCATCATCGAGGCGCTTGCCCAGGCCGGGGCCCTCTACGCGGCCCGGCTGACGGCGTTCGATCCCGCGCGCCAGGTGATCTATTTCATGGCCATCGACAAGGCCAAGTTTCGCCGGCCCGTGGTCCCGGGCGATCACCTCACGCTCGAGGTCACACCCCTCAGAAAGGGCGGGGTCATCTGGAAGATGCGCGGCGAGGCCAAGGTGGACGGCCAGGTGGTCGCGGAGGCGGAGTTCATGGCCAGCATCCAGAACAAGCCCGTCCCGACGACGGCGCCGTCGCCGGCGCCGTCGTTGGAGCCGGCTCCAGGGTCGACCGCCACGCCGGGGACCTGACGCGATGCCGGGTGGGAGCGGGTGCAACCTCCGGTGGACCGCGCTGGTCGGGCTGTCCTGGTGCCTGGCCGCCCCCCCAGCCTGTCGCCGCGGCTCCCTGCCGCCGCGTGCGCCCGGCACCTCGGTGGTGGTAGCCGCCGATTCCCCGGTGGATGGGGGCGCCACCCTCGAGGAGATCGAGCCGAACGATCTGCTGGCGAATGCCCAGCGCCTGGAGCTCGGTGGGACCGCCTCGCTGACGGTGAACGGGCACCTGGTGGCGCCCCTCGGGGCCCGCGCCAAGGACGTGGATCTGTTCCGCATCGTGGTTCCTCCTCCGGCGGTGGTGGTCGAGAGCCCGGACGGCGGGCCGCCGAGCCTGCATCAGCTGCTGAACCTCGCCGTCACGCCCGAGCCGCGGCTGGCCATCGCGGTCGACGCCCTCGACGATCAGGGACGCACCCTGGTCACGGCCGCCGGCAGCCCGGCGGGCGAGGCGGAGTGGATCCCCAACCTGTCCGTGATCCCGGGCACCTACTTCGTGCGGGTGCGTCCCGTGGTGTTCGCCGACCCTGGCCCGCGAAAGGCAGGAGGATCGGGCGCCACGCCCTCCACCACCGAGGGCAGCGGCAGCCCGGCCACCGCCGCCGGCAATGGCCCCGGCTCCGGCGCCGGTCACGGCACGGGCAGCTCCCCTGGCCCGAGCGGAGGCCTGCTCGCGCCCGGGACCTCGGGCTACCAGCTGGTGGCGCGCCTCGCGCCTGAGGATCGGGGGGACGAGGTCGAGCCCAACGGCCGCTCGGCGCTGGCGAACGAGGTGGCGGCCGGCGGCGACGTGGCCGGGT
>Ga0265331_10002500_pt1 | contig 12413 bp, 7 predicted proteins | sample 41923metaG_FD_202088 | JGI IMG/M metagenome (GOLD analysis project Ga0265331, IMG submission 202088) | Rhizosphere microbial communities from Carex aquatilis grown in University of Washington, Seatle, WA, United States - 4-19-23 metaG | ecosystem: Host-associated > Plants > Roots > Rhizosphere >...
CGAGCAGGAATCGAATCCGGCCCTGCGCGCGAAGCTGTGGAAGGAATACACCGACTATCGTCTGGGTACATCGGCGAAGTGATCGATCGTTAGTGTTCTGTAAGCGAAGCCGGTTCAGGCTGCGAATCACGAGCTGCGCAGTGATTGGAATACTCTGCGTCCCTTCAGGGTCTTAGCCCGTCATTGGACCAGCGGGCCCTGTGATGGGCGCGAAGATTGCTTAGGCTTAGGCGGTCGTGGAACAAATGTCTCACGCCGGAACCTGCACAACGCCCTTGGGTCCCATGAGGTCATGACTGAGCTTGTCCCAACAAACGGTCGCCGTCTCGATGCGCGCTTTACGCTGCTCGAAAAGCTGGGTACGGGCGGCCAGGGCGAGGTATGGCGAGCGCACGACGAGACCCGCGGAATTGATATCGCGCTGAAAATCCCCGCGACTGCTGACGCCTCAAATGAGGCTGTTTTGTCGGCATTTGAGCGCGAGTACGCGATTGCGAGCCGCCTGGACCATCCTGCGGTGCTGAAGGTGTATCCACCGCATCGCTCGGGCGAGGTCGTGGTGCTTCCGATGGAGCTCGCGAACGGCGGCGATCTTCGCCGCCTGCGGGGCGGCGGTTATCTCCAGATCATTCCGGTGCTTCTGGACATCGCGCAGGCGCTCGAGCACGCTCACGAGCGGGGCATCATTCACCGTGACTTGAAACCGGGTAACGTTCTGTTTGATGCGCGCGGCCGAGTGAAGCTCGCCGACTTCGGTGCCGCGGGCATGAAGTGGACGACCCCGGAGGCCGCACGCCGGCAGGGGCTATCACCCTTCACGGCGAGTCCTGAGCAGCTCCGCGGAGAAGCGCCGACCGAGACTGATGACATTTACGGGCTCGGCGCGCTCGCCTACGAGCTTCTGTCGGGCTATCCGCCCTACTACCCGCACTTCGACATTCGTCGAGCGAAAGAAGAGCCGGTTCCGAAGCTAGTCCCGACCCGGCAGATTCCGCCGCTGCTGACCGCGCTCGTTACGCGAATGTTGGCTAAGGAGAAGAGTGAGCGCCCGCATTCGATGCGCGAGGTCATCGACGAGCTCGACGCCTCTTTGAACGACACTCTGGCGTTTGATTTCGAATCAATCATCGATCCCGCCCACGGAGCACCGACGGCGGCTGTGTCTGTCAGCGCCCCCCAGGGTCTGACATCCGCGCCGGTCAACACGCCACCGAAACCGGCATCTTCAATATCGGCCGCCGTACACCACGAGCTGGCTGCAGCACCTGCCGCCGCACGGCGGGAGTCGATACCCGTGGCCCCAGCCGCCCAGGTTGATTCGGTATTTGCCGCGGCAGTGGCCCGGTCAGCGAAGACCTCCGCCGCCAAGCGACCGCTCTCCAGGCAAGTAGGCGCGAGCAAAGAATTTGAGGATCAGTACGAGGACGAGTACACGCCGGAAGAGCTCGCGGAGCGTGAGAACCTCGACGATGATATGGCGTCGGACGATGAATCGGACGACACGGACGACGAGGGGCCGGACCTCGGCGTCATTCCGGAGCTGCTCGTCGCCAATGCGCTCGTAGTCAGACACCCGAAGAAGCCGAAGGCCGCGGCGACCGATGCGCCGGTGGCGACCGGTTCGACGCCACCAGCAACCGCCGGTAACAATGCGCCGCATGTCGCACGATCGCCGTCGACTCAACCTCACCCGGGGCAATATCCATCCGGCCCGGTAACGCCGCTGCCGGCGCAAAGCCATCCGGGGTTGTACCCATCCGGGCATACATACCCGTCCGGGCATGTACATCCGTCCGGGCCTGCACCACATGCCCCTGCGCCGCGACCGCCGGCACCCGACACGCAAAGCGCGCCGAGTCGCTCGCTCCAGTCCGAACCGGTACGGGCCAACACAACTCCGCCACCGCAACCCTCTGTGGCGCGCACGCAATCGGCAGAAGGCCTCACGGCCCGGGCGGACCCAACTTGGGCCAACGTCACGCAGGTACTGCCCGATCAGCCTCCACTGCCACCAGCGAAAGTAACACCTGGCAGTGATCCCACCTGGGCTAACGTAACGACCGTGCTTCCCGAGGATCCGTCCATATCGCATGCACGGGCAGCACTGAACCAGGCGGCGAAGAGCGATTCGAGTTGGATCATCTCGAACAAGACACCACCCCAGCAGCCGTCAGCGGGGAACCAGGTGTCACCTGGCCGGACTCAACAGGAGCAGCCTGCGAGTTCCCAGGCATCGTGGCCTCCGGGCGCGTCATCCCAGACGCAACAGAGACGTAACGCGGACGCTGCGCGACCCGCGCCGCAGGCGCGAGGGCACGCGCCACTAGTGCGCGCACCTCACGCCGCCCACGCTGCTCGAACGTCGACTCCTCCGACGGCTCCGGCCGGCGAGGCACAATCCGCTGTGCGTCAAGTCGTGGCGCCGGAGATGCAACCTGCTTCCCTCGCCGCCGCCGCTGTGGGCGCCGGAGCGATTGGCGGAATTGGCTTGGCGCATGGGTCCGCCGGGCCGAGCGTCCGGACGGCCGACCGGCCGCTTTGGGAGAGCCTGCAGCTCGACGCCGTTCCCTGTGTGCCACGTCTGGAGCCCATTCGCCGTCGCCGCTGGCCCGTCGTTCTATTAGGTATTCTGGCCGGCGTCGCGGTCGCGGTTTTCTATTGGCTGCCGCGCTACACCGGTCAGAGCCTGCCAATCGATTTTTCTGCCTTGAGTCGCGCGGCCAGCAGCTCGACTCCGGCCCCAGAGGCAGCAGCGCCTCAGGATGAGGTCACCTCGCCCCCCGCAGGTGCGGACAGCACCAACCCAACCGATGCGAAACTGCAGGCCACGCGGGAAAACTTCGACCGGCGTCTCGCCGCGCTGGATACTCGCGGTGCGGGCATCTGGGGTGGCCCAGAGTTCGCCATGGCGAAGACGCGCGCGGCCGAATCGATCGGGGCGCGTGATGCGGGCAATCTGAAACTGGCGCAGGAACGGCTGGCCGATGCCTCGCGCTTGCTCGACGAAGTCGAAAGCCGCGCATCGCAGGCGCTCAACGCGCAATTGGCAGCAGGGCAGAAGGCGTTGGCGGCAGGCCAACAGGAGCTCGCCAAGGAAGCGTTTGACCTGGCCAAACGCATCGATCCGAATGATCGTCGCATCGCTGACGGGCAGCGTCATACCACTAATCTGAGTGACGTTCTGCCACTCCTCGCGGATGCGCAGAATGCGGAAAGCGCCCGGAACTTCTCCCGCGCCGTACAGGATTACAACCAGGTACTGCTCATGGATCCCGGTAATGACAAAGCGCGCACGGGCCTTGCGCGGGCGAGTACCGCCCTGGGAGATGATAACTACGCCAAGGCGGTTGGATCTGGTTACGCAGCTCTCGGCGCTGGTCGACTCGACGATGCCCGTGCCGCCTTCACAAAGGCGAAGTCTCTGCGGCCGAATGGCTCTGAGGCCGCTGAGGGTTTGCAACGCGCAGGAGCCGCCCTCAATGCCAAAGGCTTTGCGCTGGTGCGCCAGCGCGCCGCGGGCCTCGAGGCGCAGGAGCGTTGGGACGAGGCCATAGAGGCTTACAACTCGGCGCTGCAAGCTGACCCGTCGCTTGCCTTTGCGCAGGAAGGCAAGAATCGCGCTGCCGTCCGGGCGCAGCTCGGTGCGTCCCTGCAGGCCCTGATAGACCGCCCGGAACGACTGAGCTCAGAGTCTGTTCGCGAGCAGGCCCGGGCGCTCCTGCAAACCGCAAACCAGCAGACTACCTCGGGTCCGGTGCTGCGTTCGCAGATCGCACGGCTCGAGCTGCTGTTGCCCGACTATGAGAAGTCCTCGCAGTCCGATTCCTCATCCATACGGCCTGTCGCGGCTTGGCGCTCGGACGCGGCACCAGGCACCCGCCCGGACGCTGCAAGAGCCGGGGCGACGACGACTCGCTCGGACATGGACAAGCCGGTACGGGTAACGCTGGTCTCGGATAGCGCCACGGACGTAGCCATTGAAAGCATCGGAGAATTCGGCACGTTCGCAAGGCGTGACATCGAGCTCAAGCCGGGACGCTACCTCGTCATCGGTATGCGCGATGGCTACCGGGACGTGCGCCATGACATCACCATTGCCGCGGGTCAAGACGGCCAGACAATCCGTGTAAGCTGCGCCGACCCGATCTGAGCGCGGCGGAACGTATCTTGAGCATCTCCATCGCTTACGCGCAGGTGCGCGTCCGCGAGCCTTTGGGCGAGCGGATCCTCGGGGAATCCGTCTCAGTGGGCGGCTCCGACTCGGATATCGTCGTACCGGGCGTCGCCCCTGGTTGCGCGCTCACCATCAACCGTCGTAAGGGCGTTTGGGTAGTGGAGCCAAGTGGGGCAACGAGCCGCGCCAACGGTCGTCTGTTGACTGCTCCGCGTGATCTTCGCAAAGGCGACACGCTCGCCCTCGGCCAGGCGCATATCGTGGTGACCGACGCATCGCGTACCCTGTTACGCCTCGATATCCATCATCTCGTTGGCAATGCTACGGTCGCCCCAGCATCGACCTTGGCGACGCTGCTTACCGGAGGTGACGGGGACGAGGATGTCGAAATTCATCCTCTCACGAGCCTGCGCATCACTCCTTTGGTGACCGCTGCTCGCCCCAGCGCTCTATCGGCACCTGTCAATGCGCGCCGCTGGGTGTTTGCCGGTCTCGCCGTGGCGCTGCTGGCTGGGGTGTCGATTGTGACGACTCTGGTGGAGCCCGTTGCTGTAGATGTAACGCCCCATGACGCTCACGTGCTGACGCCTGGCACCCTGGTGGCGATCCATAACCCTGGTCACTTGCTGCTCTTGCCGGGGAAGCATGTCATCCGGGCCGAGCGCGACGGCTATGTTGCTGCTGAAACCAATATCGAAGTGCGCAGCGACGACACCAGCAGTGTGCGCTTGCGGCTCGCCAAACTGCCAGGAAAGCTGAATGTGGACACGGGCGGGATCGCCGCAGCCGTCAGCGTCGATGGAGTTGAGATCGGCCACGCGCCCGGCGTCCTGAGCGTTCCGGCGGGCGAGCGTACGGTCATGATCAGCGCTCCCCGGTATGTCGATTACATTACCAACCTGACGATAGAGGGAGCCGGGGAGCGCCAGAATCTGCAGGCCACGCTGCAGACCGCCTGGGGTTCACTCAAGGTGTTGTCGAATCCTGAGGGAGCGCACGTTAGTGTCGACGGGGTGGATGGTGGCGCTACACCTGTGACCATTGCGGCACCGTCCGGGGTACGGCGCATTCAGATCACTACGCCCGGACGGAAGACGTGGGAAAGTAGCGTCGTACTCAAGGCGGGCGAAACCCTGAGTGTTGGGCCCGTGACTCTGGGACAGCCGGACGCACACCTGGTGCTACGCTCCGAACCTGCGGGCGCCGATGCGACAGTAGCCGGCACACACCTCGGTCGCACCCCTGTCGAAATCGACTTGCCTTCGGGCATCGCTCACCAGGTCGTCCTGAGCGCGCCCGGTTTTAAGAATTGGATACAAGGTGTGTTTGCCGAGCCTGGACGCAAGCTTGCCGTGTTCGCCCGACTCCAGCCTATACTCGCCCGTTTCACGGTGCAGGGTGAGCCAGCCGGCGCCGAAGTTCTCGTGGACGGCGTGGCGCGCGGCAAGGCACCACAGTCGCTGGAGGTTCCAGCGACAGAGCATAGGATTGAAGTGCGTAAAGACGGGTTCCAGACGTTCAAGAGCGTCGTCACTCCCGAGGCTGGCCTCGACCGCACGGTGCGATATCGCCTGGCGCCCGTCGGCTAAATCAATACACAGAGATAGCTTCCATGATTCGTCGCGTCATTGGTGTCCTGACATCCGTCGCCGTCGTTTGCGGAGGCGCCGTGATGTTGGAGTCGCGCGCGGCTGATGAGGGCGCCACGGCAGCACATCCGGCGCCCACGAAGGCGATCGTTGCGAATCCGTCTGCCGCGAAGCCTTCCGTTCCCGGGGCCCCCCAGGTCCCCGAGGAGTCCGCCACCATCCGTGACGACCCAACCATTGCCCCCGATCCCAAGCAGTCGGCGGACAACAATGTGAGCTTTCCGAGCGACATCTGAAGTCTGTCCTGATGCGTCCGTTCGTCATTCAACTCGACGATCGCGCTGTCGCCTTTGCGAGGGGCGGTCACGTCCTTTCGAGCGCTCCCAGCGCCGTGTGGGACGGCAGCACGGGTGAGCCGGCAGGAACAGATGCGTGGAATGCGCTTCGACGACATCCTACGGCGACCTCTACGCGGCACCTCGGCGCACTTCTCAGCGAGCGCTCCGCTTCCGATCGCACCATCGCCCTGGTTGCCGCAGAGCTCGTGAGGCGCCTCGCCGCACAGCCTCCGACACCCGAAGAACGAGTTTGGTTGGCGGCACCCGCGCGCTCTTCCGAGCAGGGCCTCAGCGCGATGCTGGCAATCGCTCGCAACCTCTCGTTACCCGTCGATGGCTTTATCGATGCCGCTGTAGCTGCCGTGGCTGCTTTAGGACTCGAGGGAAGCGCGATCGTCCTCGAGATCGGGATGCACGCTACCGCCGCGACCTATATTGATCGCGACGGTGCACAAGTTCGCCGTCGCCGCACCGCGATTACGCAACGTGGCGGTTTGATCGCGTTCTATCAAGGGTGGCTCGAGCTGGTGAGCACAACGATGGTGAAGCGGACCCGCTTCGACCCGCTGCACGACGCCGCCACGGAGCAGAATCTGTTTGACTCGCTCGCCACCTGGGCGAGAGACGCTGCTGTCACAGGCGCCGTCAACGCGGTTTTGAACAAAGGAGCAGAACGCTTCGAGGTGCCACTGACACGCGACCAGTTTGCCCAGGCCGGGCAGGGTCTGCATCGCGAAATCATGCGATTGCTCCATGGGCTTCGTCCCGCAGGCGTGCCCATGGCACTGGTCGTGCCCTCCATCATCAACGAGCTGCCTGGCCTCGCGGACGAGCTCGAGCAATTCGTCGATTGCGAGTTGATCGGCATCCCGGACGGCTTTGCCGCCGCAGTGACGTCGCGGCTCGATTTGCCGGAGCGCGCCAGCGCCGACGCCATCCGCCTGCTGCGGCGCTTGACTGTCATGATTTCGGAACCGACGATCGATGTTGGCGGCATCAAACATAACATTCTGGGCTCGCAGGCGGGGCGTAAGGTCGCTCCCTCGCACCTGCTACATGATGGCAAGGTATATGCGCTGGCCGTGGAGCCTCTCGTAATCGGGCGCGCGCCGGTCGGGCCCCGAACGATATCCTTGTCCGAGGGCCTCGCAGGCGTCTCGCGACGGCATTGCACTCTAGCTGCAGAAGGTGGCGAGGTCATTCTGCTCGACCACAGCAACTTCGGTACGTACGTGAACGGCGAGCGTGTTGCCGAGCGTGTTCGGCTGCTCGCGGGGGATCGCCTCCGTGTAGGGGACCCGGGAGTTGAGTTTTCCCTGATCGCCGTGAATGCGCCGTGACGCAACGTCGCCGCACTACCGAGGTGTTCACACTCTCGTTTCTCGACTGCATCTGTTGCGGCTTCGGGGCAGTCATCCTGTTTTATACGATCGTCAGCGCGCACAGCGGCATTGCGCAGACCCGGGCGACGGATACCCTGTCCGCCGAGGTCAGTCGCCTCGATGAGCAGGTGCTCACAGGTACTCGCAATCTGGCCGCCCTGCGCGACACGCTCGAAAAAACCCGCAACGAAGTCGCCAGCGCCTCCTCAAAGAGCAACATCCTGGCGGCCGAGCTCGAGCAGCACCGGACTCAGGTTTCCAACTATGACGCCACCCGGCTTTCCCGACAGCAGCACATCGAGAAGCTCCGCGCGGATATTCAGGCATTGCAGGAGGGAACGAAGCGACTCGAGGCCGGCAGCGATGAGCTCGCGCCCCCGGGGCAAGCGGTGGCCGCCTTCCGCAAGACAGGGGGCGATCGGCGTTATATCACCGGTCTGGCGCTGCACGGACGGCGCATTCTCATCATGCTGGACTCCTCAGCGAGCATGTTGCATGAGGATATTGTCAGCATCCTGCGGCTGCGTAATGCGGATGACGCTACCAAACGGGCCGCCGCGAAGTGGCAGCGGGCGCTCGAGACCGTACATTGGCTGCTGACGCAGGTGCCTCCGGGCAGCGCGTACCAGATCTATACTTTCAACACCAAGGCGCAGCCCTTGTTGCCCGATTCCGCCGGCAGGTGGATCTCGGGCGCTGATCTACCGCAGATCGCGCGGGATTTGACTGCGTTGCAGGCCTTGGTGCCGGCCGACGGGACGAGCCTTTATAACGCGTTTGCCGCAAGTAAAACCTTGAGTCCCTGGCCGGACCAGATCGTGGTGATCACCGATGGTCTGCCCACCCAGGGCAAGACGGCGGGGACGCGCAAATATGTCGATTCCGACGCCCGGGTACGTTTCTTTGATGAGGCCGTCGGACAACTTCCCGCCCACGTCCCCATCGATAGCATTCTGTTACCGATGCAAGGTGACTCGGAGGCTGCGCACCGCTTCTGGCATCTCGCGCGCATCAGCGACGGCAGCGTGTTGATGCCTGCGAAGGACTGGCCGTGAAGCGTCGCCGTCGTTCGGTGGAGGTCTTCAGCCTCTCCTTTCTCGACTGCATCTGCTGCGGTTTCGGCGCCATCATTCTGCTGCTCGTCTTGACCGAGATCGGCCGGCCGGTGGTGCTGGAGAAGAGCCGCAAGAGTCTCGACGGGCAAATTCGGGCGCTGAGCGAGCAGCTCTCCGATATTCGAGGCGCGACCGACCAGCTCACCCGGGAGCTCCAGGGCAGTCGGGTCACTCTCGAGCAGGAGCGCCAGCGGATCGCGCGCCTTTCCGGCGAGCTGAGCGCCATCCAAGGGCAATATGCCAGCAGCACTCAGGACGCTTCTGTCTCGAATCGCGTCGCGGGGCAGCTCGTTACGGCATACCAAAAGTTGAGCGGCGAGATGCAGCGTCTCCTGCAACAGCGTGCCAGGAGGCCTGCGACCGAGGCTATCGGTGGGATCCCGGTTGACAGCGAATACATCATCTTCGTAGTCGATACGTCCGACAGCATGACGGATAACCACTGGGATGCGAATCTCGCGATCATTGACGAGATCCTGGGCTTTTACCCGCACGTGTCGGGGCTGCAGATCATGAATGACCAGGGCGCCTATATGTTCGAGGGCACGAGGGGCAAGTGGCTCACGGACTCAACTGAGCAGCGCGCCGAGATCCGCAGGCGCGCCCGACACTGGACCCCTTTCAGCCAGTCCAATCCGGTCCCTGGTATGGAGGAGGCGATTCGCACCTATTGGGCCGCCGACAAACGCATCAGCGTGTTCGTACTCGGCGATGAGTTCACGGGAAAATCCATCCAGGCCGCTCTCGATGCGATCAGCGCCCTCAATAAGCCGGGGCCCGATGGCCGGCGCGTGGTGCGCATCAGCGCCATAGGCTTTCCGGAAGGCGTCGGCATGTCCGCGGATACGAATATTCGATTTGCCGCACTCATGCGCCTGGTTTGCGCGCAAAATAACGGCACCTTCTGGGGCTTGAAGAACTGAAGCGGAGAAGATTCGGACATGCCAGATCCCGAACCGAAGATCGTGCTGCTCGCGGGAGCCAGTGGCGTGGTCGGAAAGAACGCGCTCGATGCTCTTCTTGACGCTCCTGACATCGCGCGTGTGTTTGCTGCGACGCGCCGCCCCCTCGGACGGGAGCATCCACGCCTCGCGAATCGCATCGTACAGTTCGATACCATCGAGTCGCAGCTCAAAGGGATCACCTGCCACGTGGCGGTGTGCTGCCTCGGCACGACCATTCGACAGGCCGGCTCGCAAGCGGCTTTCCGCAAGGTTGATGTTGATTATGTGCTCGCCTTCGCACGCACTGCGAAGGCCGCCCAGGCGCAACGCTTTATTGTCGTGTCTTCAGCCAGCGCCGACGCGGGCTCGAAAAGCTTTTATCTGCGCACGAAGGGCGAAATGGAGGATGCGCTCGCTGCTTTCGGGTTTGCCTCGCTGGACATCCTGCAACCCGGCCCACTGCTCGTGCTGCGAGGCCAGATGCGGCCGCTCGAGCTCGCCGCGTTGCTGTTCATGCCTTTGGTCAACCCGTTTCTACGCGGTGAGCGTGAGGCATATCGCGCCATTTCGGCGAAGACCGTCGGCGCTGCGGTCGTTGGAGCGATACGGTCGGGCAGAAGGGGCATACAGCGTTACACATATAACGGAATCCAGGCGCTATCGAGGCTGAAGTCTGTACGCACGGCGGTTCCGATCGATCCAAAAGCTTCCGGTAGCACGCGCCAGCGCCGCACCTGAGCCTATACACGGAACGAAACGTCGTACAACACGAGGCCCTCACGACGTATCGTGACTTGGTTAACATTCCATTTTTGTCCCTGGCTCGCACAATCTCGGGCCGCACCGAGCTGCGAGCTAAGGAACTGCCTTGCAGGATGCCTCTGGAATGGACTGGTCTCCCGTGACGAGCCGCATGGGCCGGCGGATGACGTTGGTCGTGGCCCTGTGTGCTGCGCTCCCCGTGGTGTGGCTCACGATCCTGTTCGCACGCGATGTGAGCTCAACCAGTATTGGTGGCATCGAGCGCCAGCTTTCGGGCTTCAGTCATCTGTATAGCGAGGTGATCAGGTCGCGCCTCGGCGCTGCCGAGACCATAGTCCTGACTCTGACCGCCGGCGATGTAGGTTTCGACGGCGCCGCTCTCAAGCGCCAGGTTGCGAATTCGGGCGCGTTCAAGTCGGTAGTGATCGTCGACCGCGATGGCCTGTTGGCTGGCGGCGAGACGACTTTACGCCCGAGCCCGGCACAGCTCGTAGCGTTGGGAGCCGGCGAAACCGTGTTGCTGTCGGTGACGCTCGAGGGACAGCTCACCTCCGCCTTCCTGGTGCAGGCTGTGACGGCGGCCGGCGCCGATCGACTGGCATACTTCGAGTTGGCTTCCGACTGGCTGTGGAAGCGCGTCGACAACCTGCCATCGCAAGTAACGCTGGCCGTGGTGGATGCCAACGCCAAGGTGCTCTACAACGTTGGTCCGCTGTCCGCGGATGCAACCCACATTTTCGCCGACCACATCACCCTTTCCGGCGAGCGTGCCGGGACCTTGCATGCCATTTCATGGCAGGACGCCGGCGAGCAGTGGCATGGCGTCATCAAGCCGATGCAGCTCGGCAACGAGCGCATAACCGCCGTTCCCTGGGCCGTAGTCACCTTCACGCGCGAGCAGTCATTTTTTGCACGCTCCCAACATGTCTGGGAGCTCATACCGTCTGTGTTGGTCGCGCTCCTGATTTGCGCCATCTCCGGAGGCATATACCTGGCGCGTCGTTATTTGCCCTCGGTGCGAGCGCTACGCTCGGGGTTGACCGGTCTGCATGCGGGCCGTTACGAAGCGGTGAGCGTGCCTGGAGCCGACGAGCTGCAAGGGCTCATCGACGGCTTCAACCGGGGCGCTACGATCCTTCGGGATCAGTTCCATGCACTCGAAACGCTGGGTGAGATCGACAAGCTGCTGCTCGGCTCGGCGGAGCTCGAGCAGGTTCTCGATGCCGTTCTCTCCCGAGTGCAGACGGTGACCCGCTGCGATTGCGTGGGTATAACATTGCGCGACGCGGATGCTCCAGGACGCGGGCGAGTCTATCTCGCCGGACCTGGGCGCACGGACTTGCCGGTCCGCAGAGTGGAGCTCGATGACGATATGATCACGACGCTGGCCGGTGAGAGCAATGGCCTCACCGTCACTCGTTGTGAAGAGACCCGCCACAGCTTCCTGAAGCCTCTGAAGGACCTCGGCGCGGAGTTTTTCTGGGTCTGGCCGGTGAGTGTGGCTGATCGCGTCGAATCTATTCTGGCCGTCGGATATCGCGAAGCGCCGGCGGCCGATCCATTTCTGGCTATCTCCGGGACGCAATTCGCCGAGCGTCTGGCCGTGGCGCTCTCCAAGAGTGCTCGCGACGAGCGGCTTTATCGCCAGGCGCACTACGACCCCCTCACGGCGCTGCCCAACCGCGTGCTTTTCCGCGACCGGCTGGCACAGGAGTTGGCCAACTCCACCGCTGGCTTGAGCCGCGGTGCGTTGCTGTATATCGACCTCGATCATTTCAAGCGCGTCAACGATTCCGTCGGTCACAATGCCGGTGACCAACTTCTAACCATCGTTGCGCAACGGCTGCGGTCCTGCACGAAGGAAGGCGATACCGTCGCCCGGCTGGGTGGGGATGAGTTCACCGTGATATTGCGCAACGTCGTCGACGCCGATGCGGCCCGTACCGTGGGTGAGCGAATCATTCAGCTTCTGCAATTGCCGGTAAACATCGGCGGTCGCGATCACTTCGTCTGCGCGAGCATCGGCATCACATTGTTTCCGGATGACGGGTCCACCATCGATGACCTCATGCGCAACGCCGACACTGCCATGTATCGTGCTAAGGATGC
>Ga0265331_10002503_pt1 | contig 12409 bp, 19 predicted proteins | sample 41923metaG_FD_202088 | JGI IMG/M metagenome (GOLD analysis project Ga0265331, IMG submission 202088) | Rhizosphere microbial communities from Carex aquatilis grown in University of Washington, Seatle, WA, United States - 4-19-23 metaG | ecosystem: Host-associated > Plants > Roots > Rhizosphere...
CCTACGCCTGGCTGAAAATCCCAAGAGATCTGGCCCGACAGCGGATTGCCGCTCACGGTCATGCCTAAATCCTTATCTCAGTGCCATTCAAACTAGGGTGGCTCAGCGTTTAGCGTTCCAGGCGCAGCGCCTGAGCCGTTATAGTGCCCCCGCCGACTACACGTCTCCATCCTGCAGTTGCCTTCCACATCCAGCCCGGATCGTCGACTCACGGTCCAACTTTTTTATTGCCGTTCTGCCAGGGTGCCTGGTAGGCGCCTGCGACGATCGGCAGCAGCGGCCCTTTGCGCCCGGCGCTCATGACCACATAGGGATGGTCCTTCGCCGGCGGAGGCCTGCGCCGCACGGCCTGGGAGTTGAAGGGCGGGCTATAGCTCATGATCAACAGTTTTTCGATCGGATCGAGTAGCGTCCTGGTGAGTCGGGCCCAGCGTATCGTCAGGTCCCAAACGTCGGACGTGAGCGTGCGTTGGTCAAAGGCATGTAGCTCCGACAAACTGTCGCTGAGGCTATGGGGAACCCGGCTGTGCAGATTGCCCGCTTGCCCAATGTAGAGCACGGCCTGCCCAGAGTGCGCATCGTGACGTCCCGTGACCGCATAAACCCCGGACGACTTCGGAATGGTCATCGAGCTCGCGCGCCGAGCGGGCGCGAAAGCCGCAAGCGTAGACGGTGAAGATCAGGGCGTGAAAGAGCGCCCGGTAGCGCTCATCAAAAGGGACAATTGATGAACACGTCCTCGGGGGACGTGGCCGCGGCGCGTGCCACGGGCTACTTGGTCGGCTGCGAATTCAGCGTCTTCAGCGCCCGGCGGACCTGGTGCACGGAGACAGTTGCGTCCTTGCTGGGGGGCGGGGCCAGCACGCGCGTGCCGGTGAGCGCACTGCGGCCGAGCACCTTCTTTTTGGCGGCGACGAGGTGAGCGGCTTTTTTGGCTTTGACGGTCACCAGCATGATAGTGCGGGCGTTTGCGGTCGCGTGCAAGGACGAGGTCCGAATTCGACCTTAAGAACGAACAGATCTCCAGTCTACACGGTGCGCCGGACGGGAACGGCGACGGGGTTTCTATATAAGAGAGTGCGGTGCGCAGCCCCCTTCCTCCCCGCCCAAGCCCGCCTAGGATTCGCGCCCAGCACGTTGGAGCGGCGCCGCGCGGCCATCCGCTTGGTACATCGCGGCGCGAAGTTCGCCTCACCCCACGATGCGCTCGAGGTGGATGAGGTGTTGCGCGGGATCCGACGCGCCTGGAAACGACCGCCGCAACAGAAAGCCCCTGCCGTGGAGGCCGAAGTGCGACGCCTGGTGGATGCGGTTGCGCCGCAGACCTTGCAAGGGTTGCGCGATCGGGCGCTCGTGCTCCTCGGCTTCGCCGCCGCGTTGCGCCGCTCGGAGCTGGTGGCGCTCGATGTCGAGCATCTCCAATCGCACGCGAAGGGCGTGACGCTGCGGATCGCCAGCTCCAAGACCGATCAGACGGGTGAGGGAGAGACGGTGGCCGTGCCGCGCGTGCGCCATTCTGCGTACTGCCCGGTGCAAGCGGTGTTGGATTGGGTTGCTGTGGCGGACATTCAAAGTGGCCCCCTTTTTCGGCGCCTGCAGCGCGGCGATACCTTGGGGCGCTCCCGCTTGACCGATCAGAGTGTCGCCCTCGTCATCAAGCGTCTCGCGCTGCGCGCTGGGTTGAACCCTGAACGCTATGCGGGTCATAGCCTGCGGAGTGGGTTTCTCACCAGCGCCGCGCGGGCGCGTGCCAACATTTTCAAGATGGCCGATCAGTCAAGGCACAAGTCCCTTGATGTGCTACGTCAATGGGTGCGCGATGCGGAAGCCTTTGAGGATCACGCCGGAAGCGGATTGCTGCAGGCTGTCCCCCCTTTCAAGTGATCCGTGATCCCAGTGATGCAGCAGAGGTCCAGCGTCCGTGAGTCGCCTGTCATCACTTGGGACTCGTACTCAGTTCTCTAAGTCGACGCAGCAGTTCGGAACCGTTCACGAGATCAATCTGAGTCCCCAGATAGCGCCTCATCAGACGGTCCCGAGATAGGTCTTTAATTCCATCTTGGCGTTTCCCGGACCCGTGACGACGGTGCCCCCGGTGTGATCAAGTGCGCCCGCGATGCGTTGAAAGAACTCCGCATGCTCCGGGAGATTGCCGCCTGCCTCCCAACCACCTCTGCAATGATGCAAGCTTTGTAGGGAAGCGTGGGAGTGGATGTCGACTTCAGATTTCTCATCCCCGCTAAATCGAAACACTCTCGCTTCGCTATGGTCTACCCAGACAACCGCATGATCGAGATCGCTCACGTGAAACTCCCGAAATCGAAAGGTCTAGCCTGCCCGTCATTTGCCGCCGTTGCCGTTCGCTAGACCACATACGCAAGCATGTTACAAATGTGAATGGACTTTTCACCGCGACACCAATGTCCATCGATATTCTGGCGTGCGCGTAAGCGCGTTGCCGAACCGACCCATTGCGGGGACTCGTGCAAGCTGCTATGCCGTAACGAATGAAATGGAACATTAAAGATGAAAAGTGACACGCAAATTCAACAGGATGTGATGGCAGAGTTGAATTGGGAGCCATCGATCAACGCCGCCCACATCGGAGTCGAAGTCTCCGACGGGGTCGTGACCTTGGCCGGGCACGTGACGAACTACACCGAGAAACTGAACGCCGAACGAGCGGCCCAACGTGTTTACGGCGTGAAGGCGCTGGCGGTCGAGATGGACGTTACGCTTCCAGGTACGAGCAAGCGAAGCGACGCCGACATCGCACAGTCCGCGAGTAACGTGTTGAGATGGACGACTTACCTGCCAACGGACTACATCAAGATTAAGGTGGAGAACGGGATCATTGTTCTCTCCGGCCACTTCGAATGGGACTACCAGCGAAACGGGGCCGCCGATGTGGTTCGGCATCTCCTTGGCGTCTCCGGAGTCGACAACCAGATCACCCTCAAGCCGGAGGCGTCCGCGTCTGTCGTCAAAGCCGACATCGAGGCGGCGCTGAAGCGGCGTGCCCATCAGCACTCCGAGGCGATCTCCGTCGAGGTTCAGGGAAGTGACGTGACGCTGACAGGGGTTGTCAATAACTGGGCGGAACGCGACCTGGCGAGAAATTCAGCCTGGGGAGCGCCCGGGGTCCGCAATGTGCATGACAACATGACCGTCACATTCTAAAAATATCTGCGCAGTCGATACATTTGGCGCCCCATAAAGGATTTCCCATGGATACCATTGATTCCTCACTATACGTGTTCAACACGCATGTCGAAGCGGACGATGCCATCCGCAAGTTAGGCAAGTCCGGTTTCGATATGAAGAAACTGTCACTGGTCGGCAAGGGCTACCACAGCGACGAGCAACCGATCGGGTTCTACACGACCGCGGATCGCATCAAGACCTGGGGCGGCACAGGCGCCTTTTGGGGCGGTATCTGGGGCGTGCTGATGGCTCCTGCTGTGTTTCTGCTGCCAGGATTGGGGTTGGTTGCGCTGGCGGGACCGATCGTCGCGGCGCTCGTCGCGGCGCTGGAAGGTGCTGTCGTGGTAGGCGGTCTGTCGGCCTTAGGTGCAGCACTTACGACCATCGGCGTGCCGAAAAATCAGATCATCAAGTACGAAACGGCCGTGAAGGCCGACAAGTACGTTCTATTGGTACACGGCAACGCCGCGGATGCGGCACAAGCACGATCAGTGCTGACCGGTGCAGAAGAATTGGCAACCGCCTAAACTTTAGGCGCATCGGCGCTCGGCGCCGATGCGCCTTCACGGTCACTTGGGCAGCTCGTTACCGTTGGCCTTGAATGTCTTTCCAAAGGCCGTGAGCGCGCCGCCACCCTGCGGATTCGTGTGGCAATCTGCGCAAGACTTCCCGGTCTCCGTGGCGAACTGCTCAGTCGCAACAGCGGCTCCTGGAATGACCAGCGACACAGCGCCGATCATGCCCGCAGCGGCGACACCGCAAGACAAGATGAGCGCCTGTTTCGAATTCAATCTCATAACCGAAATCTCCTGTCAGTGGCAATCAACTGCGCGCCTAGATGCCTTCCCGCTTTCCGTCCTTCTGCCAGTAAGCAGGACGTCCGTAATACTCGAACAGATCTACTTCCTGCCCACGCTCTAACGGAGCCGTTGCATCGTAAGGTGGAGCATCCTTCGGTACCCTGGGGTCGGGCAGTTCGCCATCGACGACGTGCAGATCCGTGCGACATACACCACAGGCCGCGATTTTCACCCGGATCTGGCCAGGCCCGGGGACGCGATCGGCGAGTTCCGTCCATTCGAGCGGGGCTCGAATCCGTTTCAACATCATCGCATGCATGCGTTGCTCCCATTGAGGCGCCGAAATACACCCGGTAGCAGATCCGGCAGATCCTCGGCTATGAGGCCGGGACCGAAATCGGCGGCGGCGGCACCGTGCAGCCACACCGCCGCGGCGGCGGCAAGAAACGGGTCCATGGCTTGCGCGAGCAAACCGACCACGACCCCACTCAACACATCGCCCGATCCGGCAGTAGCCAGCGTCGGCGGCGCATTGGAGTTGATGATGGCGCGACCATCCGGCGCTGCGATCACTGTGTCGCTGCCTTTTAGAACGATGACCGCACCACTGCGGCGCGCGGCGGCACGCGTTCGGGTGAGTTTGTCACCGCCCGGATCGAACAAACGGCGGAATTCGCCGTCATGTGGCGTGATCACGCAAGGTCCGCGGATCGCCCGATCGAGCGCCGCGGGATCGTCCTGGAAGGCAGTGATCGCGTCCGCATCGAGCACTGTTGGCCGACAACTTCCCAGCATGGTGAACACCCGGGCTCGAGTCTCCTCCCCTGCTCCCGCACCGGGACCAATCAACAGCCCGGAGAAGCGCTTATCGTCGAGCAGTCCACCGAAGTCATCCGGCGCCGCAAGCGGGCGAACCATGATGCTGGTCAAGGCCGCCGCGTAAATTGGCAGGGCAACCGCAGGAACCGCAATCGTCGTGAGTCCGGCACCGACGCGAGCCGCCGCGCGCGCGGCCATTCGGGCCGGCACCGGTGACAGGATAGCCCCCAGAGATCAGTGCGTGACCACGGCTGTATTTGTTACCGTCCACACGCGTCAACGGCAGATCCGATAGCCATAGCCTGGGGTCGTTCTCGAAAATGCTCGGGACAACCTGCTTTAGGACCCCAGAGGGGATACCAATGTCGGATACGACAACCTCACCGCACAGAGGTTTGCCGGGTAATAACAAGTGACCGGGTTTCTTGCGAAAGAAGGTGACGGTCAGTACCGCGGCGACGGCACCCAACACTTCGCCGGTAGCGCCCATCAATCCGCTCGGCACATCGATGGCAATGATCGGCAGCCGCTTAGCGGCGGCAGCGGCCAGGGTATCCGCGGCCTGTCCGGCCAGCGCTCGGCTCAGGCCCGCGCCAAAAATCGCATCCACCACTAACTCAGCTCGGTCGAGCGACACCGGCGTGAGCGACTCGATAGCCCCGTCCCATCGCCGCGCATTGTGGCTTGCTTCGCCTTTCTGAGGATCACGCGAATCGAGACGAGCGATACGGACCGGCCACCCCGCTTCGGCGAGCTTCCGAGCGGTGACGAAACCGTCGCCGCCGTTATTACCGGGGCCGCACAACACGAGGAGGGGGCGTGCGGACCAGCGCTGCTGGATCTGCTGAGCCACTGCGCTGCCCGCGCGCTCCATGAGCTCGACGGCCGGCGTGCCAGCAGCCACAGTCAGACGGTCGACTTCCTCCATTGGCCGGACATCGAGCAATGCTGTGTCGATGTTCATCGCCGTCATAGTTTGACCCGGTAAAGCCGGAGCGCATTGGAGATCACACTAACCGAAGACAGTGCCATCGCAGCCGCCGCGATGATCGGTGACAGCAGGATGCCGAAGAACGGGTAGAGAACGCCCGCGGCGACCGGGACACCGGCCGCGTTGTAGACGAACGCGAAAATGAGGTTCTCCCGGATGTTGGCCATCGTCGCCCGCGAGAGGCGGCGGGCCCGTACGATCCCGGTCAGATCGCCTTTGAGCAAAGTAATCCCCGCGCTCTCGATCGCGACATCGGCGCCAGGACCCATGGCGATGCCGACGTCGGCCGCTGCAAGTGCGGGCGCGTCATTCACGCCATCGCCAGCCATTGCCACGATTCGTCCCTCGCTTCGCAGCCGCTGTACAACGATGGCCTTCTGCTCGGGCAGGAGATCTGCCTCGACTTCGTCTATGCCCAGCTTGCGGGCGACAGCCTCAGCCGTGGTCAGATTGTCGCCCGTCAACATCACGATGCGGATTCCACTCTTGCGCAAGGCATCAAGCGCTCCAGGCGTGGTTTCTTTTACCTGGTCCGCGATGGAAATCACCGCAGCGAGCCGTCCATCGAGCGCAACGTAGATCGCCGTTGTACCGTCCCGACGCAAATTTCCGGCCTGCACGGAAAGAGCCTCTGCATCGATGCCCTTCTCTTTGAGAAGTTTCGCCGTACCCAGCACGACCCGTCGATCGGCGACGGTTCCAACGGCGCCGCTGCCGGTCTGAGCGCTGAAGTCCGAGACCTCCGGAATAACGAGCTTCCGCTCGAGCGCCGCGGCGACAATCGCCTGCGCCAGCGGATGTTCGGACGCTCGCTCGACCCCAGCGGCCAATCGGAGCACCTCATCCGAGGCGAACCCATCGGCGACAATGATCTTCTCCACTGCCGGCTTGCCGTAGGTCAAGGTTCCAGTCTTGTCAACGACGAGGGTGTCAACCTTTTCCAGTCGCTGCAGTGCCTCGGCGTCCTTGACCAGGATGCCGGAGCGAGCACCCTTGCCGATCCCGACCATGATCGACATCGGTGTGGCGAGACCCAGCGCGCAGGGACACGCGATAATCAATACGGCCACTGCCGCGACCAAACCATGAGAGACGCGAGGCGCCGGCCCGAAAAAAGCCCAGGCGATAAAAGCAAACACCGCAATTGCGATCACCGCGGGCACAAACCAACCTGCGACTGTGTCGGTCAATTTCTGTACTGGAGCACGGCGCGTTGCGCCTCGCTCACCATCTTGACGATGCGCTCCAGCAGGGTCTCGCGTCCGATCTTCTCGGCGCGTATGACGAGCGCACCGGATCGGTTCAGCGTCCCGGCAATCACTCTGTCACCGACCCCCTTATCGACCGGCATGGACTCGCCGGTCACCATGGATTGATCGAGCGAGGATGCACCCCTTTCCACGAGGCCGTCGACCGGGACTTTTTCGCCGGGCCGCACTCGCAAACGGTCGCCCGCGACGATCACATCGATAGGGACTTCCGCTTCGGTGTCTGCGGCGTTGATCCGCCGGGCCGTCCTGGGCGCGAGCTCGAGGAGTGCCTCGATTGCCCCGGAAGTGCGCACCCGGGCGCGGAGCTCGAGCATCTGTCCGAGGAGGACCAGTACGGTGATGGCGGCCGCCGACTCAAAGTAGACCTCGACGGTTCCATCCAACGCGTGGGACGCACTTGGAAACAGACCAGGCGCAAGAATCGCAGCAGTGCTGTAAGTCCAGGCAACGCCGGTGCCCATGGCGAGCAGGGTGTACATGTTGAGATGGAAGGTTTTCAGCGACGTCCAAGCACGCTCAAAAAATGGCGCGCCCGCCCACCAGACGATGGGTGTCGTAAGAAGAAATTCGATCCATCCCGACGTTGTGGGAGGCATCAGGCGCTGGATCGCGGGAAACACGTGACCACCCATTTCAAGCACGAACACCGGGAGAGCGAACCCCAGGGCGAGCCAGAACCGATGGGTCATGTCGGCGAGCTCAGGGCTGGAGCCAGCGTCAGCCACCGTCACCGCGGCTTCCAACGCCATGCCGCAGATCGGGCAAAAACCAGGGGCTGACTGCCTGACTTGCGAATGCATCGGGCAGGTATAAGTCGTGCCGTCGATCATCCGCGCACCCTGACGCGCCTCGGCTTCAGCGCGTTCCGGCACGGTAGACTGGGCCAGTGACCTCAACCAGTATTCCCGGGTCGGCACGACATACCCAGGCAAGCGGGAACAGCGGATCCTTCAACAGCGCACCAACAACACTGCGGCCGCGTAAACAGTGTCATTGTGGTACCGATAGTGGCAAGCGCCATCACCAGCGCAGCTACAGCCCCGGGGATCAACTCGAAGCTTCATCATGGCCCATGAGACCTTTCGGGCGGCTCCAAGTCTGTTCGTCGGCGCACGCAGTTGGATTCGTGCTAGCACACGAACAGACGGCCCTGCCCCGGCGCAGCATCAGGGGGCCGACCCTGATCAGGACCGGCTTCGGGACCGCGGCCACGAATCCCAACAACGGCCATGATCCCAGGCCAGACGAGTGCGGATAAGTGTCAAAAGCGCCACGGAACGCTAGATCTTGCCGTGCGCCGCGGCGGCCACGCCCACGGACGACAGGTTATCCGGCAAGTCCATGCGCGCCACGCCGATACGGCTGTCCGCCATCCCGTAATAAATGTCAAACCGATCCGGTAAGCCCAGATCGTCGCGGCGGTCGATGCCCGTGGGAAAGACCACATTGGCAACCGTTCCGCTGCGTTCCTGCGGCAGTGTCGGGGTCAATATCGGGTCGGCGGATCGATAACGAATCTGCTGCGGCTGATTCTTTCCGAGCAGCATGACTCCGGCGGAGTAGCACAAACGCGGAGGCTCGTTGACCGGGCCCGGCAGTTCGCTCACGCCGTGATAAATCAACAGCCAGCCGAGCCGCGTCAGCATGGGTGGTGTACCCGCGCCCACTTTCAGGCGCGCCCAGGGTTTAACCGGAGAGGCCAGGCGATGGTGTGAGTTGAAAAGTCCCAGACGTTCACAGTCCCCGCCCGCCGCTGGAATCGGGCTGTAGGAAATCCAGATGCTTTCGTGGTCCAGATCCACATCGCGAGACCCCTTGCGGCAGGCGATTTCCTCTGGACCCGTCCCTGGAAACAGCGGGCGATGCAACAGTGCCAATTGCATCTTACCGGCGTGATTTGCCAGGGCCACAGGAAACAGACTGGCATCCTTGTTGTTCACATCGACGAAGTCGATGCCGCGGTAGGACGCGAACCTCGCCAGGCCCAGTCTCCTCCAACTGAACAGATCCTCCGAAATCGCGAAGGCAATTCGCGGGCCGACCGAGGACAGCGCGGCGTAGGTCATCACATAGCGCTTAAGCGGTTCGACGTAAGTAATGCGCGGGTCCTCGCAGCCGCCGCCACCGTCGGAGCGACGCTCGTAATCCGCTTCGGGCTCCAATGCAATGCCGAGCCGTTCCGTTGCGCACAGCTTGCCGCGCTTGTCAAAGTTCACTCGGACAATACCGATGCGCGAATAGTTGCCACGGGCCACCAACCGGGGAAACAGGTAAAGCTGCCCGTCGAGACCTCGCGCCGCACCGGGGTTCAGCACGCCTTCGACTTCATATGGATTACCGGCTTGCGGCGCCATCACCTGGCCCAAGCGTTGCAGCTCAAAGCCACTCATGGCGCCTCACTTTGCACAGGCCGTGATGGCTTCGATGACCCGCTTGGTCTCGTGAGGATCTCTGACGGGGATCGAGGGCGCCCCGGCCTGCTTGGCCGGGTAGTCATTGCCTCCGGGGAATACGGCATCCCCGATAAAAAGCATTTCGGCAATCGCAATGTGAAGCACGTCGCGGAGCTTTTGAATGCCGTAGCCCTTGTCAATGCCGTGTTGGGTGACATCAATGGAGGTCGCTCCGCCCAGGTGCACGGAAAATTCCGGGATGACGGGCTCCAGAACCGCGATGATCTTTCTCCGCTTAGCAAAATCAGGATCCCACTTCTTCTTCTCTTCCAGCGGGGCTTGCTGCCCCAGAGCGGAAAACGTGATCTGACTGCCGCGGTCCTCGATGACCTCGCCCCAGGTCTTCGGCGCCTTCTCCCCTGCCTGATCGATGCTCCGCCGGAGCGCATCCAGGATCTTCTGCCTTTATGCGCCAGTGAAATCTTCTGCATACAGCAGCTCCCAACCGGCGCGATAGCGGTAGAAGCGAGTGCCACAGGTAGGTAACAGAGACAGGTTCTGCAACGACTCGCCGGACGGCAAATGAGTCAGGATCTGCGTTTCGAACTGCTGCCACGCTCCGCCGGATATGACAGCCACCTTCACGACGCCGAGGAGGCCCTCGAGCAGCAGGGCCATTTCCGCATCCAGAGGCGACTTGCTCTCCGCCAGCGTACCATCGAGATCAAACACCACGAGTTGCTTCAAGAGGTCACTAAAGAGTTCGGCAGCGCGATCTCGAGCATGTGCAGGTCACCCTGCGGCTCGCATGAACACTCCCCGACAGAGGCGGGTAAGAGCAGCACGTCGCCTTTACCGACAGGATAGGTCTCACCTGCATGCAACAGCTGACCACTTCCGGCAAGACAGACCAGCACACGCGGCAGTGCAACGCGACCCACCGTAAACGGTCGGTGCCCGCTGACACGGGTGACATCAAACTGATCGCAATGAATAAGCTTCTCCCTCAAATTCGGCTGCGTGGATTCCACAAGAGGAATGAGCGGTTGAATGGCCCCTTGCCCGAAATCGATACAGGCCATCGCCTGTTCCACCTGCAGTGGCCTCAGTTGGGATGTGCGCGGATCCACGTGGCCCCAGTCATAAAGGCGAAATGTCACATCGCTGTTCTGCTGCACTTCGAACACCACGACGTCGCGCAGGGAATGAACGGTCCCAGCGCGAATCAGGACGGCTTCACCGGGGACCGGCGTGAACCGGGCCAATTGATCGGCCACCGTGCCATCGCGGATCGACTGCCGTAAATTCTCCTGGGTCGCGGCCGACTTCAAACCAGCGAAAATAAGGGCCTCCGGACCGCTTTGCAGAACGACCCACGCTTCGGTCTTGGCTGTTTCGCCCTTAGGGATGAGAGACCCGTTTGCAGCGGATGGATGCACCTGGACCGACAGCGGCTGTCTGACATCGAGCAGCTTCAGGAGCAGCGGGAATCGCTTAAAGTGTCCGGAAACTCTGCCGAGCATTTGCTGCGGCCACCGCGCCAGCAACTCAGTGATGGTCATTCCCCGAAGCGACCCGCTCGAGACCCGACTGGCATGATCGTCACGGTCGCTCAGCAACCAGGCCTCACCTACGGGTTCCGCACCGGGCAGAGGTGCCGACAGGAAGCCCTCCAGACGCCGTCCGCCCCACAGACGATACTGATAGATCGGTTCGAATCGCAGCGGATACAGAGTCGCCGTCATGCGTAGGATCGACCCGTTCCGCCAGCGAAAATATAAAGCCCATAGGCGGCCATCGGCTTCATGTTGATCGCTTGACTGTGTTGTAGCGCTGAAGGTCTGGGTCGCAACGCTTCCGGAACGTCATATGGCTCTCCTTATCGTCATGACGGACAACTCGCTGCAACGAGACGAGCGCCGTGTTGACTCCGTCGGGTTCGGCGCCTCCACAAGCCATGTGGCTCGACACGCGCCGAATGTCGCAATTATGTGCGCCTTTGCCAGCTGCACTCTGTGCGCCTGCGCACTCGCAAGCGTGAATGTATCTGAAACGTTCACGCGTTCTATGACCCCTGTACGATATCGAACAGACGCCTGCGCATCGGTAAACATATGCTCCATCCCATGCGAATACCGGATAGTCACAGATGTTACGCAACGTAAAAGACATGGTAGGCTTTGTTATTGAGGCCACGGGCGAACCGAACTGGACTTCGGAGAAACTTCCCGTGCGGCTCACGCGCGAGCAGGTAAGCGCAAGCCCGAGTATTGAAACCGACAAGCCTGTGTCACGCCAGTATGAGCAAACCTACAGTGGCTATTACGGCTACCCGAATTATTGGAGAAGTCGACAAGGCCCGGCGAGCACCTAAATCGCAACCAGGGCCGCGGCACGCGGCGCAAGCTCGTCGTCTTGCTCGACGAAATTTACTCGCGCACCGACCGTGAACTGCTCACGAGACACAGGTCCGATGCCTCGGAGATTGAACAAGATCATCCGCCCGTCGTCCGCATCGATGACGCCGAATTGACCCACCGTATCGAAGTCGCTGATCGTACCTGTAAGCATGGCAATTGCCCCTCCGCATGAGTGACGGTAAACACGCAAATCCGCGTTTTCAACGCTCGAGGCATGGTGTTACGCCAGGAACCCGCTCAGTTGGGACTCCATTTTCATCTTGGTACTCCGCAATCGGTTTTCATACGCGAGCCCCATCGCAACAGTGAGCCTCGCACATCTTTCGCCGACGGACTGTGCGCTAGCGCGCTTGCGGCCGCGGCATTGGCCGAAACAGCCACGCTTAGCCCGGATAATTCTCGAATTCTGAAAGACAAAAGCCCCTGTCGTGGTAAAAAGGCTTTGCTACAAGACCATTCACCACTCGAGAGGCTTTTGCGTGAGAGACGATAGCACACCACAAAGTGTCTT
>Ga0265331_10002506_pt1 | contig 12392 bp, 13 predicted proteins | sample 41923metaG_FD_202088 | JGI IMG/M metagenome (GOLD analysis project Ga0265331, IMG submission 202088) | Rhizosphere microbial communities from Carex aquatilis grown in University of Washington, Seatle, WA, United States - 4-19-23 metaG | ecosystem: Host-associated > Plants > Roots > Rhizosphere...
TTTGACCCCGGTAACAGGTCCAAAAGGCGGGTTGAGAGGGATGATTCGGCCTCCTTGTCGGCAATAGTCACGGGGTCGTCGCCGATTTTATAGGCGATATGATCAGCTTTCAGATTGCGGAAATAGGGCAGGATATGTTCGTCGGCAACCTCGCGGATGATGTCGGTGACGGCATCGATATCCACCCGTGGCATCATGGATCGATCCGCAGCGTATGGGTGATGAGCGGTTCAAACGCTGCATAGAGATCCATCCATACCTCTTTGTTCGGCGCATACAGCAAGCCGCTGCGGGGATTATCCATGTTGTAGGGATTCTTGGACCAATCCGCGCTGTAACCGCCCGCTTCCTGATTCAAGAAATGGCCGGGCACATGATCCCATGCGTTGGTATGGCGATAGAACAAAAAGCCGGCGCGGGGTTTGACCGAGTTGGCGTAAGTCGCCTCCCCCGCAAACAAACGCGGGTAATCAAAACCGGCGCAACCGCCGATTTCAATCGGTGGCAAACGGCCGCTGGCGGGCATCAAGGAAGGGTCGGAGATGAATTTCTTCACCCGCGCCCCGACAAGCCCCACCGTATCCATCAAATCATTCGCCGCCGCCAAGCGCAGTTTCTTGCCGCGCAGCCAGACGCCCGCCCCCTGCTCGGCCATCACCGTGTCGCCGGAGTTCGGGTCGTGAATCCATGACGCCACCGCCTGCCGGTTTTTGACCAAGGCCACCATGACGGCGAATTCGGGTTTGCCCGCGACGAAATTCTTGGTGCCGTCAATCGGGTCGATGATCCAGACCGGCGCCTCACCGCCCAGCCGCGCCATAATGCTCTTATCCTTGGCAAAGCTTTCCTCGCCCACCACGACGGAGTTTGGCAGATAGAGAGTCAATTCCTCGGTCAACCGCCGTTCGGATTCCTTGTCGGCAATCGTCACCGGATCGCCGACCCCCTTCATCTCCACGTCCCCTTCCGCCAATTTGCGGAAACGCGGCATAATCTCGGCAACGCCAACCGCGCGGATGATGTCGTTAACTTTGGCTAGATCAATGGTGGGCATGGGCTGAACTCACTCTAGGTTTACGCCCCCGTCATACAGGTTTGGCGCGGGGTGGTAAAGCGCGGAGCCGACTGTACCGGCTGTCCGGATCATAATATTTTTCGTAAATGTTCGGTTCAAAGTGGTAAAGACGCGGGGCCCAGCTATCTTTGTTTTCAGCGACATGATAATCGCAGAGGACAATGTAAATGCCCGCGGCAAGATTGGCGCCGGACAATTGTTCCAGAGAAAATTTCAAATTCATAAAGCCGTCGGATGTCGCGCCGTTGGCCAAAGGCAACATCGCGCCCGTGATAATGACGGTTTTGCCCTGCAGAGCCGAACCGGATTTTGCCTTGGCATAGAAATACTCGGCGGTTTGCAGAATAGTGTCGGTGCCGTGAACAACCAGAGCCTGTGTTTCCTCTGCATGATCAATCAGCTTGATCAGGTTATCCCGATACGGGTCATCAATCAGTTTGGAGTCTTTATGTTCGGCGGCGAAATAGCGCGTGGAGAGGTCTGTAAAATCATGCGCCAAAGCTTCGCGCACCAAATCGCGTCCGTCTGGCGGCATCGTTACATAGGGTGGGCAGGTCGTAGGATCGGCAAACGGCATCGCCCCAATAGTCCCGCCGGTGGTGATGACGAGGATGGTCATTACTTCCCCCCAAACCTACTCTTAAACCTTCCGTAATCCGCGTCGCCGAGTTCGACTTTCAGGCGGATTTTGGTTTTGGTTTCGCGTTTGTCGATGATTTTGCCGTGGGAGTAGAGCCATGACAGGGCCGCGCCTTCGGTCACGTTCAGGCTGATGTCGTAGATTTGCGCCGCCGCGGCCAGACGGTCATCCAGCAATTTCAGCAGATCGGGAATCCCCTCGCCGGTCAGGGCGGAGATGGCGGCGATGCCGCCATGCGCTTCGGGGCGCAGCCCATCCAGCGGGCGGGCTTGCTGCGCTTCACGGCTGATGCGCCGCGCGTAATCGCGGATATGCGCGCGTTCGTCTTCGGGCAGTTGGTCGGTTTTGTTCAATACCTCGATCAGCCGGTCGTCGCTGTCGTCGATGCCAAGGTCGGCGAGGATATCCAGCACCGCCTCGCGCTGCGTCTTGGTTTCGGGGTGGGTGACGTCGCGCACATGCAGGATGACATCCGCCTGTTGCACTTCTTCCAGCGTAGCGCGAAAGGCTTCGACCAGATGGGTGGGCAGTTCGGAAATGAAACCGACGGTGTCGGATAAAATCGCTTCACGCCCGCTCGGCAATTTAAAGCCGCGCATAGTGGGGTCGAGCGTGGCAAACAGCATGTTTTTCGCCAGCACCCCTGCCCCCGTCAGCGTGTTGAACAGGCTGGATTTACCCGCGTTAGTGTAGCCAACCAAGGCGATGGTAGGATGCTCCGCCCGCTGCCGCGCTTCGCGTTGCAGGCCGCGGGTGCGGCGGACTTGATCCAGATCCTCTTTAATGCGGATGATCCGCTGGCCGATCAGACGCTTGTCGATTTCCAACTGGGATTCGCCCGGACCGCCGAGAAAGCCGAAACCGCCGCGTTGCCGTTCCAAATGCGTCCATGAACGGACGAGGCGGGATTTCTGGTAATTCAGCGCGGCAAGCTCAACCTGTAATTGTCCTTCGCGGGTTCGGGCGCGCGCGCCGAAGATTTCCAAAATCAGACCGGTACGGTCGATGACTTTGCACTTCCAGTCTTTTTCCAGATTGCGTTGCTGCACCGGCGACAAAGTATGGTCGATGACGGCGAGGTCGATTTTTTCCGCCTCGATAATCGCCGCGTAACGTTCGACATTCCCCTTGCCCATCAGAGTCGCAGGCGTGACATGGCTGAGGGTGATGATGGAGGCGTGCACAACCGCCAGATCAATAGCGCGGGCGAGGCCGACCGCCTCCTCCAGCATCGCCGCGGCGTCGCGTTGGTGTAGGGGTGATTTGACGATTGGCTTTAAAACCAAAGCGCGATCACCGTGACGAAGGCCGTCGATGTTGGTGGTGCCTGAACTCACGCCGGATTGATCTCCCCTTCATCATCGACGGCCTCGCCCATGTGTAAGGGCGCGTTCGGCATGATGGTTGAAATGGCATGCTTATACACCAATTGCACTTGCGCTTCGCGCCTTAACAACAGGGAAAACATATCGAAAGACGTGACGATGCCCTGCAACTTCACCCCGCTCGTCAAAAAAACCGTCGTCGGCGTTTTATGTTTACGCAGGTGATTGAGGAACTGGTCTTGGGGGTTTTGTTTGTGGTCGGTCATTGAAAGGTATGCCTTGTCCTTATTGAAAAGTTTTTTCTAAAACAAAAACATGATCGTCATTCCGGCGAAAGCCGGAATCCAGCGCCGCGCGTCTGCGCGGCAGGACTCAGGGATATTGCCGAGTCTTATGCTCGCTATCGCTCGCGCTGGATTCCGGCTTTCGCCGGAATGACGGCAACATTATTATGCTTGTCTGGTAAGCATTTCCAGCAGTTTTTCGCAATCGGCAAAGGCGTGGACAACCGACAGCTTGTCGGCTTCGGTCCTGCTGCCGATGAATATAGGGGTGCAATCGGCATTGCGGGCGCACAGCATGTCGGTTTCGCTGTCGCCAACGAACCAGATGGAGGCATCGGCGGTCATGCCGCTGGGGCGCAAGGCGTGATCGACATGCTCGCGGGCGGGTTTATCGCGTGGGGCGTCTTGGGCACCGACGATGGCGACGAAATAATCCTGCCATTGCAGTTTTTCGACTTCGATACGCAGATAATCGCCGCGTTTATTACTGACGATAAAGGCGGGGATCGCCTCGGTTTTCAGATGGCGGATCAGATCCAACGCTCCGGCCAAGGGCGTGATGGAGCGTTTTTTGCGCACCTCGTCAAAGCCGTGATAGTAAATATCATAAGCCTTTTCCCATTCCGCACCGAACCATTCGGGGAAACTGTCGCGGGCGGCGCGGGTGCAGCGTTTGCTGACTTCCTCAATCGACCATTCATCCAACCCGAACGCGCGGCGCGTGTAATTCATCGCCTCGGCTATGGCAGGCCAGCTTTCGACCAGCGTGTTATCCCAATCGAAAATGACGGCGCGGGGCGGGGGGAGCATTAAATCGGCTCCAGCTCAAGCGCCATGACATCGAAGGCAAAACTGCCGTCCTCTTTGATTTCATAATACGCCCTCACCTCGTCGGCCATCTGTTGCTGCAAGGTTCGGATCATGTGTGCATTCGCCTCCGGTGTTTTCATGCGGGCGATCCATGAAGCGAAGTCAATCGCCATCCGGTTCATGCCCATCCGTACCACCGAAAAACCGGCTTGCTGCGCCATGTTCGTCCATTCGCCGACTGAATAATCGCGCACATGCGATGGATCGCGCAGAATTTCAAAGGTTTGTAAAAACGTATCCAGCAAGGGCCGACCGGGAGAAACGACATCGATAAAAACGGCTCTGCCCCCTGCTTTCACGACACGGCGCGCTTCTTTCAGGCCTGCGGAAACATCGCTCCAATGATGGGCGGTTAGGCGGCAAAAGACGAAGTCGAAATCTTGATCAGGAAATGGCAGTTTTTCGGCGACGCCCTGAACAGTGCCGATATTTGTCAGGCCGCGCTGTTTTGCTTCCTTGGCAACCGCCGTCAGCATGTCGTTTGACAGGTCGTAGGCGATCACTTCGGCCACATGGGGGGCAACGTTATAAGAAACATGTCCCCCGCCACAGCCAAGATCCAGCACACGGGCTGATGTCTTATCGGCGACCATAGTGGCCAAGGCTTTCAGATCATCGCCGGTCGCATGAAGTGCGCTGGCGACATAGTTGGCGGCCTGCAATCCAAATTGTTCATTCACAATGGATGCTTGATCGCGTTTGGTCATCAGATCATCGCCGTTTCGTTATGCGTATGCAGGCGAATGCGACTGTATTGCGCTCCATCTTCTTTGCGGGCGAGGTCGAGTTCATAGCGCATTTGCAGATTCATCCAGAATTGGGAGCTGACCCCAAGCCATCGTTCCAAACGCAAGGCGGTATCCGCCGTCATGCCACGCTTACCGAGAACAAGCTGCGATATCCTATTGGCAGGAACATGAATGTCACGCGCCAATTGGGTCGGCGTGGTTTTTAATTCCGCAAGTTCATCCGCAAGTATTTCGCCGGGATGGATGGGGTTGATGGGCCGTTTTTTCATCGTTTACTCCTAATGATAATCGACGACTTCAATATTCACAGCAGCATGAAGATCGTCACGCCATTCAAAACACAAACGCCATTGCTTGTTGACGCGGATACTGCATTGCCCTTTGCGGTCACCCAGCAAGGGTTCAAAATGGTTGCTGGGTAACCGTATTAAATCCTCCCGACAAGTCGCCTCCTCAAGAATTTTCAGGCGTTTATCAAGATGCTTTTCATAAGCATGAAAATCTTTAACTCTCAGCCCCTCAGCAAACTGACGCAGACGTTTATCACGAAACTTTGGTGGCCGATCCATGGTTGTTTATACCAGAATATATGATGTACGTCAAGCATACTTTTAGATCATCGCCATGCCGCCATTGACATGCAGCGTCTGCCCCGTGACATAACGCGCTTCGTCGCTGGCGAGGTAGGCGGCGGCGGCGGCGATGTCTTTGGATTCGCCTAGATAACCAACCGGAATGTTGACCAGCATTTTTTGCTTCTGATCTTCCGTCAGGGCGTCGGTCATGGCGGTGGTGATAAAGCCCGGCGCGATGCAATTCACGGTGACGTTGCGCGGCGCCATTTCCTGCGCCAAAGATTTGCTCATGCCGATCAGGCCAGCTTTGGATGCCGCGTAATTTGCCTGCCCACCATTGCCGGTGACGCCGACGATGGAGGTGATATTGATTATCCGGCCCCAACGGCGCGACATCATGCCTTTGAGTGAGGCGCGGGTTAGGCGGAATGCCGCCGACAGGTTGACATTGATAACCGTATCCCAATCTTCGTCTTTCATACGGATCGCCAGCCCATCGCGGGTCAGGCCTGCGTTGTTGACGAGAATATCGATACCGCCACCCGCCGCCGCTTCGGCTTCCTTTAAAAGAACCGCCGGAACGGCAGGATCGGACAGATTACCCGCCGCGACAAAAGCGCGTTCGCCCAATTCGGCTTGCAGGGCTTTCAGCGTATCAACCTTGGTGCCCGAAAGAACGACTTTCGCCCCCTGCGCGTACAGGGTCGTAGCGATAGATTTACCAATGCCACCCGATGCGCCGGTGACGAGGGCGGTTTTGTTAGCGAGTGAGAACATGTTGTATGCCTTAATCTGTGTGAAATGGATGTTTACAGGGACTTAAAAAACGCGTCCACCTCTTCCGGCGTGTGCATGGACACGGCGTAGAGTTCTTTATCGATGCGCTTGGTCAATCCTGCCAGCACTGTCCCCGCGCCGCATTCCAGCAATTGCTGGACGCCATGCGTCTTCATATACAGGACGGATTCCCGCCAACGGACGGCGCCGGTGACTTGTTGAACCAAAAGGTTGCGGATGGCTTCGGGGTCGCTGACGGCTTCGGCGGTGACGTTGGCGATCAGGGGAACGGCGGGGGGCTTGACGGTGATCCCGGCCAAAGCTTCGCGCATCACATCGGCGGCGGGTTGCATCAGGGAACAATGGAACGGCGCGCTGACTGGAAGCTTGACGCTGCGCTTAAAGCCGCGCTCGGCGGCGATGGCGATGGCGCGATCCACGGCGGCGACGTGACCGCTGATAACAACCTGTCCCGGCGCATTGTCGTTGGCGGCGGTACAGACTTCGCCCTGCGCGGCGGCGGTGGCGATTTCTTGCGCCACCGGCAGATCAACACCGATCAAGGCCGCCATGGTGCCAATACCAACCGGAACCGCCTGTTGCATCGCCAAGCCGCGCTTTTTCAAAAGCCGCGCCGTGTCGGCCAATGTCAGGCTTCCCGCCGCGCACAAAGCCGAATATTCGCCGAGGCTATGCCCCGCGACATATTTCGCGGCATCGGGTAAACGGAATTTACCTTGCTTGTCCAGCACACGCATCACCGCCATGCTGACGGCCATCAGGGCGGGCTGGGCGTTTTCGGTCAGTTTCAATTCGTCGGGCGAACCTTCGAACATCAGCATCGACAATGGTTGTTTCAGCGCGTCATCGACTTCTTCGAAAACCTCGCGCGCTTCGGTGAAGGCGTGCGCCAGCGCATGCCCCATGCCGATGGATTGGCTGCCCTGTCCGGGGAAAACGAAAGAACGGATCATGATAGAATCTCCCAATGTGTTCCTTGAAAAAGCCGTATCCGAGCGGACTTGTCAAATCGCGCCTGAAAGGCTCTATTAAACTGACTTACAGGATGGCAGAAAAATCCCTCTACCCCGCGAGGGGGAGAGGGCGCACAAACTTAGGCTTATTTTCGTTCTTCACAAAAATAAGTCTTAGTTTGTGCGGGTGAGGGGGAAAGCTGGGCACTTCAGAGCCAACGTTTCCCCCTCACCTGAAAAAACTAAGGGCTTACGAAGACGTAAGCCCAAGTTTTTTCTTCCTCTCCCCCACGCGGGGGAGAGGGGATTCTTGGAGAGCTTGAAAGTTACGTACTAATCCTGCAACGATGGGCTGAACCATGAGCATTCCTCTCGCCTCCCGCATCGACAATCTGGCCGGGCATCGCGTGCTTTGCATCGGCGATATTATGCTGGACCGTTATGTTTACGGCCATGTTGATCGTATTTCACCCGAAGCCCCCATTCCGGTTTTGCGGGTCGAGCGCGAATCCATGACGCTCGGCGGCGCAGGTAACGTGGCGCGGAACATCGTGGCTTTGGGCGGCAAGGTGGATTTTATCGGCGTTGTTGGCGATGATCAGGCTGGTGTTGATTTGGCTAAGCAAGTCGCCGCCCTGCCCGACATCACCCCGCATCTGTTGGCCGATAAAACCCGTCCCACGACGTTAAAGACGCGTTATGTCGCCGATGCGCAGCAATTGCTCCGCGCCGATATGGAAAAAGCCGCGCCCTTATCAGTCGCCATGGAAGATCAGGTTTTGCAGCAGGCCAAGAAAAGTTTAGGCGATAGCGACGTGGTAATTTTATCGGATTACGCCAAAGGCGTTTTGTCGCCCCGCGTCGTCGCGGAAATCATCCGCCTCGCCAACGAGAAAAAAGCCAAGGTTTTGATCGATCCCAAGGGCCGCGATTTCTCAATCTACCGTGGTGCCTATCTTCTGACCCCTAACCGGAAAGAACTGACCGAAGTTTCAGGCATGCCGATCAAATCAGTGGAGGATGCGGAGAAAGCGGCGCGGCAGCTGATCGACCAACATAATCTGCACGGCATCCTTGCCAAACTCGGCGGTGATGGTGTTTGCCTTGTGATGCGCGACCAACCGGCGCAGCATTTCCACACAGCGACCCGCGAAGTGTTCGACGTCTCCGGTGCGGGCGATACTGTCGTGGCGACCTTGGCTTTGTCCATCGCTGGCGGCTTGTCGCTTGAGGAAAGCGCGGAGCTTGCCAATCTGTCCGGCTCCATCGTCGTCGGCAAAGTCGGCACGGCGACCGTGTCGCGTGAAGAGCTATCCCGCGCCTTATTGCGCGAACAGATGCAGGGGGAAGGCAAGATCGCGCCTTCAGCTTCCGTCGCTGCCGATACCGCCGCGCTATGGCGCAAGCAAGGGCTGAAAGTCGGGTTCACCAACGGTTGCTTCGATTTGTTGCATCCGGGGCATGTGTCGCTGATCCGGCAAGCGCGGTCGGCATGCGACCGTTTGATCCTCGGCCTCAATACCGATGCTTCGGTGCGCAAGCTGAAAGGCGAAACGCGTCCAGTGCAAAATGAAAACGCCCGCGCCGCCGTCCTTGCCTCATTGGCCGATGTCGATATGGTGGTGCTGTTTGGCGAAGATACGCCCTACGACCTCATCAAAGCCGTGCAACCGGATGTGTTGGTGAAGGGTGCCGATTACACCATCGCCACCGTTGTCGGAGCGGATCTGGTGCAAGGCTGGGGTGGGCGCGTTGTTTTGGCGAATTTGGTGGAAGGCCAAAGCACCACCTCCATGATCGCGCGGTCCAAGCTGCCCGAAAAGAAATCCGGCAGCGCGGCATAAACGCATGAGCGTTTGCATTCACTATTCCCGCCCCGCCTCCGGCAGTCATGACGGTGAGGTTTTTGGTCTTGATGTGGCCGTCACAAACTTTCTATCGGCCTATTTCCGCCACGGCACGCCTGAGAAATTCATCTGCCGTCCAACCGATATGCCGAGTTTCGAGCATTTCAAAACGCTAGCGACCCAAGTGGGGCATGATGCGGAAACGAAATGCATCGGGCTTGATCCGCGCCATCCGCGTCATAATCTGGTCTTGATTTCCTGCCTGTTTCGCCCCGACCCCCTGATCGCCGATTTCGCATGGCGGCGGCAACAGGTGGTGGGGCGCGGCTATGTCGCGTGCGGCCTTGTGCATACCATGAGCGGCGAACGCATCGCCCGCGCGGTCGGTGACCTCTGCCTCGCGCCGACGGATGCCAGCGACGCGCTGATTTGCCCATCCGAAGCCATCCGCGACGCGGTGCGAAATTTATGGGAGATCAACGCCGATTATCTGAACCACCGCCTTGGTGGAAAATTTATCTGTCCGGTGCAAACGCCGGTCATCCCGCTGGGTATCGATACGCAAAAATTTGCGAAACTGGCCACCGCCGACAAACGCGCGGCGCAGCGTCAGGCTTTAGGTGTCGGCGATGATGAAGTAGTGTTGCTGTTCCACGGGCGTTTAAGCTTCGCCACCAAAGCGCATCCCCTGCCCCTGCTCCTCGCCGCCGAACGAGCGGCCGAGCAGACGCAACGCAAGCTGCGTCTTGTCATGTACGGCTATTTCAAACCGAAGGAGATGGAGCCGCATTTCCATAACCTCGTCGCCGCCATGTGCAAAAAGGTGCGGGTTGATTTCATCATGAATGACGACCCGCGTTTTCCCGATGCGTTATGGGCGGGCGCGGATATTTTCATGTCGCTGGCCGACAATATTCAGGAAAGTTTCGGCCTGACGCCGATTGAAGCGATGGCGGCGGGGCTCCCCGCCATCGTCACGGATTGGGACGGCTATCGCGGCGGCGTGCGCGATCGGGTGGATGGGTTTCTCATTCCGACCATTGCCCCGCCGCCTGAGGCAGGCATGGCGATTGCCGAAGCTTATTACAACCAAGAAAATTATGGCGTATCGCTGATGGGCGCGGCGCAATCGACCGCGCTGGATATTGCGCGTTGCGCCGAGGCGATAGCGACACTGGCCAACGACGACGCGAAACGCCGCGCCTTTGGCGCCAATGGGCAGGAACGCGCCCGCGCTGTTTACGATTGGCAACACATCATCAAACAATACGAAAACCTGTGGCGCGATCTGGCGGCGCAGCGTCAAGCGACTCCACCCCGCCCCGCCGTGCCGCCGCATTGGCAGGCCGCGCATCCCAGCTACCCGAATCCGTGGCGCATGTTCGAAAGTTTTCCTTCGCGCCTTCTGACGCCGGAGGATGTGGTGCGCGTTGTAATGAGCGATGACGAAGCCGCCCTGCTCTTCCGCCATGAAATGAATTTCTTTTTGCCGGAGCTTTTGGCGCCGGAAGCCACGCTCCGCGACCTCATCAAAGCCATCCGCGCCGCCGGAACGCCCCGCGCCCGCGACATCCTTGCCGCTTTCCCCGCCACCGAACAAGATTGTCTCTGGCGTTGCATCGGCTGGATGCTGAAACATGGTGTGGCGGAGGTGGGGGGATGATGCCTATTCACAAATACAACCAAACACGTCATTCCGGCGAAAGCCGGAATCCAGCGCGAGCGATAGCGAGCATAAGACTCGACAACATCCCTGAGTCCTGCCGCGCAGACGCGCGGTGCTGGATTCCGGCTTTCGCCGGAATGACGATGGTTTTTGTGTTGAAGGCCGTTCACATATGACCGATACACCTCCGCCCTTCGATGCGCTCTGGTTTAAAATGGTGGTCGGCTTTGTCGTCGGCCTGACGCTCGGCAGTTTTGTGACGATGCTAAGTTACCGTTTGCCGCGCCGAGCTTCCATCATCAAACCGAATTCCTATTGCCCGTCCTGCAACGCGCCACTGTCGCCGCGTGAGTTGGTGCCGGTTGTGTCATGGGTCATTCAACGCGGCAAATGCCGTAGCTGCGGCACCGCCATCGGGGCGCGGTATATCCTGATCGAAATCATCCTCGCGCTGGCGGTGATGCTGGCGTTTTTGATTTTTGGGTTTACGTTTTTGTTGTTGCTACCGGTCTTGGTGATTGTTGCCGTGATCACCATAATAACGATATGGCTTGAGCGTTAGCCGAAAAGACCAAAGCCAAATCCCGTTGAACGCGGCGGCTGTTGAACAAACGCAACCTTTTGTGTCGGTTGTTGCGTTATCGGATTAGCCGCAACCGGCGATCCTGTTGGCGGAGGCGTCACGGACGCCGTTGGGCTGATTGGCGCAGGCGAAACTGACGGAGCCGCACCCAACTCACCCGCATCGGCCACCATTTCCGTTCCGCCCGTGGAGGCTGTCATTTCACCTTCCGGTGCATCGCCGCCATTCTCCGCAACGGGGGCGCCGTTGCCACCGAACAGCTTCATCATCAAATCATCTTCAGGTGCTGCGCCGAAGCCGCCCATCGATGGAGCCGCCATCGGCTGCGTCAGCTCAGGCGAACGCAAATTTCCATAACCACCGCCGCCATGATGCCCACCACCACCAGCATTCGATGCGAAATGTTGATGATGCGCGGCAGCGGCATAGTGAGGAGACGGACGAGCCTGATGACTTGCCACATGCCGACCTGCGCCATGATGTCCACCCGCACTATGCGCGACACGCAAGGCGTGACGAGGGGCTCGGTGCGCAACACGATGGCGGGCATCCCCATTATTGGCAATATGATGTGCATGGCCAGTCGGCTTATGATCCTGCGCTGCTTTGCTCCCCTTGTCCCCACCTGCCGTCGGTGTCGGCTGGGGAGAAGATGCAGGATGCGCACCTGATGCATCAACAACGCGATCTTTGGAGCCATTATTTTGTGCTGTTTTTGGTTCAGCTGTTTTGTCGGAAGGCGCAGCCTTTGCGCCCTTGTTACCTTCACCGAAAGTCAGATCGGCAGCTGCCACATGTTCAAATTTTTTAACATTGCCCTCGACAACACGCGCATAAATGCTGCGATCCGTTCCATTCACATCTTTGGCATGCTGTGCACTGGGGTCCGTATAGCTTTTTCCGGTTAGCCAACGTGCTGATAATTCTTTGACCGGATCCAAACCTTTTTCAACGGCGTGGTCATAAATTTTTCTTGCCTGAAACAGAACCGTTTTGTCATAGGCTTTTTTATCCCCTTTTAGTTCGG
>Ga0265331_10002511_pt1 | contig 12373 bp, 9 predicted proteins | sample 41923metaG_FD_202088 | JGI IMG/M metagenome (GOLD analysis project Ga0265331, IMG submission 202088) | Rhizosphere microbial communities from Carex aquatilis grown in University of Washington, Seatle, WA, United States - 4-19-23 metaG | ecosystem: Host-associated > Plants > Roots > Rhizosphere >...
ATTCCGAGGTCCACACGACCAACGTCTGGTCGAGGAGGCCACGCTGCGCGAGATCGGCGAGCAGGCCCGCGACGGGCTTGTCGATCGCCCTGGAGTGCGCCTCGTGATTCTTCTCGAGCGCGCGATGCGCGTCCCAGCTCGCATCGTCGCCGGCGCCGAGAATATTGATCGGACCGGTGACGACATGGACGAAGCGCACATTGCGCTCGACGAGACGGCGCGCGCGGAGCAGCACCGTTCCCATGTCCTTGGAACCCTCGTCGTTGAGGCCATAGAGCGCCTTTGTGGCCTCGGTCTCCTTGGAAAGATCGACGGCCTCCGGGGCGGTCGCCTCCATGCGATAGGCGAGATCGTAGGAGCGGGTGCGCGCGGCGAGCTCGCTGTCTTCGGGATGCGTAGCAGCATTGATGTCGTTCAGCTTCTTCAACAGGTCGAGGCTGTCGCGCTGCTGTGTTTGCCCGACGAGCTCGGGCGGCGCCTGGTAGAGGATAGGCTCCGCGGTCGGACGGAAGGCGGTGCCTTGATAGACCGCCGGCAGGAAGCCGGAGCTCCAGTTCACCGATCCGGCGCGCGGCTCGCGCTGACCGCCGTAGAGCACGACATAGGGCGGGAGATCGGGATTTGCCGAGCCAAGGGCATAGACGACCCAGGCGCCGAGCGACGGACGGCCGGGGCTCACGTCGCCGGTGTTGAGCTTGAGGATCGAGATGTCATGCGTGGCGCCGACGGTCACGCTCGATTTGATGAAGGTGAGCTTGTCCGCGTGCTGGGCGATGTTGGGCAGCCAGTTCGAGAACCAGGCGCCGCTCTCCCCATACTGCTTCCACGTGCGCTTCGAGGCGAAGAGCTTGCCGACGCCGCCCTGCGTGCTGGTCTTGATGCCCTTGAGGAAGGACTCGGGCACTTCCTGCCCCGCGAGGCGGACGAGCTCCGGCTTGTAGTCATAGAGGTCCAGGCTGCTCGGCGCGCCGTCCATATGCAGCCAGATGACCGATTTCACTTTCGGCGCGAAGTGGGGAGCCTTCGGCGCCAGCGGATCCACGAAATCCGCGGCGTTGGCGAGCGGCGCGCCGAACCAGCCGCCTCCGGGCATGAGGCCGCTCACGGCGTATCCGCCCAGACCGTAGGCCGCGCTCCGCAGCCAATCGCGTCGCGATGTTTTGATGAACATGAGGATATTCCTTTTAAGGTCGGTGGCGTGTCAGTTCAGAAGCGGTAGACGAACTCGTTGGAGTTCACGACGGTATGCACGAGATCCACGAAAGCCGAGGCCTTCAGCGGATCTTCCGGCTTCGTCTTGATTCCGACGGGAATGGCGATCGCGAACTTGCCGTCGTCGGCCTTTTGGATGAGTGTTTTCTGGTGCTGCGTCAGGAAGGTCTTCAGCGCGGACTTTTCCTCTTCCTTCGGCTTGCGCGCGAAGAGAATTTGATAGAGCCGCTCGAGCTGCGCGTCTTCGTCCCAGCCCACTTCATTGACGATGCGGCCGGCAAGCGCCTGCGACCAGCCGAAGACGATGTCGCTGTTGACGAGCGTCAGTGCCTGCAGCGGCGTCGTCGTCACATCGCGCTTGCTGTGGATCTGCTGCGCGTTCGCCATGTCAAAGGTTTCGAGCAAGGGATAGGGCAGGCTGCGGCGCGTGAAGATGTAAAGACTGCGACGCGTGTAGTCTTTGGGGTCTTTCGAGGTCGTCCAGGCGGGGTCCTGATTGAAATTGCCGCCGCCCGTCAGATTCCCGGGGACCGGCGGGAAGACGCTCGGTCCGCCGAGCTGCTCGTTGAGCTTGCCGGAGGCGACGAGGATCGAGTCGCGAATTTCCTCCGCCTCGAGGCGCTTGCGCGGGAAGACCGCGAGGAGCTTGCCCTCGGGGTCGGCCTTCGCAACCTCCTCGCGACGATCCGAGGACTGGCGATAGGTGGCGGAAAGCAGGATTTGACGGTGCAGGTTTTTGACGCTCCATCCGTCTTTCACGAAATTATAGGCGAGGTGGTCGAGGAGCTCCTGGTTGGTCGGCTTGTCGCCCGCCTTGCCGAAGTCGCTGACCGTGGCGACGACGCCCTTGCCGAAATACTGGTTCCAGATGCGGTTCACGAACACGCGCGCCGTCAGCGGATTGCTCGGGCTCACCAGCCAGTTCGCGAGCGCCGTGCGTCGTCCCGACGACGTCTCCGTGGGCTTGATGTCGGGCTGCTCGCTCGTGAGAGCCTCGGGGAAGGCGGGCTGCACTTCATCGAGCGGACGCTCGTGGTTGCCGCCAAAGAAGATGAAGGTCTTGGGCGAGTCTGGATGACCGAGCTCGGTCGCCGTTGTGTAGGTGTCGGAGCCGCGCGTCGGCTTTTTATTCGCGAGCTTGCGCAGCTCCTGGGTGAGCTTGTCGTATTGCTCCCACTTCTTGACGATCTCGTCGCTGTGCTCCGGCGCCTCTTTGTCGTCGGCGGCATAGCGCAGGAAGGCGGAAAGCGCCGTATCGTCGGTCACCACCTCCAGGCGGTGATTGACCCAGCGGTCGAGGGCGTTCCACTGATCCTTTGGCTTGAAGATCGACTCGCGGCTGTCGGTGAGATAGCGCTCCTTGTGATATTTCAGCGCTGCGTCACGCACCGAGTCGATGATCGCCTTCTGCTTCTGGCGAATGTCCTTCGTGGCCTCGTCGTAGATCGCCTGAGCTTTCAGATATTGCTCTTCCTGCTCGCCCTTGGCGGCGGGGGCCTTCTCGTCGAAGGCCGTGTTGGCGAAGAAGGCCTGCAGCGAATAATAGTCCTTCTGCGAGAGCTTGTCGGTCTTGTGGTTGTGGCAGCGCGCGCAGCCGACCGTCGTGCCGAGAACGGCCTGGCCGATCGTATCCACGATGTCGGTGGTGATCTGATATTTGCGCTGAACGAGATCGCGCGAGTTCGAATTGTCCGGATATCCGGCGAGGAAGCCGGTCGCAACGCGGATGTTCTGGTCGTTCGGCGCGATCTCGTCGCCGGCGATCTGCTCCTGAATGAACCGCGAGTATGGCTTATCCTCGTTGAAGGCGTTGATCACGTAATCGCGATAGCGAAACAGATTGGGGCGGGTGGTGTCGTTCTGGAATCCCGAGCTGTCCGCGTAGCGCGCAAGGTCGAGCCACAAGCGGGTTTGGCGCTCGCCGTAGCGGGGCGATGCGAGCAGCCGGTCGACGAGCTCTTCATAGGCGTCGGGCGCCGTGTCGTTGACGAAGGCCGCGACCTCCTCAGGGGAGGGGATCACGCCCCACACGTCGAGCGTCGCGCGCCGAATGAAGGTTGCGCGATCAGCTTCCGCTGCGGGCTTGAGGCCTTTCGCCTCGATCTTGCTCAAAACGAAGGCGTCTAGCGGCTTGCGCACCCACTCCTTCTTGACGACGATCGGCTGAAACTGCTCTTGGACAGGCTGCCAGGACCACAGCGGCTTGGTGACGGGCTTAGGGGCGGCGTCCGCTGGCGCCGCCGCGGTCGCCTCGGCGGCGCCAGCGGGGGGCAGGGACGCCGCCTTCTCGTCGCCCGCCGCAGCAAGAGCCGCGAGCGAGACGCTCGTCAGAAGCGTCGCTAGTCCAAGACCGATCGTCTTTCCCATTTCCCCAGGCCTTCATTGGGGCTCGAGCGCGCAAAATCGCTCTGAGCCGCGCAGTTAATCACACCATTACGGTCATGTTAACGGAGGCATGGATGTATGTCTATCGATATCATAGAGAAAAATCCGCTGAGACAAACTGTAGCAAAAATGCGTATGACGCCGGTTCGGCGCCGGCGGCTCGGAGCCGCGTGGCCTATTGAAGTATACTGGGCAAATATGATAATGCCGGGCGACGGAAGAGAGCGCCGACGGACGCTGCTTTTCGAAGAGGGGTGACGTTCGTGGGAATCAAAGGAAAAGCGCTTCTCGTTTCAGGTGTGCTGGGAGCCTTCGCTCTCCATCTCGCGCTCAACGCGCATGCGGCTCAGGATGCTCAGGGCTTCCTGCGTCTTGACCCCGAGGAGGTGCATTTCAAGAGCCCGCTCGGCGTGGGTCCGGAAAGCGTCGTCTTATACGGCGACCCGACGAAGCCCGGCGTTTACGTCGTCCGCAACAAATTCCCGCCGGGCGCTCATTCGTCCCCGCATTTCCATTCGCAGGACCGCCATGCGACGGTCATCAAGGGCGTGTGGTGGACGGGAACGGGTCCCGAGCTCGACTATAAGAAGGCCGTGCCGTTGAAGGCCGGCGCCTACATGCTGCATCCCGCGGGCGCCGTGCATTGGGACGGCGCGGGCGAAGAGGAAGTGATCGTGCAAATCATCGGAGTGGGTCCGGTCGAGACGACGCAAGTGGGTCCGGCAGGCGCCCCGCAGGGCTATTGGCCCAAGCCGCAATAACGTCTCAGTCGTCGCGATCTTTCGGACGCGACGACTCCCCGCGAAAAACCATTTCCGCTGCTTCGCATCGGGCTCCGCCGACGGGCTCATCGCTCGAATGGAATCCTTCGAGCGATGAGGAATCCCGTCAGATCGGAAGGGTGCGGCGAATTCTGTTTGCAAAAAACTCTCTAGGGCGCCGTCGTCGGCGAGCGTCGCGCGCCGGGTTCACGCTTCTCAGTCGACGCCGCCGGGCGTTTCGTAGGACATCACCAGATAGATGGCCGCCGGCACCACGCCGAGATTGCGATAGCTGTGAGGCACATCGGCAAGAAAATCGGCGGCGTCGCCCTCGTCCAACTGCACGGGAGGCTCCTTGCCGACGACCACCTCAATCGAGCCGGTCGCGACGACGAGCGTCTCCTTGGTTCCGGGCGGATGGGCTTCGGAGCGTTCGATGTGCGTAGGCCCAATCGTAACGTGGTAGAACTCGACCGGACGCTGAGAGTCGTATGGATAAAGCGCGCGCGACACGAAACCGCCGTCGCCGGAGCGCAGGGCTGGAGTCTCGATCTTGCGTATGACGAGCAGGCTCGAGCTTTCCTTCGATGCGATCAGACTCCCGAATGGCACGCCGAGCGCATTGGCGATGCGCCATAAATGCGCGATCGTCGGCGGCTCTTCGCCGCGACCGATCCGGCGCAGCTCGCCCACGTCGAGGCCGCTGAGATCGGCGATTTTCTCATAGGTGCGCCCCTTGCGGTTGATGAGGCGCTGCAAGCGTTCGGCGACGATCGCTCCGAGTCTTTCGATGGGCGGTCGTCGGGCGCCGGCGCGCGGCGGGGAGGATTTGGGGGATGTCTGCGGGGCCATTTGAGTTTACCTATCATCTAAGATGAAAAATACGAACTCTGGCGCGCGGCGTCAAGTCGCGCCAACTGCGAGCGGCTTTTGCATCTGCGGATGGTTACCATTAGAAAACAGTATTTTATGTCACTATCGCGCAGCTCATAGAGGAGCGCGAGCGCCGAAAACAAAAATATTTATGCTATGGATTAAATATATATATAACCCCGGCGTCCTTCCTTCTCAACCCCCAGAGGCTCGTGAGAATGCTCCCAAAATCTCTCGCCACGGTCAGCGTCAGCCTTGCCGTCCTTTCAACTCCAGTCCAGGCTGAGCTGTCGACGCAAAAGGTCCTGAGCACCCCGATTGCGCTGACGATCGCACAGACGGCTTATGAAACCTGCACGCAGCAGGGCCATAAGGTCTCGGTCACGGTCGTCGGTCTGGAAGGGCAGGTTCTCGCGGCGTTGCGCGGCGACGGCGCCTCTCCCCACCCTTTGGAGAACAGCCAGCGCAAGGCCTACACCGCGCGAACCTTCCGCATCACCTCGGGCGAGTTTGCGCAGCGGGTGAAGGACAATCCGACCTCCGGCCAGGTCAATCTCGCAGGCGTGATCGCCATTCAAGGCGGCCTGCCGATCAAGCTCGGCGACGTCGTGATCGGCGCGGTCGGCGTTTCTGGCGCGCCGGGTGGCGAAAAGGACGAGGCCTACGCCAAAGCCGCCATCGATAAGGTCGCCGATCAGCTCAAGTGAAAAGCGTGATGAGGGCCCGCTGAATGCGGGCTCTCTCTCTGGATGGCGCGGCGCGTTCGCCGGTTCTCAATATTTTGCGAGCACCGCGGGCGGCGCGCTCCATCCCAGGCGATAACTCAAGCCGACGCGCACGAGATTGAGCGTGGCGTGCTGGCTGTTCCCACCGCTCCAAGCCCAATTTCTCGGCTGCTGTTGCAAATCGATCGCAGCGCAGGGACGCACTATTGCGAATTGCCCGATTGGTTCTAATCGCCAAAGGCTCGATGCGTTCGATCCCTCCGGCGACCCGCTGAAGATCGCCGTTAGCAAAAATCGTCTCGAGCCTCGGCGCCCTGGAGCTCTTTCAATCGCGTCGCGCCGGGAAAACAAATTCAGCGAAGCCGTCGTGCAGCGCCAGCGTTCGCGTGCCGGCCAAATGCTGTAGCGCCTCGGTCTCCGAGGCGAAGCTCGGACAGGTGACGGCGCCGAAGCGGAAGCGATGCGAATTCTCGAGCTCAGCTCGGTAGGCGTTAACGCTCTCGCTCTCTGAGAACTCCGCTTCGCGCACGGCGTCATGAACGAAGACTTTGGTGCCGCCAAGCAGTCCTTGCGTGAAGCAATAGCCGAATTGGGCCGCTGCTGGCGTGACTTGAGTCGCAAGGGCGACGATGAGAAGCGTCGCCCTTGCGATCGACTTTTCCCCGGTTCGCGCAGGCCGGGACGCGTCATCGAGACGGAGGCTCATCGCAAATGCGCCGGCGGCTGCGGATTATTCGCCGGGTTGGTGTCGTGCTTCGTCAATGCCAGAAGAACGCCGGCGTCGAGAAGCGGACGCAAATCCCGTTCGAGGGCGTTCGCGGCGGTCTCGTCGTAAACCTCCTCGCCCTTGACGTAGATGGCGAAGGCCGTGGAATGCTTCGCCTTCTTCTCGGGATCGTCGATTGTGGCCTTCGTCCAGCGGTAGAGCGGATAGTGCTCGACGCCGTTCTTTTCGGCTTCCGCCACATAATTCGCGAAGGCGTCGAACTGGCTTATGGCCGTCGCGTCGTGACGCGCGAGCACATCCGCCACCGGCTTGTAACCGCTATCGCTGCCGCCCTTGCGCGCATTTTCCGCCAGCTCGGGGGCGAGCTTGAAGCGGAGCTGATATTCCCATTGTTCAGCCATGACGAACTCCTCGTTTGGGAGGGAAGAGGAAACGAGCCCTTTCAGACTCGTGTTCACCGCGATGTTCAGGGCTGCGGCAGTGCCGAGCCATATTTAGAGCTTCCCGGGCCGAGGTCTCCTGCTGGAGGCAGACAAGTCCCACGCGTCTACCGCCGCGGCGAGCACAGGTTTCTCGGTCGCAATCGCGAGGAAGGTCGAGGACTTCCGAGTTTAAGCACATCAAAATGGTATGATTAACTTCTGGCAGCTGTCAATCCTTTCGGCTGGCGCCGCTAGACCGATTCTCTAACGCCAAACCACACCACATAAAGGGCGGGCGTGACGATGAGCGTCAGGACCGTCGCAACCATCAATCCGCCCATGACGGCGAAAGCCATGCGACCCCAGAAGACCGTCGGCGCGATCGGGATCAGGCCGAGCACGGTCGACACGGCCGTCAGCACGATGGGTCGGAATCGCGAGACTGTCGCGTCCACCACCGCTTTCCAGGGTTGCGGCTGCTGACCGCGCTCGATCTCGATCTGCTCCACCAGAATGACGGCGTTGCGCGCGATCATGCCGAGCAGCGACAAGATGCCGAGGATCGCGACGAAGCTCAGCGGCTTGTTGGCGATGAGCAGAGCGGCGATGATGCCGATGAGGCCCATCGGCACGATCGCCAGGACGAGGAACATTCTGCTGAAGCTCTGCAGCTGGATCATCAGGAAGGTGGTCATGAGAAACAGCATGAGCGGAATGCGCGCGAAGACGGAGCCCTGCGACTCGGCGCTCTCCTCGACCGTTCCGCCTGTCGCGATGTGGTAGGGCGCGGGCAGGCTCGCGTTCAGGGCTGCGACGGCGGGCGCGAGCGCGGCGACCGCTGTTTCCGGCGTCAGACCCGCCGCGGGATCGGCTTGCACGGTGAGCGTCGGCATGCGGTCGCGTCGCCAGATCAGCGGTCTCTCCAAACCGAAGTCGAATGTCGCGATCTGGCTCAAAGGCGCGAAGCCGCCGTCGGGGAGCGGGAGCTGCAAAGACTGCAGCGTGTCCAGCGACATTCTCTGCTCGTCTTTCGCGCGCGCCACGAGGTCGACGAGATAAATATCGTCACGCACCTGCGTGATCGTTTGGCCCGTCGCCACGCCCTGCAGCGCGCTTGCCACGGCTTGCGAGCTCAGTCCAAGGAGACGAGCCTTATCCTGGTCGATTTTCACATGCACCGCGCGCGCAGGCTCGATCCAGTCGAAATTGATCCGTGTGACCGAGGGGCTTTCGCCCATTGTCTGGGCGAGGCTGAGAGCGAGATCGCGCACTTTCTCGACGTCCGGCCCACTCACCCTGTATTGCACGGGCCAGCCGACGGGCGGGCCGAGCTCGAGCGGCGCGATTCGCGTTACGACCCCGGGAAAGCGCTCGGCCAGTATCGTCGCCAACTTCTTGTGGAGCCGCTCCCGCGCCGCCACGTCTTTTGCGATGATCACGAATTGCGAGAAGAAGTCATGGGCGAGCTGAACATTGAGCGGAAGCTAGAAGCGGATGGAGCCGCGGCCGACATACGCGCTCCAGCTCGCGACGTCGGGATCGTCCTTTAGGAATCCCTCGAGTCGTTCGACGGTCTCCTGGCTTGCCGCGATTGAGGCGTTCTGGCGTAACGACAGGTCCACGACGAGTTCGGGACGGTCGGAGGCGGGGAAGAACTGCCTTGGAACGAGCGGAGAGTGCAAGAGCGCAACGACGAAACACGCGCGCGTCGCGCCGATCGTCACCCAGGGATTGCGCATGGCGCGCAGAAGGATGTCGCGGAAGGCGTGTATGACCGGGCCTTCCTTCGCTGCCGCGGTCGTTTCAGGCTTCTTGAGCAGGAACACGCCGACGAGCGGCGTGAAGAGCACGGCGACGAACCAGGAGACGATAAGCGCAATCGACACCACGGCGAAGATCGAGAAGGTGTATTCCCCCGCCGAGCTCTTCGCCAAGCCGATCGGCACGAAACCCGCGCCTTATCTCGGCGATGTCGCGCAGACGGACGAGGCGGCCGTTCGCGAGAATATTGACGGAGAGGAGATCACTCTCGGAGTCGAATCCGCCGGAAACGCGAAGCGAAAGCCTCTCTTCTCCGGTCTGCAGGACGCCTGAAGGACTGATCGCATTCTGCTGCTGCAGCGCCGATATGACCTGAGACCGATCGATGCCGAGCCCCGCGAGCCGCCGCGTCGAGAACTCGACGAAGATTCGCTCTTCCTGCGCGCCGAGCTTGCTTTTTTCCACGACAAGAGCGCGAACCGGTCGAGGATCGCGCGCCTCCTCGCTCGCGTCGCGGCCACAGCCCGCGAGCGCGAGGAGAAGGGCCAGCGCCGGCCTGCAGCAAGAGCCTCTCGAGGCCGATCTCACCGCTCTGTTTCCAACATGCGCCTTCAACCCAGACGAGAGGCTAACAGAAAAGGGGGAGCGCTTCGCCATTCGCCCTCTCAGAAGGAGCCGAATGCGGAGCCCAAAACGATGACCGCCACCAGCGCGAGGATCGCGCTCAGGATCGCGACGACGACGATGTCGAGGTAGCTCTCCTTGTGGGTGCAGCCGCAGACGGCGAGCGTCACGATCGCGACAGCCAGCGCCACAATGACCGACCAGACGCCGCCGACGGCGGCAAGCGTCGTATATCCCCAGCGCTCCTCCGCAAGAAAGGAGTCGTCCATCCGCGGGATGAGACCGAGCGACATGACCAGATTGACGCCAACGACGACGATGAGCGGAAGCGCGGCGACGAGAATGCTGGGAGCGCCGCCGCGATGGCCGTGCGGAAGCTCGGCGAGGTCGAATTCCGTTGCGAGCGCCGCGCGCTCGCGGATCGGCTGATCTTCCGTCACATCGACGTGAACGCTCGGCTCGTCGCCGTATCCCTCGCCCCGTCTGCTCGCCGCGCGTTCCGCGCGCGAAAGCCACCACATCCCGAAACCGAGCATGATGAGCGCGGCGATGACGCCCAGGCCTGGGGCTGCGAAAGCCGTCGTTCCGAAGAAGGGCATGGGGATGGCGTTCTGAATCGTCGGCGTTCCCGGCAAGGCCGACATTGTGAAAGTCGGGGTTCCCAACGCAATAGCCGCGGGAGCCAAGCGGCGCGGCGTGCCGGCTTTGCGAAAGAGCTCTTGCGCCATCGGCGCGAGCACGAAGAACGCGACAAAGAGGCTCACGCCGCCGTAGGTGACGAATGCGCCGGCGAGAACGACGGAAAGAATGGCGCGGCGCGGCCCGAGCTTCTCGGCCATGAAATGTGCGATCGCGGTGACCGAACCGCTGTCGTCCATCAGCTTTCCAAACAGCGCCCCGAGCAGGAAGATCGGAAAAAACTGCGCCACGAAGCGCGCGGCGCCTTCCATGAAGGTCACGGTCCAATGGGCGAGCGGGGGCTCGCGAGCAAAGGCGGCGGCGACGAGCGCGGCCGCGGGCGCCAGCAGCAGCACGCTCCATCCTCGGTAGGCCAGCCATATGAGAGCGCTGAGAGCCACGAGAATTCCGAGGAGGCCCATCGGGTCAGGTTCCTTCGAGCAAAGCGTCGAGGTCGAGCGTCGAGCGCATTCCGATATCCGCCCGATGCCGATCGAAAAACTCCTGCGTGGCGCGACGCCCTTCGTCGCGCAACATGCACAGGAACTCCCACTCGGCGAGGAGCTTCGAGGAAGCGCTGAGGGCCGTCATCATCTCGCTCGAGATGCGATGGATCCGCATCCCCGCCCATTGCGCTCCTTCGCGGTCGCCCGGATTGGCGGCCTGGCGCAGCAGCGCGATCATGCGAAGCTCTTTCAGCAGCGCCGAGTTGAACGACACTTCATTGAGGCGGTTGGCGATCTCTGTCGCCGAACGCGGCTGCTCCTTGCGCTCGATCGGGTTGATCTGAACGAGGATCGTGTCCCGCGAGACGCATTCGCGCACGAGCGGCGTGATCGTCGGATTGCCCGAATAGCCGCCGTCCCAATAGAGCTCCCCGTCGATCTCGATCGCGCGGAACATCGTTGGAAGGCAGGCCGAGGCGAGAAGCGCTTCGGGCGAAACTTCGGCGTTGCGGAAAACGCGGGCGCGCCCGGTCGAAACGCTCGTCGCCGTCACGAAAATCTTGATCGGCGCGCGCGCGAGCTTCTCGAAATCGATGACTTCGGCAAGGATGCGCCGCAGCGGATTGACGTCCATCGGATGGAGATCATAGGGCGAGAGAAGTCGCGATATCAGATCCGTCGCGATGAAGATGGGAGAGCTGTCGAGCGTCCAGCGGCCGAGCAGCACATCCATGGGACTTCGCTGCAGCGGGCTATAGCGCGCGGCTTCTGAAACCCGGCGCCAAAAAAGCTCGAGCGATTGACGCGCGCCTTGCGCGCCTCCAGAGACGTAACCGCTGATGAAGGCCGCGGCGTTCATCGCTCCCGCCGAAGTGCCGGAGACGCCTTCGACTTTCAGCCACTCTTCTTCAAGAAGACGGTCCAAAACGCCCCAAGTGAAGGCGCCATGCGCCCCGCCGCCCTGCAAGGCGAGGTCGATCGGGGTCGTCTCGCGCGTCATTCGTTTTCTTTCATTTTCCGCCATCGGCGTGACGCCAAGGGCGCCTCGGGAGGTAACCAAATTCGAGGAGATGTGCAATTGGCTGGTTCAACATCGTCGATGCGATGTTTGCTCAACGAATCGGCAGGCCTCTTTTTCGCCTCTTGTTGAAGCCGCGGTGAAGACGCTGATCCAAGGGATGGGCGTCCTCTGGCTTGGCGAGGCCCGAGGGTCGCAGATTGTTTTTGTTTGCTGCGATCCCTTGCGGCGCGGTGTCTCCATGCGCCGTCCTTCTCTTGGTGGGCGGCAAATCCGCAAAGTGGACTCGATATGCTCGCCTCTTTGTCCGAGGCCCACCAGCAAAAGTGCTCTACTCGTAGAAGTGGAGACGCAGCCTGAGCCGGAGAAGGTCGTTGGCCTGCACCCAGCGTCCCCCCAGCATTACGAACAGCTGGTTGGACAGCTGAACGAGGTTTTCGGGCGGAGAGTCACGCCTGACAATGAAGAGAGGGCGGAGAAAATCCGCGAGCTGGTGGCGAAAGTCGTCGTCAGGCCTTCCGATCAAGGCTTCAGGATCGAACTTCAGGGACGCCTAGTACCCGGAATCACTGGTCCGCGAAACCTGGTTTGAGCCGCTTTTGGTGGACCTCGCCTTTCGTCCACAGGAACGGTCGCGCTGTTTGGTTGTAGTCGGCGATGAACGCCTCGATGTGAGCAACGAGTTCGGGGACGCTCTGGAACGAGGCTCCGTCGAGCGATTTTCCCGAGAGGATCGAGAAC